>Ga0247841_10010284_pt1 | contig 12781 bp, 11 predicted proteins | sample LaCruzMarch2015__2_FD_192410 | JGI IMG/M metagenome (GOLD analysis project Ga0247841, IMG submission 192410) | Freshwater microbial communities from meromictic Lake La Cruz, Castile-La Mancha, Spain - LaCruzMarch2015_18m | ecosystem: Environmental > Aquatic > Freshwater > Lake | place: Spain... | reverse complement strand
AAGGCAAGGGGAAATTTTATTGGCTTTTATTTCTGGGCATTGCCTGCCCGCTGGTAGTTTACCCCTTGCCTTACTTAAATCTTCTACATAAATATAACATAAAATTACTACTAATATCAAGAGCCCGAAAAATATATTTTTCTTTACTATCACCATAAATCTGTAAATTATTCATAATTAATTCTGTTATCTTTTAATACCCGGCATATACTTTGGATGAATGTGGGATTGACATGGCTACAGGATCATCTTGGCTATCAACGTCTACTTTACTGGCTGACTTTGATTCACCCTGAAATAGCGGATCAATTTTTTGGCTCTGGGCTTGTTTTGACTTAAGGTCATGTAAATTGGCTATAATCGATTTTACCATCTCTTGATAATCAGTAGGAAGCTTGGATAAATCCGAAGTCGAGACAGACGTAACAGCGGTCTGCGCAGTAGGAACTGAAGCACTTGGAGCCGACGCAACAATCTTCTTAGGGCTAGCTTCTTTTTGACTCTTAGGAGCATTGAGCGAAGCAGTATATGCTTTATAAAGCAATTCTATTTGCTGAGAACTGTCTGAATCTGACTGATTAATAGCCGCTATTTCATCATTAAGATATATTACCTCAATTCCCTGAATATCCAATTTAACATAATTATCCGTCTGCTCAATAATTTTACCTTCTATTCTTTTGCCAGACTTAAACATAATAATCTCACCAAAACATAAGTTACATAAAAAAAGACAGGAAATGGAACAAAGAACATAAATCTTTACTTTACCCATTTTAACAGTCTCCTCTTACTGCGCTCTTTTCCCAGATAATAAATGACTTCAAATAATCCCGGACCAATAGTTTTACCGGTAAGGGCAACGCGTATGGGGTGAATTAATTTTTTAGCCTCGATACCAAGCTGAGCGACTAATCCCCGAAAGCTAGATTCGATATTAGTAATATTAAAATCCACTAAAGCATCTAAGCTTTGCACAAAAAGCCTGAGCTCTTTTGATAAATCCCGACCTTCCGGCAGGCTGGAAGCGTCTAAATATTTTTTTACCGCCGTCGCATCCATTACCGGCTCATCGAGAAAGAAAAAATCAGCCCAGTCTACAAAATCATTTAACCGCGCCAAGCGCGCCTGGAATAATTTTACCAGAGTTAAAAGATATCCTCGATCGAAATTCTTTTTGTTTATATAGTTCTTCGTCTCAAGAAGCGGAATAAGTTCATCGGCTAATTTTTCCGGATCAGCATTTTTAAGATACTGGTTATTTATCCAATCTAATTTCTTTAAATCAAAGGTAGCTGAGGTCTTATTTACATTTTTTATATCAAATAATTTCACCGCCTCTTTTATTGTAATCAACTCTCGATTTTTACCCGGCGACCAGCTAAGCAGCAGGAGATAATTCAATAGCGCTTCGGATAAATAGCCCATCTTGCAGTAATCGCTAATTGCGGTTGCCCCGGTTCGCTTAGAAAGCCTTCCTCCGTCTACGCCCATAATTAAAGGCAGGTGGGCAAAAAGCGGCAGACTAAATCCTAACGCTTCATATAAAAGAATTTGTTTTGGAGTGTTGGAGATGTGGTCATCCCCGCGGATAATATGCGTAATATTCATCTGCGCATCGTCAACAACACAGGCAAAATTATATGTCGGAGTTCCGTCAGATTTTATTAACACTTGGTCCTTAATTAAACTGGAATCAAATTCAATCACCCCGCGGACCAGATCATTGACTTTTATTTTCTGCGCAGGCACTTTATAAATTATTGCTTCGCGGCCTTCGGGCGATTTTTCAACATAAGCCAGTCCGGATTTAAGCAGCTTGTCCGCAAACATATGGTAGATATCAAACCGCTCGCTTTGATAATAGATTTCGTCCCAGTTAAACCCCAACCATTTGAGGCTATAAAGTATTTCATCAACAAATTCTTTTTTTGAACGCTCCTTATCTGTGTCTTCAATCCTTAGAATGAACTTCCCCTCAAGCGATTGAGAAAAAAGCCAATTAAATAACGCGGTGCGGCCACCCCCGATATGTAAATTTCCCGTTGGACTAGGCGCAAACCTTACCCTAATCATGGTTTAACCTTATTCCTTCTGCTAATGCCTGTTCATTAATTTCTAAAATTTTTAAATTCCCCACTGGAACCATTTGCCTAAAGACCTTTAAAACATTTTTAGTCTGGATAGACTTTTTCGCGGATAAATAACTTCCTAATGCTACCATATTGGCTACTTTTATATTGCCTAACTTTATGGCAATATCCGTAAATGGAAATTGCAATATCTTTACTTTAGTAAGACAATCAATTTGGGCTAAAGAAGAATTGAGAATTAGCAGCCCGCCGGATTTAACTTTACCTTTAAACCTTTCTAATGAGGGGTTATTTAAAATTATAAGCGTGTCCCCTTTGCTTATATAAGGCGAACCGATTGGTTGGTCAGAAATAGTTACCAAGCAATGACTGGTCCCGCCGCGCACCTCCGGCCCATAGGCAGGTAAATAAGTGACCTCTTTACCTTCAAGCATAGCTGTCTCAGCCAAAACCTTACCCAAAAGCATTACCCCTTGGCCGCCACTGCCGGCAATAATTATACGCTCAATCATTTAATCCTTCCCAAAGGAAATTCTTTTTGCATAGTATTCCTTATCCAGTCTAACGCTTCCTTGGGAGTTTGCCCCCAATATGTCGGACAGGGAGAAAGCAATTCAACCAGAGAAAAGCCCCGATTGTTTATTTGATTCTCAAATGCCTCTTTAATTGCGCGTTTTGCTTTTAATACTTCAGCTGGAGCGTGAAGAGAAACTCTTTCAATATAATAAACGCCGGGTAGAAGCGCTAACATTTCAGAAATCTTTAAAGGATAGCCATGATTTTGTTTTTCTCTGCCCTCAATAGTAGTAGAGGTTTTCTGGCCCAAAAGCGTAGTCGGAGCCATCTGCCCTCCAGTCATCCCATAAACCGCATTATTAATAAAAATTACGGTCAGATTTTCTCCGCGGTTTGCCGCATGAATAGTCTCATTGGTGCCGATAGCAGCCAGGTCTCCGTCTCCTTGATAAGTAAAAACGATGTTTTGGGGGCGCACTCTTTTTATGCCCGTAGCAACTGCCAGCGCTCGGCCATGCGCTGCTTCTGAACAATCAAAATTCCAGTAATCATAGGCAACCACAGCGCAACCTACCGGAGCAATACCGATAGTTTTTTCTCTAATACCTAATTCATCAACTACCTCAGCAACCAAACGATGCGCAATACCATGTCCGCAGCCAGGACAATAATGCGTAGATACGTTATATAAAGATGGGGTTTGCGTAAATATTTTTTCCATTATAATATTCTCTTAATTTTATTAATAATTTCTTCTTCGGTTGGTACCCCTCCGCCTGAGCGACCAAGAAACTCTACAGGATTTCGGCCGTTGACTACCAATCTTACATCTTCCACCATCTGGCCGTAAGACATTTCAAGCGCTAAATATTTTAATTTTTTATTTTTTATATTAAAGGGCGCTTGCGGGAACGGCCAAAGGCTAATCGGCCGGATTAATCCTATTCTTTTACCAGCACCTCGCAATTGGCTAATTGCGCTTTTAGCAATCCGCGCCATTGTCCCGTAGGCTACCAAAACAACTCTTGCGTCGGATAAATTTAAGCCTTCATAACGAGACTCTTTTTTTCTAATAATCTCGTAATTTTTCTGCAAGCTAAGGTTAAATTTTTCTAACGCCCCTTCGCGTAAAAAAAATGATTTAACAATATTCGGCTTTCTTCCCTTACAACCACTAAGCGCCCAGCTCTTTTGTGGATTGGCTTTATTTTTTTTTGTAGACAATTCTATCGGCTCCATCATCTGGCCTAAAATTCCATCTCCTAAAATCATAACCGGAATACGGTATTTATCCGCTAAGTCAAAACCGGCCCGCGTAAGATCATAGGCCTCCTGCACAGATCCCGGGGCCAAAACTATCAGGTGATAGTCTCCGTGTCCTCCGCCACGCGTAGCTTGGAAATAATCTGATTGCGCAGGGGCAATGTTGCCCAGGCCAGGCCCGCCGCGCATGATATTGACAATTACCGCAGGAAGGCTAGCTCCGGCAATATAAGATATCCCTTCCTGCTTTAAGCTTATTCCAGGGCTTGAAGACGAAGTCATGCTCCGTGCCCCCGCTGCTGAGGCGCCATAAACCATGCTAATAGCAGCCAATTCTGATTCCGCCTGGATAAACACACCTGCGGACTTAGTCATATTTTTGGCCATATAAGCAATGATTTCATTTTGCGGAGTAATCGGATAACCGGCATAAAAATTGCAACCTGCCTGAATCGCACCTTGGGCGATCGCTTCATTACCGGAAATTAATATTTTCTTTTTTTCCATATTTATTTATATACCTCTATGCAGCAATCAGGACAAATAACCGCACACTGCACGCAGCCTAGGCATTCGCCATTTAAATTAAACTCTACAAAATTTAAACCTTTTTTATTTAACTTTGCGCTTTTCTTAATTAAACCCTTGGGACAAAAACTTACGCACAGAAGACAACCTTTACATCTATCCGGATTGATTATAATTTTAGCCATTGTTTTTTATCGTTCGATTAATATTTTCGGCAATCCGCGCAGCAGTTAAATCGTATTTTTCTAACAACACATCCCTTGAGCCGTGTGGAATAAATTTAGAAGGCAAACCAATACGCACAACAGGCCTGCCTAATTCCTGAGCAATCGCGCTGCCAAAACCCGCGTCCCTTATTCCTTCTTCAATTGTAAAAATAAATTTTTTCCTTACGCAGGCATTTTCAATTAAATCCATATCCAGTGGCGCAGCAAACCGTCCGTTTATTAAGGTTCCGGATAGACCCTCTTTAGCCAATATTTCAATGGCTTCTTTGGCAATTAAAACCATGCTGCCTAAAGCAATAATTGTAAAGTCTCTGCCTTCCACAATCAGCTCAGCTTTACCTAATTTTAAGGCAGACAAAAAGCTACTTTCACAAGAAACATTAGCGCGAGGATATCTTATAGCTACTGGCTTATTCAACCCTAGAGCAAATTCCAACATCTGCTCTAATTCACGCCCATCCTTGGGCGCCATCACTATCAGGTTCGGGATGCTTTTTAAATAAGCAATATCAAATATTCCCTGATGCGTAACTCCATCTTCTCCTACAATCCCCGCCCGGTCAATAGCAAATATTACCGGCAGGTCTTGCAGTGCAACCTCTTCAATAATCTGGTCGTATGCGCGCTGCAAAAATGTAGAATATATAGCAACTACAGGCTTAAATCCCTGTTTGGCAAGGCCTGCGGCAAAACAAACCGCATGCGCCTCAGCAATTCCTACATCAAAAAATCTTTCACCAAAACTATCCCTAAACTTATCCAGACCGGTTCCTTCCGGCATGGCCGCAGTAATCGCCACAATTCGCCCATCCGTTTGAGCAAGTTTAACTAACTTTTCACCAAATACTTTAGTATAACTCTTTAGTTTGGATGAAAATTCTTCAACTTGCACTTCCCCTGTATTTATATCAAAACAGCCAATTCCATGAAACTTTACCGGATTCTTTTCGGCAAATTCACAGCCTTTGCCTTTTTTAGTCACTACGTGCAAAATACGCGGCCCCTTAATCCCTATAATATTTTTTAAAGTAGGAATCAATTTATTCAAATCATGTCCTTCGATGGGACCAAAATATCGGAATCCCAACTCTTCAAATAACATCCCCGGAACAAATAACCCCTTTATCCCTTCTTCGAATTTAGCCATGAGTTTGAGCAGGCGGCTTCCCCGCGGAACGCGGTTTCTCAAAAAGTTTTCCACGTTTTCATGAAAACGGTTATACACCGGAAGGGAAATAATTTTATTTAAATAATTGCTAATTGCCCCTACGTTAGGAGCGATGCTTAATTCATTTGTATTTAAAACAACCAGGATATCTTTCTTCAAGTGCCCAGCATTATTCAAGCCTTCAAAACAAAGCCCGCCGCTTAAAGAACCATCCCCGATTACCGACACAACTTTAAATTGCTCCTCTTTAGGCAGCATATCCCTGGCGCAGGCAAGCCCCAGCCCCAAAGAAACTGCATTTGAACTGTGGCCGCTTGTAAAAGGGTCATAAACCGACTCATCTTTCGAAGGAAAACCGCTTAAACCCTGATATTGCCTAAGCGTAGAAAAATTAAAATTTCTGCCGGTTAGCAATTTGTGCGCGTATGCCTGGTGGCCTACATCAAAAATAATTTTATCTTTGGGAGTATTCAAGCAATAATGCGCGGCGATAATTAATTCTACGGCCCCGAGACTTGATGCAAGGTGCCCGCCGGTCTGGGAAACAACCTCAATTAACCTCTGGCGTATCTCTTGAGCCAAAATGCCAAGCTGGCCTATACTTAATTTTTTCAGGTCTTGCGCTGAATTAATTTTTTCTAAAAGCATGTTTTATTTTTCTTCTATATCCGAGTCATCAAACTTCTCTAATGAAAGTTTTCCGTCTTTTTTCATAAGCTGTTCCACTTTGCGCTGCGCTTGAGCCAGGGTAAACGAACAGGACTGCGCAATCCTTACTCCTTCTTCGTATTTTTTAAGCGATTCGCCTAAAGTAATTTTTCCACTAGAGAGCTCCTCAACAATTTTCTGCAGTTTCTTTAAATCTTCTTCAAATGTCGTTTTTTCTTTCGTCATTAAAAACCTCCTCTACTAAACTAATAAACGCGCCTTTATGTAATACTGTTTTTAATTTATCACCTGTTTTTATCCCGGAAACATCTTTAATAATAGACTCCTGCGGCAAAAGCATGCTTAAACTATAGCCGCGTGATAATATAGCCAGCGGACTTAACGCCTCAAGGCGCTGAATTAATGAGTTACTGCGCTCAAGCGCAAACTCAAGAAAATGCCGCATGTTATAATTTAATTCAGAAAATAAATCGTCCATCTGCTGTTGTTTCTCAAGACACCGGTCAAGCGGGCTTTTAAGTGTATGCGCAAGAGCAGTAAGCCTGTTTTCTAAATCACTTATTGTATTATTTATAGAAAAATCCAGCTCATGCTTAAACCCTGCGAGCTGAGCTATTAAAGCATTTTTTTTATCAACAATGATTTTTGCCGCAGCTGATGGAGTTTCTACAAAAATATCCGCAACTAAATCCGATAAAGTAGTATTAATCTGATGCCCCACCGCAGAAATTACCGGAAGCCCGGAATTATAAATTGCGCGCGCAACAATCTCCTCATTAAATGCCCAAAGGTCTTCTGTGCTGCCTCCGCCGCGGCTGACAATAATTAAATCCAAATTACCAAAGTTGTTTAAGTCCTCTATCGCCTGTGCAATTTCGCTAGCTGCCTGCTCTCCCTGTACGCGCACAGAGCGTAAAACTAAATCAACACAAGGCGCTCCTTTTTTAAGGATCTGCATAATATCGCGCACGGCCGCGCCTTGAGATGAAGTAACTATGCCGACAGAAAAAGGCATATCAGGCAGCGGTATTTTACGGCTTGAATCGAATAGGCCTTCTTGAGCTAATTTTTTCTTTAACTGCTCAAAAGCCAGTTGCCGAGCACCAACTCCTTTAGGCTCAATTCTTTCTACAATGATTTGGTATTGCCCGCGCGGCGAGTAAACATCGATCTTACCAAAACAAATAACCGCCAGGCCATCCTCTAACTTAAACTTTAGTCCTTTATTGGCGTTAGCAAACATTGCCCCTAAAATTATTGAGTTTTGGTCCTTAAGCGAAAAATAAAAATGTCCACTGGCCGCAGCTTTAAAATTAGAAATTTCACCTTCCAGCCAGATTTCACCGACATTATTCTCAAGCAGGTCTTTAATCACCTGGGTAATTTCGGAAACAGTATAAATATGTTTATTTACTTTCTGCACTTTTTCCCTCTTTAAGAATGGGCTTCTCTTCAGGTTTTGATTCGGGTTTTACCGCTGGCCTTATCTCAGTTTTTGCCTCTAGCTTTTCCTCGGATTTCGCTTCCGGCTTTATTTCGGGTTGCTTAGCCTCAGTTTGAATTTCACTAGCAGGAATCTCGACAAAGACTTTTGGCAACGGAGGCTTTTTCTTAAAAACTAAGAGTTGCACCGCATAAGGGCTTATTTCTATCTTCTCGATATAATCCTGACTAAAATCAATATCTTTATCTGCGCTTGGCTTAAATTCACAGTCGCGGGTACAATTATTATCAACTATATATTTGTTAAAAACATATATATCTTTCAAGCCTTTTAGAGAAATCTTTATTCTACGTTTGTCCTTGGAGAATTTCTTCACTAAGATATTTAAATCAACTGCGCGGCTAAGCACCCCCTTAGATTTAGCGCTCAGGCGCAAAGTTGCTATATCCAGGGTGCCAGAAAGAATCTTTTCTATTCTATCAGACTTAATTATATTTAAGACTGCCTTCCTCTCTACGCTATTTAGATTAACTATGCTGCGGGATAAATAATTCATTGCTGCCTGCGGGTCTATATAATTATAGATAAGTAAAACAAAATAATCCGGTGACTTAGTGGCAATTATCCCGACAAATTCATCATTAAAACCCGCGGTAAATAAATCCTGCCCTAAAAGCCCAAGCATCCGGAAAACATTATAACTTGCTTTAGCATAACTCTTGGAATCCGGATGAGCGATATCAAATGAAAAAACACCAAGATTTCTGTTTGCCCCGGCCTTATTACCTCCAAAATCCTCGAGGCAAAAAAAAGTCTGGTAATCAATTTTAGCTTCATACATATTTTTAAGCCTGGCGGGGATGTAGCTAGCTGAAATATAAGAATTCTTGCCTCTTTCCGATAAAATATTAGCTGGGCCATCAAAATTCCATTCATCAATGAGTAATGGCATATTATTGTCAAAACGGAAATAGCTCAACCACTCACGGATAAGTTGTACAGGCAGCTTATTATAAATAGTATTCTGTTTCTCCTCTTGTGGATCGCTTGAATAGGCATGCCATGAAATAAAATCTAAGGGCAGCCGGTAACTATAACAATATTTTATTAACTCATAGATCAAGCTGTGTTCGGGGGAAAGTATATTATTAGGCTCGATATTTCTAAACCAGCTGCTTACCGAAGGCCCGCCTAAAGGTATATGCATTTTATATTCCTGCCGCAATTCTTTTACCGCTTCGCCAACGATGCGATAGAGATTAAGATACTCTGACCTTTCCCCTAAAAAGAAATCTCCCTGATCTGGGGCATTCCATACTTCATACCAAATATTATATTTTTGTTCGCAGCTTAATTTACGGATTATATTTTTGATCAGCTCTTTATAGGCCTTTAAATTACGTGGTGGGCTGTTTTTATCAAGAACTCTGCCTAAGCCATTCGGGATACCGAACAAATCAAGGATAACTGTCCCGCCGCTATCGCTTACCTTTTTAATAATCCCTTCATAATAATTACTCAAAAGCTTTCCTTGGGTAGGTTTTTCGTTAGCTAACTGCTGAATCTCCCAGAGATTATATTGAATGCGGTAAAAATTACCAAAACCTAAGTCTTCCTGCCAGCTGGCTAAAGCGTCTTTTGCCGCTAATGTTTGCGGTATGGTTATGTCGCGGTGAATTCCTCTGCCGCTCAAATCGATACTAGACTTATATATGTTGGGAAGGCTGACTGTGGAAGAATTAAGGTCTAAATTATATTCCAATTCATCGGAGACTTGGGCAAAACAGGGGTTGCTTGAAAAAATTAACAAAGAGATAAGGAATAGTATGACTCGGTATCGCATAATTAGCTGTCTTTTGTCTACCTAGTAACCCTTACGCAGGAATCTAGATTAATCTAGAGCTTTTTTTGTATCCTAAGAATCGAAGTCGCGTGGCCGGTTTTTTCATCTATCTCAACAAGCGCTCCATGCAACTGAATATCTCCTTGGGCAACTTCAAATCTAACCGGGATTGAACTTAGGAAACGCGTGAGCACATCTTCTTTTCTTCTGCCGATCACTGAATCATACGGCCCGGTCATCCCAACGTCAGTTATATAGGCAGTACCTTTGGGTAGGATTTTTTCGTCGGCAGTCTGAATATGTGTATGCGTCCCAAAAATAGCAGAGACCTTGCCATCTAGATACCAGCCTAAAGCTATCTTTTCAGAGGTAGCTTCTGCATGTACATCTAATATAATAATTTTAGTTTCTTCTGCTATGCTTTCGCAAGCAATAAGAGCGGTTTTAAAGGGACATTCAAGGGCGTCCATAAATACCCGGCCATTAATATTAATTACTCCAAGCTTAATTCCGTTTTTAGTTTTGAAAATGTTTGCTCCGTGTCCGGGTGCGCCGCTCGGAAAGTTCAGCGGCCGTAAAATTCTTTCTTCCTGGCTAATCAACTCAAAAATCTCAGGCCTTTTCCAAATATGGTCTCCGGAGGTAAGCACATCTACCCCGGATGAAAAAAGCTCAGTCGCTACTTTGAGGGTGATCCCTGAACCACCAGAGGCATTTTCCGCATTAGCAATTACAAAATCTATTTTTTCCTCCTGCCTTAATGGGGCAACTAATTTTTTAATTGCCTCTCTCCCTGGTGCGCCAACAATATCTCCGATAAAAAGTATTTTCATATCTTATTTAGCATACTCAATAGTGCGCATTTCGCGGATTACTGTAACTTTTATCTGACCGGGATACTCCATTCCTTCCTCGATCTTTTTACGTATATCCCTGCACATAGTAACTGCTTCGTTATCATTGATTTTTTCCGGTTGGACAATAACACGAATCTCCCGGCCGGCCTGAATAGCAAAAGATTTTTCTACGCCTTTAAAAAGATTTGCAATTGATTCCAGTTTATCGAGGCGCTTGACATATATCTCTAACGTTTCTCTTCTTGCCCCAGGACGGGCAGCGCTTACCGCATCAGCAGCTACGGCTAATACCGCGTACAGACTCTGCGGTTGGGCTTCTTCATGATGCGATTCGATTGCCCCGACAACTTCAATGCTTTCATTATATTTTTTCGCAAGGTCCGCTCCCAGCTTAGCATGTGTACCCTCAACCTGATGATCCACAGCTTTACCGATATCATGCAGAAGCCCGATCCTGCGTCCTAACTTAAAATCAAGCCCTAATTCTGAGGCCATTATCCCTAATAAAAAGGAAACTTCTTTTGAGTGTTGCAAAGCGTTCTGACCGTAGCTCGTGCGATACTTAAGCCGACCCAACAACTTAATTATCTCAGGATGCAAACCATTGACCCCTGCCTCAAAAGCAGCCCGCTCTCCTTCTTCCTTAATCTTTTCGTCCATTTCTTTTTTAGTTTTTTCCACAATTTCTTCGATCCGCCCGGGATGAATCCGGCCGTCAGAGATAAGTTTTTCTAGGCTTAGGCGGGCGATTTCCCGGCGCACAGCATCAAACCCTGACAAAGTAACTGCACCCGGCGTATCATCAATAATTACATCCACTCCGGTTGCCATTTCTAAAGCGCGAATATTTCTGCCTTCCCGGCCGATAATTCTGCCTTTCATTTCATCATTAGGCAAGGTTACCACGCTTACGGTTGATTCTACGGTGTGTTCCGCTGCGCAACGCTGGATAGCCAAACTCACAATTTCACGGGCCTTCTTATCAGCGCTGCTCCGCACTTCTTCCTCTTGACGCCGGATAAATACTGCCTTTTCATTATTTAATTCTTCATTAAGGCGGGCAAGCAGAATTTGTTTAGCCTCTTCGGCCGATAAGGAAGAAATCTTCTGCAACCTTTCTTTCTCCTCGGAAACTAAAGCGTGCAATTGATTATCTTTTAACTTCAAAGACTCTTCCTGCTTTTTTAGATTGTCATTACGCAAGTCGATCTCTTTTTCCTTCTTTTCTAAAAGATCAATCCTGCGGTCAATGTTTTCTTCTTTTTGTGATAATCTTTTCTCTAGGTTTACAATCTCCAGTTTTCGGTCTTTTACTTCACGCTCAAAATCCTGGCGCATGCGATAGAGAAGATCTTTAGCCTCCAGCTCCGCTTCCCGGCGCTTATCTAAAACTTCTTTTTTAGCTACATCTAAAATATGCTCTGCTTCGGCTTCAGCGCTTTTTAGCTTTTTCTCCGCAACATATTTTCTTAAGAAATAACCGCTATATCCGAAAGCTAAAGCAGTAAGAATAAACACTACTATATTAAGAATCATTTCTCTTCCTCCGTGTTAACCTTATTTGTTAAGTTTATTTAGGAGTATTTAAGAGAAGATAATATTGTGGACGCTTACATCATGTTTGGCGGTGGGGACTAGGGGTAAGACTTGGAAATCAAAAGCCAAGCCTATAGAAGATGAGCTCTCAGAAAGTATGTTCAAGAAACGGTCATAACAGCCTTTGCCGCGTCCCAGGCGCCTGCCTAATTTATCAAAAGCTAACCCGGGAACAATAACAAGATCCAGATCCTCTGGCTTAACAAAAACTTCTGTTACAGGCTCTAAAACGCCATAAGGTCCTTTTTTTAATTTAGCGTGATCTTCAAATATAGCTGGCTGCATAGTTTCTTTATCTTTTCTGTGAACTGGCACGCATATAAGCTTGCCAGCTTTTTGTGCTTCCCTAATCATTTCTTTAGTATTTACTTCCCCGCCAAAAGCGATGTAAAACATCACTATCTTCGCTTTTTTAAAAACCTTATTCCTTAAAAGTTTATCTTTAATGATTTTACTTTTCCGGTTTCGGTCTTCCTCCTTCTGTGTTTTTAATCTTAAAAGGATTTTACTACGTAATTGGTTCTTTGTCAACATGCCTGGCCTACAAACAAGTTTCCCCTTCGTGGGTATGTTCCTT
>Ga0247841_10010283_pt1 | contig 12781 bp, 12 predicted proteins | sample LaCruzMarch2015__2_FD_192410 | JGI IMG/M metagenome (GOLD analysis project Ga0247841, IMG submission 192410) | Freshwater microbial communities from meromictic Lake La Cruz, Castile-La Mancha, Spain - LaCruzMarch2015_18m | ecosystem: Environmental > Aquatic > Freshwater > Lake | place: Spain... | reverse complement strand
GGTTCTGTAGACTCCGAAATCGTTACCAACGAACAAAACGCCGACGCTTGCAGTATCTACAAAAATATCATCTGCAGGAACTTTCGGCAGGTCAGAACTGATGTCGGTCCAGCTGTTTCCAAAGTCCGTCGTTTTCAAAACCTGGCCAGTGGTATAAGACCCTCTCATAAGATAGAATATCTGACCATTAAAAGGGTCTGCCTGAATATTCATCAGGCTTGCACCTTCAAAAGTTAAATTTGCAGTGATGTCAGTCCAGGTAAAGCCTTCATCCATTGACCTGTAAATACTGGCTGGAATGTCTCTGGAGATAAGCATCATATTGCCGGGGCTGACTTTTGACTGGGCCACGGCAGATATTTCGACATTGGTAATTGGAGCTGAAGTTGTATAAAACCAGGTATCGCCCTTGTTTGCTGACTTGTAAATTCTGCGTTTATACGCTCCGTAAATGAAGTTTGGATTTACGGGGTTCTGCCAGTACTGAGCACGAAAAGCTGTTGATTCCATGTTCTGAGGAACAATTTCTGTCCAGGTAGCGCCTCCGTTCGTGCTTCTGCTAAGTGTTCCGAAGCTGGTTGCTATAAAAACAACATCCGGGTTTGAGTAATCGATAAAACACGTCACCCCATCTCCTGTTACTTTATCAACCCAGGGAGTTGCCCCGCGGTTTGCAGTTCTGAAACCGCCATTGTCCTGTGATCCGCCGTAAAGTATTTCAGGATCAGAAGGATGTGATGCAAGGGTGTAAAACTGAATTGAATTAATACCGCTGTTCACAGGTAAAAAAGTCTGCCCGCCGTTCACCGACTTATAGATGCCTCCGTCGCAACCGGCGTAAATTACCGAAGGGTTTGAAGGAGCAAATTTTATTGCATGAACATCCAGGTGCAGGTAACTATCCAGTGCGGTTGTGCCTTTCGTTGGACCGTCAGGCTTTCTCACGAATGAAATTGAAGAGCCGTCTGCAGACCTTGATAGCTCAACATTCCCGATCAGAACATGATCAGGGTCCGATGGGTCGACAGCTATGCAAAGGTCATATTCTCCCTGGTCGAATGCTGTAGTTCCGTCGTAACTGCCGGCGATGTTTACACCCGGGAAGATCTGGAACCACGAAGCCCCGCCGTTGTCCGATTTATAGGCACCAGTATTCATGCCGGCTGCTACAGGAACATAGTCGTGCACGAGGCAGTAAAGTACCGAAGGATCTGACTGCGAGATATCAAACTGCAGCCTTCCCATGGAAGTATAGGGTGGAAGTCCTGAGTTGCTCTGACTGAACGTGTTTCCACCGTCGGTGGATATCAGGAAGCCTCCGGCCTGCTGCTTGTTTCCTGTTGCCGCATAAACCAGGTTCGGGTTGACGGGATGGAATGCAAGGTCAAAAGCCCCGGAGATATTAACAACACGTGTCCAGTTTAACCCTGCGTTTGTACTTCGCCAGATACCTTGGTTCGGATAAGGATTCTGAGAACTAGTATCGAGCGCTGCCAGTATTACATTCTGATCGTGTGGAGAGACGACAATGTCGGAAAAATGGGTTACCGTTCCAAGATCCGAATTAACCCTTTCCCAGCGCTCACCGGCATCGACAGATTTATAAAGTCCGTCGCCGCTGTACATGTTGTAAGGTATTAACCATGCCGCTTCCCCTGATCCGGCATAAAGTATATTGGGATTGGTCTGATCGACTGCTATGGAACCAAAAGCAATCATGTTCAAATCCCCGCTCTTGTCAGTCCAGCTCTGACCGCCGTCAGTGGTTTTCCAAATGCCCCCTGAAGCCGCGCCGATATAAGCTACATCAGGATTTGAGGGATGTATGGCCATGCCCCTTGCCCTGCCGCTGATAATTCCCCAGTGCGGAACTTCGGTCGCTGACATGTCAATGCCTGCAGGACCTAAGTTTGTCCACTTAAATAATGGAGCATTGATAACGGTTTGAGATTTTATCCTCGAATGCTCGCTCTCCTTCTGCTCATCTATAAATTCTTTCGGAAAAAAGCCGGTTTCATTCAGTCTCGGACCATAAAACCATTCAAGCCTTCGGAAGGAATTCCTGTTTTTAATCTTATCCGGCACATTTTTCCATTTTGATCCTGGCAGAGAGGCGTAAGGCATGTGGTTAGTACTGAAATCGAAATAATCCAACCTGTTGATTTGCGCATGTGCACCCACCATCAACAATAACATGAATACGGCAAATAATCCGCGAGATATTTTTTTCATACCTGTTCTGCGTTTTTTATGCTTGCAAAAAAGATGCCACTTATTTAATGATCTAATTATCTGTATTTTAAATCAAAGGGAGATGCGTTATTAATATGAAAACATACGCGATTTTGAAAATTATCTTACGAAATCGTAATGTTTGATGATTTAATACATTGGAATTATGTTTCCCGGTAACACAGCTTGGTAGCAAAATCACTGAATCCGACTGCATCAATTTTAGTCGAGGCAGGATAATCGTCATGATTGTCACATTTCCTTCATGTTGAGACTAAGTTATGGCCCTTGACTTTTCCTTCTTCCCAAATTTTATTTGTAAACATGAATTGAGATTTTTTTCCGGTTTCCATGAAACGAAAAATTCTGTCAACGACCGGTGATAATGTCCCGGCCAGAACCATACAGACATTAGTTCTCCTGGGCAAACCAGGGAAACAACTTTCTGGTAAAAGTGGCGAATTAAAGCATTCGATGATGTCTATCAACCTTCTATTTCACCATTCCTTATAATACTGAACCGGAGGGAAAAATCGTTGATGAAAATATTGTTCCAGCCGACAGAGAGGAGAATCAGTATAAAAACCTGAAAATTTTGATTGCAGAAGATGATGAAACATCAGAACAATTCATTACGTTGGCAATCAAGAAGTATAGCAATGAAATTCTATATGCCAATACAGGCATTGAAGCCATGGAGGCATGCCGAAACAATGCTGATATTAAAAGGTCTGCCTCAGTGAGTTCATCCTCTGTTTCAGGATTCATTTTTGCAGGCAGGACAAGGTAAAATGTTTATGCATCTTCCTCAATGACTTTGACATTTATTGAATCGGGAATCCGCATCCCTACCTCCCGTTCAAGAGTTATTTTCGGGTCTTCGACGAGCGATCACCCTCTGCCGGTTTTGACGTTAAAATTTAGTCAGATTGATAACCATCACCGGTACTTGTTCCGGGTTGAAAAGCAGCTCTTCATACCAGTCTGCCGGGTTCATTGCAGATGTTTCAAGACTATGCCTAACCATAATCAGCATCATGGAGGCCTTTTGCAGACTGGCATATGATCTGAGTGCGACCTGATAAGAAGTTTTTAGGTCGGCTGATTTGGTTAAATTCGAAATCTGATCACTTTCAAGCCTGACGCTTAGGTCATTAATGAAGATCGACAGTCGATTGTTAAGTTCCGGATCTGTTTCGTTGGGCTGAAAGAAAAGTATCTGTGAATCGAATATTCGAGCCATTTGCCTGATCAATTGCAACTTATCATCGACATCATAATCATCGATGAGCGGAACCACAATTTTTCCGGTTTCATTCATGGGTAGGTTCTGCACAACCACCGTTGGCACAGATGACTCATAAACAACTTTAAAGATATCGCTTCCAAGCAGGTACTGCCATCCTTTCTTCCCGTGGGTTCCCAATACCATCATATTTGCCCCAATCTCCTTAACAGTTTCATTGATGGTTGTATAAATCCGTCCTATCCGCTGGATGGTATCAACCTGTATGTTTTCTGTTTCTTTGTATAAATCCTGGTAAGCTTTAAGTTTGCTCTCAATAGATTCTGGGCCGGAGTCCTTTTTTTTTAATCCGTGCCTGGTTTTATTATTAATGATATGGAGAATGCAGACTTTGCTGCCCGAGGCGCTGGCAAGTTTGACGCCAAACGAAACCGCATTGTCACACACCGGAGAGAAGTCAGTCGGGACAAGGATGGTTCCTGAACGAAATAACAGGTTTGATTTCATTTTTACAGGATTTTTACCGATAATAATAGTATTATATGTGACAGGTTTTAGCCTGCATAATTCACAAACCCAAATATCGATAAAAAAGTAATGAACTCTGCATGGGGAGACAGAATTTTATTGATTAATAATAATGTAAGGTCAACAAAAACAGGTAGCAGGTGGTCAGATAATCCGTTTTGTCCACAAAACACCCATATGAGTTATTTCCCTGATGCAAGCCATGAAAATCTGTTGTTTTCTGCCACTCCAGCAAACTCAGCTATTTCTTGCATTATATGAACAGTTGAATTATGATGGATTTTTTTCGGCAGGTTTTAACTTCTGACCGGGAAAAAACTATATTTGTTACATTGTTGAAAAATCTCTATGTACTCCTTTCCCGGTAAGCTGATTAATTCCGTTAAACACCTTCTCGGGCTCATCGCCCTCCTGGCTGTTGCGTTTTCATGCACCGATGAAAAGAGAAGTTTCGAATCCTACGAGTTCGATGAAACACGAAAGCTGGTGGCTTTTGTTGAAGATGCTGCCGACCTTATTACAACAAAGGGGAATGTTGCATTCCGTGATTTCGCCCGGAAGAACAGCAAATGGCAGAGCGGCAACAGGTACCTCTTTGTTTACGATCTTTACGGAACCTGCATTTTTCACCCGGTTTCACCGGAACTGATCGGGAGAAATATCATCAATATGAAAGACCTGAACGGAAAACCTGTCATCGGGGAGATTGTGCAGATCGCCTCCAACAAGAAGCATCCTCATGGATGGGTGCATTATCTCTGGATGGAACCGGGGGAGATCTATCCCGAATATAAAAGCTCCTATATCATGCGGGTAACCGATCCGGCTGGCCATGTTTTTGCTATCGGCAGCGGAAATTACAAACAGAAGGCTGAAAAGATCTTTGTTTCCTGCATGGTCGATTCGGCATGTATTGGGCTTGAGAGAAACGGACTCGATATGATCCCGCAGTTTCTTGACAAATCGGGGAGATATAATTTCTATGATTCCTACATCTTTATCCTTGATGAAGAAGGCACCGCCCTGGTTGATCCCTCTTTCCCAAGCCTGAGCGGCCGTAAACTGTTGAACCTGAAAGATGCCATCGGCAAACCCATTGTGAAGGAGATGATAGAAAAGCTGAAGACAAAGCAGTCGGCATGGCTTTCGTACATGTCGAAGAGCCCTGATGAAAACAAACCTGTCAAGAAACTAGCTTACATCCGGAAGATACACATCAACAATAAAGGTTATATCGTCGGATCTTCCATCCGGCTTGAAAAACCGGTATGGCTTAAGATCTGATCTCAAATCCAGGCAGTATGGCAACACCTCCTAAAGGCATGATCTATGGCGTTGATGACAAACCTCCCTTCTTTGTCACGGTACTACTTGGATTACAGCATATTTTCACCATGTCAAGCATGCTGGTGCTGCCGGTTGTGATCGTCCAGGAGATCGGTGGGAGTTTTCTTGAGATCAACAGCGTGGTTTCTTTTTCAATGATTGCAGCTGGTTTCGGCACCATTCTCCAGTCATTGAAAAGAGGCCCCATCGGATCAGGTTATCTCTGCCCTAATCTCTGCGGCCCATCGTACATGGCAGTCTCCCTTGAAGCGGGCTGGCTGGGCGGACTGCCCTTAATGCATGGCATGATCATGGTCTCGGGACTGACCGAGATGGCGTTCGCACAAGTTATTCCAAAGCTAAAGAAACTCTTTCCCCCGGAGATTACCGGACTGGTAGTCATTATGGTGGGCGTCGCGTTAATACCGTTGGGTGTTTCCAGATTTATTGGTGTGGAATACTCTGGCGACTCGATCGAACCAGCAAAAATAATCATTGCTTGCATCACCCTGTGTGTAATGATCGGTCTTAACATTTGGGGCAAAGGCAAGATCAGACTTTACGGCGTGCTCATCGGGATCATTATTGGATATCTCCTCTCCCTGGCAGCCGGCCTCATAGGCTCAGCTGAATTAAAACAGGTATCACAGACGCCTCTTTTTTCATTGCCCGGACTGGGAGTGAAAATGTTCAGTTATGCCTTCGACCCCTCGCTCATCATTCCCTTTGTACTGATATCGGTTATTCAGTGCCTGAAATCGTTCGGGAATATCATTACCTGCCAGAAACTCAGCGATGATGACTGGAAGGAACCCGACCTGAAAAATGTTGGTAAAGGACTGATGGCCTCAGGCATCAGTGTTTTTTCGTGCGGATTGCTGGGCGGGGTGGCAACCGACACTTCGGCCAGCAACGTAGGGCTCTCGGCTGCAACCGGCGCAAACAGCAGGGTCATTGCCTGGAGCGCAGGACTTATCTTCATCCTCCTGGGATTCCTCCCGAAAATGGCGGCATTGTTCACCATCATGCCCCAGCCTGTTATGGGAGCCATTGTGGTCTTTGTGACCTGCTTCATGCTCATTTCCGGAATGCAGATCATCCTTGCCAATCCCATCTCAACGCGCATGATTTTCATCATCGGGATTTCCATGATCTTCGGATTGAGCGCAGATATTGCGTCGTCGCTGTTTTTCACGGTCCCGTCATGGCTGGCGCCAGTATGCTCTTCGTCACTCACCGTTTCGGCCCTGTTGGCCGTAGTATTGAACCAGGTCTTTGTCGTCCGGAACAAACCCCTGGCAAATTCCATTCGCAAATAGGATTCACAGCTTTGTCCGTAATCCTTTTCATTTTCTCATTCCAATCATCAACGCATCAAAACAGACCCAATAACTACAGGCAACCAATGAATAATAATAGCAAATCACCAAGAAAATCGACCGGAAATTTAAATACTTTTGAAAAGTAATCAGTAACGATTACCTTTATGAATGTTACGTCAACTTCCTTCAGCCTACTAAATAACAGTAAACTTGCTGTTCTCAATTTACAGTAACCGCTTCCCCTGGAACTGACAGGAAGCGTAAGTGCAGTGATTGACAAGCCCGGCCGGCCGAGGCCCCGCCCGGAGTAGGATACAGCCTCACATTTCAGCATGGAAAACATCAGGAAAAACGGGGCGCTCCAGGTCGGGTATAACCCGGGGATCATCCCCTTCTGATCGCCTACTTCATGCCTCCCGATGCACTTCCTATTCCTATTTCCCGAATTTCTGAAGAAGTTCCTTCACAGCCTCCTTATGTACCAAAAACACCATCATCTTAAGCTTGATGTAATCGCCGCGAAAGAGGGGATCATGGCCACTTTTGCCTCACGGTTTAACCCTGCTTCGGAAACATCACCCCCTATAACTACGGTGTAATGATTTTTAAGGGCATTTTTAAGGGCATTCATGTAATCCTCCAGTGGTACATTGTAATAATCCCGGCTGTGCCACCAGTTATCGGGCGCTTCATATTCGGCCTTTTGCCAGAAGGGCTGCTGGAGACAGGAAAGCACATCCACGTAATCATCCATCTGCAGCTTCAGTAAATTCGAAAGGAACTCCTTTGGTGTATAGGTTGTCCCTTTCCATGTAAAGGATTCGGGGGGAACACCCATGTAATGGTTCAGGATGCTCTTAACGGTTGCAACAACCTCCGCTGCATTCCAGCCATTGGCATTTTTCACTCCTTCCATGTATTGGCTGAGTTCTTTGAACATTTTCTCATGTGTGTAGAATTTCCGGCCGTGCTCCATCCCGCTGTATACCTCCCGGGGAACAGTCCCGTATTTTTTGAACTCACGGATCACGGCATTGGCCTCGGAACCCTCGGCAAAGGCTGAATTTTCCCGTTCAGAAACAAACCGTAGTCAGGTATAAATAAAATTGTATGCAAAATATTTATTTTACGTTTTCTCAAACTTTTTCAAAATTCTTTATATTTGATATATATTCCTAAAATAAACCTGATTAATAATTAATCCACATCTCCATGAAAAGAAGACAAGAATTTGAGCAAAAGCTCATCGAAAAGGTTATGAAGGATGAAGCATTTAAGAAAAAACTCATCGAAAATCCGAAGGAGTCCCTGAAAAATGAATTTGGGATGAATTTTCCCGAATCTCTAGAAATTAAGATTATTGAAGAGGAAGCCAGAAAAATCTATTTCGTATTACCCTATGTTCCCGACACAGTTTCGGCAGAACAACTGAGTGATGAGGAATTAGAAAAGGTTGCCGGCGGGGCCGATCAGATGGGAGATGAATATACCTACCACACGATTTGTGTCTGGTGAGAAATCATTAGGCTGGCTTATGATTCTACCTGGTCCGGATTCATTAAAGATAACGTAACTGTCCGTCTGTGTTACTATTCCGGAATGTTGAACAGCCTGCAAACCTCCTTGTATGGCATACGCTGCAGTTCCTGTTTGCTTCTGTATCCGGGCGTTCCTGATTTTAAAGCCGGTATGGCGCCGGGTATGGCGACAAACCGGAACTTATTGCCAGTGGTAAGCGGCCGCGCAAACATGTCGGAGGTGAATTCAATGCTTCCATACTCGTGGATCAGGAAACTCCAGTTTGCACCGACAGCATAGGCAGGCAAAGGGCGTAATGAGGTTCCTTCGTAAACATCATCGGCCAGCCATGCGTAGGCGAGCACAACACCGTTTTCAACAATTTCCTGGGTCAGATCGGGGGCGCTGGCCGCGAAATACCAGTCACCTGAACCGCCCAACCAGGCTGTGGGGGAGAACCACTGGGAATAATAGACCGTGGCATTTTGTCCGTCGGGTCCCTGAGGTCCCGGTGGTCCCTCCTTTTGACATCCTGCAAACATAAGGGCCGAAATGACTGCAAATAAAAATAATGTCCTGAATCCTGCTTTCATTATATCAGTTTTTATTGGTTATGTAACGGTGGCATGATCAGTTCAGTCCTGTTTTCACTGCAAATGAGACAAGGAAAAGAAACTGATCTGAACTTCATGACCAATTGATTTTGTTCCTTCAAATATAATGTAATATGATGAACAAAGAACAACCTGTTAAAATTAAATTGGGTTAGCAAAACTGTCAGTATCGCACTATTGGAACGGCAAAGGAACTGCTCTTGATGTTGGCAGTCCTTTTCTATGATCCGGCCTGTTCCACATCAATATCATATTTATCTAAAAGCCCGACGATGCCCGCCAATGAAAATTTCGCCTTTTTCATTCGGTTCGTTTCAGGGTCGATGGAGAAATTGTAGGATGTGCGAAAATCCACTTTTTCCAATACCGTATGTTCAAATGTCGCCCTTGCCAGATCGCAATTGTCAAAAACGGAACCGGTCAGGTCAGTTTCAGAAAAATCTGTTTCCTGAAGGGTGCAGTTTTTAAAACGGGTCTTTTTTATTTTCTTTTTATAAAATGAGGAAAAATTAAGGTTGCAGCCTTCAAAATCGACCGAAAAAAGGAAATCATTGCAGTTTTCAAAATGCAGACCAAGCAGTTTGCATTCCTTAAACTTCGCATCCTGTAAGGCCGTTTTGGATAATTTTGCCATGCTCAGGTTGCAGCCGTTGAAATTGCATTCCGAGAATTTTATGGCAGATAGGTTTAAACCGGAAAAATTGCAATTGTTAAAGGTGCAATTCTCATAATCGCCCGATATAATTCCATTGTTTGAGAAATCTGTCTTTTCAAACGTTATGTTAAAAAAACAATCCCCACTCATATTGCAAACATCTTTAACCTGGTATCGCCTAATCCCTCAGTTCCAGGAACAAAATAAACAAAAATTATCTACTTGAAATATGTATAAAAACAGAATTATTCTATCCCTGCTTTCTGAATAACCAAACCCGGAATCTCCCCCCCGTCACCTTCCTTAAAAGACCTGTCCTGGTGAGAATAACCCCTGAGAATGTACCGGATAAAAGATCATCTTTTATCAGGAACCCTAAAGCCAGCAGGTTCTGCAAATAAAAACCAGAGTATCAGTCATCCCGGCAAAGATGTAAAACTACCAACAAATATCCTTGATGATTATACCTCTTTACCAGGGCCCTTGGTATCCTCCTGAGCTGGTCAGGTCCATCGGCTTATCCGGTGTGATTAATATGCAACTGCCGGCGGCAAACGAACTCTTTGAAACAGGCAGTAAACTGGTCTGATTATTTCTTTAAAGTACGCATGTAAGCAACCAGTGACCAACGATCATTTGCATCAGGAATTTTCTTCTCATATGCCGGCATTTCATCACGTCCTTTGTTCATACGATAGAAAAGTTCGCCTTCTGTATATGCCTTAAATTCGGGAGTCGTAAAATCACCCGGTGAGGTTTTTAATGATGCTCCCTTTGGGCCATCACCCATTCCTTTAGCTCCGTGACAAGATTTGCAATGCTTTGCCCACAGGTCTTTGCCGTTTGCAATTACCCCTGCATCTGTCAGCTTACTGGTCGATTTAAGCGCTTTATCTTTGTCAGGTGCCGGCCAGGGTTTTGCCTTTACCTGGGCATTAACTGCCAGACTGATAAAGAAGGATGCAACAACAATAAACGAAACAACCAACTGGGTACTCTTCTGAATGATTTTCATAATGTTAGATTTAATGAAATGGTAAGTATTTATATCACTGTTATCTGGAGCAAAGGTAAACATAAAAGAGATGTACAAACCATCCCGGCTGATCGTCTTACAACTCCAATTATCAGTATACTTGTATAGACTGAGAGATAGAAACCCAGGTAAAAAACGGGTTTCCCGTATTGCAAAATTGCAAAAAACAACTATTTAAAGCCGACTTGCGAGAATCCAGGCAAAACTAAATCCATACAACATGAACAAAAGCATGATGGCAGCGCTGCTCGTAATTTTCGCAGCGCTCAGTTCCTGTAACAAAAAGGATCAGACAGATCCTGCAATCCAAACGGTCGCCACAGCCGACCTGCCTGTTAAGGCAGCCATCTATATCGACACGAACCAGGCAGTCATCCCACACATTTCTGAATTGGGGCAGCCATTTTATAAACGATTATGTTAAAGAGGCTAAGGCGGCTGATTCGGGCTACAACCCCAGGATGTATCCTATGCTGAGTTTGTAAGCATTGGTCGAACCCTGGTTGCTATTGAAATACTGGTTGACCTGAATGTACAATGTGCTTTTATTAATCCTTTTTGCCAGCCCCAGGGCAATATAACTGGCCACGCGCGAATAATTATGTTTGATCGTTGTTGCTTTTTGATCCCATTTCTCCTGGCCAGTACAATAAAACGCACTAAATGCTGGTTGAAGCCACCACGTATCGGATATCCTGAAATTGACAGAAGCTTCGAATCCGAACTGTCCTTCCTGATATGAATTATATTTCGTAGTATCCGCATCAATATACCGGTAATTCATATAAGAAGCGTTGGCATATTCTCCCCAGACAGCCAGGTTAATATCAATTGAGGGAATAATCTGCTTGCGGATTACCCACCAGTTGATCCAGCCTTCATAAAGGAAGGAGGAGGAGTTGGGGTCAAGCAGGTCAAAGCTTTCCTGGTCATAATTGTCTTTCGTATACGAAAACTCGATATCGAAAATCCCTTTAACAGAACCACCCACCCCAGCAGAAAAACCATATAAACCGTAGGTTTTCTCTCCACCGGCGCGTAGCGTAATTCCACTTTGTCCCTTTTCAAGGTACCGTGATACCTGGGCGCTGACACCTAATCCAAGGCAGATTATGATGAATGTAAACAGTGATTTTTGCATAAAATTTGTTTTTATGGATACTTCATTGTTTTTTCAAATGGTTGCTCCCTGTTTCAGACTATACAAATATACTTTTTCCTGATCGTTATACCGGACTTTATTTTCCCTGGCACATTTGATTGGATGAAAGAGATAAGATATGCCGGGCCTGATGCCTTCAATTTATCGAATTGGCCGAATCTGTCGCAATGGTGCATCCGGGCGGGTACAATAACATCGCACCGTGATAGATTCAGTAGAAATTTCCATAAAGGATAAGGGAATTGGCATAAGCCAAAACCTGGTGGATAATTTATTTTCTCTTGATGTTCAAACGACCAGAACCGGGACTGAGAAGGAAGCCAGCACAGGGTTGGGGCTGCTCATCATCAAGGATTTTATTGAAAAACACAACAGTAAATTAAAGGTGGAGAGTGAAGAGGACAGGAGGAGTACCTTTTCCTTTAAATTGCCCGCCACCGATCCGCATTAATCATTCCAGCGCGGGATGCATGCCTGTTCGGGGGATTTTACTCTCTTTTTAACTCTCATCAGTGAGTCATTAAAACAGCAATCATTTGGGTTTATGCGAAGCCATAAGTCCATTGCCCATTCTTGATTCGTACCTTTTTCGTATTTCTGATTCCTTGCTTTTATCTGAAATAAATATTGTAGTTCTTCCACCATCAAGAATTACGGGATATTTATCAGCTGTTGACCCAGTCAATATTTTTGAATCGGGGATTTTTAATCGTTGCCGTTCCATCATCATCCTGTATTCCATGGTATCTTTTTTCATTTTCTGAATGTTTTTTGCAATGTGTAAACGTTAATATTTTTACAAGATACGAATCTTTTCCATTACCAGGCAGAATTAGTTTTGAAAAGCAAGTTGTTTTTCTGGTTTTTACATGCTTCAGAGGGACTCCGGGGTTTTTCTTTAATGTGACTTTTCCATGTGAGGAATTCTGTTTTGCGAATTTATTTCTTGACTTTTTTTAAGATTGTTGTAAATTTATCCTGTTCCTTTATTGTGCAATCAACTAAGAGCCTACTCCAAAAAGTCCGATCAGTTGGATCCTGAGCGGAGTCGAAGGATGCAAACACCTGTTAATAAGGACACTTCGACTTCGCTCAGTGTCCGGTTTTTCATTAAATTGCCTTTTCAAAGCAGACTCAAATAT
>Ga0247841_10010282_pt1 | contig 12781 bp, 11 predicted proteins | sample LaCruzMarch2015__2_FD_192410 | JGI IMG/M metagenome (GOLD analysis project Ga0247841, IMG submission 192410) | Freshwater microbial communities from meromictic Lake La Cruz, Castile-La Mancha, Spain - LaCruzMarch2015_18m | ecosystem: Environmental > Aquatic > Freshwater > Lake | place: Spain... | reverse complement strand
ACCCCTCGACCTGGACAGGGGTTGCTCGGAATACAGCGTTCTGATTTCATCAAAAGCCTTGATATAGGTAGCCGGGTTGGAACGGGAGGAACGGCCGATGGGATTCTGATCAACAAGTTCCACGTCTCCAATCCGGGAGATATCTCCATCCAGACGATCAAACTTACCGGTTTTCTCTCCATAACCTCCATGGATCTTTTTCAGGGAGGGAAAAAGAATGCGTTTGATCAGTGATGTTTTTCCAGATCCGCTCACCCCCGTGATCGCTGTGAAGATATGAAGGGGTATTTTAATGTCAATGTTTTTTAAGTTGTTCTCACGGGCTCCCCGGATATCAATAAACTCCTGCCATTTGCGGCGTTTCCCGGGAAAATCAATGTGCAGGTGCTGTCCCATATACTGACCGGTCAGGCTTTCACGGTCCTTTAACAGTTCCTCAATGCTGCCCTGAAAGACGATCTCTCCGCCGTTTCTCCCGGCCAGAGGTCCGATATCAATAACCTGATCGGCGGCACGAATGATCTCTTCATCGTGTTCCACCACGATGACGGTGTTCCCAAGATCACGCAATCGAATCAAAACCTTTATCAAACGCTGGGTGTCGCGCGGATGAAGCCCGATACTTGGTTCATCAAGAATGTACATCGATCCCACCAGGTTACTTCCCAGCGCGTTGGAAAGGTTGATCCGCTGAGATTCTCCACCCGACAGGGTAGAGGAAAGCCTGTTCATGGTCAGGTAGCCAAGTCCAACATCATTCAATACGTCGAGGCGATTGTTGATCTCAATCAGCAGGCGCTTGGCCACAACAAGCTCATGGGCGGAAAATTCGAGGGTTTTACAGAAACGGGTGAGTTCAGTGATGGGCATAAGTACCAGATCACTGATAGACATACCTGCGATTTTTACATGGGAGGCATCTTTGCGAAGCCGGGTTCCCTTGCAGTCTGGACAAGCAGTCTTTCCACGGTATCGCGACATCATCACACGATATTGAACTTTATAGTTCTGGCTCTCGACATATTCGAAAAATTCATTCAGGCCATGAAAATGTTTATTTCCGGTCCACAGCAGATCGCGTTGCGACTGCGTCAATTCAAAAAATGGTTTGTGAATGGGGAAATCAAATTTGTAGGCATTCATGACCAGCTCATTCCTCCATTCACCCATCTTTTCGCCTTTCCAGCAGGCAATGGCCTCTTCATAGATCGAAAGACTTTTATTCGGGATCACCAGGTCTTCGTCAATGCCTATGATGGTTCCAAATCCTTCACATGTTTTACATGCTCCAAAGGGATTGTTGAAACTGAATAGGTTGACCGATGGTTCTTCAAAAGTTAAACCATCGGCTTCGAATTTGTTGGAAAAGTATTTTCTCTCTTTGTCCTCATTTCCGTATTCAATCATGCAATATCCATGACTTTCGGAATAGGCTGTTTGAACGGAGTCAGCAATCCTGCCGGGCAAATCCTCGTCTCCGTGCTGAACGGCAAACCGGTCAACAAGCACAAAAAGATCCCTGAAGCCTGTTTGCTTCGTTTTCAGGATATCTTCCAATCGAACGATCTCATTGTCCAGCATGATCCGGCTAAAACCCTGCTGCAGAAGAATATTGCATTTTGAAATCAGATCACCGTTTTTTGCCTTCAGGTCAAGGGGAGCAAAAACACTGATTCTGGTATTTTCGGGAAGCGAGAGAAGCCAATCCACGACATCGGTAATGGTATCCCGTTTCACCTGATTCCCCGACACCGGAGAAAAGGTTTTACCGATCCGGGCAAACAATAGTTTTAAATATTCGTAAATTTCCGTGGAGGTTCCAACCGTGGAACGAGGATTCAGTGTGTTGACCTTCTGCTCGATGGCAATGGCAGGAGCGATCCCTTTGATGTAATCTACATCGGGTTTGCTCATCCTGCCCAGGAATTGACGTGCATAAGCGCTCAGGCTTTCAACATAACGGCGCTGACCATCGGCATAGAGGGTATCAAAAGCCAGGGAAGACTTACCTGAACCGGATAGACCGGTGATCACCACAAACTTATTGCGGGGAATGGCCAGGTTGATATTCTTGAGATTATTGACCCGCGCTCCTTTGATGATGATAAATTCTTTCGGGTCCAGCGCATCCACATTTGTCATATCCATCGCTCCATCTGCGAAAAGGCACAAAAATATGAAGAAAATTTGCTTTATGAATATTTTTCTTTACTTTTGCTTCCCTGAAGTACAATTAACTGTTTTTCTTTTGTTCTTTGGAAGGCAACCTTTTTTTCTGAAACGTTGTCTGATTTATATCGAAAACCGGATCCAAATGAAACATTTCCGGCTTTATTGAGTAAAACAAATTGATTCATACTGCGCAGTCGTAATACCAATTGCGCACTAACCATAGGAGGGACATTATCGGCTAAAATTCTACCTTTTTTCTGATTATAAAAAAGGAGGCCCAATGCAAGCCCATGTCGTTAGTGACCAGGAACTGATTGGCAAATATTTAGCCGGTCATCAATCCGCCCTCGAATCATTAATCCGTCGACACAAGAATCGTGTTTTTGCCTACATCCTGATGATTGTCAAGGATAAGGAATTGGCGGAAGATTTATTCCAGGATACTTTTATTAAAGTCATCAATACCTTCCGATCCGGACAGTACAAGGAGGAGGGAAAATTTATCCAGTGGGTGATGCGCATCGCTCACAACCTGATCATTGATTACTTCAGGAAGGCGAAACGGATTCCCATCATCGATAACAACGATGATTATGACATTTTCGATAAAGTGAGAATTCCGGTGGAATCGGTTGAAGAGATGATCATCACCGAACAGATCCATAAGGATGTCAAACGACTTATTGATTTCCTTCCAAAGGAACAGAAAGAGGTTCTGGTCATGCGTCATTATGGCGATATGAGTTTCAAAGACATCGCCGAGGTCACTAACGTGAGCATCAATACGGCTCTGGGCAGAATGCGCTATGCGCTCATTAATCTTCGAAAACTGGTAAAAGAAAAAGAGGTCATCCTTACCGTATAGAATACCCGATTGAAACCAGGAAAAATATTAAAACCAACGAAACCTCACCCGATCACCGTTTGCCTGGGCTCCCAAAAAATATTTTTTCATAGATGAAATAAGTCTGTATTGCACTCGTTTTTTAGGTATGAATACAATTTTCAACCAAAATCGTGCCTATGAAGCGAACTGCTACGATTTATTCTTTGATTTCAAGGGTAAACGATCCTTCAACTGGTAAACGAAGGAGAAGACAAGAAGTATCTCCCAGTGAATCGGTGATTCGGAACCTGCTCAACTACTCAAAAGCACTCACTGTATTGCAAACACCCGAAACCGGCTTCATTCATCTGGTGATGAACTAAATAAAAAAACCCGTTTGAGACGGGTTTTTTTATGGATTTTTGTGGAATTACATGCGTTCTTCCTTGATGCGGGCCTTCTTTCCCTGAAGTCCGCGAAGATAGAAAATACGGGCTCTCCGAACAACCCCACGTTTGTTTACATCGATCTTGTCGATGAAAGGAGAGGTAGCCGGGAAAATTCTTTCAACGCCAATATTTCCGGAAATTTTGCGTACGGTGAAAGTTTCGTTTACCCCCTTTCCCGAACGCTGCAATACTACTCCCTGGTAAGTCTGAATACGCTCCTTATTTCCTTCCTTGATTTTATAATGTACCGTCACCGTATCGCCTGCCTTAAAACGGGGCAATTCCTTCTTCTCAATCACGGTATCTTCAATAAACTTAATGATCTCAGCTTTATTCATGGCTTTCTTGGAATTAACAATTACTTGATAAAAAGTTTGCAAATATAGGAATTATTCCGAAACAATTGTCAATTTCCGGGACATTTTTTTGAATTTGCCCGCTATACCTCATGGAGAAGATCAGGACGGCGTTTTCTTGTCCTTTCAATTGACATCTCATGCCTCCACGCGGCGATCTCTTTATCATTGCCCGAAAGAAGGATGTCAGGGACGCATAGGCCACGGAAATCGGCAGGCCGGGTATACACTGGAGGGGAAAGGAGATGATCCTGGAAAGAGTCCGACAGGGCAGAGGTTTCATCATTTAAAACACCAGGTAAAAGCCTTACGATCGCATCGGTAAGCACCATGGCCGCCATCTCACCTCCGGAAATCACATAATCCCCGATACTGACCTCACGGGTTATGAAATGCTCGCGGATACGTTCGTCAATGCCTTTATAATGGCCACAAAGAAACAGGAGGTTCTGTTTGATGGAAAACTGGTTGGCCAAACCCTGGTTCAGGAGATCGCCATCGGGACTGAGGTAAATGATCTCGTCATAGCACCTCTTTGACTTCAGATCCTCGATACATCTGACAATCGGCTCGGCCATCATCACCATACCTGCGCCTCCGCCGTATGCGTAATCATCAACGGTATGGTGTTTGTCGATAGTCCACTGACGGATGTTGTAAAGGTTTATCATAACCAGTCCCTTCTCTTTGGCCCGCTTCAGAATGGAATAATTGAACGGCCCTTCAAACATCTCCGGAAACAGGGTCAGGATATCAATTTGCATGACATTACAGTGTTATGGTTAATCCATCATAGGCAAGCTGGATGTTCGGTGGAAGCTTTTGGTTAACTTCTTCATGTAGTCCAACAAAATGGCTGAGGTGGGTCAGGAAGGCAGCTTCCGGATCCAGTCTTTTCAGAATATCGACAGCCTCACCTACCGAGAAATGAGAAACATGCTTGGAATTGCGAAGTGCATTCAGTACGATCACCCGAGAACCTTTGATCTTCTCCATTTCAGTGTCGCTGATATAACTGGCATCGGTGATATAGGTAAAATCGCCAACCCGGAAACCAGTCACCGGAAGTTTTTCATGCATCACAAGTATGGGAAGGAATTCAATACCCTGGATTTGAAAAGGCTGGTCGTCGATTTCGTGAATCGTCAGTTGCGGCGCCCCGAAATAGCGGGTTTCAGAAAAAATATATGGGAATTCTGTTCGAATGGCATCCATCACCTGCGGCGTGCCGTATATGTCGATCCGCTTGTTTAAAACATAATTAAAAGCCCTCACATCATCCAGTCCGGCAATATGGTCGCGATGTTCGTGTGTGAAAATTACAGCATCCAGGTTGGTCACGTTTTCACGTAGCATCTGGATCCTGAAATCGGGACCGCAATCGATGACAAAGGTCAGTCCGTTGACCTCGATCATGGCCGATGTCCGCATCCTTTTATCACGCGGATCGTTGGAGATGCAAACCGGACAATCACAGGTGATCACCGGCACACCAATAGAGGTTCCGGTTCCTAGGAAAGTAACTTTAATTGGTGTTTTCAGGTTCTCGTTCATCAGAATATCAGTTCATCTACCTGATTCTTGTCGATCAGCAGTTGTTTCTTTAAATCATCCATGTTTTCAAGTGGACGCTCTTCGCGGATATGTTTATGAAAAAGAACCGTTACAATCTCTCCTTCGATGGTGCCATAGGTTTCAAACAGGTGGATCTCCACGAGGGTATCGATAGGAGAGGCATGGTTCTTCCGGATGAAACACATGCCCCGGGAAAGGCTATCCTCACCAATAACAGTTACGGCATAAACGCCGTTGGGCGGAACCAGTTTACAGTCCTCTTCAATTTGCACATCATAACTGGGAAAGCCGATCTCTTTCAGCTTTTCACTGCTTTTTGAGGCCTTACCCATGATGATGTAATGATGGTCAAGATACGCGTTGGCTTTCTGGATATTCCCATCCTGCAATGCTTTCCGGATCTTGGTGGAACTAACAGATTCGTTATGGATATCCTGTTCGGGAATTTCTTCCACCCCGAATCCATTCTCCATCCCGAGTTTACGGAGTTCTTCGTAATCTCCCTCCCGGTTGTGGCCAAAATGGTGATTAAATCCAACGACAATCGTACGGGCGTGCAACTTGCTGAGCAGTATTTTTTTTACAAAATCGATGGAAGTAATCTGAGAAAAGGCAAGGGTAAACTCGACAATAACGAGGTTATCCAATCCGGCCTTTCGCAGCAGTTCGATCTTCTCGCGCTGGGAATTGATCAGAAAAAGTTCCTTTCCCACGGTATCCGGATACAATACTTTGCGGGGATGTGGATGGAAAGTGATCAGTACAGTCTCCCCGCCGATCTCCGTCGCAAGTTTTTTGAGCCGTTGCAAAATGACCTTGTGCCCGACATGGACACCGTCAAATGATCCCGTAGTGACTACAGCATTGCGGATATCACCTACACGATCAAAATCATGAAATATTTTCACGGGTGAAATTTTCTATTTAAAGCGTTCGTCATTCTTTTTTGCGAAGAAGGCAACTTTCTCCAGCGAGGTTATCATATCGTATTCTTCGAGGTATACATAAGGGGGAACATTCAGTGGTTTCGGAGTGTAGTTCAGAATTCCTGTTACTCCGGATAACACCAGAGTTTCTGCTATTTCAGGTGCAGATTCAGAGGGAACGCTGATGATCCCTATGGAAATGTTGTTCTGTTTGATAATATCGGCCATCTGGTCAATGTGATAACAGGCAACTCCGTCGTAAACGCGATTGATTTTTTCCGGGTTGATGTCAAATGCAGCAATGATCTGCAATTTCGATCGCTTGCCTTTGAGGTAACTGATGAATGCTTTTCCCAGGTTCCCCAATCCAACGACAGCCACGCGCTGACCCTTTTCAGAGTCCACGATTTTACCAATCAGGTCTATCAACTCCTTGATGTCATAACCTTTTCGCAGATTCCCCGAATATCCTATCAACATAAGGTCACGACGCACCTGAACGGGAGTAATATGCAACATCTGGGCAATTTCATGGGAGAAGACATGGGTTTTCTCTTTGGAGAGTATCATCAGTAAGGCACGACGGTATTGGCTGAGCCGCTCGACAGTTTTATGTGGTAAATTCTTTATAAACATGTTTTTTCGATTGGAAGACTGATTTTAAATGTACTGCCCTGGTCAGGACTACTGCTGACGTCAATCGTGCCACCGTAATTTTCGGTAAGTTTCTTGACGATGGATAGACCGAGTCCACTTCCTGTTATATTTTTTGTTTTCTCATTTTTAATCCGCACGAAATCACCGAAGATCTTGTCAATATCGTCGGGCGACATTCCGATTCCTGTATCAACGACAATGATTTCACAGGATGTTTCGTTTTTCCGGATGGTACATTGCACGCTACCTCCTTCCCTGTTGTATTTTATGGCATTCGAGATCAGGTTGTTGAAAATAATCTCGATCTCATCTGCATCAGCCATCATGACAACGCTTTCCGGAGCAATGAGATCAAGCCGAACATCGCGTTGAATGGAATAGGGACGCATGGTGTCCATCGCTGTCCTCGCCAGTTGAACAAGATCAACTTCGATGATGTTTCGTGTCGCTTTTCCGGATTCCACCTTGGTGAGGTCAAGCAGGTCAAGAATTAAATTGCGCATCCCTTTGATCCGTTCAAGAGAACGGTCGATCATGACATCGTAATCTTCAATTTTATTTCCCGACTGCCGTTCACGGATCATCTTCAGGTATCCTTCGATGGCATTCAGTGGTGCTTTGAGTTCATGCGACAAAACCGAAAGAAAGGTAAACCGGATCTGCTTTCCGGTATCATGCAGCTTATTGGTCATTTTTTTGAGGAATACCCGCTTGGTGATATTCTCAATGGATGACTTCAATTCCTGCGGTGTGAATGGTTTCGGGATGAAATCATAGGCCCCGTCGCTGGTAGCCTTGACGGCAAGTTCAAGTGATGCATAGGAGGTGATCATCACAACAATGATCTTCTTTTGCTTTTTCTTGATGTACTCCAGCACTTCAATTCCCTGGATTCCGGGAAGCTTGTTATCGAGCAGCAATATATCCGGTTGTTTCTGCTCAATGAGTTCAATTCCCTCCTCCCCGGTAGATGCCTCAATGACTACAAATTCAAAGGCTTCATCCATGAATGGATAATCAACCCTGAAATTTCGCAATATTCTGCTAACCCCGCTGCGAATACCGGGCTCATCATCAACGACGAGAATCTTTAGTGTAGACATGTCAACTATTTCACATCAAAAATAATCCGAAAATCCGGTACTTCACTATCATTTGGTGTATTTTAACAGCAATTTGTCGATTTCTTCCTTCAGCAGTTCCGACCGAATGCCTTTATCGAGAAAACAATCGGCCTTGATCCATTTACGGTTGTTCTCATCATTGATGTCGAAGCTGATACCGGTTTCGGCAGCCACACCGGTGGCAATGATTATCGGAACATCCGGATATTTTTTCTTCATTTTGTAACAAAGGATGAATCCGCTGTCTTCATTTTCCATCATCAGGTCGAGGATGGCCAGATCGGGTTTGGTCTTTTCAAGGAGCTCCTCTGCCTCCCTCTGGCTTTCAGCCATGATGGTCTTAAACCCAAATCTCTCCAATCTGGACTGAAGCTGGATCAAATAATCCAGGTCATCATCCACAATCAATATCGTTACATTCCCAGGTTTCATGATTCAATCAGAATTTAAAAATTATTATGAATTTCTTTGCATTTTTATCATCTGTTCCCACGGGGGATAGTAATCCGAAAAGTCGTTCCTGTTGGGCCGGCTGAAGGATCAGCGTTCGAATCAACATGTATCTTGCCTTTATGCATTTTAACGATCCCATAAATCAGGGCAAGTCCCAGCCCCGTCCCCTTACCCATCTCCTTGGTGGTGAAAAACGGAGTAAAAAGTTTATCCATGTTCTCTTTGGCAATGCCTGTTCCGGTATCCGATACAATAAAGACAATATCCTCAGCATCACCTTCAACGCCAAGGGTTAGCGAGCCTCCGCCAGGCATGGCCTCAATGGCATTTTTTTCCAGGTTGGTGAGCACCTGCATCATCTGGTCGATATCGAGGCGTGCATTTGGATCGGCAATGCGTGACTCAAAGGTAACCTTGAGGTTCTCGGGTTTTATGATGGAATTCAAACTGTGCTCCGCGAATTTAACCACGTCGGTTTCACTCATGTTAACCTGGTTTTTTCGTGCAAAATTCAACAAACCACTGACGATTTTTTTACACCGGTCGGCTTGTTCGACAATGAGGTTAAGGTCATCCCTTACCGGGTCTCCCTCGGGCGCTTCGTCCATAAGGATATTGCTGTACATGGTGATCACCCCTAACGGATTGTTCAGTTCGTGGGCAATGCCTGCCGAAAGCTGTCCCATATGTGCCAGTTTTTCCGATTGCTTCAATGCTGCCTTCGCTTTGGCAAGTTTCTCATTGGAAACATTGAGGTTTTTAATGGAGTCGTGCAGCTTTTCGATGGCATAGGGCAAACACATTTCAGTTTCAGCCAATCCTTTAACGATGGCGCTGGCATGATCGATACACGTATCGTAACCGCATGCACCGCAATTCAGGTGGTCCTGAGGAGAATATTTTCCCATGGCCTGAAGCGCTGCCAACACCTCCTCGTTGGAGGGAGCTGGCAAGCGGCGGTCTTCCGGTGTGAAATGTTGGGAAAGATCTATTTTGCAGTAGGTTGCCATATCCTTTTCCCATACAGCTTTATCCAGGTTTTGAAGTTTTCTGTTGACATATTCTCCAACGGCAGCACTTCGGGCAAAACGTTTTCCCCCCGGTGATGTACCTGGTCCCATGATGCATCCTTCGCAGCAAAGTAGCATCAGGTGTTTGTTCCGGATAAATCCCTCTTCAAATTCCCGGATGGCTTCCTTGAAGTTTACCCGGCCCTCTGCAATGATAACGCGTTCCTCCGGTATCGTTTCCTGGTTGTTAGCGGTGAAATACAACCCCCTGCTGATCGGGAAGATGCTCCCTTTTCCGGAGAATGGAGGATCAAAGTCCGAAGGTTCAGTAGTCTCAGGATCGATATTGAATTTGGAAAACATTTCGCGGAGTTCGCGAAAGGTGATAACCTCCTCCACTTCATCGGTCTCGGCTTTTTTTGCAAAACAGGGGCCGATAAATACAACCTTAAGATCATTGCCATGCTTGTTCTTCATCACCCGGGTCATGGCTACCATGGGAGAGGCAATAGGAGACAGGTTATCAACCAGATCAGGGTGGTAATGACGGATATAATAAACTATGGCCGGGCAGTCAGAAGAGATACTGCCACCAAACTGGTCGCTTTTAATCCTATGCTCGTATTCGTGTGCCACGATATCTGCGCCGAAAGAAACTTCAGTGACAAAATCAAATCCAAGTTTTTTTATCATACCCGCAAGTATACGATGGTCTTTGATCTCTTCAAATTCGGCAGGAAAACTTGGCGCTATACAAGCAGCAATTTTATGTTTCGATTGGAGCAGAGCGATGACCTCATCCACCGAACGCAGAGGGATCTTAGCCCCCTGGCTGCAGACTTTCACGCAGTTTCCACAACCGATGCACCGGTCATTGAGAACTTCAGCCTGCCCATTGATGATTTTTATTGCTTTGACAGGGCATTCACGAACACAGGTAAAACAAACCCTGCAACGGTCTTTGAGGGTGAATACAAGCTGACGGTGATAGGCATGACTCATTTGTCTTCTGTTGGTATCCGTGAAACATGAAGTAATTCGCGGTTGCGTTCACTGTTTGGTTTTGCCAGGAACTTCTCATAAAGATCAATGATGATTGGGTTTTTATGTGCCACCTTGATCATCTCCTCTTCATCTACATCATAAATCGATTTCATGCGGGATTTGAGGTTTTTTTCATCGGTTCCTATTCGTTGCCCGCCACCGTTGATGCATCCATATGGGCAGGCCATCACCTCAACGATATGTATATCGCTACGGCCGGCTTCAATTTCCTGCAGGAGGGCTATTGCTCCGGCAAGACCGCTCACGGAAACCACATTCAGCAGTTGCTTCCCGATCTTTATCCTCGACTCTTTCCGCGTCTTCAAGCCGCGAAGTTCGGTAATCTTGGCCGGGTTCAGCTCTTGTCCATTCATCATAAAATTTACGGTACGCAAGAGCCCCTCCAATGCTCCTCCGGCGATGCCGAACAACTTCCCGGCGGAACTGCGCAAACTGAACGCTGTATCTGTTGGTTCAGGGTCAAGGCTGGCGAAATCGATTCCGAGCAACCTGATCATGCTGACAAGCTCCCGGGTAGTAATCACAGCATCGACATACCGTGTAGCTCCATCTTTCATTTTATGGTTTTCAGCCTCATGTTTTTTGGCCGTACAAGGCATAACAGATACCACGAAAACGTTTTCAGGTTTCACCCCTGCTGAACTGGAAATATAATTCTTGATCAAACTGCCCATCATTTGCTGAGGGGAACGTGTAGTGGACAACTTTGGCAGAAGGTTTGGTCTTAACTCTTCAACATATCTTACCCATGCCGGGCAACAGCTTGTGAACATTGGCAGGTTCTCTTGCCGGTTAAGCCGTTCGATGAATTCTGCAGCCTCCTCCATGATGGTCAGGTCGCAGGCCATCGAGACATCATAGATCTGACGGAAACCAATGGCCTTCAGCGCTGCCCTGAAAAGGTTCAAGATGTCTCTGTTGGTTTTCAAACCGAACTCTTCGGCAACAGATCCGGGTACAGTAGGAGAAAACTGGATCACCGTGTGAAGATCCGGATTACTCAGAGCCTCAACCACGGCATGGTAACTCGATTTCTCAGTGAGCGCTGAGGTAGGGCATACCAGGATACATTGGCCGCATTTAACGCAATGGTTAAAATTCAAACCTTTGTTATAGGAGGTTCCGATCTGACTATGACTGCCACGGCCAATCACCTCAATAGCGGAAAGGCCGATAACTTCATCACAAACCCGGATGCAACGACCGCAAAGTATGCATTTTGCAGGATCGCGTTCAATGGCTGCACAGGCTTTATCGATCTGCACCATCTGCCTTTTTCTCAAATATTTCCGCTCCCTGATATTGAGCTCCAGGGCGAGAACCTGAAGTTCGCAACTCCCACTTCGTCCGCAATACAAGCAGTCATCAGGATGGCTGGCCAATAAGAGCTCGACCAGGGTTTTTCTGGCCTTCAGTACCCGCGGGGAATGAGTCTTTATGCGCATCCATTCCTCTACCGGGTGGGAACATGCCGGTACCAGACCGGAGACTCCATCTACCTCCACCACGCACATACGGCATCCGCCGGTAGGAGTAAAACCACTCATGTTACATAAAGTGGGTACATGGATTCCAATACGGTTCAGTACATTAAGAATGGTTTCTCCCCGTTTCGCGGATACTTGCCGGTCGTTTATTTCAATATTGAAAAGCATTGTCTGAATTATTTGAAGTAAATGGCGCTGAACTTGCAGCCATCAAAACAGATTCCACATCCGGTGCATTTTTTTTCGACAATGAAATGAGGCATCTTAATGGTTCCGATGATGGCATTTTCCGGACATTTTTTCTGGCAAACATTGCACCCGTTGCAGAGGTCCACATCAATGAAAAAGGTTCGCAGGTCACGACAAACACCTGCTTTGCATCTCCGGTCAAAGATGTGCTCCTCATATTCTTCACGGAACCATTTCAGCGAACTGAGAACGGGATTCGGGGAATTTTGCCCAAGTCCGCAAAGCGAAGTGTCACGGATAACTTCAGCCAGATTCTCGAGCTGCACCACCCCTTTAAAACGTTCCAGGGTCTCATGTGAGGATTCCTCCTTAGGCCGTTTGGTGATGCCCTCCAGGATCTCGAGCATTCGTTTAGTACCTTCACGACAGGGAATACACTTGCCACAGCTTTCTTTTTGCAGAAATTCCATGAAATATTTTGAGAGACTGACC
>Ga0247841_10010281_pt1 | contig 12782 bp, 13 predicted proteins | sample LaCruzMarch2015__2_FD_192410 | JGI IMG/M metagenome (GOLD analysis project Ga0247841, IMG submission 192410) | Freshwater microbial communities from meromictic Lake La Cruz, Castile-La Mancha, Spain - LaCruzMarch2015_18m | ecosystem: Environmental > Aquatic > Freshwater > Lake | place: Spain... | reverse complement strand
AGACGCTAGTCCGCAGGTCACGGGCGTGGAGAACGATAGGCGGAATCCGCACGTGAAGTCAAGATTTGACCCCCTGGCGCAGTCGCTCCCCTCGGACTGTGAAGAGTGAGCCCTCGGGTGCCGCTGTCCCGGGAGTGTCGGCCTGACCTCTCGTTCGTCACCTGAAGGATCTCGGCGATCACCGCGATGGTCTTCTCGACCGACTCCTCTCGCCCACCTTGCTGGGCGGGCGGTGGGGTTCAAATCTACACTCTTGACATCCGATACAGTATCTGCCACTCACCGTGGCGCCGTCCATTGTGTGATGCGCATCACGCTGAGCAGAAGCGTCGCAAGTGTGATACACGTCACGTTCCGCAGACGGGTTCGCGAGTGTGATATGCATTGCCCTCGACGCCATCGCTCACATTTGCGGCCAGCTTCTCCGATGAGGGCGTAGCGCCCGGGGCGCTACACTCTCGCGTTGGTCTGCGTCGCCACGTGGGCTGGCCGGCGAGCGACGAGCCGCACATCCATGCCCAGCGCAGCAGCGATCCTGCATATCGACCCGAGAGTCATGTTGGGCGCCGCGGCCGTCTCGATGCGTGACACCATCTGCTGAGTCAACCCCGCCAGCTCAGCAAGATCCATCTGCGTCAGGCCAAGGCGTTGCCGCGTGGTCTGGATGTCGTAGGCGATCCGCAGCTGTGCCTTCTCGCGGCGGAACTCACGGGCGAGCTCCTTGTCCTTCAACTTGTGCGCCAAGTACGCCGTATGGGTTCTCATGTCTCTAGGATCGGATCCTACGTCCGTCCGGTCGAAGCGTCTCTGCCGCTTCGACCCTAGGCGAACACACCCTCTCGTCTCGCCCAGCAGAAGCGGCCAAAAGACGGCTTCTGCCCTAGCCGAACGTAGGCAAAGCCTACGTTCGGCCAACTTCATGTAGCTGCGGGTTCTTCGCCCCGGCTACATCACCGTGCTTGGTCAGGACGCACTCGGACTTGATCTGCATCAGCTCGGCGTGGCGGTCGTCGTCGACCATGGCGACGATGCGCGCGATCGAGCTCTCGCCGTCGACGAAGCGCCATGGGAAGCAGCCGATGACGGCGCGCTGGTTGAGGAGGAGGTCGATGTCGCCACCGAGGCACTCGGCGTGAATGATGCCGTGGCAGAAGAGCTCGATGTGCATGAGCTGGTACTTGCCGGAATCGAACCGCTCGGCCAGCGGCTGGCTGTACTTGGCGCGGAAGTGAGCGTCGGCCTCTTTCGCCTGCCGCGGCATCCAGTCACGGATGATCGTGTTCATCGGGTGGTCGGCCGAGCCGCAGTCAACGCCAATCCAACGAATCTTCTTCTCGCGGCACCACAACGCAAACTCGCGATCGGGTCCGGGGTGCTTGACCATGTACCGCACTTCGTCGGCCGTCGGCTGGTCCCAGCCATAGTGGTGGTAGCCGGTGTGGAGGATGAGGATGTCGCCTTCCTTCACCTCGACGCGCTCTTCAATCATGTCGGACGTATAGATGTCGTAGTCGCCGACGGCGTCGGACAGATCGACGATGACGCCCTCGTGAACGAGAAAGTCGAGGCTGAGCTGGGCGATGTCCTTGCCCGGCGTGTAGAAATGGATCTCGCCGTCGAGGTGCGTGCCGACGTGGTTCGAGTGCGCGACGAGTTGGCCGTTCGCGCCGTTCGGCGCAAGACGCTTGAAGTACTTGACCTGCAGGGGCTCGTAGGTCGGCCACGGCGGCGTGGCGATCGAGAGCGGAATCGTCAGATCGATGAGTTTCATGTCATCTCCTTCGGCAGCCTGTGGCACGTAGCACGCGGCCTGTGGGACTGCTACGGTTCGTGGAGTTCGTTGGGTTCATTGAGTTCGTGGAGTTGGCGGAGGTCGCTGTTGCGGGAACACGAAGCCTGAGATGTGAGCTACGGTCGCTGAGTCCCGACGAGATCATGGCTGCACCTCCGGGGACTCAGACGCTCGTAGCGTCTCGGCGAGGGCGCAGGCAGCCTGGGCGAAGCACTCAAACGGCGGGGTGACGAGCCCAGCGCCGACCATGCCGACGCCGGGCTCCTTGTGGGCGATGCCAGTGTTGATGGTGGGCAGGACGCCGGTTTCGACAACGCGCAAGACGTCGATGCCGGTCGGCGTGCCGCGGAAGCCGAGTGCGGGAATGCGGTACGCGTTGCTCTCGGCAAGCGTGATCTTGTGCATGCGGCGCGTCGTCTCAAGTGCCTTCTCGGGGCTGCCGCCGACGAACTGAACGATGGCGGGCGCGGCGGCCATCGCGAAGCCGCCGTAGCCGCCGGTCTCGGTGATCGCCGAGTCGCCGATATCGGGCGCGGCGTCGGCGGCGCTGTAGCCGGGGAGATAGAGGCCGTCGACCTTGGGTGCCGGCGCGGTGAACCAGCGGTCGCCGGTCCCGGAGAGTCGAATGCCGAACTCGACGCCGTTGCGCGCCATGACGGTCACGAGCGAGCTTCCCGGCACGTCGGCCGCGGCGTCAAGCGCGCACTTGGCGGCCGGCATCGAGAGATTGAGGAAGAAATGGTCGTTCGCGTTCAGGAACTCGAAGGCGCGTGCCACGTCGTCGCGCCGCGCGGTGAGGCGAACGAGGTGCGGCGCGAGCTCGCGGATCACGAGCGACGTGCCGGCTCGATTACGGTTGTGCCCCTCGTCGCCCATCTGCAGCGCCTGCGCAAGGAGGCTGCGCAGGTCGAGCGGCCCGTGCTTCCGCAGCGCCTTCACGAGGAGCGGCGCGAGAACGTCACGCATCCAAACGAGGCGGACCAAGACCTCCTCGGAGTACGCGCCGTAGCGCAGGACCTTCCCGAGACCCTCGTTGAGAGTGCAGAAGGCGCGGTTGCCAAACGCGGCGTTCTCGACGATCCAGACAGGCATTGACGCCGTCACGACTCCGGCCATCGGCCCGACGGCTTGGTGGTGGTGGCACGGGTCTAAGCGGACCTCGCCGGATGCCGCGAGCTCGGCGGCTTCTTCGGGCGACGCGGCCAGCTCCTCGTACAGGAGGCCGCCGATCACGGCGCCGCGCATCGGGCCGCACATGGCGTCCCACGCGATCGGCGGGCCGGCGTGCAGAATCGTGCGGTCGGTCATGCCCGGGACCACGTCGCCAGCACGGCCGATGCCGACGACGCGCGGCTCGGCGGCGAGAAGCTTGGCGACGGCCTCCGCGTTCGCCGACGCAATCGGCTCCCGCCAGCCCAATCCCTCCTCGGAACGCAAGTCGTCGAGAATGCACGCCAGCTGAGAATCGCCGCCGGCTGGCGGCCGCCAGTCGACGTGAACGACGTGAGCGCCCGTGGCGCGCAGGCTGTCGGCGAACGAGGCGAGGCCGAGGTTCACGACACGGAGCTGGCTTTGAAGGAGGCCTTTCGTCATGCGCCACCTCCTCCGACTCGCTTCGTGAGCTCTAGGGCGAATCTCGCCGCGGCGGCGTTGCTGTCGAGGACGAGGATGCCGGCGGCTTCGAGCGTGCGGCGCTGTTCGCGGTAGTCCTGGGGATCGCGCTCCGTGCCGGTGATCGAGGCGATCACGACACCCTGCGTTCCCGCCACCTTTTCCTTGACCACGGCCGCCCCAAGGCTTCCGGCGGGATCGTGGTGTGCTCCGTAGCCGAGGACGCAGTCGACGAGGACGACGTCCACGCCCGGATCGCCAAGCGCGGCCGCAACAAGGTCATCGCGCAACGCAGGTTCGATCATCGGGTGCGGTCGGCCGACGGTGAACGCGTCGTCGCCAAGGTCCCAGATGATGTGGCCGCGGACCTGGGCACCGGCCTTCACTTTCAGCGCGGGGTCGACAGCAACGTTGGAGCGGACCTCGAGCCCGCCGCCCCGCAAGACGACCCACGCCTCTTGGGCCAGCGTGCCGCCGCAGAACAGGCCCCGTAGGGGGCGTAGCCCCCGCCTCAGTTCAGGCTGGGAGCGAGCCCGCGGGAGATTCGGGAACGTCGCTTCCACCGGAACCTCGACGCCGGCAAGTCGACAGGCTGCTCGTGCGGCGGTGTCCAGCGTGTCGGCGAAGAGGACCTGGCCTTCGGGCGCCCGCGGCGAAGCTCCGACGAACTGCACCACGGCCGGCTTCCCGACCTCGCGCAGACGGGCCACAATGCGGTCGGCGACCGACTGGGCCGGAGCTTTGGACACGACGACGAGGACCACGGTCGCTGGGTCCGAAGCCAGGAGGTCGATGGCGGCGAGCGTGGATCGGCCGCCAACCCGTTCGGAGAGATCCCTGCCTCCTGTGCCGATGGCCTGGGAGATCCCGCCGCCCAATCGGTCGATGAGAGACGACACTTCCTGAATCCCGGTGCCTGACGCCCCGACGAGGCCGATGGCGCCGCGGCGCACGACGTTGGCGAAGCCGAGCGGCACGCCGTTGAGGATCGCGGTGCCGCAGTCGGGGCCCATCACGAGGAGGCCTCGGGCTGCGGCCTCGTCCTTCAGTGCGATCTCGTCCTCGACGCTCACGTTGTCAGAGAAGAGCATCACGTGGAGGCCGCGGCGCAGAGCGCGTCGCGCCTCGGCGGCCGCGTACGCGCCGGGAACCGAGATCAAGGCGAGGTTGGCCGCGGCATCGACGGCGAGCGCTTCGTCGAGCGTCGTCGGACGATCCTCGCTCTTCTCGCCGTCATCGGTCCCGACGGTGAGGAGTTCGGCGAGCCTCCGTTTCGCTGCATCGAACGCGTCGCGGTCGGCGGCGTCGATGGCGGTCACGAGGTCGTCGGCTCGGAGGCCGGCCTGCGGGCCGGCTAGGGGAGACGCCCCTGCGGAGGCTTCTCCTTGCGAGGGGCCGGCGGCCGCCGTGAGGGTGAATCCGACGCTCTCCAGGGCGGCAAGATTGGCTGGCGTTCCCATGGCGACGACCGCGCGGCGAACTCCGGGGATCGCCTCCAGCTCTCGGCTGATGCGCATGAGGAAGACGGAGTCGAAGTAGCGGCCGCGCTCGACCAGAATCTCGTTCACGGCGTCTTCTCCCTCTTCTGGATGCCCAAGAGCACCCGTTCGGGCGAGAGCGGCAGGACGGTGTAGTCGATCCCAAGCGCGTCGGCGAGCGCGTTACCGATGGCGGACGGCACGGAGATCATCGGGTGCTCGGCGACGCCGCGGGCGCCGTACGGTCCGCCGGGCTGCGGGTTCTCGAGGAAGATCGGCGTCATCCTGCGCGGCAGGTCCTTGGCGGTCGGGATCTTGTAGTCGACGAAGCTCGGGTTGAGGAGCCGACCCTTGCCGTCAAACTGGAAGCCCTCGAGGAGCGTCGAGCCGAGCCCCTGCACGACGCCGCCGATGACCTGGCCGGTGCACGAAAGCGGGTTCAGCACCTTGCCCGCGTCGACGGCGGTCGCGATATGCAGGATCTCGATCTCGCCCGTTTCCGTGTCGACCTCGATCTCGACCGCGTGGGCGCCGTAGGTCCAGAACTGTGCCGGCCGGCCCTGCCCGGTCTCGGGGTCAAGGTGCGTCAGTCCGGTGGCGATGAACCGCCCGTGGCCGATGATCGGCCCGCCGATGGCGTTCCCGTTCGCGAACGTGTAGCCAAGCGCGAGGTCCTTGTAGGCGATCGCGCGGCCGGGCTCGGCGGCCGGGAAGGCTTTCTCGTCCTCGCAGACGATCGTCTCGGAGGCGACGCCGAGAGCCTGCGCCGCGACGGCTCTCATCTGCCGCAGGCAATCGGCAGCAGCCTGGATCACGGCGTTCCCGCCCATGTAGGAGAAGCGGCTGGCCACGGTCTGCCAGTCGTAGGGCGTGAGCGCGGTGTCGCACTCCCAGGTGAGGTGAACCTTGCCGATCGGTAGGCCGAGCTCCTCGGCCGCTACCTGTCGAAGTACCGTGTAGGTGCCTTGGCCGTAGTCGACGCCGGACACGAGCACGTCGGCGGCGCCGTCTTCGTCGAGCTTGATGACCGCGGCGCACGACGTGTACGTCGGCATGGCCGGCGCCTTGTGCAACATGGCGATCCCCTTCCCGCGGACCTTGTGCGGAGCGCTCGGTGCGTCCGACCGTTGGCCCCAACCGATGGCCTTTGCGACGGCGTCGAGGCACTCGACCGGCTTCCCGTGCCCAGCAGTGAAGAGCTCGCCGGTGATCGTCGTGTCACCTTCCTTGAGGAGATTGCGCCGGCGGAACTCGGCCGGGTCGAGGCCAAGCTTGTGCGCCATCTGGTCCATCGCGCGCTCGATGCCCCACAGAACCTCGAGGTGCCCGAAGCCTCGATAGGCGGTGCCATAGACCTTGTTCGTGTAGACGACGTAGGAGTCGATCGAGCAATGGTCGATGGCGTACGGCCCAGCGCCAGAGTAGGCGGCGGCGCGGCCGACGTTGACGCCGTAGTCGGCGTAGGCGCCGGCATCCCAGACGTAGGTCGCTTCAAGGGCCGCAATTCGGCCGTCGCGCGTCGCGCCGATCTTGATCGTCGAGTGCAGGCCCTGCCGAGAGGGCATCGTGTTGAACTCCTCCTCGCGCGTGGCGGAGACGAGGACGGGGCGGCCGCCGGCGGCCCTCGACAAGACGGTAGCGAGGGGTTCGAGGCCGAGGCCCGCCTTGCCGCCGAACCCGCCGCCGACGTAAGGCACGTGGACTCGGATGGCCGCGTGCGGCAGCCCGAGGCAGACGCTCAAGAGATGGCGAACCGTGTAGGGTGACTGGCTCGACGTCCAGATCTCCACGCGACCCTCCGGCAATGCCTGTGCGATGGACGCGTGCGTCTCCATCGGCACGTGCTGCACCGGCGGGTTGTAGAACGACGCCTCGATGCGGACGTCGGCCGCAGCGAGAGAGGCGGGAGCATCGCCTTTGCGGATCTTCTGGTGATGAGCGATGTTCGTGCCCGGCTTCGGGAAGAAGACGCCGCGCATGTGGTCGTAGCCGGCGAGATCGGGGTGGACGAGCGGCGCACCCGCCGCCATCGCGTCGCGCGGATCGAGCACGGCCGGAAGCTCCTCGTACTCGACGCGGATGCGGCGGCAGGCCTCGCGCGCGGCGTCGAGCGTGTCGGCAGCCACGGCGGCCACAGGCTCGCCCTGATAGCGAACGACGTCGCGGGCAAGGATCCGCTTATCGCGCAGGTAGAGGCCAAGGCGAACGTCGAGGTCGCTTCCGGCGAGCACGGCGCGGACGCCGGGCACGGCGCGCGCCGCCTCAAGGTCGACGCCCACGATGCGCGCCGAGGCGTGGGGCGAGGTGAGGACGGCCGCGTGCAGCATGCCCGGGAGCGCGAGGTCGGTCGTGTAGCGCGCCGCCCCGGTGACCTTGTCGATCGCATCGTCCCGCGGCACGGAGGCTCCGACCACGCGAAGCTCGCGGGTCATCGTCGGCCATCCTTCCCGCTGTATCCGGGCGGGAGAAGTCGCCTGCCGTCCCTGGTGGCTTCTCCTGTAAGCATCTCGGCCGGAGGCCGAGATGCGACGCGGACCGCGGCGAGAATCGCCTCGTAGCCCGTGCAGCGGCAGAGGTTGCCGGCCATCGCTTCGACGATCTCGTCGTCGCTCGGGTTCGAGTTTCGCCTCAGGAGGCCGCGGGCCGACATGATCATCCCCGGCGTGCAGAAGCCGCACTGCACCGCGCCGGTCTCGACGAACGCGCGCTGCAGGACGGAAAGTTGGCCGTCCGTCGCCTCTCCCTCGACCGTCTCGACGGAGCATCCGTCGGCCTCCACGGCAAGGACGAGGCACGCCGTGACCGGCTTCCCGTCGAGCAGCACAGTGCACGCGCCGCACTCGCCGATGCCGCAGCCCTCTTTCGTTCCCGTGAGGTAGAGTCGTTCGCGAAGGAACTCGAGCAGCGTCAGCCCTGACGGCACGGACGCCGTCTCCATGTGACCGTTGACGGTGACGCGGATCGCGTGGTCTATGGCGCGCCTCCTTCCGCGAGCACGGCGGCAACGAGGCGTCTCACGAGGACCGGGAGCACCGCCCGCCGGTAGTCGGCCGACGCGCGGGTGTCGCTGATCGGGCGCATGGCCGCCTGAACCGCCCGCACGGCCTCTTCCTCGACGGCCGCTCTCGACGAACGCCCGACCTCGATCGGCTCCAGGAGGAGCGGCGTCGGGGCGCAACTTCCGACGGCCAGGCGCAGGACCCCAGTCGACGGCGCGTACGTGGCGGCCACGCTCGAGACCGCGAGGTCGTGGCCACGCAGTCGCTGCTGCTTGAGGAATCCCGACCGCAGGCCAGGCTCGGGCGCGGGGACGCGAAGCTCCGCCGCGATCTCGTCCGGCGCGAGGCACGTCTTCTTCACACCCACGAAGAGACTCGAGACGGGGATCGTCCGCTCGCCGCGACAACTCCAGGCGACAAGGCACGCTCCGAGCGCGAGCAGGATGGGCGCCATGTCGGCGGCTGGCGAGGCGTTGCACAGATTGCCTACGGCCGTGGCGCGGTTGCGAAGCTGATACGTGGCAATCGACTCCGCTGCCTGCACAAGGCCCGGGTATGTCCGCCGGATGGCCGCGCGCTCGATGATCTCATTCAAAGGGACCGCCGCCCCGATCGTCAGCTCCCCGGCAGGATCCACGTCAAGGCGCCGCAGCGCGTCGATCCGCTTGATGTCCACGAGGATGCGGGGATCGTTGCGTCGGCCGCGGATGTCGACGAGAAGATCCGTTCCCCCGGCGAGAATCGCCGTCGGCCCGTCGTTCCCGGCAAGCAATCTGCCAGCCTCCAGCAACGTCGACGGTCTCTGGTAGTCGAAACGTCCGAGCACAAGTGGCTCCTTTCCGCGTTCGACCCGCGGTGGAGTGACGACGCGCGACCCTGCTAGAGATCGCGCGTCCATCAGCTCTGTCGGACTTATCATAGTAGACGTCGGTCAGTCTGCCAAGAGGCCTGACCGGTTCCGCGTCTATCCCGTTAGGGCAGCAGGAGGTGCTGAATGAGTAAACAAGAGCTTTCTGGCGTATACGTGTGGCGGATGATTCAGGGCGGGGACTACGTGTACAACGATCCCTTGGGTCGCGATGGCGGACCGTACCCTCGCATACGGCTTTTGTGGTCAAACCCACCTCATGCTTTCGTCTTTGAGATTCAACACAGTCCTGGCGCTGAAATGCAGTACATGCGCGCACTGGGCGCATACGAGCCGCAGGATCGGGTATTCGGATGCGCCACCAGGGTTGATCCCTAGACCGATGCCATACCTAGGGATGCTTACCGGGTCTATTGACCTCAACTGCTTGCTTTTGCAGACTGGACAGGCAACGTCGTGTGATCGCATCCATCCGTCAATCGTGGCTTTGTGGGCATCGCTCAGGCACATGGTGGTTCCTCCTTTCAGGTACTTCCTCAAGCGTAGGTCGCGCAAACCCACGAGACAAACGAGGGGAACATGATTAATCGACGAGATGAGACGCGGGGCGCTAGGACGGAAGACAAACTGGAGCACTCGGAAGACAGCAAGCGCCAAGTAGAATGGGTTGCCCTTTGCGTCTTCCGGGCGCTAGAGTTCCCGCATGGCGATCACAGTGGGCGTGCTTATTGCCATCGTTGTCGGAGCGGGAACAGCGTGGATCATGCTTGCTAGCAAGGTCCCCTCATTCGTCGCTCCGCTATGTCTCTATATCTTTCTTGTGGGCTTGGCGATCTTGTTGGTTGTCCTGGCTGTTATGGGCTGGCGGAAGTATGTCGAGGGGAGGAACCGCCGCAATTCCAAGAAGGAAGAGGCAATGGCTATCCGCATCCAGGGTCTAGCCATTCAGGCCCGAGAGTTGTCGCGCTGGTCTAGGTTGATCGATGTCCAAACCATAGACCTACAGTGCAAGGGACGGCTAGATAGGGAAATCGTGCTTGAGTACGAGAAGTCGATACGGCAACACGTCCAGGACGAATACGACAAGGCAATTTCCTTGGGTTTCTCTAACGATGGAATTCAAGGTCTAATCCAAAACATAGTCAGCATCAGCGACCTTGAGAGGCTGAGCGCGGCCCTCGGTGGCCTATCCGCCGAGATGGACCCTAACCACCATCTGGATTGACCTAACAGCACGCTAGCACAAGGCTGGCTAGCGCCTCATTGGCTCATCCGCATCCCAATCAAGCCAACTACCACCAAGATGATCGCCCAGACCCACCATTGAGAGAACAATGATTGTGGTGCAGGAGACGTTGGCGCGGACGAGGTCATCTGTTGTTGAGGCAGCAATTCGCTGGCTTTGCGCAACTCCCATCGCCATGTTCCGAGCCGCTTCACCCCATCGCTATCGCCCCGCCAATACAGGCGGAGACTGATGACATCTCCAGACTTAGGCATTCTGGATGGATTAGCAAGGGATGACGGGAACAGGTTAGCCAAGCATCTAGTCCATGAGCGGGATGGGATCGATTCGGGTAGGTCACCATTAGTTGCCCAGTTGAGACCCACCGCTTGACTGCTATTCGGAGATAGAATTTCGGATTCTAACAGAAAGAGCACGACTGGTTGTTGGCTGAGATTGGAGATTGTGAGCCGTAGAACGCAATTCTCTTCTTGCATACTAGCGATATGCTCTGGGAACATCATCCCGAATCCGGCTCGGTTGATAGTTAGTGCCGTGCCCGAGACGGTTATGTCTTCAGTAACGGCGCGTTCAATCAGCACTGCAACCCAGGTGCTACTAGATTCACTGGGATCACGGGACGTAAGAGCCAGGCGGAGAACTTTCGATGCATCTGAACCTGCCGACGTTTCGAGAGCAAAAAACAGGAATGCCAGCGCGACGCCTGCCACCCACAACGTACGTCTCATGGTGACTCCTTCAGTTCTGAACGCACCTGCAACATGACAATAGCACAAGTTTCGGTGTTAGGCGTTCGACGCCTTCCTTGGCCTGTCCCAGTAAGGACTCTTGCATTTAGGACACACCTTTGGCGTCTCGGACTTCTCTCGTGGCACCCACTCGTGACCGCACCGCTCGCACTTGTAACCTTCCAGCATCACCTTAGCCATACGTAAAGTATATACCTAGACGTAATATAGTCAAGGGTTGACTTCCTCGCCACCTTGTGGTATATTACTAGCGGTAAGGAGGAAGCCGTGACCAAGATCACAAGCCTAGTCGAAGCACGAAAGCAGTTTGCGAGCCAGGAAACCTGTGAGAAGTACCTCGCGGCGATGCGATGGCCGAACGGCGTGACGTGCCCGCGCTGCGGCTCCAAGACCGTGACGTACATGGAGTCCCGCCATCAGTGGCAGTGCGAGTGCCGGTATCAGTTCTCGGTTACTTCGGGAACCGTCTTCCACAAGACGCACATGGATCTTCCACGCTGGCTCATGGCGATCTGGTTGGTCTGCCACTCGCCGAAGGGCATCTCGTCCAAGCAGATCGAACGTGAACTTGGTGTGACCTACAAAACCGCTTGGTACATGACTCGCCGCATCCGCTTGGCGATTCAGAAGAACATGCTCGGCCTTACCGTCGGCGGAGTAGTTGAGCTTGATGACAGTCTTGTGAAGGCCGACGGCGGGCAGGCGAGTAGCAACACGGTCCATCCGGCCCGCAAGGTGCTTGGAATGGTCTCGCGGACTACGGGTGCAGAGAAGATGGTCTCTGCCTACTCGCTGACGCGGGAGGACATCAAGACGATCTGCGCGGGCAACCTGGCTGCCGTCAAGAGAATCTACACCGACGGGTCAAACCACTTCTCTACGCTGTGCAACACCGCGCCCCTCTTCTCTGTGAACCACTACCGCAGGCAGTATGTCGTTGGAGAGGCGCATGTGAACCACGTCGAGAACATGTGGTCGCTCCTCAAGCGTGGTCTCGTTGGCGTGTTCCATCACGTATCAGCCAAGTACCTACAGGAATACCTCGATGAGTTCGCGTTCCGTGGGTCGCACAGGAACGAGCGCGAGGCTATGGTGAGCCTGGTGCTGGCGAGTTGCTAGGCGCGGGCAAAGCCCATGGACTGAAGGCGGAACAAGCATCCTCCGCCGACAGAACGCACCCCTTTGGCGGTTGATAGGTACAATACAGTTCGATTGATCCTCTCCATCGCCGCACCGTGACCGTTCAGTATCGCGTCTGCTGTGCGTTCAACGTCAGGGGAAGCATCCATAGGCAGAGTACGCACGCGAACGTGATTCCTGAGAAGATTCTCCCGGCCCTCCAACTGCTCGCCTTCCCACCAGTACATTGTTGGCTTCTTCCCGTGCTTTCCTGCCAGGATGATGGAGAACTTCTGTCGGCCAACAAGAGAGCCAACCACTCCAGGTACGATCCGATCAAGGGCAAGCACTATTTCTTGCGTATTCATGCCAAGAATGTGGTCACGCGACTCAAGAATCTCGAACACCTCGGATGGCTCGACTGAGAGCAGGGAGTCATCCTCGTAGAGCCCCGCAAACACCTTCGCCATGACTGCTGCGCGCCCAGTGAACGCCACTCCCACATCTCTGTTCAGTGCCAGACTCTTAAGTCCGTTGTCAGAACAAACTACAAGGGCGTCATCGGGACCACAGCACCATCGGCGGTCTGTGCCAATGAGAATGTCCTTTCCGTTGCGCACATATTCAGCCGCTGCGAAACTCATGATTGGATACAGTATAGGCGCTCCGGTCCCAGTGTTGCCAGTCGTAGAAACGATCTCGCGATAGATGGGTGCCAAATATCCATGCTGACTTGCTGCCCTAACGGGATAAACGCGACCGGTTCTCGGACCACGCGGCATGCATCGAAGCGGCCAGAGCAGCAGTTGACGAGGTTTCCGGTCGGAAGTAGAATCGCGGCGTATTCCTCGGTAGCTCAATGGTAGAGCGCTCGGCTGTTAACCGAACGGTTGTAGGTTCGAGTCCTACCCGGGGAGCAA
>Ga0247841_10010280_pt1 | contig 12783 bp, 8 predicted proteins | sample LaCruzMarch2015__2_FD_192410 | JGI IMG/M metagenome (GOLD analysis project Ga0247841, IMG submission 192410) | Freshwater microbial communities from meromictic Lake La Cruz, Castile-La Mancha, Spain - LaCruzMarch2015_18m | ecosystem: Environmental > Aquatic > Freshwater > Lake | place: Spain... | reverse complement strand
TGATAACATCCCTTTCTGCCACACCGCAATTTTTAGTGTTTGCAGATGCAGGCAACAAAAGACTTTTTGTTCTTGACAGGGATGGTGTGGTGCATAAAATGATGGGCCAGGGTGATACAAGGTTCATTATTCCAAGTCCATACTTTGATGCCGCTATTTCAGGCAATCTTGTTTATGTTGCAAATACAGGTTACAGGAGAATTGAAACCTGGAGCTTGGAAGGCAATAAGATAACTGAATTCGGAGAGCCGGGAACAGTTCCGGGTGCTTTTTGCGGCTGCTGCAATCCGGCACATTTTGCCCTTATCCCTCAGGGATTCATTACTGCTGAAAAGGGAATAAACAGGATCAAGATACTTGACCCTGACGGTATTTTCATTGAATTCGTTTCGGTGGACAATGATTTTAACCAGTCGATCCCACTTGATGTAGCTTCGGCCGATGGAGAGACTATATATGCTGCTAACAGCTTTGATAATAGGCTTTATGTATTCAAAAGAAAATGAATAAGATAACAAGACCCGAGTTTTTAAAGAAGCTTGCAAGAAATCTCTTGCTTGCCTTTCTTGCTTTTCTTGCCCTGGCACTGGGATCACGGACTGTCAGCGGAAAAGACTGTTCCACCTGTCCGGGCAAAGGGCTCTGCAACGGTGACAATGACTGCAGTAAATACTCAAAAGATGAATAACGACAGTAATAAATATCAATCCCGGAGGGATTTTGTCCGGAAGGCCGGCAAAGTTCTTGTTGCTGTACCAATAATCGGTTTGCCTGTCGTTCTGTCGACCAGGATTACTACCGCGGGAACGGTCTGGCAGATCGATCCGTACAAATGCAACACATGCGGACAGTGCAAGACTCACTGTGTCCTTACTCCGTCGGCTGTCAAATGCATGCATAATCACCAGATGTGCGGGTACTGCGACCTCTGCGGAGGCTACCTCCGGCAGGGGACAAAAACAATTAATACCGGGGCTGAGAACCAGCTCTGTCCTACAGCTGCCATAAACAGAAAATTTGTAGAAGAACCTTATTTTGAATATACGATCGATGAAGCCCTTTGCGACGGGTGCGGAAAATGTGTAAAGGGCTGCAAGGATTTCGGGAACGGTTCCCTGTACCTGCAGATTGATCAGGATCTGTGCGTGAACTGCAACGAATGTGCCATTGCAAGGAGTTGTCCGTCGGATGCTATTTCCAGGATTTCAGACAAAGTGCAGTATATTCCAAAAGAAAAGATTTAACTGAAGGTGAAAAAGAAATTGCCATATATCCTGTTGTTCCTCATGCTTGCCTGGCATGCGGTGCTTTTTGCACAGGAACGATTTCCAAGGCCGGAGTTTGAATCCGGGTATGTCTATCCCGAGCATCAGATGCCAGCTGACCGGGCTCCTGTCTGGGAATATATCGATCTTGCAGTGCTTATCGGGGCGCTTTCGTTGGCAGCATGGCTGGCGCTCAAAGTCAGGTCACGTCAGGGACTGCTCTGGCTCTCGGTATTTTCTCTCGCATATTTTGGATTTTTCAGGGAAGGATGCATATGTTCAGTCGGCTCGGTTCAGAATGTTGCCCTTGCCCTTTTCAACAAGGGATATTCAATTCCCCTGACGGCTCTCCTGTTCTTCATGATACCTCTGATCTTTGCACTTTTGTTTGGCAGGGTTTTCTGTGCAGGGGTCTGTCCTCTTGGCGCCATCCAGGAGCTTGTTACTTTCAGAACCGTCAAACTTCCCAGGGTTGTTGAGTCAGTTATGATATCTGTTCCATTCATTTATCTGGGAATATCAGTTCTTTCGGCTGCAACTGAAAGCCAGTTCCTTATATGCCGTTACGATCCCTTTGTAGGTATCTTCAGGCTCGATGCACCCTATACAATGGTAATATTCGGAGGATTGCTGCTTATTGCAGGGATTTTCATCAACAGGCCGTACTGCAGATATTTATGTCCTTATGGTGTACTCCTGAATATATTTTCACGGTTCTCAAACAAGCATCTGACAATTACACCTGCCGAATGCATTAATTGCAGGCTGTGTGAGGATGTTTGCCCATACGACGCCATCCTTCCTTCGGATGTTGGCCGCCCTGTGGTTGACCCTGAAAAAGAGAGAAAACGTTTTCTTACATATATAATTCTTGTTCCCTTTTTTGCAGCAGCTGGTGCGATAATTTTCGGAACCCTTTCCCCGGTTTTTACCGGACTGAACAGTGATGTAAGGCTGGCCAGGGAAATCAGGGCTGAAGCAGAGAGTGGAATACCGGCAGTTTCGCTGGCTGCCTTGGGTTTTAAAGAAGCAGGCACAACGGAAGCCGAACTGTTTGAAAAGGAAATACAAACCCATGAGAGGTTCAGGAAGGGCTCAGTATGGATGGGATTATTTCTCGGAATATCGTTCGGACTCAGCCTTGTTTCTTTGTCAACACGCACCAGAAGAACAGGATATGTTCCACATAAGGGCAAATGCTATAGTTGTGGTAAATGTTTTCAGTATTGCCCTGTAAAATTAAATAAGATTAGTAATGATAAAGCTTGAAGAAAAGGATCTGAAGATACTCAGAGGGATTAGCACAGGTGCTGGGATTTTTACCCTCATCGTGGCAATTACCATGCTTTTGAGCATTGTCCAGCTGAAAGCTCTAGATCCTCTCGACAATCCCGCAATTGTATCAGTTAAGGAGGAATTTGACAAGGATCATGAAAATGCGGTTAAAGCGGAACAGGTAAGGGCGCTCGACCTGATGTCGCGAAAAGCCTATTTTTCGTCCCGCCGGCAGGTTGAAACCGGTTCATACCTCCTTCTTGCGGGCGCAGTGATATTTATTATCTGTCAAAGACTTATAGCCGATAGCGAGAAAAACCTGCCCTCAGTACCGGGTGAAAAGACGGACCAGTCGACAGAAAATATCAGGTATGCAAAATACCTTGCAGGAACTGTAGCGGTGGTGACGGTGGCAGCAATAGTTTCTTCCTTCATTCTCAGGAATGAACTTCCCGACCTTTCTGGAAAAAGTATTGCCAGGGCTGAAAAAAAGAAGGATAAAAAAGAAAAGACAAAAGGATTGGAAAGTGTTGACATTGATAACTTTTCTCCTGATCCGACAAATTTTCCCTTCTTCAGGGGACAGGATGGCCGTGGAATAGCAGGAGGGACAGGATATCCTGTTGAATGGAATGCCGAAAACGGAACGAATATCAAATGGAAGACTACCGTGCCAAAAAACGGAAAAAGTTCACCTGTTATCTGGGGCGACAAACTTATTGTAACCGGCGCTGAAGGCAATGATTGCGAAGTCTATTGTCTCGACAAGAACACAGGAGAAATACTATGGGCTGCTCCGGCTTCGGGGTTGCCGGGCCAACCGGATGTTCCTCCCGACACTGATCATGATACGGGGATTGCAGCTCCTACTGCAGCCACCGACGGCAATTCGGTTTGTGCAATCTTTGCTAACGGAAACCTTGTCTGCCTTGATATGGATGGAAAACTCAAATGGGGAAAGAACATAGGAACACCGGCAAACATTTACGGTTATTCATGCTCTGTAATACTTCACGATGGCCATCTCATAGTCCAGTTCGACTCGGATGAGAAAGTGTCGATGATGGGTTTCGACACAGCCACAGGCGAACTTAAATGGGAAACTTTAAGGAGAGGCAGATCAACATGGGCTTCCCCATCGGTGGCAACCTTCAACGGAACAACTCAGGTACTTATAAACGGCAACCCGGAAGTGGCGGCATTTGATCCGGCTACAGGCAAGGAACTATGGGCAATCGAAGTCCTTTCCGGTGATGTGGCCCCTTCACTTGCGATTAACAGCAAATTTGTGTATGCTGTTACTGATTATGCACGACTGGCAGCATTGAAACCGGGGCCTGGTCCTTCTATTGTCTGGGAAGACAATATGTTTACGTCGGATGTTTCGAGCCCGGTGGCCACCGAGCATTATCTTTTTATATCGACCGGTGTAGGCGATGTGGCTTGCTATGATGCCATAAGGGGAGACACTCTGTGGACCCATTACTTCATGGATCAGTTCTATGCTTCACCGATCATTGCCGATGAAAAGGTCTTTCTTCTCGACCGCAGTGGTTTGATGCATATAGTTAATGCCGGACCTGAATACAATCTGATTGCTGAATCCCCGATCGGTGAACCTTCAGACTGCACACCGGCTTTTTCTGATAAGAATATTTATATCCGCGGTAGAAACAGTATTTTTTGCATTTCACAAAATTGAAAGAGGAAACCAAACATATCGAAACCTGCAATTGCAACTCCGAAGCACTTTCCGTTGAAGAAATTACTTCGGTTGTTGATGCCGTAGTCAGTGAAACTGGTAAAGGAAAGGGAAAAGTGATACTGGTACTTCAGGAAGTCCAGAAAAGGCTTAATTATATTCCTTCGGAAGCTTTGAAATACATCTGCAAGGTGACTGAAATCACTCCCGGACAGATATCAGGTGTTTCAACTTTCTATTCCCAGTTCAGGCACATCCCGTCAGGGAAGCACACAATAAAAATCTGCTCCGGGACCGCATGCCATGTAAAAGGGTCGGAGCTGATTTCCGAAGCATTCAAAAGGGATCTCAAGATCACCCAAGAGAGGAACAGCACTCCCGACAATCTCTTTTCCATTGAGGAAGTTGCATGTCTGGGTTGCTGTACGCTGGCGCCAGTTGTCCAGATTGATGAAAAGACTTACGGGCACGTGAAACCTACCCAAGTGATTGAGATTGTCACAGATTTTCTCCAGACCGTCGAAAAGCAGAGCGCTCAGAAAAAGGATTCAGTAAAAGAGGAATTTGATGCCGAAGTCAGAATAGGACTGGGATCATGTTGTGTTGCAGGCGGAAGCAGGGACATACTGGGCAAACTGCTCGACATCAGAGAATACTATGATCTAAACATTAAGGTCAAACCAGTGGGTTGTGTTGGAGTTTGCAACCAGACCCCCCTGCTTGAAATCGTATCTGACAGCAAGGGTAGTTCCCGGTACACAAATGTGAAAATGGACCAGGTTGAAGAAATTATTCTTAAACATGTTAAGCCAAGGTCCTTCGACAAGAAACTGAGATTCAGAATCAATAATTTTGCTGATTCCTTCCTTTCGGACGATATGGTTTACAGTCCGGTAAATATCCCGACTGAAACCAGGGAACAGACTCTGAATAATTTTCTTAGCACACAGTACCATATAGCCACATTGAATGGTGGAGTTATGAGGCCTGATTCATATGATGAATATGAGCTTCTTGATGGATTCAGGGCCCTTAAGGCAGTGCTGATGGCCAATAATCCACAGGAGGTGATCCATGTGATTACCGAAAGCGGATTGAGAGGACGCGGAGGAGCAGGATTTCTAACCGGAAAGAAGTGGGAAATCTCATCGGCAATGAAGGAGAAACCCAAATATGTTGTCTGCAACGGTGACGAAGGTGACCCGGGGGCTTTTATGGACAGGATGATTCTTGAGTCTTTTTCTTTCAGGATTATAGAAGGAATGCTCATTGCCGGATTTGCAACAGGTGCCGATCGTGGAATTTTCTACATAAGGGCAGAATATCCTCTGGCTGTTTCAAGAGTGAGGAATGCACTGAAAATATGCAGGGGAAAAGGAATAGTCGGAGAAAATATACTGGGATCGGATTTTTCATTTGACATAGAGGTCTTTGAAGGCGCAGGAGCTTTTGTCTGCGGTGAAGAGACTGCATTGATAGCCTCGCTTGAGGGAAAAAGGGGAACGCCTAACTTAAGGCCTCCCTATCCTGCTGTCAGAGGTTTCAACGGCCGACCTACTCTGGTCAACAATGTTGAGACTCTTTCACTTGTACCCTGGATATTAAATAATGGTTCCCATTCCTTCAGCGATATAGGAACTGAAAAAAGCAAGGGAACAAAAGTGTTTGCACTGGCCGGTAAAGTTGCCAGGGGGGGGCTTATTGAGGTTCCGATGGGTACGACAATCCGGGATATTGTAGAAAAAATCGGACATGGAGTTACCGAAGGCAGAACATTCAAGGCAGTTCAGATTGGAGGACCTTCAGGCGGATGCATTCCTGAAAGCCTTGCCGATACTCCTGTCGATTACGAAGAACTTACGCGACTGGGGGCTATGATGGGTTCAGGCGGAATGGTTGTTCTGGACGACACCGACTGCATGGTCGACATGGCAAGATACTTCCTTGAATTCACCCATATGCAGTCGTGCGGGAAATGCACTTACTGCCGTGTGGGAACAAAACAGATGCTGGAGATACTTACTAGATTGACTCAGGGCAAAGCCACCATAGCGGAACTGGATGAACTTGAAACATTGTGCCATGATGTACAGAAAGGAAGCCTGTGCGGACTAGGGAAGACGGCTCCGAACCCGGTACTAACAGGACTTAAATACTTCAGGGAAGAATATGAAGCCCACACCCGGGGAATATGCCCTTCAAAAAGATGCAGGGATCTTGTAAAATATGAAATTACCGATAAGTGCACCGGATGCACGAAATGTGCACAGGAATGTCCGGTTAACGCTATTCCGTTCAAGCCATACGAAAAACACCAGATTGATCAGTTGCTCTGCACCAAATGCGACAACTGCAGGATTGTTTGTCCGGAAAACGCCATTGAACTAGTTTATTTAAAAGATGAAGATCAGAATTGACAATACAGAAGTTGAGGTAAAAGAGGGCCAGACGATCCTTGAAGCGGCACGCATTAAGGGAATTGAAATACCTACACTATGCCACAGGGACGGTGTGGAACACTACTCTTCATGCATGGTTTGCATGGTACGGGACAAGAAGAAAAACAATTTCATACCTTCATGCTCAGCTCTCGCACAGGAGGGAATGGACATTGATGCCTCGGGAGATGAGGTTGTCAGCCTGAGGAAAAAAGCTGTCACACTTCTGCTTGCCGAACACAGGGCTGAATGCGAGGCGCAATGCCGGATTGTTTGCCCAATGGGATACAACATACCTCTTATGAACAGGCTCCTTATTGCAGGAGAACACGAAGAGGCTGCTGAACTTATAAGGTCAGAAATGAACTGGGGCGAACTGAATTGCCTTACATGCAAGGCTTTTTGTGAGAATGCATGCAGAAGAAAGAAGATTGACATCCCTGTATCGATCAGGAACATCAGGATTTTTATCAGTAAAAATCTTCCCAAAACCGCAAAATATAATGTTTCACCTTTTTATTCAAACAGTGACATCAAAAAAAGATTCTCATCCAGAGTAGGTTCACTTCACGAAAAGGAACAGCTTGAGTGGGTGAAGGAATGTCCTGAGGATATAAGACGGCACAGGGAAATTTCGGATTATGCGGCTGCTTCTGATGAGGCATTAAGTTGTATGCATTGCGACTGCCGGGCTGCCAGCGACTGCAAATTAAGGGACCTTGCAGAAAAGTTTTCACTTAAGGACCCGAAGGGAAAATTAATCAACGCCCCGGTGGCAAAAAAGATAAACCGGAAAACCGGCCTGATTTTTGAAAATGCAAAGTGTATTAAGTGCGGACTCTGTGTAAGAGTAGTAGAAGATTCAACTGACGCGCCGGCACTCTGCTTCATCAACAGGGGATTCGTTTCAATCATCTCAGAACCTCTTACTGTTGAATATGCTGACATACCTGATTCAGTGGCGAAGAGATGTGTAGAGGTATGCCCGACAGGCGCACTGGCATTTATGAACAATAACAATGGGACATGAAAAAACAATTCTTCATATCACTTCTGATTCTTTCGTTCACATCGGCAGGCTTTGCACAGACATCCGGCCAGGAGTGGACAATATTCAGAGGAAGGGCCGACCTGACAGGAAATACAATTATCGATGTTTCAACCAAACCATCGTTGATCTGGAGCCTTCAGGCTACAGGCAGGACAAAATCATCGCCCGTAGTCAGCGGCGGATTGATATTCTTTGGCAACGATAAGGGTACGGTGATTGCAGTGGGGACTGACGGAAAGATAAAATGGAGCTATGAAGGAGGCTCTCCAGCTGAAGCACCTCCAATGGTATATGACGACAAGGTTATAGTAGGTTTGAATGACGGAACCCTTCATGCAATAAACAGGACCAGCGGAAAAATAGCCTGGAGATACAAGACCGATGGGCAGATAGCCGGTTCGGCAAATGCATGGTCAACCGGGAAAAGATCCGGCATTATCATTGGCAGTTATGATTATTACCTGCATTCAGTTGACCCTTCGAACGGGTTGCTTCAGTGGAAGCTCGAAACAATGAATTATGTCAATGGGACCCCGGCCGTCACTAACAATAATATCGTTTTCGGCGGTTGCGACGGTTTTATCAGGGTTGTTGATGCCTATTCCGGAAGGGAGAAGGATACTATTGAGATTGGTACCTATATTGCCTCCTCTCCTGCCCTTTCCGGTGGAAAGGCATGCTTTGGCGATTACGACGGCAATTTCTTCTGCGTGGATCTGCTGACCGGTAAACTGGCATGGGAAATCCCGGCAGGCGAGACATCAGGATCGGTAGTGGCAATACCTGCAATCGGAAGAAATTCAGTTGTAATAGGAAACGAGGATAAATACATATACTCCTATGATATTATCACCGGAAAGCTGAATTGGAAGTTCCGTACCAACGGAAGAATAACCAGTTCTGCGGTGATCACCCCGACCAAGGTCATTTTTGGAAGCTACGACGGGAATGTGTACATGCTGAACCTTGCGGACGGTAAAAAAATCTGGAGTTTTAACGCAGGAGCACCAATAAGCAGTTCCCCGGCTGTATCAGGAGACAGGTTTTATATCCTTACAGAAGACGGAAGATTACTGGCCTTCGGGAACAAATGAACAAATCGTGATTCCTTTGTATTAAGGGAATCTTGTCTTAAACCCAAAAAGAAATTAACGGGGTTTAGACTGTAGCTTTGATATGAACTATTGATAATCAATACTAAATTTGACCATCCCATGAAGATAGTCTATCTGATAACCGGATCAGGAGGATCCTTCTATTGCGGAAACTGTTACCGCGACATGCTTTATGTCCGTGCCATCAGGAAAGTTCCCGGAATCAAGGCCAGCGCCATACCATTATACCTCCCTCCCGACAAGACAACGGGTAATGAAAGCGGCTTTGACAATAATGTATTCTTCGGAGCCATATCAATGTTCCTAAGGGAAAAAGTCCCCTTTCTCAGGAATATGCCGGCATTTCTGGACAAGTTTCTTGACTCTAAGTTGTTTCTGAGATTCGCGGCAAAACAGGCAGGGACAACAAGCACTGAAGGATATGAGGAGCTTACCATAAGCATGATAGAGGGCGACAATGCATTTCGAAAAGCCGAAGTCGACAGGCTGGTCAGATACCTCACAAAAGACGGAAAACCCGATATAATCCATCTTTCAAATGCCCTCATACTGGGGATTGCCCGTCAGTTGAAAAAGCGAATAGATGTAAAGGTTGTCTGCTCACTTTTGAACGAGGACGACTGGATTGATGACATGGAAGAGCCTTTCCGGTCAAGGGCATGGCAGATGATTGCCAAAGAGGCAGGATATGTCGATCTGTTTGTTACTCCAAGCAGCTATTATCGCGAACTGTTTAAAAACAAGACAGGTCTTAAGGGTGAGAACGTTCACGTGCTTCCCCTTGGCTTTGATCCTGAAACGAATGATATATCAAGGACAGAAAGAGAACCATCTTCAATAGGCTTTTTCAGCCGCATTAGCAACTATAACGGTTTTGACAAACTGGTCGATGCCTTCATTGAGATGAAAAAGCAGGATCAGATTCCCGGATTGTCGCTTAAGATATGCGGGGGCTACACAGGGGTTGACAAGGAATTCATTTCGGCGCAGATAAAAAAAATCAGGGAAAACAAACTGGAGAAGTCAGTGAAGATATACCCTGAATTTGAAGGCGACAAAAAGCTTGAATTCTTAAGGGATGTTGATGTTATAAGCGTACCTGTCAGGAAATACGACGGTTACGGATTGTACCTGCTTGAAGCGAATGCCTCGGGAATCCCTGTCGTCCAGCCTGCAACAGGCGCTTTTCCTGAGATTGTTGAAAGAACCGGCGGCGGAGTAATATACTCACCTGATACGGTCAGCGAACTGGCTGACAACCTGACAAAGTTGTTGAAGGACAAGAAAAAGAGTGCAAGTCTTGGTAAAAAAGGCAGCCTTATGGTCAGGCAGGAGTTATCACTCGCAAAAATGTCGGCAGGACTCGCAGAAATATATAATAAAGCCATGTTATGATGCTTACACTGAAGAATATCTCAAAATCGTTCCTCCAGCGGGGTGTTGTATTAAACGACCTGGATCTTACTGTAAACGAGGGCGAGACAGTATCCGTTTCAGGTCCTTCGGGTTCTGGAAAGACAACATTGCTTAACATCATTGGATTGCTCGACAGGCCCGACAGCGGAGAAATATTGTTCAGGGGTAAAAAGGTGCTCGGGTACAATCAGGACGAATCAGCAGTATACCGGAGCAAGAATATAGGGTTTGTTTTTCAGGATCACCTGCTTCTGCCCTATCTCACTGTTCTGGAAAACATCCTTCTTCCTCTCCTTGCATCCAGTACCTCTGATCCCGATTACAGGCAGAAAGCTGATGAGGCCCGAAGAATGATGGAAAGAACAGGAATATCCGGAATTGCATCCAAATACCCGTATCAGATATCCGGAGGTGAAGCCCAACGGACAACTCTTGTCAGAGCACTTGTTAACCAGCCTTCTGTTCTGCTCGCTGATGAACCAACCGGTTCGCTCGACAGGCGGAATGCAGAGAACCTTGGAGACCTTCTTACAGACATGAACCGGGAATACGGTACCACTTTAATCCTGGCTACACACTCACAGGAACTGGCCGACAGAATGAATGTGCAGTTCAGCATTTCCGAAGGGAAACTGACCGATGGAAAACACTGATAATTTAACAATGAAGCTAAGCCTCTTTCAGATTGTTTTACGATCCATAACCCATAATATCAGGGGGTATCTCTACCAGGTTATAATCATTATACTGCTGACGGGTGTTGTAACCGGCTCACTAATGACCGGCAAATCCGTTCGCAACAGCCTGAAGCAAAATTCTTTTGAAAAGCTTGGTAACACCGGGGCTCTTCTCAGTTCAGGAATCCGGTATTTTGATCCGGCCCTCTCCGATAGAATGTCAGCCGAAACCGGCGTCTTATCGGCCGGAGTACTTGAACTTGACGGATACTGCCAGAATTTTTCTACCCAGCAATTGGCGCCGCAGGTAAAAATTTACGCGGTTGACGATAATTTCTTCCCTTTTCACGAAATTGAAGACATTACCGTTTCCAGCGGAGAAGTTGTGATTAACACGAGGCTCGCCGATTATCTGGATGTTAAACAGGGTGATGAGTTGATAATCAGGTTCAATTCTATCACCGATATCCCGGCCGATGCACCATTTTCTCCGGGCAAAGTGTCGAATCCATCAATTGTCCTGAGGGTTGGCAATATACTTGGACCAGCTTATGCCGGCAATTTTTCCCTGGGTATAAGCCAGCTTATTCCGATGAACATCTTTATTAACCGTTCGGAACTTATAAATGCAGAAGGCGAAATTCCCGACATCAACAGGCTCCTGTTCGACAGCAGGAGTGGGATAACCCCTGATTCGGTTCAATCCGCATTCAGAAAAATAATAAGACCTGAAGATACCGGATTATCTCTCAGACCTGTTCCTGCCACTGGTGGATACGAGCTTGTCACCGACCGGATATTCATCGATCAGTTTCAGGTTGATGAGATAAAAGGCAAGGTCAGTTCAGCTTTTCCCGCCATCACCTACCTGGCCAACAGTATCAGCAAGGGTGAGAAATCAACTCCTTATTCATTCATTTCTGCTCTCGATTCTGATTTGTATGAGGGTATACCCGCTGGCAACACTATAGTTATTAATGAATGGCTTTCGGAAGATACCGGAGCTAAAACAGGAGATACAATCAAGGTAACCTGGTTTTCGCCCGATCCGATGAACCGGCTTACCGAAGAAAGCCTGGATTTCGTTGTCGGAAATATTGTTACAGTGAATGATATCTGGTCCGATTCCCTCCTCATGCCTGAATTTCCCGGAATTGCAGGAAGCGAATCGTGTACCGACTGGGATGCCGGCGTAGAGATTGACATGGATCTTATAAGGGACAAGGATGAGGATTACTGGAATCGTTACGGCGGCACTCCTAAAGCCTTTATAAGCTATGAGAAAGGCAGGGATCTTTGGGCCGGAAATTTTGGACCTGCCACATCCATACGGTTCAAAACGGAAGTTTCTGAAAATGAATTAAGAGAGAAACTTACGGGTTCGCTCGATCCTTCACTGTCGGGATATTCGGTATCCGATCTGAGGCAGGAATCTGCAATGGCTGCCAGTAAAAGCGTTGATTTCAGCACTCTTTTCCTCGGACTTGGATTCTTTATTATTTTATCGGCGCTCATCCTTCTCATACTGGTGATATCGACACACTTTGAATCAAAAAAGGACGAGGTTTCCACACTCTTTTCCCTGGGTTTTACAAACAGGAGGATAGAAAAACAGCTGTTCCTTGAGACAAGCCTTACGGCTTTGATGGGAGCATTAACAGGCGCTCTGGCGGGAGGATTCTTCAATGTGATCATAATAAAAGCCCTGAACTCAGTGTGGCAGGGTGCGGTTCAGACAAATACGCTGGTTTCCAGCTTTGATGGATGGTCGTTTTTAATCGGTTTCGCTTCCACTATGGCCGTCATTCTTATTATCCTCAAAATAAGGTCCTCCAGGTTTCTTA
>Ga0247841_10010279_pt1 | contig 12783 bp, 23 predicted proteins | sample LaCruzMarch2015__2_FD_192410 | JGI IMG/M metagenome (GOLD analysis project Ga0247841, IMG submission 192410) | Freshwater microbial communities from meromictic Lake La Cruz, Castile-La Mancha, Spain - LaCruzMarch2015_18m | ecosystem: Environmental > Aquatic > Freshwater > Lake | place: Spain... | reverse complement strand
GAACCGTTCATGTTTGAAATTGTGCCGGAACAAATACAGAAACGCATACTGAGTCGGTAAAGGTGGTATGGAAGAGCAACGCATACGCATACGCCTGAAGTCCTATGACTTTCGGGCTTTGGATCAGTCGGCGGGCGACATCGTGGAGACCGCCAAGCGGACCGGCGCCCGCATATCGGGACCGATCCCGCTGCCAACGCGGATCGAACGATTCAGCGTTAATCGCAGCCCGCACGCGGACAAGAAGTCCATGGAACAGTTTGAAATCAGGACCCATAAGCGCCTGCTGGACATTATCGGTCCGACCGCCAAGACGGTGGATGAGCTTAAGAAGCTCAACCTGCCGGCGGGTGTGGATATTTCCATTAAGCTTTGAGTTTGATATGCAAGGATTACTGGGCAGAAAAATAGGCATGACCCGGATTTTCAACGATCAGGGTCATCAAGTTCCGGTGACCGCCATTGAGTGCGGCCCCTGCACGGTTCTACAGCGCAAGACCAAGGACCGCGAAGGATACGATGCTGTTCAGTTGGCATTTGGAGAGACCACGGATAAACATCTGGCCAAGGCGGCCTTGGGCGTCTGCAAGAAGCTGAACGTCAAGCCGTTGCGTTACCGGTGCGAGCTGGCCGTGGAAGCCGGCGATGAGCTTAAACCCGGGGACGTAGTGACGGTGAAATTGTTTGAGGGCGTGCCTTTTGTGGACGTCATGGGGGTCTCGAAGGGCAAGGGGTTTGCGGGCGTGGTGCGTCGCTATCGCATGAGCGGCGGCCCCATGACCCATGGGGGACACTCCAAGCGGCGCGTGGGGTCTGTCGGCTGTCGCGAATTACCGGGTCGCATTCACAAGGGCAAGCGCATGCCGGGGCATATGGGCGCGGAGCGCGTGACCCAACAGAATTTACAGGTGGTAAAGGTCCGCCCGGAGGAGCATGTGCTTCTGGTGCGTGGATCGGTGCCTGGTCACGCCGGCACGGTGGTGGTCGTGAAAAAATCGCTGAAACGGGGTCAAACCAAATGAGTCGCCTGCCGATAACCAACAGCGCCGGTGCGTCGTTAGGCGAATTGGAAATTGCCGATGACATCCTGGTGCTTAACCGCGGCCAACAGGCTCTGAAAGATGTGATCGTGGCATATCGCGCCGGTTTGCGCGCGGGAACGGCCTCGACGCTGACCAAAGGCGAGGTCGCCGGGAGTAACCGTAAACCGTGGGCTCAGAAGGGCTTGGGCCGGGCACGGGCGGGATACCGCCAATCCCCGATATGGCGGGGCGGTGGGGTCGTGTTTGGGCCCAAACCGCGCAGTTACCGGAAAAGCGTTAACCGGAAAGTGGCGCAGTTGGCCTTCCGGCGGGCGTTCAGCGAGAAGGTGGCCGGCAAGGCCCTGCGTGTGCTGGATGAGCTGACGTTGGCCGATGCCAAGACGAAGACCCTGCTGGCGATTCTTAAGGCGCAGAGCCTTAAGGGCCCGGTGCTGATTATTCTTGAAAAAAACGATCCGAAGGTTCGGCTGGCCGCGCGCAATTTGCGGCAGATTGAGGTGGCGGTGGCCCGGGATGTGCATACTTATCAATTATTCCAGTATCCCACGGTGGTGGCCACGAAAGCGGCCATGGTGACGCTGGCGAACAGGTTGAAGCCGGCGGCAGGAGCCTGAGTTAATGAAATCACCTTATACCATTATCAAAACGCTGATCCTGTCGGAAAAAATTTCGCGGGAGATGGAAAAAGCCAATCGCTACTGTTTCAAGGTCGAGCCCTCGGCCAACAAGCTGGAGATCAAGAAGGCCGTTGAGCAGTTGTATAAGGTGCACGTGGTGAAAGTGAATACCCTGCGCCGTAAAGGCAAGCTCAAACGCGAGCGCGCGGCGCGCTATGGACGGACCACGTTCCAGAAACGGGCGATGGTCACCCTTAAAGCCGGGGATAAAATTGAAATCGTGTAAGAGATATTAGTATGCCCATACACACCTATAAACCAACCACGCCGAGCCGCCGGACCGCGAGTGTGTCGACGTTCGAAGAAATTACGCGTGCCAAGCCGGAGCGTTCGCTGGTGAAGGCGTTCAAGTCCGCGGCCGGTCGCAACTCGGCGGGCCGCATCACGGTACGGCACCGCGGCGGCGGTCAGCGCCGGCTTTTTCGCTGTGTTGATTTCAAGCGCGACAAGCTCAATATCCCCGCCAAGGTCACGGCGATTGAATACGATCCCAACCGCGGCGCGCGCATTGCTCTATTACAGTACGTTGACGGCGAAAAACGCTATATCCTGGCGCCGGTGGGACTCGTCGTGGGCGTCACGCTGGTGGCCGGGTTGGAAGCGGAGCCGTCGGTCGGCAACATGTTGCCCTTGGCGCGCATTCCATTAGGCATGCAGGTTCACAACATCGAGTTGCAGCCGGGGCGGGGCGGCCAGCTGGTGCGGGGCGCGGGCCTGGCGGCGACGCTAATGTCCCGCGAGGGCGAATACGCGAACATCAAGCTGCCCTCCGGCGAAGTGCGCCGGATCAATGTGAAATGCTCCGCCACCATCGGCCAGGTGGGCAACTTGGACCATGCGAGCTTCAGTTACGGCAAAGCAGGGCACTCGCGGTGGCTGGGCATTAGGCCGACCGTGCGCGGGCGCGCCATGAATCCGGTTGATCATCCCATGGGCGGTGGCGAAGGGAAGTCCACGGGCGGCCATCCGCGTTCGCCTTGGGGCCAGTATGCCAAGGGAATGAAAACGCGGCATCCGCATGGAAAGTCGGAGCGGTTCATCGTATCACGGAGAAAGTAAACCATGTCACGATCGCTTAAAAAAGGCCCGTACGTTGAGGCCAGTCTATTGGAAAAAGTGGAACGTCTGAATAAATCGGGCGAGAAACGGCCCATCCGCACCTGGTCGCGGCGGTCGATGATTGCCCCCGAGTTTGTGGGCCATACCTTTGCGGTGCATAATGGCAAGATCCATGTGTCCGTGTATGTCACCGAAAACATGGTCGGTCACCGGCTGGGCGAATTTTCACCGACGCGGATATTCAAGAAGCACGGTGTGCATACGGATAAAACAGCGGAAAAGACCTAAACTATAACTGAAGAACGGCAAAGTTGCGGCGTCAGCCGCTTGGTTTATCAGTGTTATGAAAATTGAGGCATCATCCCGATTCGCGCGTATTGCGCCGACCAAGGCTCGGCCCTTAGCCCGTCTGTTGACCGGGCTATCGGTGGCCGATGCTTTGCGGGCGACGGCATTCAGCCGTCAGAAAGCGGCGTTTTTGATCGGTAAAGTGTTGAAGTCCGCCATTGCCAATGCGGAAAACAACGCCAAGCAGTCGGCTGAAGAATTCCGGGTGGAACAGGTCATTGTGGAGCAGGGGCCGATGATGCGGCGGCACTGGTCACGGTCGCGGGGTATGGCGCGGCCGGTGACGAAGCGTACCAGCCACATCCGGATTGTTTTAGCGAACGAGTGAAGGGTGGCCGGCAACAACGCCTTGGGTGGCGAGCGTTGGGCGGGCAGAGTCAGTCGAGGAAAGGAGCATAGTCTTGGGACAAAAGGTCAATCCAATCGGGTTTCGGGTGGCCGTCAATAAGAACTGGCAGTCGCGCTGGTACGCGGAAAGGCGGCAATACGGCGATTTTTTCCACGAAGATCTGAAAATGCGTGCGCTGATCATGAAGCAGTTGGCAGGCGCGGCCGTTCCGGAAGTCATCATTGAACGGTATGCCAATCGGGTGCGCGCGACGATCTTTACGGCCCGGCCTGGCATCGTCATTGGCCACAAAGGGCAGGATATCGAGAAGCTCCGCGAAGAGCTGGCCAAGATGACGGGCAAGGAAGTTTATCTTGAGATCAAGGAAATCAGGAACGCCGACCTCAATGCCCAGTTGGTGGCCGAGAACATTGCCGTGCAATTAGAGCGGCGCGTATCCTTCCGGCGGGCGATGAAAAGGTCCATCAAGACGACCATGGACATGAAGGCCCTGGGGATCAAGGTGCAGATCTCCGGCCGTCTGGGCGGCGCGGAATTGGCGCGCCGCGAGACTTATAAAGAGGGCTCGGTGCCCCTGCATACCTTGCGGGCCCATATTGAATACGGCGCCGTCGATGCGCATACCGTGGCGGGTAAGGTTGGCATTAAAGTCTGGATTTGTGTCAAACCGGAACAGGAGCCGGATGTGAAAGCGGGGGTGAATCGTGCCGGAAATGCCTAAGCGCGTTAAGTACCGCAAAGTCCAGCGCGGGAGCATGAAGGGCAACGCGACCGCGGGCGACACGCTCGCGTTTGGCGAGTATGGCTTGCAAGCGCTGGATCGAGGCTGGGTCAAGGCCATTCAGATCGAGGCCTGTCGGGTGTCCATCAACCGGCACCTCAAGCGCAAGGGCAAGGTATGGGTGCGGATCTTTCCCGACAAGCCGGTCAGCAAGAAAGCCTTGGAAACCCGCATGGGCAAAGGCAAGGGCGTGCCTGAATTCTGGGTGGCCGTGGTGAAAAACGGTCGGATGCTTTTCGAAATTGATGGCGTTACCGATCGCGTTGCACGGCAGGCTATGCGGTTGGCGGCTTCCAAACTGCCGATTCGGACGCGTTTTGTCTCGCGCCATATAGGGGCTGTTTAGGAAACGGATGTCATGAGTAAGGCCAAGGAACTGAGAGAACTTGCGCAGGATGAACTGGACCAGAAGCTCCAGGATCGGGTCAAGGAAGCGTTTGACCTGCAGAAGGTAAAGGCAACAGGCAAGCTGGATAATCCGCTCCAGGTGCGGTTAATCCGGCGTGAGATTGCCCGTCTGCGGACGTTGATTAACGAAAAAAAGAGCGTAAAGGAAACGGGAAACGCCAGCCATGGAAATACCACGCGGAAAGCGTAAAGAACGTACCGGCATCGTCATCAGTGATGCCATGGATAAGACCCTCGTGGTCAAGGTGGAACGGCGTGTGCGCCATCCCCTCTATGGCAAGGAGATGAGGATGTCGAACACCTGTTTTGTCCATGACGAGGCTAATCGGGCCAAGGTGGGCGACAAAGTGCGAATTATGGAAACGCGGCCGTTGAGCCGGATGAAACGCTGGCGGCTGCTTGACGTGGTCCAGCCGGGCGCGGCGCCGGCAACACCCGCGGACAATGCGTAAGTCTTTATGATTACAGAAGAAACATGTTTGGATGTGGCTGATAACACCGGGGCGCGCACGGCCAAGTGCTTCCGCATCCTGGGCCAGCGCAAGCGCTATGGGCACCTCGGCGATCTTATCAAGGTGTCCATCCGCGAGGCTCAGCCCGGGGGGCTGGTGAAGAAGGGTGAAGTGCGCCTGGCGGTCATTGTCCGTACGCGCAAGCCGATTCGCCGGCCGGACGGGTCGTTTCTGCGATTCGATAGTAACGCCTGCGTGCTGGTGGATGACACCCTGAATCCGCTGGGGACCCGTATTTCCGGGCCCGTGGCGCGGGAACTGCGCGACAAAAATTTTGCCAAGATCATTTCACTGGCGCCGGAGGTCCTGTGAGTATGGCAACCACCCACATGCATATTCGACGCAACGATATCGTGCTTGCCTGCGCGGGGCGCGAGGCCGAGGGAAAGAAGACCGGGAAAGTGCTCCAGGTTATGCCCGGCAAGGCCAAGGCCGTCGTGGAGGGGCTGAATTATATCCATAAAACCATGCGCAAATCGCAGGACAACCCCAAGGGGGGCATCATCAAAAAGGAAGCGCCGATTGCGATCTCCAATCTGATGCTGTTCTGTCCGCATTGTAAGGATGGGGTTCGCGTGGCGCGTGTGCGGGGTCCGGCAGCGCCGGACGGCAAGGTGGTCCGTAAGTGCAAAGCGTGCGGGCATCTCTTCGATGGGTGAGGATTATGGCCAGATTAAAAGATAAATATATCCAGGACGTGATCCCGGCGATGAAAAAACTGCGGGGTTATCGGAATGTCATGCAAGTGCCGCGCATGGTTAAAATCGTCGTTAACATGGGCATTAGTTCCACGGTGGAAAAGGATGTCGTCAAAACCCTGTTGCGCGACCTGGCCACGATTACAGGGCAGATGCCCGTGCTGTGCTTGGCGCGCAAGAGCATCGCCAACTTCAAACTGCGCGAGGGCATGCCCGTGGGGGCCATGGTGACCCTGCGTGGGGCGCGCATGTACGAATTTTTTGACCGGCTGGTGAACACCGTGCTTCCGCGTCTGCGGGACTTCCGCGGCGTTTCCCCAAAGGGATTCGACGGGCGCGGCAACTATACGCTGGGTATGCAGGAACAGACGGTGTTCCCTGAAATAGTGGCCGACGAAATAAAAAAGGTTCAGGGAATGCACATAACGATTGTGACGACAGCGGCGGCCGACGACGAAGCGCGCGATTTTCTGAGGTTGATGGGTATGCCGTTTGCCGCGGTTGGATCCGATACGAAATAAGGGAGGGCCTCAGCTTGGCGAAGTTGTCATTAATGGTAAAAGCCGGTCGCAAGCCGAAATTCAGCAGCCGGGGCTATTGTCGTTGCCGCCGGTGTGGCCGTCGGCGGGCTTATATGCGGAAATTTCAATTGTGCCGCATCTGTTTCCGGGAACTGGCTTCCGTGGGGCAGATTCCGGGAGTGGTCAAGGCCAGTTGGTAAGGGTAAGTATCACTATGAATCAGACAGATCCAATTGGCGACATGTTGACCCGCCTACGAAATGCGAATATGGCCCGGGCCGACGCGGTGGAATTGCCGTATTCCCGGATCAAGGACGGCATTGCCCGCATTCTCAAGCGCGAAGGCTTTATCCGGGATTACACTGCCGAAGGTGGTGGTACCCACAAGGTCTTGCGCCTATATATAAAATTAGGTCCTGGGCGCGAGGGCGTGATCCGCGGCTTGCGGCGGGTCAGCAAGCCGGGCCTGCGGCGCTATATTAGCGCCGATGCCCTGCGGCCGATCAAGAGCGGCACGGGAATTGCCATTGTGAGTACCTCGCGGGGACTGATGGCCGATCGTGAAGCGCGTCAGCAGAACGCCGGCGGCGAGTGGCTGTGTACAATCTGGTAAGGCGTTGGAACAACAGGCGGTTGCATCCGATGGAGTGTTGCGTGGAAGGAGACGAGGGGCGATGTCAAGAGTAGGACAAAAGCCGATTCCCATTCCTGCGGGAGTGGATGTCAAGCTGAACGGGATGATCCTGTCCGTAAAAGGGCCGAAGGGAACGCTGACCCGGGAAATTCCGGCGGTGTTTGAAATCCGTATGGAACCGGGGCTGGTCACGATCAAGCCCAAAGCTCCCGATCCCGATTTAAGCCCCCTGCATGGGCTGAATCGCCGCTTGATTGCCAACATGGTGGAGGGGGTAGTTAAGGGCTTTGCCAAGGAACTGGAAATTCAAGGTGTCGGTTTTAAGAGCGCCGTGCAGGGACGGAAAATGGTCTTAATGCTGGGTTATTCCCGTCCCTTGGAGTTGGCTGTCCCCGCCGGCATCGAAATTAAGGTCACGGAGAACGTCAATATCATGGTCAGTGGACCGGACAAACAGTGCGTGGGTGATTTTGCCGCGCATATTCGGTCGTGTTATCCCGCCGAACCATACAAAGGCAAGGGGATCAGGTATAAGGGCGAGTATATCAAGCGTAAAGTCGGAAAGACAGTGGCGTAAACTTAATGCATAGGAATTTTAATTCATAGCGGTTCTATCGAACCGCCGCTACACCCCTGGCCGAGCTTGGGCAGGCAGTATCCGTTGTAGAGGCCGTTCGATAGAACGGCATAGTTGCCGAAGGCCTAATTAAATGAAGCTGAAAACCAGGTTGGATTATAGGAAACGGCGCCACCAGCGCCTGCGCAAGAAAGTCATTGGGACTACCCGTCGGCCACGGATGTGCGTCAACGTGAGCAATAAGCACATGTACGTGCAACTGGTGGATGACACTGCCGCCGTGACGCTGGCGGCTGTGTCCACACTGGCGCCGGAACTGGCGGGGAAAAACAATCGGGCCACCGCCCAGCGGTTAGGAACTCAAGCCGCCGAGATTGCGAAAACCAAGGGAATCGGCGAGGTGGTGTTCGATCGAGGCGGGCATGCCTATAACGGGCGCGTCAAGGCCGTTGCCGAGGCGGCGCGTGCCGCTGGAATAAAATTATAAGCGCGGAACCTATGGAAAACAGCATACATATAGACCCGATAATCAAGGACGAGGCGTCATCCACCGAGTTGGAAGAATATGTCGTTCAGGTGAAACGTTGTTCCAAAGTCGTCAAGGGCGGGCGCCGGATGAGTTTCAGCGCTGTCGTGGTGGTTGGCGATCACAAGGGCTGTGTCGGGTACGGGCTGGGCAAGGCCAATGAAGTGGCCGACGCCATCCGCAAGGGCGGCGACATCGCCCGCAAAACGCTCTTTCGAGTCAAGCTGTGTGGCACCACCATTCCGCACGATGTGCTTGGCAAGTATTCCGCTTCGAAGGTTATGCTGAAGCCGGCCGTGGATGGAACGGGTGTTATTGCCGGTGGTGGGGTCCGCTCTGTATTAAATCTATCCGGCATCCACAACGTGCTGGCCAAGTCGCTGGGTAGCAATAACAAATGGAACGTTGTGCATGCCACGATCAACGCCTTGCAGCAGTTGCGCACGAAGGCTGAATCGGACGCCTTGCGGGGTGTGAGCCGTCCCGACCTTCGTCCGGCGGGTGGGGAACAGTAGAAAGGATGACACGGGGCATGATGAGTCTACACCAATTGAAAAACACTCCCGGCGCCCGGCGCCACAAGATGCGCGTGGGCTGTGGGCCTGGATCGGGCAAAGGTAAAACTTGCGGCCGGGGCCACAAAGGGCAGTATGCCCGCTCGGGCCATAAGCATAAACCCGCCTTCGAAGGCGGACAGATGCGCCTGCTCCGCCGGATACCGAAGCGCGGCTTTAACCGCCCCGACAAACGAACGTACCGGCTGGTGCCGGTGGACCGTTTGAACCGTTTCGAGGATGGTCTTGAAGTCACGGCCGCCGTTCTGATTGCCGCCGGCTTGATTAAGGCCGGGACCGAAGGCGTAAAAGTGCTCGGCGGCGGTGAGTTGAAGAAAAAACTAACCGTCAAAGCCCAGGCCTTCAGTGCCAGTGCCAAGCAAACAATCACGGCCGCCGGTGGAACCGTGGAAGTCGTTGCGTAGCCTCGAATGTACAGTAATTTTCCGCCTATCTGCGGCGTCGGACGAACCAGCTTATGGCGGACAATGGGCTCCCTATTCTGGATTACCGTTTTCACGGGAATGACAGAATGGGGTGTGGGTATGCCTGCCCGCAGCGCTATGCGCAGCATTGCAGGCGGGTCATTCCCGACTTGATCGGGATTATTGCCGAAGACCTAATTTATGCTTTCCGCATTCATCAATTCATTTAAGGTCGAGGAGCTGCGCAAGCGGATCCTGTTTACGCTGGCCATGGTATTTCTCTGCCGTTTGCTCAGCGTGGTGCCGACGCCGGGCGTTAGCACCGCTGAACTTCAGGCCCTGATCCAGCATATTTCCAACCAGGTGGGTGGGGGGCTGCTCAGTCTCGTGGATCTGTTCAGCGGCGGCGCCATGAGTAATTGCGCCATCGGCGCCCTGGGCATCATGCCCTATATCAGCGCGTCCATCATCCTTCAGCTGATGACGGCCGTCGTTCCGGCCCTGGAGCGACTGGCGCGCGAGGGCGATGTCGGTCGGCAGAAAATTACCCAGTACACGCGGTATCTGACGGTGGCCCTGTGCATCGTTCAGGGGTATGCCATGGCCGTGGCGCTTCAGAACCCGTCCGCCCTGTTCGGGCGCGATGTCGGCGAGATTGTCAGCATGGGTTCGGTATGGGGTTTTCGGCTGGTTACGGTGGTGACTATGACCACGGGCACGATGCTCATGATGTGGCTGGGCGAGCAGATCACCTCGTCGGGGGTGGGCAACGGTATTTCGCTTATCATCACCGTCAATATCATCAGCCGCCTGCCGGGCGCCGTCCAGTCCATGATCCGTATGTTCCGACCGGTGGGCGGGGGCGAAGCCCAGTTTTCGGCCTTCCATCTGGTAGGGCTCCTGCTGATGTTGTTCCTGGTGGTGGCCGCCACAATTGCGGTTACCCAGGCCCAGCGCAAAATTCCGGTCCAGTATGCCAAGCGTGTTGTCGGCCGCAAGGTGTTTGGCGGCCAAAGCACGTATATGCCGCTGCGGATCAATTATTCGGGGGTCATGCCGATCATCTTCGCGCAGGCCATCCTGATTTTCCCACAAAAGATTTTCGAAATGCTGCCGGGCGAATTTTTTAAGCATGTGGCCGTCGCTTTCCGAATGGAGAGTTCGCTATACATGGCGCTCTATGGTCTCATGATCCTGTTCTTCTCTTATTTTTGGGTTGCCACGGTGTTTAATCCCGTGCAGATCGCCGACGACCTCAAGAAGGCCGGCGGTTATGTGCCGGGTATCCGGCCGGGCACCTCGACGGCCGAGTTCCTGGACCGGACCATGACCCGCATTACGCTGGCGGGCGCTGTCTTCCTGACCATCATCGCGGTCATTCCGACGATTATGGCGCGCCAGTTCAGCATCCCCTGGCTCGTGGCTTCTTTTTTCGGCGGCACCAGCCTGCTGATCATTGTCGGTGTCATGCTTGACACGATGCGGCAGGTGGAGTCGCACCTCATAATGCGGCATTATGACGGCTTCCTGAAAAAGGGCAAACTCCGCGGAAGGCGCTGATTTATATGAGTATTCAGGCGATTGTTTTGCTGGGCGCGCCGGGCGCGGGGAAAGGCACCATGGCGGAAGCCATTCGAAGCGCCACCAGGTACATTCATGTTTCCACGGGGGACATGTTGCGGGAAGCGATCAAGGCCGGTACGCCGGTAGGCCGTGAGGCGGAGGCCTTTATGCGCCAGGGTGCGCTCGTTCCGGACGAGATCATTTTAAAAATCGTCATGGCACGCCTTGAGCAGGGTGGCCCGGATGACCTGTATATGTTTGACGGCTTTCCGCGGACTCTGGAACAGGCGCGCCTGATGGATCTCGAGTTTGCCCGTCGCGGCGCGAAGCTGAGCCATGTGTTTTTGCTGGACGTCTCCCGCGAGGTGTCGCTGGAGCGCCTGGGCGGGCGGCGGATTTGCCGCCGGTGCGGCGCTAATTTTCACGTGCGTAATATTCCGCCCAAGACGGCGGGGGTTTGCGATAAATGCGGCGGCGAATTGTTTCAACGTCCCGACGACAGTCGCGCAACCATTTTGAAACGGCTCGAGGTGTTCCAGCAGCAGACCGCCGGCTTGGTCGCTTACTACGAGAAGCGCGGCCTGTTACAGCGGGTGGATTCGTCCGGGCCGCGCGATGAGACCGTGGCGGATATTATGAAGCGGCTGTAATGATCATTATTAAGAGTCCCGGGGACATTGCCAAAATGCGCGTGGCCGCGCGGAGCGCACGGGCGATTTGCGAGGCGCTGGCTGCGCGGGTAAGTCCCGGGATCACGACGAAGGCGCTCGATGACGAGGCCGCCGAACTTATGCGGCGCCAGGGGGTGCAGAGCGCGTTTAGGGGATATCGGGGGTATCCGGGCACGGTGTGCATTTCGGTGAATGAAGAAGTGGTGCACGGAATTCCCGGGCCGCGACGTATTGCCGTAGGCGATATTGTCGGCATTGATGTCGGTGTGCAGGTTAATGGGTTTAACGGAGACACCGCGTTGACGGTCATGGTGGGCGTAACCGATCCGGACGTGATCCGGCTGGTGGAGGTCACGAAGCAGGCGCTCCAGGCCGGCATCGCCCAGGCGCGCGTGGGACGGCGGCTATCGGACGTTTCACACGCGATCGAACAGACGGCGACGACGGCGGGGTTTGCGGTGGTGCGTGATTTTGTGGGGCATGGCATTGGACGCCGGATGCATGAAGAGCCGCAAATCCCGAATTATGGGCCTGCGGGCAGGGGGCCGAAGCTTCTGGCGGGCATGACTTTGGCCATTGAACCCATGGTCAATCTGGGGTGTGCCGAGGTTTGTGTGCTGGAAGATGGGTGGACCGTGGTGACGCGGGATCGGCGGCCTTCGGCCCATTTTGAACACACGATCGCCGTGGGTGAGACAGAGGCCGACGTGCTGACGGAGTCGATATTGAAAAAAATAACTTGACCATGAAACTGGCGGCATGATATACAAAGAAGTTTTAGGCGCGGTTCAACGGTTCACAGTTGTGGAGGTTGCTGATTTCCGCTTCAATCTGCTCAACCGTGAACCTCTAAACCGTGAACCTTGAACCATGTTGGAGCACACAGGATGAAAGTTAGAAGTTCAGTCAAGCGGATGTGCGAACAATGCAAAATCGTCCGGCGCAAAGGTGTCGTGCGGGTCATTTGCAGTAATTCGCGGCACAAACAGCGGCAAGGATAGGAGTGCGGTTATGCCCAAGATTCTCGGGATTGATATCCCAGGTAAAAAACGGGTGGAATATTCCCTGCGATCTATTTACGGGATTGGCCTGTCGCGGGCCCAGAATATTGTGCGCAAGGCCCAGATTGATCCCGCCAAGCGGGCCGATGCTTTGACCGGTGACGAACTTACCAGGATTACCAATATCATTCAGGACGGCTACGTGCTTGAGGGTGATTTGCGCCGCGAGGTGGCCCAGAACATTCGCCGGTTGATCAGTATCAGTTCCTATCGCGGGATCCGGCATCGCAAGGGATTGCCCGTGCGCGGACAGCGGACGCACACCAATGCGCGTACGCGCAAGGGCGTGCGCAAAACCGTCGGCGTTGTGCGCGGGAAAGAGGCGCGTGCAGCAGTAAAGACAGAAATAGCGGCCACATCCAAAGTCACGGCCGCG
>Ga0247841_10010278_pt1 | contig 12783 bp, 13 predicted proteins | sample LaCruzMarch2015__2_FD_192410 | JGI IMG/M metagenome (GOLD analysis project Ga0247841, IMG submission 192410) | Freshwater microbial communities from meromictic Lake La Cruz, Castile-La Mancha, Spain - LaCruzMarch2015_18m | ecosystem: Environmental > Aquatic > Freshwater > Lake | place: Spain... | reverse complement strand
ACTAAAGTTGTTTTTGCAACGGGACCGCTTGATCCGGTGAGATTGGGAACGTGGGTAGTTAATGCAGGAATCGGACCTGGCACACATTATTTTGGTAATGGTCTTGGGTTTGGGCCGGCTTTGAAAGGATCATTTGAAGCAGGCCTTTTTGATCTTGGTCCAGGGGTAATCACCCTGGGTGGTGAAGCCACTTTTTCATTTTTCAGCCACCGATATGGAGAGGACTGGCATGAATCGTGGATCAATTTTATCTTTGGCGCGCGTGGCGCTTATCATTATGGCTGGGATGTTGAAGGTTTGGATACCTATGGAGGAGTCCCTCTGGGAATAGGGTTTAGCGCAAACTTCGGTGACGATCAGAATGGAAGTTTGGGGTCAATGCCGGTTTTTCCATATGTGGGGGTGTTTCTTGGCGCTTCCTATTTTTTTACGAAGTCCATTGGAATCAATGGGGAGGTGGGGTTTAATTCAACCTACGCAAACATAGGGATGGTTTTCAAATTAAAATAGATTTATCCCTTTGTTTTTAATACCCATAAGCTCTTCCTTCAAGTTTCAACACATTGACTTTCCAAACATTTACTTCGCGGATTGACGGGGGATTGAATTTAAATTCCCTGTCAGCGTAATGTGCCATTATGATATGGAATGCAGCAATTTTTTCTTCCGGACTGGTAATGAATTCAACCTCCCCGTAACAAAGAACGCTTCGGTATTTCATGCTCCATGAGCACGCCACCTCTTCATTCTGGTACCGCAAAAGATGATCAGCGGTAAAATTGATGCACACCGCAGGATGTTGTCTAAGGATATCGATCTTCTTTCCGTGCTGTGCGCCATGAAGGTAGATCACGTCCTCCTTAAAGCCAAAATTCATGGGGATTACATAAGGTTTTCCCTCAAGATCGCTCATGGCAAGGTGGCACCACTGGCAGCGTTGAATTATTTCAACGAACTCCTTTTTTTCAGTAATTGCGCGTGCTCTCATCGTGTTTAACCAGGCTTTCCAGTAATGAAGAAATCAACGAAAGAATAATACTGAAGAGTAGCGCCCACCAGAAACCATCCACGACAAACCCAGGCACCCATGCCCCTGCAATCATGATAATGAAAGCATTGATAGCGAGCAGGAACAGTCCAAAGGAAAAGATGGTAAATGGAAGAGTCAGCAGGATCATCAACGGTTTTAAAAAAATATTCAGCAGGCTGAGCGCCAACGCAACAAGCATCGCGGTCCAAAAGGAACCAACATGAATACCCGGCAGAAGATACCCCCCCAGCAGGATGGCAACCGAGGTAATAAATAATCTAAGTATAAATGGCATATCGATAAAATTGTGAATAAAAATCTTCTGCAAAGGTAAATAATTTGAGTTTCGTTGTAAATTTGGCTGATATAGATTCCCAGGTCACTCATCCTAACAGTACAATGCCGGAGAAAGTAAATGATCGAACAATTTTTTCGCTGCTGGAGGTCACGCTCAGTATTCAAAAAACCTTATCGCAACGCTATACAGCTTCATTTTGGATCAAAGCGGAGATGAACAAGTTGAATCATTACCCCCACTCGGGGCATTGTTATCCCGACCTGGTCGAAAAAACCGACGGTAAAATTGTTGCCGAACTGAGATCCACCATCTGGAAAGATGATTTTCAGAGAATAAATGAAAATTTTCTGAATATCCTTCACGAGCCCTTGAAAAATGGAATCAATATTCTTTTCTGTGCAAAAATATCCTTCAGCCCGGTATATGGACTGAGCCTGAGGATTCTCGATATTGATCCGTCATGGTCATTGGGCGAGCTTGAAAAGGAAAAACAGCAAACAATTGAGAAAATAAGGAAAGAAGGCCTTTTTAATGCAAACAAGTCAATTTTGTTATCCCTACTCCCCAAACGTATTGCAGTGATATCAGTTCAAACCAGCAAAGGATACGCGGATTTTCGTAAAATCATTGATGGCAACGAGTGGGGGTACACTTTTTTTCATATGCTTTTTCCCGCATTACTTCAGGGGGAAAATGCAGTTGAATCCATCATTGGCCAACTGGAGCAAATCAGAAGGGTGAAGCATCATTTCGATGTGGTTGCCATTATCCGCGGGGGGGGCGGGGATGTGGGGTTGACTTGTTATAACAATTATGAACTGTCAAAGGCAATTGCTTTGTTCCCGCTGCCTGTTATAACCGGCATCGGCCATTCGACCAATGAAACGGTTGCTGAAATGATTGCTTTTAAAAATGCGATTACCCCGACTGAATTAGCAGATTATCTTATTCAGAAATTTCACAACTTTTCTGTTCCGGTTCAGCGAGCAGTTGAAACCATAACCGGATTTTACAGCAGGTTAATGCAGGATGAAAAAGTAAAGATACTGAATACGGTCCGGTTCTATAAGTCAGTTACCATGTCAGCCCTGGCAAGGTTTAATCAGGATGTCGGAAATGAAATTAAGGTGTTGCATCAGCATTCAAAATATTTCATTCATCAACAGCGGGAGAAACACATTCATCAAAATTTGATCCTGATTGAAAAAGGTTCGAGACGGATGTTAGTTTTAAAAATTCCGGTAATCGACGCGACGGCTGTTAATATATTAAACAGGGCGCTCAACTTCATCCGCAGGGAAGATCAGGTCATTGCAGGTATCGAAAAGAACATAGAACTTTTAAACCCGGTTAATGTTTTCAACCGTGGATACAGCATCACCCTGGTCAATGGCAAGGTGTTGAAAACAGTTGATGATGTCTGCGAGGGAGCAATTTTGAACACCATTCTGCAGGATGGAACGATATCGAGTATTGCACAATTGGTAAATAAAACTGAAAACCATGAATAAGGAGCCAAATTATACTGAAGCTTTTGAAGAACTTCAGGAAATTGTATCTGAAATTGAAGGGGGAGATATTTCCGTGGATGTGTTATCAGAAAAGGTAAAGAGAGCCGCCTTGCTGATCAGGATCTGTAAAAGTAAACTCACTTCGACCGAAGAAGAGGTAACCAGAATTTTAAAAGAACTGGAATAGCTGTTTAATCAATCTTCTCATGGGCCGTGTCGCGTGCTCCCTGTCCTGAAAACAGGCGCCGGTAAACATCTTCCATTTTTGCCACCGGGATTATCTGAATGGAATACCGTTTGAAGTCCAGGCCCTTTGTATTATATCTGGAAATAAAAATGCGATCGAACCCCAGTTTATCAGCCTCCGAAATGCGCTGTTCGATGCGGTTTATCGGTCGGATCTCTCCACTCAGGCCCACCTCCGCAGCAAAACAGGTCTTTGAATCGACAGGGTAGTCCTGGTTGGATGAAAGTACAGCGGCCACTACGGCCAGGTCAATGGCAGGATCTTCTACTTTGATGCCCCCGGCAATGTTGAGAAATACATCCTTGTGACCAAGCCTGAAACCACTGCGTTTCTCAAGCACGGCAAGTAACATGTTGAGACGCCGCACATCAAAGCCGGTAGTTGACCGTTGCGGGGTTCCATAAACGGCTGTGCTGACCAGCGCCTGTGTCTCAATCAGCATGGAGCGCTGTCCCTCCATCATTGCCGCAATGGCAATACCGCTCACCGCTTCGTCTCGCTGGCTCAGCAATATCTCCGAAGGATTGGTTACCTCGCGCAACCCCGTATCGTTCATCTCATAGATGCCCAGTTCGGAGGTTGATCCAAAACGATTTTTCAGAGAACGCAGAATCCGGTAGCCGTAATTCCGGTCGCCCTCAAACTGCAGTACCGTATCGACCATATGCTCCAGGATCTTGGGCCCGGCCAGGCTGCCGTCCTTTGTTATATGCCCAATGAGAAAAACCGGGGTATTGGTCAGTTTCGAATATTTTTGCATTTCAGCTGCGCACTCTTTGATCTGCGAAACACTCCCTGCAGATGATTCAATATGATCGGTTTGCAGGGTCTGGATTGAGTCGGCAATGATGATGCCGGGGCGCAGTGATTCAAGGTGCTGAAAAATAGCCTGGGTATTGGTCTCGGTAAGGATATAGCAGTTTTCGTTCCTGATTCCCAGTCTTTCAGCCCGCATCCTGATTTGCTGGTCACTCTCCTCACCTGTAATGTAAAGAATTTTCTGATCAGAACACTTGAGAGCCACCTGTAGCATGAGTGTTGATTTGCCAATACCAGGTTCTCCCCCAATGAGGGTGAGTGATCCGGGAACAAGTCCACCTCCCAACACCCTGTTCAATTCCTGGTCATGCGTGTTCAAACGTGCTTCCAGGTTAAATGTGACTTCGGAAATTTTAACAGGAACAACTGACCGCCGGTCACTGAAAGTCGATTTGACAGAACCCTTATCCTCTCGTTGAATGACCTCCTCAACAAAGGTATTCCACTCGCCGCAGGCATTGCATTTACCCATCCATTTTGGAGCCTGGGCGCCACAGTTCTGGCAGAAAAAGGCGGTTTTGGTTTTCAAAGGTGTACTTTCTGAGCAAGTTCGATCGTATGGGTTGTTGAATATCCTTTTGTCAGTTCAATGGTCACCACCTGGCCACCTCTGGCTTTAACCACATCGCTGCCAATGATTTCCCTATTATCATAATCCTTTCCTTTGACAAGAATATCAGGTTGAACAAGTTTGATCAGTTCATACGGTGTGTCTTCACCGAAAAGAACTACACCATCTACAAATGATAATGCCCCAAGCGTAATGGCGCGAGCTTCTTCATTGTTAACCGGGCGGTGGGCTCCCTTTATGCGACGGACCGAATCGTCGGAGTTGAGCCCGATAATCAGTATATCACCCATATCGCGGGCTTTGGAAAGGTATTCAATATGTCCAAGATGCAGAACATCAAAGCATCCATTGCTGAACACAATTTTTTTATCCTTAAAACGCCAAATCGAAAGTTGTCTTTGAATGTGATCCCATGTGTAAATCTTTGACTGAATTATTTTAAGTCTTTCCATTGGTTTTTTTATTGAATGAAAGTAATATCAATGAAATACCACCGATAAGCAAAATCATACCGGTTTGTGCTGTCCAGGCAATCCATCCCAGAGCAAGTCCGGTAGGACGTGATATGCCATATAACATGAGAGTTTCCTGGATGATTGCAGGATAGAGTCCGATTCCTCCTGGGGTAACCATGATTCCGACACTACCTAAAACCAGCGACGAAAGCCCGGCGCCGGGACTAAGGGTACTTGTATCGGTGAAGCAGAAGAAACAAACGTAAAGCATTAAAAAGTACAAACCCCAGATGGCGACAGAATAAAAAATGAAGAGGCCGGGTTTACGAATCTGGCTTAGTGATTTTAATCCTTCCCAAAATCCGAGGATCAGTTTTTTAATTTTCAGGAAAAATGTGGAGGCGGCTATCTTTTTCCGCATCAGGAAGAGAAGCGTAAAAACGACAATGACCAGGATCACGACAGTGATGATAAACACGCTGCTGAAAATCGGGTTCTGGAATTTTTCTGCCAGCTGTGGGTAAATATTGGTATTTAAATAATGTCCGATAGTTCCGGCTTGAGTAATGATCATGAGGAAAAATAAAAGAACAAAAACAATCATATCAATCGCTCTTTCGGTGATCACCGTGCCAAATGATTTGTTGAAGGGAATATTTTCGTAACGGGCAAGGATACCGCACCTGGTCACTTCGCCCAGTCTCGGAAAAGCAAGGTTTGCAAAGTATCCGACCATCACCGCAAAAAAGGTGTTTTTAAGGGATGGTTTGTAGCCCATGGGTTCAAAAAAGAGCATCCATCGCAGCGAGCGAAGTATGTGACTAAATACACCCATCACAATGGTGAGGATAACCCAATTATAGTTGGCAATGCGAAAAGAGTGCAGGATCTGGCTTCGTTCGAGGGGGGTCAGGCCACGCAGCGAAAGCCATATTATTACAATTCCCAGGCCCAGGAACAGCGAAAATTTTATAAAAGTTGCTGCCGGGTTGGTTCGGGGCGTTTCTTCCGCTGGGATCTCAATCATTCCTGTGTTTTTTAACCTTGACGAATTTGTTTTTTGAATCGGCAAATGCAATGGATAACTTGAAGTTTTTGGCTCCCTCAAAATCCTTGATCGTTTAGGATGCAGCTATAACCGCTTCATCGATCGCTATGCTGCCTGTTGAATTTATGTCGGCGCTGGTGACAACCGCACGATAGATCTTCGATTTCAATACCTGAACCGCATCATGCAGCAAAATTACGAAAAAAGTTCAATATTGTCGATCAGGCGGACATCACCTAAAAAAACGGCGGTCAATGCAACTGCTTGCTCTTTATTATTCCAGTTCCTGAGGGGCAGTAGACTATCCTTGTCGCTGATTTCAAAATATTCGACACGGAAAGCAGGGTTTTCCTGGATTTTTTTTATTGCCCATTCTTTCAATTCCTGTACTGGCATTTTCCCGGCTTTTGCTTTCACCCTCGACATGATTTGAAATATTTTCGGAGCAATAGTACGTTCAGCGATTGTCAGCCGCATATTTCGTGAACTCATGGCTAATCCGTCGGGCTCCCTGACTGTGGCACAGGAAATAATGTCGACCGGGATCTGAAGCGTTTTGACCAAATGACGGATAATTGCCAGCTGCTGAAAATCCTTTTTCCCAAAATAGGCATGTGTCGGCTTGATAATGTCAAACAATTTTTTAACAACAATGGCAACGCCTTTAAAATGTCCTGGCCTGAATTTGCCCTCCAATCCTTTATCCAGCGTGCCAAATTCAAGATCAAAGATGTAGGTTTCATTCTCAGGGTACATTTCCAACGTGTCTGGAACGAATAAGACATCACACCCGATTTCTTCCAGCATTTTTATATCTGAGGCCAATGTGCGTGGATATTTTGCCAGATCTTCCTGGTTGTTGAATTGGGTAGGATTAACAAAAATACTGCAAACGGTGAGGTCATTTTCCTTTTTCGAACGGTTCATCAGGGCCAGGTGACCCTGGTGCAACGCGCCCATTGTCGGGACAAAACCTATACGCTTCCCAATATCCGACTGACTGCACAGGTATTCCTGTGTTTCCATGATTTTAGAAAATTGTTTCATCGGAGTCATTTTGTAAATACCTGAAGAATCACTTTCAATACTCCTTGCAAAGGTGCAAAAAAAGGGATTGATTCAAAAGTGAAATTAATTTCCCGGATAGTAAAATTACGATTCTTCCCGGTATGAAAAAAAAGGCTACCACATGGTCAATGTGATAGCCTTCCTTCAGATTCGTATGATCAGGATTCCCTTCAGAGTGATCCTTCGTCGTATGCTTTTTCTCCGTGTAAAGCTATATCCAGTCCGGCTTTTTCGTGTTCTTCAGTAACCCTGACGCGTGTTATGAGGTTAATCAGCGCCAGCATGATGTAAGTGAATATGAAAGCGTAGGCAGAGGCTGCGATAACCGTGATCAGTTGTTTGAAGAAAAACGTACCCTGTCCGAACCATAATCCTTCAGAAAGGACCGCCGGGTTGATTGAACTGGTGGCAAAAACACCGAGGAGGATGGCGCCAAGTAATCCGCCCACTCCATGAACCCCCCAAACATCGAGTGCATCATCCCATTTTAGTTTATTTTTCAGTTGTACGGCCAGGTAACAGGTCACTCCGGCTGCAACCCCGATAATAGGCGCCGACCACATCGGAACAAACCCTGCGCAGGGAGTAATAGTAGCCAAACCGGCGATGGAGCCAGTCAATAACCCAAGAAGTTTTGGTCTCCCTTCACGGATCCATTCGATGGCAACCCAGGCGGCAGTGGCAAAGGACGCAGCCACATCTGTATTAATAAAAGCAAGCGCAGTAATCTTATCCACCTGGAGTTCACTGCCAGCGTTAAATCCATACCAGCCAAACCAAAGCAATCCACTCCCGATGGCAACAAGCGGAATACTGTTTGGCGTCGAATTCTTATCGGTTCGGGCGCCAATATAAAATACGGAAGCGAGCGCTGCAAAACCTGCAGTGGCATGAACCACAATCCCGCCTGCAAAATCAAGTACTCCCCACTGAGCAAGCAGTCCGTTGCCCCAGATCATATGGACAAACGGATAATATACCATGATCTGCCATACCGTGAGGAAGAGCATGTACGACCTGAATGTGACACGATTTACAAATGCCCCGGTTATCAATGCAGGGGTGATGATTGCGAACATCATCTGGTATACGATGAAAACGATTTCGGGAATTTTTCCATTTCCTGCATAGATTGAATCAATGGTTACCCCATTGAGGAAAATTTTATCAAGATTTCCAAAGATTCCGCCTTCACCGCCACTAAAGCACAATGAGTATCCGAAGGTAACCCATAAAACAGTGGTCCAGCCCAATGAGGCAAAGCTTTGGATCATAATCCCCAATATATTGCGCTTGGTTGCTAAACCACCATAGAAGAACGCCAGCGCAGGCGTCATTAACATGACCAGGCTTGCTGATAGCAGCATGAACCCGGTTGAACCAACATCAATTGTTCCCATAAAAATTATTTTAGATTTATGATTTCCGATTTAAATTTTGAGCCTACTCCGAAAAGTCAGATCAATTGGATCCTGAGCGGAGTCGAAGGATGCAAACACGTGATAATAAGGACACTTCGACTTCGCTATTTCGCTACCTACAAGGAGATCCCGAACACCAGAAACACACTTTCCGCCTGAGGATTGGTTACGATGGATCCGAAGACAGGAAGTGAGTAATCTTTGGTGATCGCAATAGATTTTGAAACCGTACAACCGGCGTTGATAATTCCTGCCGAGGGACCATACCACGATGATCCAAACGGAATACCGCCGATGAATGGTTTTACCCCAAACCCTTTGACATTAAACGGATAGGCAGCTTCAAAATATGTTGAAAAATTGTTATCGTTTCCGGCCCCGTATACTCCGGTTGAATCCTTGTCTTTATCAGCGCCATATACCAGCGTACCGGCAAAGAGTTGCAAAGGGAACTTTTCGGGGCCTGCCCATGCAAGACAAACTTCAATGGTGTGGCCGGTGGTGTTGTTTTTGAAATCAAAATACCGGTTCCCGCTGTTTGGATCGAGAGAATTGGGGATAAAATAGTCGTAGGCCATGATGGTAAAACCTTTCAATGTATACGAAAGGTAAAAATCGAATTCCGAGTAGTTGCCCATGTTGACAACCACAGTATCACTGATTTGTTTTGAATACTGGCCGAAACCATATGAGCCCCAGAAACCGGCTTTAAAACCTGCCACAGAGAATGCAACTGCGGGCTGAATCCCTGGTGAATTTCCATAATCAGCGCCTCTCCATATATAGCGACTTACCAAGTCGGCGCCTACACTGAAGGTTGCTGGAGCGCCAGTCTTTTCTTCAGTTTTATTTTCATCCTGTAGTTGGGCTAACCCACTGTTTGTCTGAGCCAACATAAGGGCTACCAGAACAAAAGTACAGATTTGGGAAAAATGTTTTTTCATTGCCATGTGACTTGTTAATTATTTCACATGCAATGTTAGTGCGATCATTCATCGCGTGCAATCCCGTAAACTACTGAATTTTAATCAGGTAAAAACAGAGATCGATGTACGGGTTTTTCTTAGATGGTATAAGTGCGTACTCTTTGAGATTTTTTTCATCAGCGAATAATCCAAATCAGATTTCCGGTGTTTGCAGCGCCAGCCTGCATGCGTTCAGATTTTCACATTTGTTTTCATATCTCTACGATCTTATTCCTGATGGCATACTTGATCAGTTCGACAGTCGATTTCAGTTCGAGTTTCTTCATGATGTGATTTTTATGTGTTTCCACTGTCCGGATACTGATGACGAGATGGTCGCTGATTTCCTTGTTGATAAATCCTTCGGCAAAGAGTTTCAGGATCTCGATTTCACGGGAAGTGAGTGGAATGGGCCCGCTCTGGGAGACTAAATCATCTTCTTTTGCCTTACGAACGTAACTTTTCAGCATGATGCGCGATATGGAATCGGAGAAAAACTCCTCTCCTTCATAAATGGCATGGATCGCACTGAGAAGCTCCTCCCGTGAAGTGTTTTTCGGCAGGTATCCCTTAGCCCCGGCCTTCACCGAATTAAAAATAAAGTCCTCATTTGTATACATGGAGAGTATGAGTACCCGCATGTTGGGATATTCTGCAGTGATCCGCCTGGTAATTTCAATGCCATTGGTGTCGGGGAGCGAGATATCAAGAATCAGGATATCGGGAGGGGTAAGTGCAATCTTTTCGAAACACTCCTTGCCTGTGGAGGCTTCTCCAAGAATGTTGATATCATTAGAACTCATCAATAAAGCCTTGATGCCGTCACGCACGAGCTGATGGTCATCCACGAGGAAAATCCTGATTGTTGGCATAGTGTGAAATTATTGGTATAGTTACTTTGATGGTGGCGCCTTGCCGGGCTTCAGACCTGATTTCGATTCGTCCGTCGAGCAAACTCACCCGTTCCCGCATATTATGAATACCGTTTCCTCCGTCTTTTCCGGCGTTTTCCGGAGAAAATCCTTTTCCATCATCGCGGATCATGAGCGATAATAACTCACCTTCACGGTTCAGGTTAACCCACACTTCGCGGGCTTCAGCATGTTTCACAATATTACTCAACGCTTCCTGTGTTATGCGGTAAATATAGGTTTTAACCTTTTTATCGAGGTTGTCGAAGTCGCCTTTTGCTTCGAAATGGATCCTGAGCCCGCTGAGTTCTTCGGTGTCGGTAAAGAGATTCCTGAATGCAATGGCCAACCCGAAAGCTTCAAGTACCGATGGCATTAGATTATTTGAAATCCGGCGAACCTCGTCGATGATCTGATCGAAATATTTTTTCAACTCCTGGATTGAGTTTTTGATATCCTTTCCGTCCTGGTATAAAAGGCTTTCCAATCTCAGTTTGATTGCGATAAGCAACTGTCCGATTCCATCGTGAAGTTCTCTTGAAAGGCGCTGCCTTTCCATCTCTTCGCCATCGATCACTGACCGCATACTTCCGAACCGCTCCTGCTGAAGTTCGGAGGTTTTTTCTCTGATCTGGCGGGACATGATGTTGAAAGATTCAGTTAACATGCCGATTTCATCCATTGATTCGACCGGAAGTGCCATATTGTAATTTCCCTCGCCCAGCTTTATGGTGGCATCCTTCAAACGTATGATTGGTTTGGTGATGTGCCGGGAAATCATTAAAACAAAGGCAAAGAAAACCAGAAGAATGAGTACACTGAGCAGTAAAATGCGGGTACGTGTTTCATAAATTGGAATCATGGCTTCCTTTAGGTCGATTTCTGCTAAAATTGCCCAGTCAAGCCCGTGAACTGAAACGTTTTTAAAGGAGGAAAGCACGGGAATATTCCGGTAATCAAAAGTGATAATACATCCTTCCTTCCCAGCGATCGCTGCTTCCGCAGGAGGTGTTTTAACCACTGTTTTCAGTATGGAACCGGGTTTGAATCTGGAAGATGAACGCATTTTATAATCGGACCCCACAAGGTACGTTTCACCTGTTAATCCAAGTCCGCTCAAGGGATCATTGTTAAGCATGATTGTGTCGATGGCATCAACTGAAACCTCCAGAATCAGGGTGGTGTATGTCCTGTTCTGGCCTGGGTTGCCAGTCATTATTCCGGACGTCATAAACATCCTGGGCCTGTTCGTTGTTACATCAAAAATCTCATCGGTAATGGTCACATGCATGGAGGAGGAGCTGTTTTGGAGATCAATGTTCCTTAAAATGTTGGGAAGTGGTTGAATTCCGGAAAAAATGGAATCAGAAAAACATTGACCAATGCTTTTTTCAGGATCGGAAAAAAGGTAAAAACCAATGAAATGGTACTGGAATAATTTGTATTTTGAAAGGTACCTGTCAACCTGGTTATTAATCCTTTGCAGCGCTGTATCAGTTAGTTTGTCACCCTGCCTGCTCGTGCGCTTGTTCACCTGCACGCTTTGGAAAATGGCAGAAGCCAGCATTTTTGTTTCATTATCACCGGCAAGAAGCTGCATGTCGCGGATCCGGTCGTTGAAGAAATGTTCAACCTGATTATTTTTTATGATGCGGAGAGAAGTGAGCTGATCGAAAGTACGGTTCATCAAGGCGGTTTTTGTACCGAAAAAAGAGATTGTGCTGACGATTACAATAGCGCCGAGGCCCAGCAACACAAAGTACAGGATGAGTTTTTCGCTGAGCAGGATTTTCTTCATTGAATTTTGTTAATTTTGAATTCTTCACCTCCCTTCGGGATATGAACCGTAAGCAAACATAATAAATATGTATTTATGTCCTACAGATTTATAAGAGAATCACGTAATTTGATTTTTCCAGTTACCCTGATACTTTCAATGCTGATACTATTCTCTTCGACGACCTGGGTAACTGCGCAGGAGAAAACCGTCACCTATTATGCTGATCCAGCCTCGATACCACCCGATATGCCGGTCACCTTGAAGCGCCTTACCGCCCGGGTCTCATTTCAGCCTGAACAGAATAAGATTATTGGCCTTGCAGAATTTACCATTGTTCCAAACCGTTATCAAACCGACTCTATCTTATTTTATACACCTGAATTTCAGATATCTTATGTAAAAATCAATCGTAAGGATGTAAAATACCGTCAATCCGGAATAAGCCTCATAGTCTATCCCGGATCGTTGATGAGTCAGAAGCCTGGATCAGAGAACTACGGTTCAGAAATTCAAAATGACGAATTCGAAACAACGATTGCCGATACAGAAACTCAACCCGCGGAACCCGGAACACAAAACGGGGAGTTGTGCGATACAATCTCAATTTCATACACTGCTGCGCCACCCGCCGGCGCCATCTATTTTATCGGGTGGAGACC
>Ga0247841_10010277_pt1 | contig 12784 bp, 12 predicted proteins | sample LaCruzMarch2015__2_FD_192410 | JGI IMG/M metagenome (GOLD analysis project Ga0247841, IMG submission 192410) | Freshwater microbial communities from meromictic Lake La Cruz, Castile-La Mancha, Spain - LaCruzMarch2015_18m | ecosystem: Environmental > Aquatic > Freshwater > Lake | place: Spain... | reverse complement strand
TGAAGCCCTAATGAAAAAGATGAAAGTTATTGACACAGTAATGGGCGATGAAACCGTTGATGAAAGTGTGTTTAAAATGGTAATAAATAAAATTAAAGGAAAAAAAATATGACAGAAAAACTATTAAGAAAAGTAATAAAAGAAGAAGATTTTATTAAATACAAAATTAATGAATCATTTGATAAACCATTTTCTAATGTTCGTAAAATTGATAACTATAACTATGTCGTAGATGAAAGTGACGTTGTAGGAAATTTTACATTCAGAACAATCTATAATAATGGAGAATTACCAAAATCAGACATATATGTAGATAAAATTAAAACCTATTATGAAATATCGTGGAATTGGGGATCTGATATGAGTAATGATTTAAAAACACCTTATAATTGGACTCGAATGACAACCACATCATTTAAAATTATAGATGACTTTATCAGAACAATTAACCCAAACATTATTAGATTTGGTACTCAAACTGGTGGGAACGAAAAAATATATCGTAATGAAGAGTTCCAAATGAAATTAGCAACACTATTTAGAGATCATTATCATTTTATTATTGATTTTAATCGTCGTACGGATATTTTAAGGTTATATCTAATTAACAAAGAATATAGTCGGTTACTAGAAGGTAATATTAATAAACGAGCTGAATTTTGTACGAACTTAGAAGAATCAAAAAAATATTGGTTATACCCACACAAAAGGGATAGAAAGGGTATTATAAAAAACGATTTACGAAAAGAACAAATAAAAAGAATACTATATCAATGGAAATACTTAACGTAAATTTCTGGTGAATAACCCAATCTGAATGGTTATTTCGTTGGACGGCTGTATCTTTTGTTTGGTTAAGACCCTTTTACTTTCATCTGAACCATATCGAATTATTTGTCCAGAGTGATTAATGATCGTTGAAACAAATACACCGACATCGATTATAGACGTAGCTTTAGATAAGAATTTTAAACGTGATTTAGTACAAAAGTTTTCGAATTCTTTTGTCATTCCATCATTAAATCTTTTATCAATACCTTTTAAATAATGAAAAAGTACAACATCTTCACTTTGTAGTAATGTTTCCGGAAATTCACTTTTCATTGTTATATGAACACTACCATCCTGTTGAAAAAATGTAACTTTAGTTGGGTCCCAGTTATAGACACCGAAGATAACCATCTTAGCCTTCTTTTCAACATCATCTAACGAACATTGTAAAAAACCTTCTGATATGTTTTGTTTGTTTACCATAGATTATCATTTAATAAAGGAATATCACCCAACGATTCTTCATCATCATACAAACCAATAACATCAACCAAATTGTGATCTAGTTCGGTGTCCGGTGTTCCATGATAATTCCACATGTCACTAGGTTCAATATTGAAAGTTTCTATTGTTAGCTCATCCCCGACATTTATTTCATCTCTAATTTCTTCTGGAACGACAACGCCAAATGTGGTTTTATAATTTGCACCATCGCGATATAATAATTCAGCGTATACATTATGTGGTTTTTTCACTGCCAGATTAATTCTAGATTTGTATTCTGAAATTTGTTTTTTAATTCTATTTTGTTTTTTGGATTTATTATACAATTCTTTATATTCATCATAATGTTCTTTAATGTGTTGTATAATGCGATTAAAATTTCCTATTGATCGATTAATTTCAGATATGGTATTAGTTAATTCAATTGGTTCAGTATATCGTGGATGTACCTCGGTTTTTAACATGAAATTTTTAACATCGTCTTTATCCAGATTAAAATTAAATATAAGATCTATTGAATACATTATCCGTTCATGGTTATATAGGTGAAGATTCATAATAGAACCATTCATAAATAACATAGCGTCACCACGACCTCGCCAATATTTACTGATACGAGTCATCAACTGGCGTTTAAATTCACGTAGATATTCTTCTTTACCTTTAGGTGCTGGTGGTAACGGTCTTAAATTTATTCTGGATTCAACCAATATTCTTTTTATGTTTTCCATCGAACTCATATCATAAATATCACAAAGTTTTATAAGGAATACCGACCTTAGTGCCATTCACATACCCAACAATCATATTATCTTCAGTTGTCGTAAAATTAATTGATTCCACGTTTAACCCAGGAAATACAGTCCAGTAACCATTCTTATCTATGATCATTGTCGAATCGGTTTTTTTATCGACACCACAAACAACCCTGATACCACCATTTTTTGATGTTTCGTGGTTTCCCTTATGGTTTAAATATATAATATTATCTTCAGCTCTAATGATTTCAGTATCCACATATTTTGTTTTACCCGACCAATTCACGTTACCCGAAACATTAAAATCACCATTAATTGTTAAATCACCGTGTATAATGTCTTTTGTAATTAATTCTTTCGATGTGATTTGAATGTGTTTATTAGTTTCAATTACATCAACCACTAATTTTCCATCAATTGTAATAACCCCTGATCTACTTTTAATGTTGTTAAGGTATATGTCATCAATTTCTACTGGATGTTTAACCGTTATAACCCCATCGATTATCTCATATAAATTATTTGGCGTTGGTTTATCATTATCCGATTTATATGTGAAAGTTGGATTAATGTCTTCTGGTTGTGGTTGTCTATAAAATCGTTGATCTGTCCAAAGCATAATGAATGTTTTAAATAACGTTGTAAGGATTTTTAAATGGTATATATGATAACGATTTATTTAAACTTTCAGCTTCTTCGGCTTTACGTTTTAACATTGAGTCATTTCTTAATCGTTCTAATCTATCGGATAATTCTGTTAATAAAGCTTCTTGTTCTTTCGATCCTTCATTTAACAAGGTATCATAGTCCATTGTTAATTCATCATCCGGAATTTTAAGTTTACCAGAAAATTTACCTCTTGTTCTTCCCAGTGTTTCTTTGGTTAATGCGGTAAAATATCTACGAATCCATGTTTTTCCAGCATCATTTAAATCTTCATATGATAAATTTTCTAATGGGACATCTGATGGTAATCTAATAATATCTTTGTTCGCAGCTAAACATTCATCACGATCTTTATCATTTACGTCATAATACATATACCACACCCTACTCTGATAGAAACTTTTACTGGAGAAGTCATATTTTCCGCCAGGCGTATTCATAAGATGTAATATTTTTGTTCCATTTGGTCCACCGGTAATCTTATAAATTAATTCAGATCTCATAATTCGGTTTTTCAAATTTCTATCCTGAGCCCTTAATAAAATATCAAACGATGGCATGATATAATAAGCTCCCATACCAACATACTCAGCGCCAAACTGCATATTCCAAACGCCCATAAACGGATCGACAATGGTTTGGTCTAATGTTGCCGGAGTAAACCATAATACTTCATTAATTTCACGTCCAGCTGGTATTACATATGTTTGTTGATTTGTTACTAGTGTTACATAATCTTTTTTAAGCTCATATGTTCCACTTGCATTTAATCCCACCTGTTTTGAATAGGCATAAGTGAATTGTCTAACAAAATCTAAATCTCTGGTTAATAATTTTGATTGAATTTCTTGCATTTCTAAATCTAGTCCAAGTAAAGATCCCCATTGATTCTCCATTAACCAATTATTCATGGCTTCCGAATAATCTTCAACAGAAATTTCAATCAATGAATCAAGTTGTTCTCTTTCTAGTTCAATCGCCCTAATCGGAGCTCCCAATCTATGTAAAACCTTCGTATAAAGTCTGGTTCTTGCTGCGTTATCTATTGTAAATGCCATAATTTATTCTTTAACTATAAATATCAGCTTATTAACTTTCATCATCATCGTCATACCCTTCACCACAATCATGACAGTGGTGTTGTTTAACGTCTAAATCCCACGATGTATTATCAGAATGACACGATGGGCATTCTTTATTGAACATTTTTTCATCATTAACCCAAAACCCCATCAAAGCCCCATCACCCTCACTCGATCCAAAATATGATCCCGAAGGTGCAACATCAGTAAGAAAATCTTCGATTTCACTTAACAGGTCGCTAGCTTCAGTCAACGAACCCATGTCATTACTATTATCAACTTCATTCCAAAATCCGGTTAATTCATCAATTCGTTCTTGTAACTTTTCTGACCATCGATAAGAGTTTAAGAAATTCAAATATTTAGGAATTAAGTGATAGGGATTTAATGTTCCATCAGATATTATTTCACCAACAAACGAAACTGGAAGTTTATCAAGAGCTGGTGGTAATTTCCGGAGTTTAAAACCTTCTCGTATCTTATCTTTTCTGTTAAATAACGAACTAAAATTATTATTAAACCAATCTTCAAATATGTCTTTAAATAATTCTTCAGACCTCATACCCATTTTTTTCATGAATTGTTTAATAATGTTTTGGTTTGAGTATATGGGTTCAATTGTTTTATCTGGACGTAACTTAAATTTAATGAATGGTGTATCTCCGTTTAAATCTTCATAACCGGCAAACACATCATCATTATAACTAGATTTTACTTTCTTAACCTTTCGAACATTATTATCTAAGAATTCCTGATAATCTATTTTTTTGGGGAATATCCAACTTTCATGAATACCCCCCGTTAATTTATCACCATGTCTTGAAATAAACCAATCTTTTAATAACATTTCAATAGTTTTAATGTCTGTTGTGTTTAATAATTCTTTTAATTTGTCCATTGCCGGAGTAAACCAGTGTAAAAATGATAAACTACCAGACGGATAAAATAAAATTCTCATTAATGACCTTGGTGCATCAAATGATTTATCAACCCTGGATTGATTTCCAACCCTACCATATAACTCGAATATATTGTCACCCATGTTTGGAATATGAACTTTTCTAACATAATCAATTAAGGTATCAATACGTTCTGATGGGTTTTCTTTTTTGACACGTAGGTTAATTCTACCTTCATTTATATCTTCTTTCTTTCTATAAGCTCTAAATACTTGATAAAAACTCCACTCGAAACCCAACAAACCCTTAAACCACACCCCATCAGATAGTAAATGTCCATTTCCATCATCATCCGTAACTTCTATCGTACCGCCCCATACGTCATTAACAATATATTCTTGTCCGACAGTAAATAATTTTTTGTATGTAACATTATGATCATTTCTCAATATCTGAAAATCTTCGTCACTTGGAAAATTAACGCACATAAGAATATCACCTTTTTGAATTTCGTCGAAGTCCAATATTTCTATGTTCTGTGATAGTCTTAAATTAATTCTGGATTCAAACAAACTATTGGCGTGACCTCTTGTTGTACCTTGTGTCCACTGGGTTGTTTGATCAATTGGGTTAGCGTGTCCACGATTTGTATTTGATGTCCATTTTGGTACTTGTGGTAAATCATTAGCACCAAGTTGATCACTCAGCCCGCCCAGCTCACCAGCCTCTTCAATTTCTTCTGGTTTACCAATATTTGGGTTACTGAATTTTGGGGTAACAGAATACATTTGACCAATTGGTAATTTCATTTTTTTCTGTTTACCTTTTTTCTTTTTGGTTGTTTGTCCAAGAATATTTTTTATAATATCATGTTTCATCAAATATCGTTTTCTTAAATAAATATTGCGGATATTTATATTATCATGTCGCAAAATATTAACAAATTCTGGTCGGGTAAACTCGGATTACAATCAGCGTTAGATTATTCTTCATATTGGGACTTTCAAATCGGTGAAGATGATTATTATTTATCTCGGTTTAAAGATAGAACTGATCCCATTTTATGGTTTGATTCTAATTATGACTGTCAACAATTAACCTGTGGGGATAGTGGGATAACTATTAACTCATTAGTATTGTGGTCAGGGGCAACAACATCGGGATTTACAATTAACGATATTGGTTTGACCGGAATTGACACGAGATATACAAATCAAATGTCTGGAGTTTCAATTAATTTTGCTGGTGGTGAAACAGTACAACTTAAAATGGTTAATGGTAATTTAGTTTTTGATAATGGATATGGACCTCAACCAATAAAATATAATATCTATACTGATTATGATTTTAGTGGACGATATTATAAAGGTGATGGGGGATTTTTTCAGGGATTTTTTAAACTGCATGATTATCCATTCGAATTATTGCCAACCAGAATGAAAAAAGGCTGGACTACAGAATTTTTATTAAAGGTGGGTTGTTGTGATTGTAATGAGTGTTCAACTACCGGATTAACCTTAAATGATCTTTATCCAAATAATAGAGATATTTTCTTTTTAATCGGAGCAAGAGCTGAGAACAAATACTGGGATTGGTTTAGTGGTGAAACTAGTGTTACAACATCATCAGGTATTCCATTATATCCTGAATCTGGTAATACACAATCACAAGAAAATAGTTTTGTGTGGTGGATGGAACGATTACAGTCAAACTTCGGATGTGGAGTTGACTATGTATCACCAGAAACATCGCCAGCGGGAAACAAAGACACATCATTCGATATAATAAATAATGTCCTAGCGTTTAGATTAGATTGTAACACACACAAAATCGGTTATAGAAAAGTAGCATTCAGTGGTGTTTGTACAATTGATACTAGCAGCTCATCAACAGCAGACACTAGAATGAGTGCGATTGCTGTCATTGAAGAACAAATGTCACCAGATCCAATACCAATTAGTGGAACTTGTACTGGTCAAACATGGGCTCACGTTGTTGTTAAATTTGAAAGACAATTCACATTAGACGGTTGCGATCTATATAATCGAGGTGGCATTAACGATATCAACTATGACGATTATACAACATATCTAAAATTATTAAAATATCAAAATGAATCCAATTGGCGTAAAGGTAAGTTAGTATTTTATGTTAATGGAAAAAGACACTTTGTTGTTGATGACTTCGAAGAAATTATACCAAGACAATTAGATACACACAAAGAAAAACAACAAGGAGTGCCATTTAATATTAGTTGGGGTGGCGGAACACAAGGACTAATGGAAAGTGTAACATTTAATGGGTGGAATGGGATAGAACAAGATAGCTCAGACTTCCAACTGTTAATGCAACGTAATTTCGCTGGTACATGGTGTGGTGGATACGCCATGATGAAGATGTATGATAAACCATTGGAAAACCACGAGATCGTAAATAATTTTTGTTATTATTTACTTCAATATAATTTAGAAAGACCTAATTGTTGTATGTGTTTACCAAATAATCCATACCAAGTTTAAAATATGCCAAGAAGAAAAGAAATACCAGTAAAAACCCTGTCATTAATTGAAATTTATAATACAATTAACGAAAGTTTTGATAGAATTATACCAACCGATTTTCAAGTTATTGATTTTGGTGATTATACAACATACCGATTCCAAACACATTCTAATAACAACTATGATTTAGAATTTCATCAATCTAACGAAAGTTGTAATACAGAATTAAATAATGATCAACGGTTAGGGGATTACATAGGATATAACCAAGAATTTATCGATTGTTATGATATTGGTTTTACATTATCAAGTGTTGTTAATAAAGATGATACAAATGAATATGAAGTGGATACTAATTATAATGAACAATATGATGTAATGGGCCGGGTGATATATATCTGTAAAAAAATAATGAATGATGAAGAAAAAATTAAATTATTTGTTATCGGTCACGCCAGAAGAAACAGATTAGATATATACCAAAAACTCTTTCAAAACCATTTATCTGATCAATATGGTTTATTTTATGGTCAATCAATGTGGCACGATGGCGGAGATTCATTATTTATTATACGCAACAAACGCAACTAACAAATATTTATAGACAAAGGTACAAATATGAAAAACATCCGGAAAAATAGAATCGAACTAGAAAAAGAAATTCAAAAGGCTAAACATTTAATGGAGAACAATAATATGGCAATCGTAAACCATGATAATTTAGGTGGTATTTGGTCGGCGGATTATCATGTTAACAAAGAACAGGGTAAAAAACCATATTCCCACCACAAATACAATCTAGCTCCAATAATTAATGATGATATGTCCAGAGTTAAAGGTTATTCATTAAGTAACGAAGTATATTTAACACCAGATAACGCCGAAGAATTAAATGGAATCGGTGAACAAATACAAAATTTAATTGACTTATATAACACAAAATTTGAAGAGTACTCAGCAGAATAATGGATTTTTTCATTCGACAACATGCAACATCGCCACTTTTAGTAATGAAAGTTATTAAAGATGGAAGAAATGATTTTCATCAGTTACAAGAAATGTTAGATAACTCATGTATTATTTTTTCCATGTTAAACTTAGATTGCAATGCCTACAAAATCGCGCACAAAAATGGTGGGTATGTTAAAGTTGAAACAATACATCCAGACGCTCCGGAAGAATTTGTAATATTTTATCGATGGGTTTTAGGTGATACTGACACACCAGGACGATATAAAGGTGAATTTAAGATCAGATTATTTGATACCGGTGAAGAATTAATCGTCCCGATCCGAGAAGATTTATTTATTAATATTTTACCATCATTTGTTAAAAACACACATTGTGCCCCAACACCAGATCCAACAGAACCAATGAGGGATCAATCCTGTATTTTTATTTTACCTGAATAATTATTTGACTTTTGACATTTTTTTGATTATACTTTAACAAAAGGTACGATCCTACACGGCTATTGGCTGCCAAAACCAACTAACAAATTAATATTTATATAATCTTTTATGTCAATTACACCAAAAGATCCAGAGGTCGAAAAATTTCTATACGGTAGCGACCCCACAGAAAGAATCGTTAATATTGAATACGATTACGCAACAAACCAAATTTATCTTATTATTGAAGACGAAAAAACAGGGTTAATCGGAATGAAGAAAACCCAACTACGCCCGTTTCTTTGGTCTAAAAATCTACAAAAATTAAATTTCTATAATGGTGATAAAAAATTACTAAGTAGAAAAATGGCTCAGTATCAAATCAAAGCTGAGCCGTTACAAACTATGGGTGATCCCCGAAATGAAAATGGATACAAATATCTAATATCATCAACCGGAACTTGGAATTCACTATTACAATTTTTCAGAGAAGGTGGATTAGATGCCATGAAAGATAAAGATAATTTTCAGTATTTACCACCAGTTGAACAATATCTGATTTATACGGGTAAGAGATTATTCAAAGGTTTTAAAGATTACAACAGTGTTCACCGATATATTTTTGACATTGAAACTACTGGTTTAGATCCATTAGTTAATCGATGTTTTATGATTGGGGCTAAAACAACAAGAGGATTTGAAAAGATCTATGCTGTTGATACACCTGATGACGATGCCGCTGAATTAAAAATGATAACAGAGTGGGCAAATGATTTAAATGAATTACGCCCATCGATTATTGGTGGATATAATTCTGAAAACTTCGATTTTTATTTTATTATGGAACGATTACGATTACTTGGTTCAAATATTAATCAAGTTATCAAAACCCTTAATGTTAATAATCCGGTTAAAAGAAGAGACTCAACGTTAAAACTGGCAAATGAAGTTGAGAACTATAAACAAACCGTAATATGGGGAATTAATGTTATTGATATTATTCATGCTGTTAGACGGGCTCAGGCAATTAACTCTGAAATTAAATCTGCCGGTCTTAAATACATTTGTAAATTCTCGAAGATCGCAAGACCCAATCGTGTTTATGTTCCCGAAGGCTCTGACATATGGAAAATCTATTATGAAAACAAAGAATACTGGTTTAATAATAAAAATGGTGAATACCGGTTGTGTGAATATCATCCGGATTTAGTTGATCTTGATATTAAACACCCAGACGTTTATAGTAGAGTTAATGGTCAGTATTTAATAACCCGATATCTTTTAGACGACTTATGGGAAACAATACACGTTGATGAACAATATAATCAAGCGTCATATTTGATGGCTTCTATACTACCAACAACGTATCATAGGGTATCAACAATGGGAACTGCTACACTATGGAAAATGTTAATGTTAGCTTGGAGTTACGAACAAAAATTAGCTGTTCCAGAATTCGACAAAAAACGTGATTATACCGGTGGGTTATCAAGACTATTAAAAGTAGGATACACAGATAAGATTATTAAATTGGACTTTGCATCACTTTATCCATCAATTCAAATCACACACGGAGTATACCCTTCCTGTGATACAACAATGGCTATGGATAAGATGTTACGGTATTTCCACACAACACGAACTGAATGTAAGGCTGAAGGAAAGAAAGCTGAGAAAGCTGGAAATAATGAATTAGCCACAATGTTCGACAGAAAACAATTACCTATAAAGATTCTTAATAACTCACAATACGGATCACTATGTGCCCCAAATGTATTTCCATGGAGTGAATTAGATAAAGGTGAAGAGGTAACATGCCGTGGAAGAAATTATTTAAGAACCATGATTGAATATTTTACATGTAGAGGATTCATTCCAATTTTATTAGATACTGACGGTGTAAACTACTCTTATAATAATGTTGATGTAACTTATGAATATACCGGTCTTGGATTAAATTGGAAAACGGAAGCTGGTAAGGTATATGTTGGTCTTGAAGCTCACGTTGCTGAATTTAATGATTTATATATGAGGGGTGTTATGGCGTTAGATATTGATGATATGTGGGAAAGTGGAATTAATCTATCACGAAAAAACTACGCTGGATATTATTACAAAAAAGGAAAACCACAAATGAAGTTAGTTGGTAATTCTATTAAGGCTAAGACAATCCCAACCTATATTGAGGAATTCATAGATAAATCATTTTGGATGTTACTAGACCCAAATGTTGATCACAAAGAAAAAGGTCAAAGATGGATTCAGATGTATTATGATTATGTTGATGAAATTTATAACCACAAAATACCATTAATTAAAATCGCCAATAAATCTAAAGTGAAACAAACCGTAAATGATTATAGAAAACGGTATAATCAAACCAATAAAAACGGTGGGAAATTACCCAAAGCTACCCATATGGAGCTGATTATTGAACATGGTCTTCATGTAAATCTTGGTGATGTTATATATTATGTGAACGATGGAACAAAAGCAACACATGGAGATTCTGGTACCCACAAAAAAGAAAAAAATGGCCCAGATTATCCAAACGCCTATATTATCGACGCTGAAGAATTTAAAAAGAACCCAGATTTAACAGGATCATATAATGTACCAAGAGCTCTATCCGGATTAAACAAAAAAGTTAAATTGTTTCTTGTTATATTTAAACCCGAAATCCGTGATCAAATTTTAATTACTGATCCGGAAGATAGAAAAATGTTTACTCTTAATGAGTGTGAACTTGTTAATGGATTCCCTATTGATCCTGAAGACCAAGATGATTTACAGTCTGGCGTAATGGATATGGAAGATAAAGAGGTTGTATTCTGGAACAAATATTATAAACAAAAAGAAGGGATTATTGTTAACACTATTGAAGATATATGTGATAAAAGTATTCCGGAATTTACACCCGAAATTATTGAGTATTCCAAATAAAAATTACTAATAGGTTTTAATTTACCTATATTATCCAAGATGATGTTTGTTATCTTAGTTTTTTCTTTTCATTGGATATTTATAGTAAAACAAATTAAAAATGACTTCTACTATTAATGTATATCCCGAAAAAAATAAAGATGTAATCATCCGTTGGGTTGTTGACTATACCGATAAGGACGGACAGGACGTTAAACTGTTTTGTGAATCCGAAGATATAGCCAATAAAACCAAATCAAAAATAGAAGATCAGGAACATGAAATTGATGAACTGATTAATGATGAAGGTGGATTACTAAGTGGTGATCAACCTCCAGGCGTTGGTGCTGTTGGTTCTAATGAAATAACATCTAAATCAACAACAGATGACTTCGTAACAGCAACCAGACAGGGAGTATCTAGGTGGTTTAGTTATCGAAGATTTTATGGTGAAGGTATTGAAGATGGAATTACAGATCCAGTCCCAAACAAAATGAAACACACACCATTTAAAGGTATGGGGAACGGATTTAAACCAAAAGAAATAACTGAAGTTGATAAAACTGCAGAAGCTCTTGGTGATATATACGCTAATTCTACTGACCCAATTGATTTCGAAAATAAAGCTAAACAAATGGGTTATGACGACGATGAAATTAAATACCGTCAGGAAAGATTCTTTAGAAAAACATCAGACGACCAATCAGAAACTAATAACACTAAAATCCCACTAGAGGAAGTTGATATTGTTGAAGACGTATTAACACAAAAATCTAGTTATGGTGACGTTATAAGTAAAACTCAAAATGATAGTGTTGGTGAAAAATATTCTATTCCATATTATGACCAACTTAAACAAAACAATCCATTAATCGCTAGAAAACTTATTCATTTAATCGATATTACAAAAAGTGACAATATTGATGCGAAAACTAAAGCGTCACTTATTTGGCAATTTTTAAATGGTATTGGTGTTGATGATTTAAGACCGGAAGATAAAAATTACATTATTAAATTTATCACCAATGGCAAATAAAGGATTAAAGGGTAATTATCCAATACCAGATCTTATTCTATCCAAACTTAAAGACTCAATTGATAAGGGTTATAAAGGAAAGAATAGAAGACGAATCATGGGGTATGTTAAGAGTGGTCATTTAACTGATCGGGAAATAGCTAAATTAATCTATGACCAAAAAAATCACAACTTAGGAACTGAAGATGATTTAAAGATTATATCCAAATTAATTAAATGGGCGGAAAAAGAAATTAAAGGAAAAGGTGAACATA
>Ga0247841_10010275_pt1 | contig 12786 bp, 11 predicted proteins | sample LaCruzMarch2015__2_FD_192410 | JGI IMG/M metagenome (GOLD analysis project Ga0247841, IMG submission 192410) | Freshwater microbial communities from meromictic Lake La Cruz, Castile-La Mancha, Spain - LaCruzMarch2015_18m | ecosystem: Environmental > Aquatic > Freshwater > Lake | place: Spain... | reverse complement strand
TGGAGTTACTGATGGCTTTAAAAAAATTCTAGAATACAAAGGAGTTGGATATAAAGCAGTTGTTGAAGAAAAAAATCTTAATTTAGAACTTGGCTTTTCTCATTCCATTAAAATGCCTTCTCCTGAAGGAATCGAGTTTTCTACAGATAAAAATACTATTACGGTTAGTGGTATTGATAAAGAATTAGTAGGACAGGTTGCTGCTCGTATAAAGAAATTGAGACCGCCAGAGCCATATAAGGGCTCCGGTATCAAGTATCTAGGTGAAATCATTCGCCGAAAAGAGGGAAAGAAATCTGTTAGTTCTGGTTTTTAATCCAATATGAGACATAAAAAAAGCTACAAAAAAATATTAAAAAAAGTTCGCGTACATAGAAAGATTAGGGCTATATCTGTTAGGCCAAGGCTTTTGGTTTTTCGTAGCTTAAGGCATATTTCTGCTCAAATCATTGATAATGAAAACAATAATGTTATTACTCAAGCTAATAGCCTCAAGATCAAAAAAGAAAAAACAACAAAAACAGCGATAGCAGAAAAAGTTGGACAAATTATAGCTCAAAATGCCATCAAGAAAAACATTCGTCAGGTTGTTTTTGACAAAGGACCATACAAATACCACGGTCGAGTTAAGGCACTGGCAGATGCTGCCAGAAAAGAGGGACTAGATTTTTAATATAGAGAATGTTATTATGTTTCAAAAAATCACCAGAATTTTTCACATAAAAGATTTAAGAAGTAAGATAATTTTTGTATTAATAATATTGGCTGCTTCAAGATTAATAGCAGCAATACCGATACCTGGCATTGACCTCAGTAAGCTTCAGGCTTTTTTTTCTTCTAATCAACTTTTTGGTATGATGAATGTCTTTACTGGTGGGACGATGAGTCGAATGTCTATTGCAATGTTAGGATTGGGTCCATATATCACTGCAACAATTATTCTGCAACTCTTAACCATGATTTCTCCTCGTCTTAAGGAAATGTACCAAGAGGCTGGAGAACAAGGAAGAGAAAGGTTTAATCAGTATGCAAGAATAGCAACAGTTCCCCTTGCCATGATTCAAGGATTTAGTTTTTTAAAGATACTAAGAGGTCAAGGAATAATTCCTATTCTTTCTCCGATTGAAACTATTGGAAATATCGTTATAATTACAGCTGGAGCTGTTCTATTGATGTGGCTAGGAGAACTTATTACTCAAAAAGGAATTGGTAATGGTGTTTCTCTTTTGATTTTCGCTGGTATAGTAGATCGTATTCCATCACAAATTGGACAGACCATATCTACTTGGGATCCAAGTAAAATTTTTTCCTATATTATTTTTCTAGCTACAGCTCTTGTAGTTATTAGCGCTGTGGTCTTTATTACCGAAGGGCAAAAGAATATACCGATATCATATGCTAAAAGAATTAGAGGACACAAAATGTACGGAGGAGCAAGTACTTTTCTTCCACTAAGAATAAACCAGGCAGGAGTTATCCCAATAATTTTCGCTATTTCAATTATGCTTATGCCAGGATTAGTCGCGACCTTTTTCTCTCATTCAACAATTCCTGCATTAGCTTCTTTTGCTACTAAGCTTAATAGCATTTTCCAAAATCAAATATTTTATATTATCGTCTATTTTATATTAGTAGTTGCATTTACTTATTTCTATACTGCCGTTACTTTTGATCCAAAAAATGTTTCAGAAAATTTACAAAAGAGTGGCGGATTTATTCCCGGCATTAGGCCGGGCCAGAACACATCTCAATATATTAGCTATATTATTAATCGCATTACTCTGATTGGCGCTGTTTTTCTTGGTTTTATAGCAGTATTGCCAATGATTGTCCAAAAATTAACAGGAGTTGTTTCTTTTGAATTTTTAATCGGAGGAACTGCTCTTTTGATCGTAGTCTCTGTCGTTCTTGAGACTATAAAACAGATTAATGCTCAATTGGTAATGCGCGATTATGAATCGTTTTAGGCTTACTCAAAATTAATCTATTAAAATGGAATTAAAGATAATAAAAATTATTATATTGGCTGGTCCTCCAGGATCGGGAAAGGGCACTCAAGCTCAATTGCTTGGAGAAAGATTTGAGCTAGAGATGCTACAGGCTAATAGACTAGTCAGAGAAAAGTTCGAAACCGCACCCAATGATCCAGATGTTATAGAATCAAAAAAAGCTTACGAAGAAGGTCGTCTCACAGATGGAGAAGTAATAGGAAAATGGCTAACAGAAAAAGTGGAAAAAATTAGTCAGGAAACTCTTGGCAAGGGATTAATCCTTGAAGGTTTTGCGCGCACTCTAAAGGAAGCAAAAATAACTACTAACATTCTAAAAGAAAAATTTGGCCTTGATCATGTTAGGCTTTTCTTTATCAAGATTGATCCAGAAGAAACCTTAAAAAGAAATCTTGTGCGAATTATTTGCCAATCATGTCAGAAACCAATCGAGCCTAGCCTAATAGGCAAAATCACTCATTGTCCTTATTGCGGAGGTGAGCTCGGAAAAAGAGATATGGATAATAAACTAGTTATTGAAAACCGTCTCAGGGTTTACCAAGAAGAAACACTGCCCGCTATAGATTATTTAAGATCGTTAGGTATTGTCGTTGAGATCAATGGAGAACAACCAATTGAGAGTGTTTATGCGGATATATTGGAAAATCTTAATTAATTTTACCTATTTCCTTTCAATGGTTTTCGAGTAATTAGTTGGTACAACAACTTTCTGTCGTACGGATAGCTATAAAAATGCTATTTTTTTTGTTGAAAACTTATAGAATCAATGATAAACTATAGTTTCTATGTATATTCTAATAAAGACAAAAGAGGAAATTAATATTATGCGACAAAATGGTCGCATACTTGCTTTGATCCTAGATAAATTAAAAAAAGCAAGTCAAGTCGGTATTTCCGGAAAGACTTTAGAAAACCTTGCTCAAGATCTTATCAAAAAACACAATGGTCAGCCTTCTTTTTTGGGATTTGATAATTATCCGGCTGCACTATGTTTTTCCCTGAACGAAGAGATTGTTCATGCTTTACCATCTGACGATAAAGTAATTAAAGAAGGCGATATGGTGAGTCTTGATTTAGGTTTTTATAAAGACGGTTTTCATACAGATGCTGCTATTTCTTTTTTAATTCCTCCGTACAACAACAACGCCGAAAAACTACTGAAAACCACAAAAAAAGCTCTTGACGAAGCAATTAAAAAAGCAAAACCAGGTATTCGGCTTGGTAAAATAAGCGCAACTATTCAAAAAATTATAGAAGACGATCATTGTTCTGTTATAAAAGAATTGACTGGTCATGGGATAGGCAATGCCCTGCACGAAGATCCTTATGTTTTCAACTACGGTAATGATAATTCTGGACCAATTATTAAAAAGGGCATGGTATTGGCGATTGAACCCATGGCTTCATTGGGGTCCGATGAAATTAAAAAGGGAAAAGATGGTTACGCTTATGTAACTAAAGATAATTCACTCGCTTGTCATTTTGAGCACACAGTCGTCATAACGGAAAAAGGAGCAGAGATATTAACCTTATTAATAATATGAAAATGAAAATTCTAGGCATAGATTATGGAGATAAAAGAATAGGACTTGCAGTTGCAGAAGAAACATGGATAAGGCCAGAAAGAACAATTAACAATAAATCGATAAATAGCTCTATTCGTTCAATAGACGATTTCATCAAAAAAAATAACATAGATAAGGTTGTCCTTGGCTTGCCCGTACCATTTAATAATAAAAAAAATGAGCGTTTTTTGATAACAACGGCTTTTGCCGTTAAGTTAAAGCGTGAAATTTCTGTGCCCCTTGAATTTGTTAGTGAAATTTTCACCTCAAAATTAGCAACCGATTCTTCTTATACAAAAAAACAAAAAACATCAATCGATGAAAGAGCTGCTTGTTTTATTCTTGAAGCTTATTTAAGTAAAAATAGTAAAAATATTAATTCTATTAATTAAAAATATGATGAACAAAATTTACATCATCGCTAATTGGAAGATGAATCCTCAGAATAAACAAGATGCTTCAGATTTGTTGGAGAATATCTCAAAAGAAATTGACAGTAGATATCACGAAAAGGTTGAGATTATTGTTCTTCCCCCTTATGTTCTGATGCAAGATGTTTCTATGTCATTTGAGAAATACTCTCTTTCTTTTTCTTTAGGAACACAAAATATCTTTTGGCAAAACTTTGGAGCTTTTACGGGCGAAATATCTCCAAATATGGTTAAAGAGATAGGCTGCAAATACGCTCTAATTGGACACTCTGAGAGAAAAATCTATCTCGGAGAAACAATTGATATGATTGAAAAAAAACTTAAGATTACTATTAAAGAAGATTTAATTCCTATTTTATGTCTTAATCCTCGGAAAGATTCCATAGAAAAACTTTCTGAAGAGCTAGCGATTTACCTTGAAGACATTCCCAATGAATACAGACAAAGGATCATGTTTGTTTATGAGCCAGTAGAAGCAATTAGTACTCAGGGCGGGAAAATACCGTCACTAGAAGAGTTGGTTAAAATGAAAAAAAATATTAAAAAAATGACATGGTCAGATGCAAAAATTATTTACGGAGGAAGCGTAAGTTCGTCAAACATAAAACAATTCATTCAAGAAGTTGGTTTTGACGGAGTTTTAATTGGAGCTAAAAGTCTAGATTCTAAAGAATTCTCTTCTATAATTAACCAAGTTATTAAGTTATAAATAGAAATTACGATATAATTAACCAAGTTATTTAATTATAGATAGAAATTACAATATAATTAACCAAATTATTTAAATGATAAAAACAATTACCGAACTTAACCTAGAAAATAAAATTGTTCTCTTGAGGACTGATTATAATGTTCCTCTAAACAAGAAAAAGATTGATAAATATAGTTCATGGCGCATTGATGCAACATTTGAGACAATTAATTATTTGATCAGCAAGAATTCAAGGATAATCATTATTTGCCACCTAGGAAGACCAGATGGTAAAGTAGTAGAGGAATTTCGACTAACTCCTATCGCAAAATACTTATCAAAAACCCTTAAGAGAAAACTATCAATTTACAAATCGAAGAATAATCCATATGTGAAAAAAATTGGTTCTTTGGCTGAGACTCTTTACTTTCTTCCAAGAAAGAAGAGGATGTCTAATCCTCCTTACTTTCTTCCAAGAAAGAAAAAGCCATCTACCCCAGAAAATATGCAAGGGGGAGATATATTAATGTTGGAAAATGTTCGTTTTCATCCAGAAGAACAAGAAGCAAGTTCAATTTTTGCAAAAAAACTGGCCAGCATCGGCAATGTTTTTATTAATGATGCTTTCGCAACAGCGCATCGTAATGATGCGTCAATTGCTCTACTCCCGAAAATTTTACCATCTGCCGCAGGTTTTCTCTTGAAAAACGAGATTGAAGCATTAGAATCACTTAAGAAAAAAAACAGAAAACCACTGGTTTTTATTATGGGTGGTGCTAAGGCTCAAACAAAAGCAGAGCTTATAAAAATCTTTTTGCCTAAAGTAGACGAAGTGTTAGTTGGTGGCGTTTTAGCCAATACTGTTCTCGCTGCTAAAGGAATCGCCGTAGGCAAATCCGTGGTAGATAACGAGATTGCTCAGTTATTAAAAAATATAGAGATAACAAATACCAAGCTTCATTTACCTGTAGATGTTATAACTTCACAGACGCAGGATGGAAAAAATCCGATTTTTATAAGCCCCGTAGGTAATATTGCGAGCAATAACATGATATTAGATATTGGCCCAGATACTATCTCGCTTTTTAGCGCCATCATAGAGAAAGCAAATACAATCGTCTGGAACGGTCCTATGGGATACACAGAGACAAAGAAATTTTCATACGGAACAGAGGCAATTTTGCGAGCTGTTATAAAAAATAAAAAGGCCAAAATTATAATTGGCGGAGGAGAAAGTATTTCTCTCGCCGCCAAACACAATTTCTTAAAAAAAATAGATTTTGTTTCTACTGGAGGCGGAGCAATGCTTATGTTTTTAGCGGATAAAGCATTGCCGGGAATTGAGGCTTTAAAAAGATAAATGAAAACTACCAATCAAAGGCACTTTCATTATAATCAAATGGAAGCTATTAAGAAGATTTTTAAAGATCTGGAGAAACACCATGTTTTTTTTGGTTTAGGCGTAAATGCTTTCAATAGACTTGGTCCCGAGTACTTTATACCAAACTACCGAATACTGTCTCTAAGAAACCCGTTAGAGAATAAACTTATTAACAGAGATGTTAATGTTTTTTCTTTAGAACAAGGATCCGCTTCTCACATAGATGCCCCGCGAAATTCGAATACCGTTATAAAGAGTAAAGTAATAAATAAATTTCTTGAGAAATTTGAGGACAAAAAATTAGTTTTTTTAGTTTATAAACCATTCCCGGGTATGGAAGAAATTGCTAAGAAAAATAATTGGATCCTTTGCGCCAATCCTTATAAGTTTGGGAAACAACTCTTTGAAAATAAAATTATTTTTAGAAAAATACTAGAAAGTCTCAATTTACCAGTTCCGCCCGGAGAAATTGTAAAAGACCCAATAATTATTCTAAGAAATTTTGAAAATTTTCAAAAAAAATATGATCTCCCGTTAGTTATCCAGCATCCTGCCAGAGGAGGGGGGAGAGGAACATTTTTCATTAAAAACAAACGAGAATTTGAACATATCTTATCATTCCTAGAAGGAGAAACTCTCGTTTTGAAATATATCTCTGGATCATCTCCTAGTATAACTGGATGTGTAACGCCGTGGGGAATAGCACACACATCCCCACAGCTTCAGATATTAGACCAGGAAGCATGCTACAATTTAAACACAAAAGAAGGAAATGGTCTTTGGTGCGGACATGATTGGTCATATTCAGATTTTTCGGAAGAAACACTAAGGAGTATTTACGAATCTGTTAAAAAAATTGGCGAGTATTTATCAGAAAAAAAATATAAAGGAATTTTCGGTCTTGATTTTATTCAAGATAAAACAACCGGAAAAATCTATATTGGTGAGTGTAATCCACGATTGCTAGGGTCTTTTCCTACGATCACAATGGCGCAGGTTTTGAATAATGAAGTTCCTATTTTAGCACTTCATATATTGTCATTTTTAAAATTAAAAATCGATCAAAATAATATTATGCGACATATTTTTATTGATTCCGTTGATTCGATGCTTGTAAAAAAACATGGTGCTCAATTAGTGTTGCACAATAAAGAGGCTAGATGGGCAAAAACCACGAAAGAAATATTGCCTGGCATATACAAAATTCAAAAAAATAAGCTCGTTTATGTCAGAGAGGGATACTCAATGAATCACATTAAAGAGAATGGAGAATTTTTACTTTCCGATGGGCTCAGAAAAAGTGGAGCTCCATTAAGTCCAAATAGGAGAATTATGCGTCTTATTACAAAAGAGTCAGTTTTAAAAGATGAAAACAATCTAAATGATTGGGCAAAAAAAGCTAGTAGGTTAAGTTATGAATCTTTAGGCATTAAACCAGTAAAATTTTTTGGATTGAAAAGATTTTTTAATCAAAAATTTATGATAAAGGGGTAAAAGAAAAGAATAATAGAGAAGAGGACATAAACAATTCAAAAACAAAGATAGTTAATGTCGCGCAATGTATGTTATACGACGAATATATTGTTGGTTTTTGCCTAACCACCCCTTCTTGTTTCTTTAAAATATTTCCTTCTAAAATGACGCACTAAAATGATTTCTGGTGCATTTTTTTTGTTCTAACGATACATGACTCATCTGTGCCATTCTCCTGTGTTAGTCTTCTCCTTATTAATCCTGACAGCGTTTTTCCTATTCTGATATAAAGAAAAAGTCTTAAATTTTCTTAAATAGCTCTTTTTGGGAAAACCATGTCACTTTTAATAAAAAACAATAAAAACAAAAAAAGAATAAAAAAAGAATATTAAATAAAAATAGGGCATAAAATTATTTTTTTAAATTATCCCTACTTTTTTAAAATTTTCTCTTTAATTTTAAGAAACATGAAATATGAATTTTTTTCACCACCTTAACCTATCCCTTGTTTTATGTCGCATAACAACGATTAGTTATTTTCTGCTATATAATAACAAAAAAATCTGATTGGATATTTTACTAATGTCGCATAATATCGCGGTCGTTTTTTTACCCTCCGATTTCCTTTTCATTCTTCACTCCCCAATTTGTTTTGATAGTTAATTAAAGATAATTTAAGGGATTAAGTGTGCCATCAAAATAATTGAAATATATTTGATCATTCTTTGTATAAGTAAAAAATTTATTATAAACACTAAAATGTAAGTGTGATCCTGTGGAAAAACCCGTTGATCCTTCATATCCAATAACATCGCCCGCTGATACCCTCTCCCCTATTTTTCTCATCGTAGGCTTAATCATGTGAGCATATAGTGTCACCATATTATTCTGGTGCTTAACGGCAACCCAATTCCCCCAACCACTATTATATCCAGACACAAAAACTTCGCCATCGGCAGCCGCCACGATAGAAGAACCGATGCCGGCTGCCATGTCAATTCCGTTATGTCCTGCGCCCCCATAAGCTCCTGTTTTTGCAAAACTGGTCATGCCATAGCCCTGCGTCAGAATTGTCTTGCTTTCTGGCCAACGAAAGATTGCTGTGCCTGCAGGTGGTATTTTACCCGCCTCTGCATAATACAGAAAGCTTTTTTGCCTCTCTACTTCTTTTTCAAGTACAGCAATTTCTTTTAGAAGTTCTACTCTCTTTCGCGATGTTTCGCTAAGAAGCGACTGATATTGTGCTTCCTCTCCTTTTGTCTGGCTCAATATTTTTTGTTGATCAGATTTTTCCTGATTAAGCGCGTATTTTTGAATTGAAGTTTTCTCTTTTAACTCCTCTAGATTCTTTTTTTCTTTTTCAGATGCTATTTTTTTATTCTCAAGTTCGTCTTTAAGTCTTTTTACATCACCAAGAGAGTCGTTTAGATTAGTGTTAATGATTTCTAAATAACGCGCTTGATCAAAAAAATCAGATAATTTATCTCCTTCAAAAAGAATTTCTATGGCGCCTTTCTGATCGTAATCATTAACTGCTTTAATTAGTCCTGCCAGAACAGATCTTTTTTCCTTTATATCTAAGGAGGTTTTGTCTATTTCTATTTCAAAACTTTGGATCAAAAGATTCTTTAATTTTATTTCTTGGCCCGTCAAATATATATCATTTTCTAATTTCTTAACTTTATTGGAAAAAATCGCAATCGTGTTGCTTAAAGTGCTAATGTTTTTCTGTTTTTCGTTAACAATTCGTTGATAAGACGAAGAAACTTCCACTAAAGAATTTACCTGATTTTCCATCTCAATTATCTGTTCTTGTACTTCTTCAAGAGTTATTGCCCAAGTTTTTGTAAATAAAAAATAGCAATTAATAAATATTGCTAACAACACGCCAACAAAAATTTTTTTGCTAAATTGCAATAGCATTATCGCTTTTAATTTTTAGATTCAATTTTCTTGATGGCAAATTTAATTCTTTTTATACTTTCTTGTTTGCCCAAAATAGATGCAACTTCAGAAGGACTAGGCGAAGCGCTTGCGCTGGTTAATGCAACTCTAAGCGGCCACAATAGTTTTCCTCGATCTTTTTCATTGAATTTCTCTGCTTCTCTTAAAAATAATACATCTAGGTCTTCTTTTTTGAATTGAAAGTCATCTGTTTTCTCTAAAAGGATTAATGATGTTTTAAGGCTTTCTAAAATTCCTTCTTCTTGCATATCCTTCCAAACAAGAAGACTACTGTCGTATTTTGGTAGTTCAAAAAAGAATTCTGTCTCTCTTACTATATTAACTAATTTCTTGAGACGACCTCGTGAAACCTGAACTATCTTTTCTAGGTAAGTCTCATCTATGTCGCGTTTGTCAAAATAAATCTTAATAAGTTTTAGAAGTTCTTTTATGGGTTTTTGTCTTATATAATACCCATTCATCCAGTCTAGTTTGTTGAGATCAAAAACAGCCCCAGCCAATTGAACTTTATCAAGAGAAAAAAGATCGATGAGTTCACTCAAGGAGAAAATTTCTCGGTCTGTGCCTGGATTCCAACCTAAAAGAGCTATAAAATTCACTATTGCCTCACTTAAATAGCCATCTTTTCTGTAGTCACTTAAAGAAACGGTATTGTGACGCTTTGAAAGTTTAGTTTTGTCGGGTCCTAAAATCAATGGTAGGTGTCCATAGTGAGGAGATGGAAATCCCAATGATTGTTGCAATAAGATCTGTTTTGGGGTATTGGAAAGATGATCTTCTCCTCTAATGACATGACTTATTTTCATTTCATAGTCATCAACGACCGCAGCAAAATTATACAGAGGCTCCTCAAGGTTTTTAGCAATTGAGAAATCTCCTATAACCTCAGTGTCAAATTCAACTTTATTCCTGATTAAATCGTCAAAGATTATTTTTTGTTTTTTAGGGCATTTGAAGCGAATAATGTATGATTCACCTGCCTTAATTTTTTTCTTTGCCTCAAGTAAAGAAAGGTCTCTATCTTTTGAAAAGTGATCTTCTGTAAAACTTTCTAACTTTCCTTGACCTTCTTTTTTAGCTTCAAAACAATAAAAAGCTTTTCCTTCTTTTAGTAATTTTTTAAGATATTTTTTGTAAATCTCTGTTCTTTCTGATTGCCTGTAAGGACCGTACTTTCCTCCCAAGATCGGATCTTCGTCTCTTTTTATGCCTAACCAATCAAGATTATCAATAATATCCTGTTCAAAATATTTTTGAGATCTTGCTTTATCGGTATCTTCTATCCGCAGAATAAATTTCCCCCCATGTCCTTTTGCAAAAAGAAAATTAAATAGAGCCGTGCGTGCAGTACCAATATGAAATGCTCCTGTCGGTGAAGGAGCAATTCTCACCCTCACTTCGCCTTTCACAGATTCTGTTTTATTTTTATTTATTTTTTGTTTCATAAAAGATCGTCTAATATTTTACCTAATATCAATACGACAACTATTTAATTGTACCATAAGATAGGTTGTATTTCTATAGCAGTTCTTTCTTCTCTTATTAAAAAACTTCTTGAAAAAACCTAGTGCTTTTTCAAGAAGTTGTTTATTTAGGAAAGTTTATATTGTCCACATTTAACAATTTCATGTTTCGTGATAGCTTCTTCGGCCAACCCAGCAGTGTTAATAAGATCTTTTTCTGTTAAACGAACTATGCCCAATACATCAAACAATTCGTCAATCAACGCACCTTCAACTCCACTAATTCTTAATTCGTAAGAACCTTCGCCTTTTTGGTTCTTCGGAGCTTCAAGAGAGATCCATCCCAATGTAGTAAAAGACGAGACGACTATTCTTGAGCTAGATGACAAAGAAGCAACTCGTGCCCTTTTTATCGTTATGACAGCTGCAGCTACATCACTGCTAAGTTCAAGTACTAAATCATGGCTTACCGTTCCAGAAAAAAATCCCATTGGATCTTGCGATCCGAAATGATCTTTCCATGCATTTTTTGTTATGATTTTGCCTTTTGGCGTCCTGTATCGACGATTTACCTTGACAACAAAAAGTTTTTCTTCAAGATATTTCAATAGTGATTCTGTCCTTATTATGCGTCTTTTTGTCCTCTCTTCTGACCTGTGTGGATTTAATGCCTTTCTTTCTTTCTCAGTGTTGATTTTCTCAAATCCCGACATTCCTCCTCCTTGTCTATTTTATGAGAACTGTTACTAGTCTAACATAAAAAGTAAAGAAATCAAGATTTTGATATATTTTCCTTGATTATTTTTGCTATATTTTCAGCTGCTCTGGGTTTTGAAAAATGCTCAGCTGCTTTTGTCATTTCATCAATTCTTTTTTTATCTTTTAGTAAATTGATTATATTTTCAAAAAAAACATTTCTATTGAGATTCGGGCTTTCCATGGCAATACATGCGCCAGAACTCATATAGCTATAGGCATTTTCAAGCTGGTGATTAGCCGCAGAACTCATGAGAGGTATCAAGATTGCGGGTTTTTTTGCTTCAGAGATTTCAAAAATTATACTTGCTCCTGAACGAGATATCACTACATCACATGCCTTATAAATCGTTCTGAGCATGTCCTCGTCAAAATATTCATAAATTTTATATTCTTTGAAAAGATTTTTTTTCTTATCTGAATATTCGCACAATTTATCATGGTAATTTTTGTAGCCAACCTTACCCACGCCATGAATAATTGAAAAATTAACCACTAATTTATCTAATAGGTTAAAAATTAACTCATTTATTTCTTCCGACCCTTGTGATCCTCCTAGCACTAAAATTAATGGTTTTTTTTCAGAGAATCCCAATTTATTTTTTGCTTCATTTTGGGTATAAGCACTGCTCAAATTGCGCACTGGATTTCCCACTAATCTTATTTTCTCTGGAAATATTCTCAAGTAGTTCTTGGTTTCTTTAAAAGAGATTAAAGTTAAGATTGAAAATTTGTGAAATAACCTATTCATCAGCCCTGGCTTAGTATCTGATTCGTGAATTATGATCGGTGTGCGAAAAAATAGCGCTGCAAGACCTACAGGCAAAGCACCATATCCACCCTTTAAAAATACCATTTTGGGGTTGATTTCTTTAAATAAAGCTAATGATTGAATGAGCCCATAAATTATTTTAAATGGTGAAGCAAGATTCTTTATGCTTAAATATCTCCTTAGTTTTCCACTGAAAATCCTTTTAAAGATAACACCTTCGTTTTCCAATACAAGATCATTGATCTTTTCTGGTGTTATAAAATAAAATTGTAAATTATTG
>Ga0247841_10010274_pt1 | contig 12787 bp, 12 predicted proteins | sample LaCruzMarch2015__2_FD_192410 | JGI IMG/M metagenome (GOLD analysis project Ga0247841, IMG submission 192410) | Freshwater microbial communities from meromictic Lake La Cruz, Castile-La Mancha, Spain - LaCruzMarch2015_18m | ecosystem: Environmental > Aquatic > Freshwater > Lake | place: Spain... | reverse complement strand
TTCGATGTTGTCTTCCATTTAATTTCATAAGCATGCAAAATGCCATCCCTTTCTTCTATATAATCAATCTCCTGTTGCTGTTGAGTGCGCCAGAAATAGCGGTTTGCGAAAATTTCATTATAGTGTATATGCTTCATTCGTTCACTGACCAGGTAATTTTCCCATAAAGCGCCTTTATCTGTCCTCAAATTCAAAGGATTAAAATTGCTGATCAGTGCATTCCTGATTCCATTATCCCAGAAATAGATTTTTCTGGATTTCTTAATTTCATTCCTGATATTACGGCTGAAGGCACGTAATCGAAAGATGACAAAAGTCTTCTCCAATAACCCGATATAACGCTGTACGGTTTCAGTATCGGCGCCGATAATCTTTCCCAGTTCATGGTATGAAACCTGTGAACCAAGTTGAAGGGCAAGAGATTGGAGCAAGCTTTCTAATAATTCAGGACGACGTAAATCCTTGTATTTGAATATGTCCTTGTAAAGATAACTTCCGGCCAGCAACCCCAGAATTTCTTTCATATTATTCGAATTCGTGACAACTTCAGGATATGATCCATACAAGAGCCTCTGCTCGAGTAGTTTTTTTTCTTCCAGGTATCCGTAATGGTTGACTAATTCCAGATATGACAGGGGGTATAGATAATATTCATATTTGCGCCCGGTTAGCGGTTCAGTGATACCCTCGGCAAGGTCCAGCGCTGATGAACCACTTACAAGTAACTGAACTTCAGGGATATGATCTATAATTAATTTCAACGTAGTACCTATGTTCCTTATTTGCTGAGCTTCATCAAGGATTAGTATTTTGTTTTTTCCGATGATCAGTTTCAAGTCTGAGATATTTGCATTGGTGAGTTGTGACCTTACGATTGGTTCATCAGCATCAAGCCACAGTATAGCTTCATCTTGCCTGGCTGCAATTTGCTTTAATAATGTAGTTTTACCAGTTTGTCTCGGACCAAGCACGATAATCGCTTTGCCCTTGAATAATTTCGAATGGATGGTCAATTCCAGTTTACGGGGTATCATCCGATGGATTTTTAACAAAAATATGAATAATATGGTTTAAACCGGTAAAAACATATAATAAATTACGGTTATCATCTCAAAATACATTACTTCTAAACAAAAAATTGCCGGAAATTTATGAAACCAGACCCAACCGTTTACCCAATTGACGTTTCTTTGTCATAGGCACTAATTGTTTAATAATATGAGTTTGTATATCTTTGGATGATATAATTTAAGCGTATTAAAACCCTTGTTTGCTGTCGTACTCACTAATCCTCTAAATCCTGATTCCATGAAAAAAACGATTCTGCTTTTAGTATTGATTGGGTACTTTATCACCAATGCATTTGCGCAAGAATGGATGCCCACCAACGGCCCTTATGGAGCCGATGTTATGGCAATGGTGACAGGGCCTGATGGGAAAATTTATGCCGGAACCAGGGGCGGCGGCGCCTTCTGGTCATCTGACGACGGCAACAGCTGGTCGCAGATGAATGAAGGACTTACTAACCTTAATGTTTACGCCCTGATGATTAACATTGATGGATTTCTTTACGCCGGTACACTCGGCGGCGGGATCTACCTTTGGAACGATGGGGAACAATACTGGATCCCGGTTAACAATGGCCTGGAATACACCTGGATATACTCACTGGCACATACCCCGGAAGGTGTTCTTTTCGCCGGCACTTTTGAAGGAGGAGGGATCTACCGCTCAACTGACAACGGAAACAACTGGACCCTTGTGAATATCGGATTGTACGATACCTATATCCCCGCCCTCGCTGTGGCGCCCAACGGGCATATTTTTGCTGGCACTTTCGGGGGTGGGATCTACCGGTCGGTCAACAATGGAGATTCCTGGGTACAGGTTAATATTGGCCTGGAAGTGCCTTTTATCCTTTCACTGGCTATTAGCGACGATGGTATAATCTATGCCGGAACTGACTTCGGCGGCGGCGTGTTCCGATCTGAAAATGACGGAGACCTTTGGGTGCCCGTCAATGTGGGTTTTACCAGTACAAATGGAGTGAATACACTTCTGATCAACAACGCGGATCATGTGTTTGCCGGCACCTATGGCGACGGGATATTTCGCTCAACCAACGCCGGTGACAACTGGACTCAGGTCAATACCGGGATTAACATTCCCTTCATTATTTCTTTAACAATCAACGACGACGGTCATATTTTTGGCGGAGCCTACTTTGGAGGTGCTGTATTCCGCACGATGGATGAAGGTGACAACTGGACCCACCACAATACCGGACTGACAGCGACGGAAGTCAGGGCACTCGCCATGGATTATGGCCAGGATATATATGCCGGGACTTACGGCCTCGGCATCTTTCGCTCATTGAACTGCGGCCTCAACTGGGATGAGATGAATAATGGGTTAACGGCGCATTATATCACTTGCCTCGCTATCAATAATTATGGACATCTTTTTGCCGGAACCGATTGGGTGAATAATACGGGAGGCCTGTTTCGTTCGGCTGACAGCGGAGAGAACTGGACAGAAATTTTCAATAATATAACTCCTTACGATATCCGGGCAATTGCAATCAGCCTCAACGACAACATCTATGTGGCAACTTATGGCGACGGAGTCTTTCGTTCCATGGACAATGGAGACAGCTGGACGCAGGTCAACGAAGGGCTTTCCTGCCTGCACCTGTGGAGTATTGCAGTGAACGAAAACGGTGATGTTTTTGCCGGAAGCGCCGGCTGTAATGAAGGAGTATTCCGTTCTACCGACGAGGGAGATAATTGGACCCTGGTCAATGATGGATTGACAACCTATGAGATTTCAGCCCTTACGACCGATTACAGCGGGAATCTTTACGCCGGCACCACTCCTATGTTTGGCCCCGGCGGAGGAGTATTCAGTTCTTCAGATGAGGGGGACAACTGGACTGAGATGAATGATGGCCTGACAAATCCGTTCGTAACCTCTCTTGTCAGTGTCAACAATTTATATGCTGGCCTTATTGCCGGCACGGAAGGTGGAATATTTAATTTTGATGGTATTTCCTGGTATGATCATGGCTATGGCTTGCTCAATACCAATGTCAGGGCAGTTGACCACTCTGATTGGTGCAATGCATTGTTTGCCGGAACGGCGGGAAGCGGAGTCTGGTATTCACCATATCCGGATGGAATAGAAGAAAAAGGTGAAAAATTGGATATCACCCTCATACCTAACCCAATTAAGGATATTCTAACGATCAGACTTAACAATCATGAGCAAAACCAGGAATATTCCATTGAACTTTTCAGTATGGATGGGCGATTGGTCAGGAAAATGGAATCCTTTAAGGATATAGAACCAATCATAGTTACGGACCTTACTCCCGGTGTTTACATGGTAAGGCTTTCCAATCAATCAGAAATTTTAACGAGTAAATTCATCAAAGAATAAATGGAAAACCCTGGTTATCTGCCCTGTGAAAAAAGGTACGACGGTTCCATGAAATACCGTCGCTGCGGTAGGAGCGGGATCCTGCTCCCCGAAATATCCCTGGGATTGTGGCATAATTTCGGAGGAAACGATGACTTCAACAAAAGCAGGCAAATTTTGCACCGTGCTTTTGACATGGGGATCACGCATTTCGACCTGGCCAATAATTACGGGCCGCCTTATGGTTCTGCCGAAGAGACGTTTGGAATGGTGATGAAGCAATCCTTCATACCCTACCGGCACGAGCTTTTCATTTCCACCAAGGCCGGTCACGATATGTGGCCCGGCTTATATGGTGAATGGGGCTCGCGCAAGTATTTGATGAGCAGCCTGGATCAAAGCCTTAAAAGGATGAATCTCGACTATGTGGATATTTTTTATTCGCACCGGTATGATCCGAAAACGCCGCTGGAAGAAACGCTGCAGGCTCTGGTCGACATCGTCAGGCAGGGTAAGTCTTTGTATGCAGGCATTTCGAAGTACCCGGCTAAAGCGGCAGGATTTGCCTATGATTACCTGAATGCCCGTGATGTTCCATGCTTATTGTACCAGGGAAAATATAATTTGTTCTATCGTAAACCTGAATCCGAAGGAATTCTGCAACAAACCAGGGATAAAGGAGCTGGTTACATTGCATTTTCACCATTAGCACAAGGTTTACTGACCGACAGGTACCTGGATGGCACCGTTTCCAAAGGTTCCAGGATGGCCCGGAATACATTTCTCAGGAAAGAACAATTGACCTCAGAAGTGCTGGCCAGAATCCGGAAGCTGAATGAGGTTGCTGCCGGCAGGGATCAGTCGCTTGCTGAAATGGCCCTGGCGTGGCTGCTCAAAGATGACCTGGTGACCTCGGTGATCATGGGTGCAAGTTCTGTCGAACAGTTGGAAAAGAATGTGCGAACGGTCAGGAATACGAAATTCACAAAGCAGGAACTGGATTCGATCGATCAGATTCTGGTTGATTGAATTATACAATCGCGTAATTAAAATCCTATTGACTAATTCTTAAAGATCTTCCTGGTCGACACCCCATCTTTATTAATTATACTCATGAAATAAACACCGGAAGGCAACGAACTGATGTCGAGTGTGATCTTTGACTCGCCGGATGCAGACCTGTAGGTTCTTCCATCCTGTCCAACCAGATGAGCATCAAAATGTTGCCCATCCCGTGAGATAATATTTAATACATTTCCTGCAGGAATTGGATAAACCTTAAAATTTTCATCTGTATTCTGATGATCAATTCTTTCTACACCTGTTTGCGGGCCGCTGCAGAAGCTGCTGGCCTGGAGCATGACGCCGCTGTCAAAAATCATATCTCCCAAATCACCAATAGCCAGTTTAATGTGATAGGTTTCCATCGGCACTACTTCCGACTCCGCGGTCAGGACAGTAGTAAATCCATCATATTGAATAAAATTAGAGTCATTGATCACAAAATACTGAGAATTAATGTCCTGGTTAATATTGTTAATAGAAACCGGGATTTCTGTACCTGGAATAATAGCAATATTTTTAGAATTATTAGAATAAGGACCGGTGATTCCCGGGCCGCTTATTAAAAATCCAAAAACATCATTGAATGCAATGCCGACAAATTCAGGATATTCTTCCGAAGCAAAAACGAACTGGAACCAGACATATTCATAGAAAGGAACAAAGTCGAACTCAAGAACACAGGCATCATACGATATACCTCCTGGTGAAAGCATCTCGAGATCAAAATCTCCGGGAGTCATATTCGCGGCACTTGCGCCCGATAACAAATTGGGTCCCGGTGCCAGTTTCACATCTCCTGAGGTAAGGATAATACCATTGCTTAATCCGATATTTCCCGGCCCTCCCGAAAAGCTTCCCCTGGAAGTATCGGCACCTGTAAAAACGACGTTGTCATAATTAAGTCCGCTTCCGATAAGAATTTCTACCATTTCTTCAGGCGTGATGTCAGACGTAACCTGGAGCACCTGGCTGTTTGCCGGGTTAAACGATGTGAAAAATACCCCTGTTAAAAGGATCAATACGTGTAATAAATTTGTTCTCATAACATGATAAAATTAAGTCAATAAAAGTATACAGATTTTACATTAAAACAAAATTATTCAGATTCCAGCACTTCTATCCTTTTCTGAAGCCCTTACCTATGCTGGCCGGCAAGGCTCTTAGGCTGCTGCACTGAACAAAACATTATTACTTTTGTTTATTCTCGAAATTGGAAAAAATGAAAAAGATAAAGTTACTACTGGCCATTCTTCTGATATCAAACATGGGTTTGAACGCCCAGGTCAATCTTGTTGGTGCAGCATATAACCCGTCGACCGAAATGGTCGATATTGTCAAATGGCAGGCACTCGATTCGGGATCTGTAATCACCATTCCATCTATCCTTCAGTCATATTACTTCGGCTCATCAGCATTTGATGCATACAATGGAAATTATTACCTGACCGGGATCACCGCTGATGATCAGGGCTTGTTTTCATTATAATATTCTGACCGGCGTAAATTATGATAATGTCAATGATAAGATATTTGCGCTAAATGCAACTTACGACAGCCTTTTCAATTATACCGGCAACGAAATCGTTGAGTTAGATAAAGAGACCGGGGATATTATTGTTCTTGCAGCATTGGATGAATTTACCGGATTCGTAGGCGGTTCTTCTTCTTTCGATCAGAATACCGGCAGTTTTCTGCTCGTGGGTGTTGATACCAGCAACCAGATGCTCATGATCGTCTTTGACACATACACAAACACCTTTGAGACCGGTTTTGTCCCGGGCCCCGTTTCGGAAATCGCCTGTGACAATACGATATTTGCATTGAACAATTACATCATTACCTCAGTAAAAGAAAATGAAGAGATTGACTTCATCGTCTCTCCAAATCCTGCCACCGACAGGCTCAAGGTAACAGTTAACGCTGGTGAGGATGTCCTGGTGAGGATTTATTCTACGAATGGAAACCTGGTGATCAGCAAAGAATTCTCAGCAGGTGAAAATATTGAATTGCACCTGGATTTCCTGCCGCCAGGGGCATATCTTGTCAATGTTTTATCTGGAAGGATGGACGGATCTAAAAAAATTCAGGTTCTTTAAGGATCAACCGTTTTCACGAACTCTTTAAATTTATCTACTTTAGTGTCTTAAAAAAGATTTCGTATGGAATGGTTCGAAAAACTGGATGGCAATGTGATCGTCAGTGATGCTGAATGGAAGATCATCTACATGAATGAAGCAGCAAAAAGAAACTATGCAAGCGACGGGGGAGGGGAATTGATCGGCAAAAATATCATGGAATGCCATAATAAAAACACTCACTTGTTCAGCCATTTCTTGAAGGCAGATACACGGTGAAAACTTACAATAACTTCATCCGGTGAAGCAGGCTTCAGGATGATCTTGATTCGGCTCCCTGAAAGCTGGTACATGTTCTCGATGGCTTCAATATTGATGATGGTTTTCCGGTTAATGCGGAAGAAGATATCAGGATTGACGATGCTTTCTACTTTATCGAGCGAATAGTCGATCCCGGCATGTCGTCCGCCGAAATTACAAAGGAAGACTTCCTTTTCGGTAATATAAAAATAAGCTATATCCTCCGTCTTGATCGCCCTGATCTTTTCTCCTGCATATACCATGAAACGCTGCTGGTATTCCTGCTGCCTGCCCAGGTTCCGGATCACCTCGGTAAGATCAGAAAGCCCTTCCGAAGGAAAGCGCCGGAAATCATGGAATTTTTCCAGGCTTTTGCGAAGATCAGATTCCATGATCGGCTTCAGAAGATAATCAATGCTGTTTACCTTAAATGCTTTTATGGCGTATTGGTCATAGGCAGTAGTGAAAATTACCGGTGTTTTTACCTCCGCGTCCTCGAAGATCCGGAAACAGTTACCATCAGCCAGGTGGATATCCATTAAAATAAGGTCGGCTTTCTGTTGTGAAAGCCAGGCAATGGACTCCCTTACTGTTGCAAGTTTTCCGACAATATCCAATTCTGGATCGATCTGCTTCAACTGGAATTCCAGGTAATCGGCTGCCGGTCTTTCGTCTTCTATGATCAGGACTTTTATCATCTTTTATTCAATTTCAAGTAACGGCAACCGGGCGACGTATTCCATATCTTTTCTCAGAAATACAGGTTCCCGGTCAGCCAGGTAACCATATCGTTCCTTTATATTCTTCAGTCCTATTCCGAGTGATTCCTGCCTGTCATCCCTGGGCTGGAAATTGTTTCTGACCACCAGGTTATCACCCTCATCAAATATTGCGATCACCAGCGGGTGCGCTTCCGATATCTCATTATGCTTGATCGCATTTTCAACCAGAATCTGAAGGGATAATACCGGTATATACTTTTTAAGGTTTTCTGCTGAAACATTGACATCAAGCTTCAGGCTTACACCATGCCGTTTCTGGTGTAGTGAAATATAAGAGTTGATAAAATCCAGCTCCCTGGAGACTTCCACCACAGTTTCATCTCCCACATCAAAAATATACCGGTAAACCCTGGAAAATTCCATGATGAACTCCTGGGCTTTCTCTGGGGCCTGGGCTACAAGTGATGACAACACATTCAGGCTGTTGAAAAGAAAATGTGGATTGACCTGGTTTTTAAGCACTGCAAACTGGGTCTCTATTTTCTCCCTTTTCAAAGCTTCAGTGTTCAATAGCGATTCTTTCCACATGATATAAATACTATTCCCCTCAATTATGCTGAGCGCGATCAGGTTTACCATCAGGGCAATAGAAATATTATCGAAGTACATCTGGGCTTTACTCATACCCTGGTCCATATATGGGAATATTTTATCAAGGCTGAATGTAATCAGGCTGATGATCAAAGCAGAAGATATTGAAGTAACGGCAAACTCCAGTGCCAGCCTGATATTAATCATGCGGGGCCTGTTTTGCCAGGGCAGAACCCTGTCGAAGTACCGGCCCAGAATCACCATATTGACATAAGTTATGGTTATCGTGACCAGGAAGGAAAATAAGGCTCCGACAATATAAACGTAAATGGGCTGGATGTCGCCGACAATCACTGCCCGGATATGGTAATAACCAGGGACTAAGAAGACGGTTGCCGCGATAAAGATCCAGACTTTGGTGTCAAACTTTTTCATCGTCAGAAGAAATTTTAACCAGCAGATAAAATTACTAAAAGATGACCCTGTATTGCATCATTGGGAAAAATCCGAGCTGGTAAATGAATTCTTCTTCACCTGTTTTAGTATCATACTGCATATATATCGGATTTTTATGATTGGTGATGTTCTGCACGTCAAGCGCCACTTCCTGGCTTAATTTTCTGGAATCCAGCCTGTAAGCTACCTTTAGGTCCAACCGGAAATAATCATTGAACCGCCTGGTAAATGCATTCTCTTCATCGTATACTGTGTAACCGGCTGCCTGTGATTCTTCCAGGTCGACCGGGGTGTAGCGCAATCCTCCGGCGGCAGTGAGCTTACCATCAACGGATATCCAGGTCTTGAACCGGGCTTTGTCGTTCTTTCCGTTCAGTCTGAATTCTTTTCCACCTAAAAGATTAGCAATGTACTTACTGTCAAAGGCAGTAGAACGCAAAACGCCATCACTTCCCTTGTATTTGGAATCATATACCGATGCCGTAACCAGGAAATAATAACCTTTTGATAAAAACTTTTCTAGTGTGAGCTCAACTCCGAAATTCCGGCCTGTACCGCTGTTCTCGAGGGTATCATAGCTGAAAGCCTGAAATGAACTGATATTCAGTACGGAATAGTTACTGGGACTGGTTTCTACAGGAACATCATAAAGGTACTGATAGTAGGTTTCAGCCTTCAGCCTGAAATTGTTGGAAAAATTATAGTCATATCCTGCAACGAAATGTTGTGCCCTGGTAAAATCAATATTCCTGTTGACCTCTTCGTACGCACCTTCCGAAACTTCAGTCTGCTTGAAATAGATATAAATCTGTTGCGGGCGGCTGTGCATCCCGTACCCAAATTCCAGGGATTGTTCGGGACGAAAATTCCACTTTACCCCGATCCTCGGTTCGATGGCAAAATCATTGTTCAGCGCCAGTTCCTGGAAGTGAAGTCCGGCATTGAGCTCCAGGCTTTCGGAGAAGCGATGCTGCCATTGTGCGTAAAACTGATAAAGGTAAGCGCTCCCTTTACTTGCATAATTCGTGGTGAAGGATCCGATATTTTCGTTGAATGAGCTGTCGGCGAGGTTAAACCCTATCCTGTCGATCGTAAAGCCGGTCTTTAACAGGTTTTTGGCGTTGAATTTTTTAGTGTAAAAACCATCCACAATATAGTCATATTTTTGGCTGGAGGAACGGCCGTTGGGAAGTATCTCATCCGTTTGAACAAGTACCGTATCAACCTTGTTGCCGATATAGAAATATGTTCCGGCAAATGTGATTTTAGCAAAAGCAGTAGGATCTATCCGGAAGGTATAGCTAACCCCGGCAGCGCCCATTTTACCTTCGGAGTAAATATCAAGATTATCAGTGCTGTAAAGGTTTTCTTCATCTTCACCTGTTTCGGTATCGCTGCTTTTAAAAGTGATATCATTGAGTCCACCAAGGCCAAAAACCTGGATCCTTCCCGATTTTCTAACCGGAACATTGACATTGAAACTCAGGTCCTGGTAATAAGGGATGCTGGCCCCGGTGCCGAACTCAATTCCCAGCGCCGACATGACCCCCATAGTTGAATAGCGGTAATTGGCAAGATAGGAAGAATTGTTTTTCCTGGAAATAGGACCTTCGGCGCCAACTTCAAAGCCGTTAAACCCAACCTGGCCGAGAAATTCATGCTTTTCATAATTGCCCGGGCGGTATTTCAGGTCGAATACACCGGAGATCGCATTGCCGTATTCTCCGGGGAAAGCGCCGGTAAGAAAGTCGGAATTTGCCAGGACGTTGTTATTGATCATGTTGACCGGACCTCCGGTTGCACCAAGCTGGCCAAAATGGTTGGGATTGGGTATGGGGATGCCTTCCAGCCGCCAGAGCAGGCCGTCAGGGGAGTTGCCACGGATCACGATGTCGTTCACCGCATCGTTGTAGGAGCTCACACCGGCGTAATTGGCCGCCATCCTGGCTACGTCGTTGCGGGCGCCGGAATACTTCTGGCTTTCTTCTACGGAGAAGGTACGGGCACTGATTGTCGCCATGGTATTGATCGGTTTCGTTTTATCCTGGCTCGAAGTGACCACCACTTCATTTTTCATAATTACCTTTTCCTCCAGGGAAACATTGACGATCAGTTCCTTGCCTGAAGTCAGGCTGAGGTTGCTGACGAATGCCGTATTATACCCGATAAAGCTTATTTCCAGGGAAATCCGCCCAATGGGAACCTGCTGAAGAACAAAATAACCATTGGCATCGGTGGAGGTCCCGATCAAAGGGTTTGAACCTGTAACAATTACACTGGCACCCGGCATCGACGAACCCGACTGGACATCAATGACCTGCCCCCTGATAACTTGGGCATATTCGCGTTTTTGTGCAAAACCGGCAACAATTAAAAACACACTTAATATTAGTAAGACTGATTTTTTCATGGGGAGAGTTTTTAAATTTCATGCAAAGATGAAATGACCCCGATGCTGGTCAAAAAATCATCCGACGAATGTAAAAAAAGAGGGGATGAGTGTAAAATGTGGGTATCGTGTTATCGATTGCTATGCGAAATTCCTTGACGAGGAAAAGATACTTGTAAAGGAACTGCCAGGCTGGAACCCGGAATACGGTTGCGTTGAGGAATTAGCTGAGTACCTTGTATTCAAGATAAAAAGTCTGTTACGAAGAAGATATTCGTTTTATAACAATCCGAACTGTTTTTCATTGGCCCACCTGGGCTCGATCACCTGAAGATAAGTGTTTCCTTCCATATCCGATACCACCTTTGGATGATATCTATTCATCAAACACAGCACACGCCAGTTTTCATCCTACAAAAATTGGTGTTTATATTATTAATTTGAGGGTAGAAGATAATGATGCGGCACAGGATGAGGCTTCAGTGACAATCAACGTTTCAACAGCAGGCACCATTGCCGTCGCAACAACAAATGCGGAACAATATAAGGTAGGAGCCGTTGTTAATCTTAACGGAACTGAATCATCAGATGTTGAGGGTAACCCTTTGAATTACCTTTGGCAGTTTATTCACACTCCTGTCCTATGCGTAAATGAGATAGATGATCCGACTGAAGCGAATGCGTCGTTCACAATATATGAACCAGGCGTATATGAAATTGAACTTATTGTTACAGCTGGGTCAAATACGGCAAGAGACACGGTAGTTTTTAGTGTCTTCCCACCTGAAATTTTTCTTACTACTTCTTCCGGAGAAATTGGAGATGAGGTAAATATATATGGAGATAATTTCAGTTCAAATAATGCAGGGAACATTGTAAAATTTAATTCTTTTCCTGCAGTGGTTGATGATATTACTATTGGGGCAACTTCTATTATACTTACTACCGTTCCTGTTGGCGCCACAACAGGCTATATAACTGTTGAAGTAGTTGAGACAGGTGAAATGGCAATTTCACCCAGTACATTCAATGTGACAGCATACAATGACGGGACCGTTGAAAAGAGCACGGTTTTACAACTTGTCGTGGAAATACCTTAGATTTATGCTCTATGGATTGGATTGAGAAACTGGATGGCAATGTAATAGTCTGTAATGCAGAAAGTATCATTATCTACATGAATGAAACGGCAATCAGGAATTATGCGAAAGACGGGGGTGCGGACCTCATCGGCAGGACCCTGATGGATTGCTACAACGCGGACTCCCGCCGGAAAATCCTCGAAATCATGACGACCCTGCATTATCTGTACCTTGCAGGACGAATAAAGCACAAAGCAATTTCATCTAATGAAGCCTTTGATCTTTTTGATATTAAAGTCGAAGGAAGACACACGGCGATCGGTGATGCCATCGCCACAGCAAAACTTTTTACGAGATTACTATATCTCATCAGGTAGAGATCCAAAGTTCGTGCTCCAACGACTAAAGCCGTCAGTTCTATTGATATTACAAAATTGGAACCGACGGCTTTAGTCGTCGGACTGCAGACTTCAACTGGAACCGACGGCTTTAGTCGTCGGACTGCGGACTTCAATTGGAACCGACGGCTTTAGTCGTCGGATTGCCATGCCAGCGAGTCAGACCATAGAACCGATGGCTTCAGTCGTCGGAAGAAAATCTTAGTCGTCGGACTGCAGACTTCAACTGGAACCGACGGCTTTAGTCGTCGGACTGCCATGCCAGCGAGTCAGACCATAGAACCGACGGCTT
>Ga0247841_10010273_pt1 | contig 12788 bp, 12 predicted proteins | sample LaCruzMarch2015__2_FD_192410 | JGI IMG/M metagenome (GOLD analysis project Ga0247841, IMG submission 192410) | Freshwater microbial communities from meromictic Lake La Cruz, Castile-La Mancha, Spain - LaCruzMarch2015_18m | ecosystem: Environmental > Aquatic > Freshwater > Lake | place: Spain... | reverse complement strand
CAGGCCGTGCAAAATATGAATATAATGTTTGGTTTGCCGGAGACGTCCGGCCTTGAGGCCCTCCCCCTTTATCCATAAAGCGTGCCCCCATCGTCTAGAGGCCTAGGACACCAGCCTTTCAAGCTGGACACAGGGATTCGAATTCCCTTGGGGGCACCACTTCTTTCAAATTCAAGTTGAGCGTAAGAGTTTTCAGAGAGGGGATAATTACGCCTAACTCGGATGTTCAGTATGACTGGTCAAACAATGTCAACAGAACAATCCCGGAAATGGGTGGCATTTTGCTGACACTCGTTGACAAAGTGGTATCACTAATGGTATCACTATTACGACAAAGGGAAGGCAAAAGCGTATCAAGTTAGACAGGTATTGCAAGCTATAGACAAACTGGAGGCACAAAATGGCAACAAAACTGACAAAATGCACTGACTATTATACCTATCGGATTACCTGGTCTGACGAAGATGGGGAATATGTGGGTTTATGTGCTGAGTTTCCCAGCTTAAGCTCGCTGGATAAGACCCAGGAAGCAGCATTGCGGGGTATACGCAAATCGGTAGCAGAAGCTGTTTTAGATATGGAATCTAATAATGAAAATGTTCCTCAACCGCTTGCGCTTAAAAGCTATTCGGGCAAATTTATGGTTCGTGTACCCCCGAATATACATAGGGATATTGCTATACAGGCAGCAGAAGCTAAGGTTAGTATCAATCGTGTTGTCAGCGCTAAATTGGCTGTAAGGTGAAGTGATTATTGCCTGACTCCCCGCTGTTTAGCAGCAGTTTTCTCTGTGATCGCTGACTGTTACTCCGTTGTTAGTTTGGTTGCCCTTAATACAACAGATGGATTCTAAGCGCCGCCGTTGATAGATGAGGTGTAAGGTCATGAAAGTTAAATGACATTGTATAGGCCCATTGTATAAGTCATATTAATGCGATAGAATGCGGTTCGGGAATTGAGGCTGGGGAATGCAACAAACATTCAATTGTTATAAGTGTGCTGCCCAGAATCATGTGGGTCAGCCATATTGTTGGAACTGCCAATCTCCATTTCAATGGAATTGTCCAAATTGTAAAGCTCAAGTTCAAAACACTATGGTGAGTTGCCCAAATTGCCATGGTTTATTGCCTTGGCCGACTCAACAACAAGCTACTCCTCAGTATCAACAGCAACAAAATCGGCAACCACAAGCACCATCTGGCGGTCTACGGGCTGTATCTGTGTGTATAAATTGTGAGTTTCAGAATAACCACGATGTTGATCATAATGGGGATGCAACTGTTACATGTCCGTCCTGTTCAACTGTTTACGATGTGAAGACATATCAAGTGCGGGCAAAGGGAGGTAGGCGAGATAAAAGCTCTGGTATCAAACATTACAATATACGGGTAAAGGAGCCAGATCGTGATGAGACAATTCTTGAATTCGACTCTATACACGAAATTGAAATGAGGAGCGGGGACTGGATAACAGGTTCCTACTTTAACGGTCAATTGAAATATCTACTGAATCAAAACATAAAGCGATATTGGAATGTTGAAATTATTAAGCAAAAGGCAGGATGTCTGACTATGATAGCTCTTATAGCATTCCCCGTAGCACTTCTCGTGGTTGGCCTATTAGGCTTGTAATCTCATACTATCCTGGAAGGCAAATGACCTGGCATATCTTTGTCCCATCTCCAAGCTTTTATGTCGATATACCTGATTCATTATCAACATATCGAAACTCCTCTTTTCATACAGATATAACCCTGGCATAAAACTGGTATACTCCATTTGAATAAAGAGAATCTTCTTATTGGGAGGCGCGAGATGGATGAGTTATCAGGCAAATTAGATCCTGAATCATTACCGCTAAAAGTCGCATATCGGTTTTTAACAGAGAAAGGATTAAGTAATGAGGCCAATGGAATAAGACTATCCCCAGACAAGTTTAAGTCATATACATCGACATTACGTAGAAGTAAAGTTGCGCATTTGTTACAGGAAAATGGTTACTTTGAAGAATTTATCAACCAATGTTGGCCCAATGGGAAGACTGAGAAAGGCAAAAGTAAAATAAAGGGGTATGTCAAAATATATGATGATTTTATAAATAACATGGGTGAGCCTGCAGATGGCGATAGTGAAGAGGAAGATATTGAGGATTCCCAATTTGCTTTTGAAGAACATCTTCGAGATTACCTAGGTAGCAACCTTTCTACAATGGAATCGGGTTTAAAATTGGCAAAGGATGATGAGGGGAAAGAAGCCGTTGAATATCCTATCGATGCTCAGAAAAGGCGTATTGATATTTTGGCCATCGATCGTAATAATGTGCCTGTAGTAATCGAACTAAAAGTTAGTAGAGGTTATCAAAAAGTAATAGGGCAATGCCTTTATTATCGAACTATGATAAAACGTCTGAAAAATGTGCCAAAAGTGAGGATAATAATAGTAGCGCATGAAATAAGTCCTGAATTAAAAATGGCAACTGAAGAATTAGAATTTGTTGACTTGTATGAGTATAAAATAGCTTTCAAAGTTGAGAAGGTAAAGTAATATATTCTCGATAATTTAGACTCTGGATAATATTTTCTGCGTGAGTACAAAGTACACTGTTAGTCTACGATTGAAGACCGTGGTGGGGAGTACCCAATATCAGAGTTCTCCTCTCTCATATGAAGTTGATTCTGGAAGTGTAGAATTCTGTATAACGCTACTGGTTAGGAGACAAAAACACTTCAGTTAACCAGCCGAGATTATTCAGATATGCGCTTCTAATCCGTTTGGCATACGTGTATAATTTATGCAATTCCTTAGATTTGGAGGTGGTGTGTGCATAGCGTTGCTATTATCATTGCTGCCGTTATTGTTACTGCACTAATTCTGTTGATTTTCGTTATTTTGCCGCCAAATATTTCTCTAGATCCACCAACCGCTGATATCGGTACCGATTTCTATGTTACAGCCTATTTCTTAAAACCCAGTGAAACGGTTTTCGTCAACGTTATATACGATGCTGAGAATCGAACTGTTCAATCGCAGCAATACAAGGTAAATCCGTTTGGCGTTCTCAGTTTTAGCATATTAACTCCTGACTTTGATGCCGGGGAATACAAGCTGGTAATTATTAGTAGCCGCGGGGAATATGTGAGAAATTTTAAGGTTAGTGAAAGATTTAGTATTAAACAACCGAATGTGCCAATGTATTTACCTCAGCCAAGTGGAGATATTCTAATTGAACCTATTGAAGGCAAACCGGGTACCACATTTAAGATAACCGCCAAATCTCTCAGGCCCCATACCATAGTAACTGTTAAAGCTGAATGCTGTTTAAATAAGGTCTGTACGGACAATAAGACTCTCTACATTAGGAAAGGCGAACAGGAAATGACTAATGCGGATGGTAAATTGATTACATTAATATCAACTGATAACTCATGGCCAGATGGCTATAGTTATTACGTTTCAGTTGCTGATTATAGGAACACTGTGTCAGGATATTTTAACATCGGAAGTTATCCATTGTGCTCTTGTACTGGACTATATGAATGTGGTTACCGAGGTTGTTGCGCACCCAATTTTACTTTGCCATCGCTATCGGGAGAGGCAGTCACGCTATGTCATGAATATAATGTTGGATTAGCTCCGGTACCAGTCATTTGGATTAATTTTTGGAATACTTCTTGCCCAGGGTGTGCAGAGTATATGAAGATTATTCAACATATAAAGGATACTTGGAATACAGGGGAACTAAAAATATATTCAATAAATTGTGGCGAAGATCCTGTTACAGTAGCAAAGTTCCTGACAGATCGCGGATATAATTTCTTCAACGATTCCAGTTATCCCGTTTTATTTGATGTAGACAAGTCTGTAAAGGGCCGTTATCAGCCATCAGGTGATCCGCCTCATTATTTCATTGATCAAAAAGGTATTATTCGAGTGGTAAAATTCGGTTACCGCTCCATTAATACAGAAGAAGAGGTGCGTGCTATTGTTAGCGAAATAATTGGACGAAAATAAAGCTTTAGTTTAAGTGGAGCCAATCATTTATCAAAGGTGAAGGTCGTACGAGTTGTTATAATATGATTCAACCAATGTCTGTAGGTTTCATTATTATTTTGATCGCCTATACGCTGGCCTGCCTGCCTACTAAGAATGTTTCCCCGCCTATCCCTTCTGCTCCTGTCGTAGCTCCTTCGGCACCCGCTGCCTCAGTCCAGGGGGCACCCAAAGTACCGGCGTTACAACAGGGCCGGAAGGTCATTTTTCAGGATGATTTCTCAAATTCCGGGAGCGGTTGGAAGGTTTTCGCCAATGATTTCGGCGAGGGCAAATATGAAAACGGCGGCTATTTCTTGAAGGTCGTGAGGCCATGCTATCCTAAATACGAAGTGTATACAACCAATGCTGCTCTGGCATCTCTGACAAGTTTCATGCTTGATATGGATGTGACAATGCTGGCCGGGAGCAGACTGGATAGTTTCGGCATCTTGCTGAAATGGCCTGACATAAATCCGTTGGGCGTAGCCGGCTATGAGCAGCCTTCCGACTACTACTTTTTAGTATTTCCGGATGGTACGGCAGCATCGTGCTATTCCAAGCAGGACGTAAAAACTCTCAGCGTGGACAAGGTCCCCGGATACTTCCTGTCTCGAAAAGACTATACGTGCGTCAAGGGCATCAATTCAGTCAATAATATCAAGATATGGTTCAACCCCGGCATCCGTTTTCTAATTAACGACTATGAGCTGGTCAACGCTACAGACCAAAATCTGGATTACGCCAACAGGTTAATCAGTGATGGCGCCATGTCAGGCGCCACCCTGCAAATTGTCGCCAATAGCGAAGATGTCTATTCGAGACCTGTCTTTCAACTTAACAGAATAACTGTGTATGCCGGCAATTGAACATATATGGCAGCTGTATCTACTATTCGCCTCGTTATTCAATTTTATAGCCGCGGTTTCTGCAGCCGGAGTCTATGGTACCTGTGTTGTTGCGGGTGTGGACGGGCCATGCTTGCGGCGCAGAGTCAGGAAGAGGATAAGCCCGATGATCAGCAACACAATCACCGAAAGTATTATGATGGGAATGGTAAAGTCGTAGTTCCACTCGATTGTCTGGGTATACGGTCCTGTCATTAGATGGGCGCCGCTGGCATTGATAGGCCTGATAACGCCGCCCAGGAAACCCCAGAAGCCCGGTATCGGGACGGGCTGAAGAGCAAGCTCCCATGTGGCGTTACTGTCTTTAGGCCACCACTGAGTCTCATTGACGTAAGGGTAAACCGACTGCAGCGTCAGAAGGTAGTAGGTATCGTATCCTGCGGTCACGGTCCCCCCCATATTGACGGTAAACATCAGGTCCCTGCCGGCGCTTGAGCTGTTATCGGGCAATTTCCAGTCACGGAAAATGTATTTTATGCCCTGCTGGCTTTCGGAAACAACGGGGCTTGGCGCCGTGGAGAAAAAGTTGCTGCCCAGGGTATAAAAACCCGAGTTCGGTGGTTGGGTGACCCCGGCCGGTTCGCTGGCTGTATTGATCAATACCTCCTGAGCATAATCAAAACGGGCAATGTTGATGATGTCAGTTACTGTCTGCGGGTTTTGACTTGTGACTTTAAACCTGGTGTTCGCATCCAGACCCTGTACCGTATCATCTACCAGCACTATATGGCTCTGACATGGGATTGACGTAAAGGTTTCAACTCCGCCGCCTGCAAGGACGGTCTCCTGTATGCCGTCTATTATTATCGATGTCTGTCCCTGTGTAAGGCCGGGACCGATCTCTATGGTGAAAACACAACTGCCGCCGGGATACGGGAAAGGAGTACCGCCCCAACAATCGACAAAAAGGATGTAGGGACGGCTGACGGGCGGGCAGCAGCCCGATGAGGGGCAGAAACCTGTATCGGCGCATGTTACAGTCACTGTATAAATACCACATGTGCCGGGGGCAGGTGTGCCGGAGATGATCCCGGCTACGGGATCCGACACGGTCAGCCCGGCCGGCAACCCCACAGCACTCCAGTTATATGCTCCCGAGCAACCGGTGGCGCTCAGCGTCATGGTGAACGGCATATTCTCCCATGCCAACGGGTACACTGTCGGGTTGATGGTCAGGGGGGCGGCTGGATTTGCTATAACATTCAGGGTGACACTAGACGTCGAATCGGCGCTGAAAGCCGGCCAGCAATCTATATTAAACCCGGTTGCGCCAACCTGAAAGGTATAAGGCCCCGGCACTATAGTATTATCGGCGCAGCCTGTAAGTACCCCGGTAGCGGGATCGACATGTACCCACCCAGGAATTCCCGCACCGGGCCAGTAGAAAACGAAACTCGCCGGATGATCACCGGCACAGACAGGGCCGGCGGTAGAAAATGGAGGATCATATGTAAATGGCACGCACTGTGTTACGGGATCGGGAGCAGCCCAGACAGATGGAAAGATGGTAAAAACAGTGGGTAAGCACGATGTGTTCAGCGCTATCCCACCCAGGGCCAACGTCAATGTAACTATGATGCCCAGGCATAACCTTAAAAAGCCCGCTGCCCGGCCGCCTGTTTTAAAATTCGATGACCTCATTTCACAACCTCCGTTTTTACTTCATCATCCGATCACTTGAGGATAGGTGTGCGATAGATGGGCGTACAGGCCCTGTTAGCCTCTGATTGGCTGCTGTAGCAGGCGCCCTTGGACTGGACGCACTGAGTTTGCGTGGTCTGGAAGACCTTACCGCCGGCGCAGCACCAGCAGGCCGTCTGCTGGTAGCATGCCCTCGCCTCGGTTGCATTGGTATAGAAGGTGCCGCCGGCATATCTACAGGCAGAGGAGGTAGTTGTCGAGAGCTGGCCGTTAACACAGCAGTATCCCGGCGGCTGGCAGGCCTGTCCGGCCACATTGGGGTCGGTATAGAATGTGCCGCCGGCTTCCTTACAGGTGGATGGAGTTGCCGAGGTGAGCCGTCCATTCTGACAGCAGTATCCCGACTGCTGGCAGGCCTGTCCGGCCACATTGGGATCGGTATAGAATGTGCCTCCGGCGTTTTTACAGGTGGTCGGTGTTGCGGAGGTGAGCCGGCCGTTCTGGCAGCAGTATCCCGACTGCTGGCAGGCTTGTCCGGCCACGTTGGGGTCGGTATAGAATGTGCCTCCGGCGTCTTTACAGGTGGATGGGGTTGCGGAGGTGAGCCGTCCGTTCTGGCAACAGTATCCCTGCTGCTGACAGGCCTGTCCGGCCACGTTGGGATCGGTATAGAATGTGCCTCCGGCATCTTTACAGGTGGTCGGTGTTGCCGAGGTGAGCCGTCCGTTCTGGCAGCAGTATCCTGATTGCTGGCAGGCCTGTCCGGCCACATTGGGGTCGGTATAGAATGTGCCACCTGCCTCTTTACACGTGGTCTGGGTTGCCGAGGTGAGTCGTCCGTTCTGGCAGCAGTATCCCTGCTGCCCGCAGGCTTTGGTTGCCTCCGCCTCGGTTGTATACAGGTATGCTCCAACCTGTGCGGCCTGGGCCGGAGAACCCTGGTAGACCTTGCCGCCACTGCAGAACCAGCCTGTTGCAGGCTGGCAGGCTTTGATTACCTCGGCCTCTGTGGCGTACCAGGCGCCTCCCGCTTTACCACATTCCTCTTTGGTAGACTGGGAGTACTTGCCGTTCTTACAGCACCAGCCCGCACCGGGCTTGTAGCAGTACCAATTTTGCTGTTTATCGGGGGAGTAGTAGCAGGGCTGCTCCAGGCATTTCTGGCTTAACCCGAGGGCTGTTGCCTCCTCAGGTCTCAGGCACTTTTTACAGTCGCCGGGGCATGTTGCAAACGGGGGCGGCCAGGTGGATGCTGAATATGCAGTGGATGGGGTTAAAGAAACCGGCGAGGAAAACTGGGGCAACCATTTTGGGACACGGGATTCTGTCTTATTGTCAACGGCCCCCGTTTGCCCGGTTGACGGTTCAAGCTTCGGCTGGCGCACGGTGGCATAAGTCAGTGTCAGCATTTTGGTCGCCGTGCCGTTCCCGTTGCTGGCCCTCAGGACGGCGTTGAACTCTTTGCTGTCACCCGTCCGGAATTGATTGGGAGTCATCCCCCTGACAGATCCTTTAATGGTTGCATCGGGAGGGCCGCTGATCAGTTTGAGCAGCGAGCCCGCCTCAACCAACTCTAAGCTCGTGGCCCCCGATACTTCGAATTTATATACGGCTGATTCCGTGTCTTTCAATGTCAGGGGCTCGGCAGTGAACGACTTGATTTCCGGCAGAGGTCCTTTGGAGGTGGCCCCGGCTGTGCCCGCGAACGAAGTAGAGACTATGGCGCCGGCCAGTACAAGGCACAGGCATAAGATCGCCCCACCTTTCAATAAGTTGTGAATCCCGAAATGTTGTCTCCTCATTCCGCTACCTCCAGTGGTTATTCAAACGATCGGACTTGATTGCTGCGACCGCAGCCACACATCGTCAATCAACCCGCATTCAATTATATCAAATACCTGTATTACATAACAGCACATATCCGCTCAGGTTATTGCCGTTTATGTTCTTGCGGATGTAATATTTAGATATGAATACGTATAAACGCAGAAATTATTATCGGATGTCATTTATCTCAATAGCAATGGTGATTTTGCTGACTACACTAAGTGCTGCCTGCTCTGCCCCGGCGGCCGCCCCGGTGGCGCCTCAGCAGCCTGTCGACATGACACCTAAACTGGGCATCAATTCCCTGAACCTCGACGTGCAGTTTGCAGAAGGAGATTCCAAGACCGTCACCCGGAATATCACTTTTATGAACGAGGGTGAGGGCGTAATGATATGGGCTGCCAGGAAGACTGTCCCCTGGATGTGGATGGAAGAGGCGGACGGGGCGCTGGAAAAGGGATACAGCAAGAACCTCGAGATTTTCATCGCTCCCGCCGGCAAGGCGCCGGGCACATATAAAGACAACCTGACTATCGAAGCAACCGGCGCTAAGAACTCCCCACAGACCGTGGTGGTGACCATGGTCATTACGCCCGCTGCGCCGGCAACCGGCCCGGATGCGCCAGTGGTTAAAAATCCGGTGCCCGCTCCTCCCTGGGAATACGAGGAATACTACAATAATAATTACAATTTCAGGATCAGGTACCCCAAGGAGTACAAGCAACAACAGCTGGCGGACTCAACCTTTAGCGCAGTCACATCTGCTGCCACTGCGCAGGCCAATTCTATCAGGGTCCAAATAATCGGCACTTACGCGACCGATTTAAATGCGGCCGTGCTTGAATGGGCCAAGGCCATAAGGCTGTCGGGAGGCGGGTCAAGCCCGAAGCTCGTATCCAGCGATAATGCGACTACCCTGCTGGACGGAGTCACCCCTGCCTTCGAGTTCCTGTACGACGCCAAGTCGTCTACCAAGATCTCTTCACAGGTCTATATCTACGGCGTTAAAAAAGGCAGCAGGTATATCATGTTCGGTGGTGTGGCGCCGTCATCCATCGCGCCTGACAAATTGCAGCTGTGGAAAGAGATCGCCCACACCATGGAGTTCGTCGACAAGGATTAGGGGGCTGTCCAGGTCTCTTTTGTAACCATGGGCACCGAATCGCCCGGTGTCGAGGGCACGATGCGCAGATTATATGAAAGATACTCATTGGACAGGCTCTTTAAAACATAGCTGAATCCGGTGACGCCTGATGTAAACCCGGTTTTACCCGAGCCGCGGCGGGCGGGGATTTCAACCGGGACGCCGTTGACTATGAGGGACATCTCGGGCGTCAGGTATTCAAACCAGAAATCAACCGGTTTTTGCGCGCTGACCTGGCGTTCCTCCTTATAACCCGGCGGGAGCCCGATCGAGAATACGCTGTTGGCATCCGTGACCGTCTCATGCCGCTCAGTAGTTTGCGTGGCCGGCGCCGGCGGGATTACAGCAGGCGGCGGGACCTGTGACGGCTGCACCTGTTCCGCGCCTTCACCGCCGGAGTAAACCTTGATCCCTCCCTGCAGTGGATTTGGGCTGCAGGACTGGCAGCCGCCGGCCATGACCATAATGGTCAGCGCAGCCGGCAGGACCAGCCTGGCGGCAATCGGGTATCGCATACCTGGATTATATCAGATAAGTGTTCCATTTGACCTCCTGATAATCTATAATTGCGAGCTGTTGTAATAAACGCCTGCGTCAGGGATCTTCATTTTACATAAGGAGGATACATGGAATTCAAATATCTTAAATACGAGGTTTCCGACGGTATTTTGCTGCTGACCATGAACCAGCCCGAGATTATGAACGCGGTCAATGCCGCTACATGCGCCGAGCTGATATCAGCCTTTGACTATGCTGACAACGATGACAGGGTCAGGGTGGTGATAGTTACGGGGGCGGGCCGGGCTTTCTGCGCCGGCGCCAATTTATCCGACAGCAGCAACCAGGACTCATTCCACGACAGGTTCACGGGGCAGGCCGACACCAAAGCCCGCAGGGACGACGGCGGTGTTGTCTGCCTGCGCATCTACGATATGAAGAAACCGGTTATAGCCGCTATCAACGGGCCTGCCGTGGGTTTCGGCGTCACGCTTACGCTGCCCATGGACGTGCGCATAGCTGTCAAAGGCACCAAAATGGGGCTGGTCTTTGCCAGGAGGGGCATCATACTGGACGGCGCCGCCACCTGGTTTTTGCCTCGCGTGGTGGGAATGGGTGTGGCGGCTGAATGGGTTTACAGCGGCAGGGTCTTCAGCTCCGAGGAGGCCTACGATAAAAGGCTGGTGAGCGAGCTTGTAGAGCCGGATGACCTGATACCCAGGGCCAGAGAGATAGCTGCAGGGATCGCCAACAACAGCTCTGCCATATCGGTGGCCCTTTGCAGGCAGTTGATGTGGAAAATGCTGGGGGCCGACCACCCGATGGAAGCGCATATACTCGAGACGCGCGCGCTTAACTGGATATACGGCCAAAAGGATGTGCTCGAAGGCGTGACGTCTTTCCTGGAGAAACGGCCTCCCAAATTCCCCATGAAGGTCAGCACCGACATGCCGGACTTCTATCCGTGGTGGAAAGAGCGCGAATACAGGCCCTGATGCCGTCCGGTCAGGCTATCTCCCTGATCTTCTCTTTGTGTTCGTCCAGCGCCTTGCCGTACTGGGCATCCAGCTCGCTGTGTATCTGTCGCCACTCCTCCTGTATCTGGAGCTGGAGCCTTTGCTCGAGCGGCATCTGGTCGCCGCGCTGCTGGCGCATGCCGCTGCGCGACGCCTGCTGGATGGTCGTCTCCGCCTTCTTCTTGAATTCCTCGTAGGTCTGTTTGAGCGCCAGCTGGTACTGGTTGACCAGGTTATTGATTAATCCCAGCGTGGACTCGAGCTGCTTCTTGTTTTCCTTTATCAGCCGCAGGCCGGCCATGGCCCGGTTGGTACGGCGCATGTCCTCCTCGTTGTGCGGAAGGCTGATATTGCGCAGCAGTATCTCATCGATACCCTTTTTGACATATTTGGCGGCGTCAGCGGCCGGGTATTTGGCCATCTCGGCCATAAGGTCGGACTTGTCGTCCTGCAGGTATTGTGAAGCGATCCTGTTGCCCTCGGGGACATATTTGATGCTGTTGATCTCTTCGGGACTGACCTTGCCCAGTTTTTCTGCTTTTTCCATGGCGATCTGCCATGAACTTTTCATCTCACCCATAATAAATACTCCATTTTTCGTTAATCAATCAGGCGGCACAGTGGCTCCAGCGGGACTGGTGTTCCTGCTTGAGCCGGTTCAGCCTTTCCAGGTAGGAAGGCGAGCTGAGCTCGCATGTGGTCATGATCAGCGCGTCCTCGCCGTTATCCGAGTAATATTTTCTCCTTGTTCCGGCCTTCGTAAAACCGTATTTCTCATACAGCGCCTGCGCGGTCTTGTTGGACTCGCGCACTTCAAGCGTCACATATTTGGCCCTGAGCTGCATGGACAAATCTATTAAGCTGATGAGCAGCCATTCCCCCAGCCCCTGGTGCCTGTGCGACCTCCTCACGGCGATAGTCACGATGTGCGATTCATCTACCATCATCCAGATCCCGGCCATGCCCACCAGGGGTTCCCTGCTTGAAGATAAGCCGGCCGCTCCGAAAAAACGGTCATGCGAAAAAAGCTGCCTTATAAATAATAGCCCCTCTTTCAAGCCGATAACACGGTGGCCGTTGTCCGCCGTTGTGTTGCCCCGGTAGATCACGATGTAATGCGCCAGCTTGTTGCGCAGCTCGTGATGGAATGAGTTTACGGTCGGATGCGGCCACTGGCTGGGGAAGGCGTCCAGGTCGATATCCAGCACCTGCTGTATGTCCCTGTCGGCCATCCTCCTGATATGATATGCGTTGTTACTCTCCATCTGAGTTTATCAACCTTCAGATGTAAAATTTTAACATATTTATTGCGTTCGCGCGTGTAAACGGCAATGCCTGTAATTTCCTGGGAGTTTGTATATACTATAGACGTGGACGGGCGCACCTGAAGGTACGCCCCTACAGAAAACGTAGGGGCGGGGTTTCAAACCCGCCCGTATGTGGAATAATAGATGTAGGGGCGGGTTTTTAAACCCGCCCGCAATAAAGATTGTCATTATAATAGAGGGCGGATATGAGTAAGAGAAATGTCGTAGCAGAGATATCGGTCGTGCCGCTGGGCACGGGGAGCCCCAGTGTGAGCGAATATGTTGCGGGCTGCATGGATGTGCTCATCGGCAACAGCAACATCAAGTACCGCCTGACGCCTATGGCGACCATACTCGAGGGGCCGCTGGACCAGGTGCTCAAGGTCACAAAGGCTATGCACGAGGTACCCTTTAACAAG
>Ga0247841_10010271_pt1 | contig 12797 bp, 12 predicted proteins | sample LaCruzMarch2015__2_FD_192410 | JGI IMG/M metagenome (GOLD analysis project Ga0247841, IMG submission 192410) | Freshwater microbial communities from meromictic Lake La Cruz, Castile-La Mancha, Spain - LaCruzMarch2015_18m | ecosystem: Environmental > Aquatic > Freshwater > Lake | place: Spain... | reverse complement strand
CAAGAGAGCGATTTTCTCGCCCCGCCTTTCGAAAACAACAAGCTCCTCCTTGCCTTCGCGCACGCGCGTGGTGTTCACCCTGTCCTGCCTCTCCACTGCGCCTCCCACTAGCAAATCATCAAATGGCCCCCGCACGCGCCTGTACTTGTCAGCCCCGCAGAAATAGCACGATGATGCGTCTGGCGAGGACAATCTCGCGCACCGGCGGCACCTAAAGCCCAGTTTCTCAGAAACAAAAGCGGGCACGGAAAAAGGGTCAAGCACTTCGCACGCAGGTCTCTTATCGGCTTTCTTGGACGGCGCAGTTCTCACCTGGACCAGCGGGCGCTCGGGCTTTTCAGGATTGTGAAGCACCAGCACTTCCTCTTTCGGCTTTTCAAGCGTGGAGGCTATTGCCTGTGCAAGCATGGACTTTCCAGTGCCCGGCGGGCCCACAAGGAGGAGGTTCCTCCTCTGCTTCCCCACCATCCTCCCTATCTTTACTGCCTCGTCCTGTCCGATTATCTGCTGCAGCGGGTCGGACGGTATTTTCACGTCCGCGGTTGAATTGATGTCTGTTATGTCCATGATATCTTCTCGCAAAGGTAGTGCTTTCTCTTTCTCTGCCTTTTCCCTTATTAACCAGCCTACTTCCAGAGGAACACGCGCATGCGCACCGGGCGGCCGTCAAGCGTCGCGCCCCTGTTCGCAACTGCAGTTACGTTTGCACTGGCATGGGAATGGCCAATCTGCGCAATTATCTGGCTTTCTCCTGCTGCCGTATTGGTCCTCTCTATCAATATGTAATACTCTCCGCCCGCGCGCAGCAGGTTGCCAACCCCCACATAGTTGACCCCATTTGCATTGGCTGCAAGGGCGTTAATCTTGCTCATATTGAGGTCATTGCCGAATGAATTGGTAATCCCTATCTGCTTGATGGATGCGATTGGCTGGCTGCCCCAATTCGCAGGCGAGCCAGGCGACAGGAGCGATTCCGCAATCCTATTTGCATCTGCCAGCCTGCTGTACGTTCTCGACTCCACCACTGTCTGCGCGCCATACCAGTAGGCTACAAGGCTGGAGAACGCCAGCACCATTATCACGGTGGCGATTATCGCGTCAAATGAAAAATACTGCCCCTTCATGTTCATCCCTTCTGGATTTTTATCATTCCGTTCACATTGCTGATGTTTATTTTCTTGTTCTGCCACGCATCAATCCTGATGAACTCCCCGCTTTGCGTTACAAACCCGCCCGTTCCATCGTCCACAAGGCTGTAGTTCGCTGTCACCGTGGGCGCGGAAAAGCTCGAGTTTGCCCCTGTGGACTCCCAATTCACATAGACAAGCCCAGTCTCTCGTGCAGATGCATCGGGCGATCGGCTCACAAAGATCAAATACCTCTTGCCAAGGATGTCCTTTGGCACGCTTATGCTTTCCACAAAGCCAGGCCCAGCCACAAAAGCGGTGTGTATGCTGTCCGAAAACCCGTAGGCAATCTCCTGCGCATATGCGTTTTCCGCGCGGGTGATCTCATTTCCCTGCACCTGGAGGAACACAACCACGGCTCCCACGAACACTGCGAAGAAAAACGCGGCATAGGCAAGCATTTCGACCGCCGCTTGCGCACGCTGCTGCAAGGGTCCGACTTGTCGGCGCACCGACAAGTGGCCCACTTGTCCTTTGGGACAAGTCGGGCGGGCAGTCGTTCCGCAGAACGACTCAACGGCTGCTTGTCCTCGAATGGCAGTGCTGCCCGAGCGGCACTCATTGGCCGCCTGCGCACGCTTATTGCTGGTATGTGATATCGACAACGTCATTCTCATTCACCAATTTTATCGTCTGAAGCCCTGATGTTCTCTTTCCTGACAAATCCCCTGTTATGTTTGCAAACGTGGTGGCCACAATGTCCTGCCTGTATCCGTTCGAGTCCAGCGTGATCACTACCACTCCGTCCCTCACGCTTGCGCCAGTCACTCCCTGCGGATAATTCACAATTATGTACTTTCTTGCGCCCGGCCCCTGCAGATAGACTTCTCCTGCGTTGTCTGCAATGGTGCGCGCAGTCGCTTTTGCCTGCATGACCGATGTCTTGGAAAGCTCATTGTTCGAAGCCGACAGGAAAAGCAATGCAAGGGGTATGATGAACACAAGCGCAAAGCCCACCAGCACAAGCATTTCGGTCGTTGCCTGCCCCCGCAAACAGCGAGCAGTCGGCGCAGCCGACTCAATCGTTGCTTGCCCATGCATGTTTTTTCCGTTCATTTTTTCACCATCAATCGCAAAGCGCAGCAGGCGTGTTCTTGCATGAAATCAACGTCGACCAGTATCTTGAAACCGCATCGTCTGAAAGCCTGAACCTGCCCACGCCTATCAATGTGGCATTGCTGCTGTAGCCAGGCCCAGTGCACATCTCCCTGCTCTTGCAGCCCATCATGCCCTTTATCTTGGTCACGTCATTGGTCAATCCGCTGTAGAATTCCCAGTCAAGGCGCGAATAGCTGTCTGCTGCGTAGTTTCCGCCCTTGTCCTCGGCCCCGCCTGCCCACTGGCCCACCACAAAGCTTTCAATGCCGAAATACGGGTTTTGGATGGTCTCGGCTCCTTGCAGCATCCTTTGGAAGAACGACGGCCCCTTTCCCTTGACATAAAAGCCGCAAATTGCCATGTCTCGCAGGAGGGTGATGTCCCACACGCGGTGGTACCCGATCATTTTTTCGTTCCTGCTGTCCTTTTCATTGTCAATCAGCACAAAGCGCTCGGTGATATCTCCGCCTGGCTGCGCCCTTATTACGGGCGTCACGCTGTTAGTATTCCAGTTGTTCACAGCAATTACCGGGACGTTCACTGCGTTGTTGTCCGGGAAAGGCTCCCATCCCCTGCTTTCGCAAAGAAGGCTGGGCTCCACCTTTCTCATGCAATTAAGGCACCTTGTCTGCGTGGTGACATTGCACCCGTTTTCAACAGTCCTCTCAAGCAATGGCTCTTCGGTGAGGAGCACCGCGCCATACAAATCGGCAATTCCTGCCAGGCTGTCGTTGTAGCGGGTCACAAGCACGTATTGCTTGAGGTCAATGGGCGTGCCTTGCGGGATTATCCCCTCTAGGGTCTGCTCCGTGATAGGCCCAAAGAACCAGCCATTGCCTTCCGAGCCAGTGCCATCTCCCGACGAGGTCGAGTCCTTCATCTTGGTCGGCTTCACATCCTCAGGCACATTGTACGCATCCAGCTTGAAAATCTGCTTGTCAGTTGCCTTGTCCCGCGGCACTGTCCTGTGCACCATGTCGTTCCTGCTGATCATCGGGTCCAAAAAGCCTGATATTGAGAAATTGCTTTCCGCGTGCATGGTCTTGTTCTGGCGCATGCTGCCCTCAATGTCCGTGATGTTCATCTCCAAGTCGAACGAAACGCCCACTGTCCAGGGGTCAATCTGGTAATACTTGAAATTCCTGGCATCGGAAAACTGGATGTCAAAACCCATTGCGTTTGCGGCAGCATCCGTCTTGTTCTGCCACCCTGCAAGCGTGTACGAGCCTTTCTCCTCGTCGCTATACTCTATCTTCTTCCCGCTGTTCGGCTCGCTGCTCCCGTTTATCATAAGCTCGATGGCTGTTTTTTTCACCAGAAACGTGCCTAAATTATTGCTGTCAACCGGTATGCCCTCCTGCGGGGCAATCCCCCGGTTATTCGAGTCTGATGTGTAGTTCGCCAGCTTGTAAGTCGCGTAGAATGCCGATGCATTTGCAAAGCCGGAAAGCGTCTGGTCCGAGAGGCTTGTGAGGATGGACCTCACCGCCTCTCCCTTGAAGCGCTGCGATGCGCGGTAATCCGTCTGCTCGAATGTCTTCACCCAAACCTGCACTGTCATCAGCACAAGGGAAAGCATGGCGAGCGCCATGACTGCGAAGAAGAATCCGCTCCTTGCCCTGCTTGTTGTTTTCATCATGCAATCACGTATAGACTATCAGCCTTACCACCCTCACGGTGTTCGTGCCGACGCGGAAATTCGATGTCGTGGTGTTGCAAGGCGTGGTGTCGCACTGCTCTGCATAAACCGGTTCTCCCGCTGTATTTATCCCATAGCCCCTGCAGCTTTTGTAGCAGAAAGGCGACCCGCCCGGCATTGGCTTGAATGTATAAACCGAAAGGAAAGTGGTTGCGGATGCCTGCAGCTTGGTGAAAATCTTGCCGCGCCTGTCGGAGTTTGAGTCTGTTCCGGAATCATAAAGGGTCTGCCAGTCCTCTGACTCTCCAGGCTGCACCCCGTCAAGATTCAAGTACTCCAGCCTATACCCATACCCTCTTGGTATTATTGGGCGGCAGCCGTTGGGGATGCAGTTATCCTTGCCTCCAGCCACCCTTCTCATTATGTCTGGTATGTCGGCTGAACTATCATCCCTCAATATCCTCTCAAGATAGGTCTGCGCAGGCGCATCCCCGCTCGTGGCAAGCACCTGAAGAGTGTCATGCGCAAGGATGTGCGCGGACTCAAGCTCGGTGTAATATGGCTTGGGCGTGCCAATGGTGAAAATGAGCAGGTTGATGGTAATCATGATGAGGACGAACGCCACAAACGCGTCCAGCGAGAAAACAAAGCCCCTTGCACCCATGTTCCCCAATTGCGCAAGAATATAATATAAACCATGTGTTGCTGCGCCGCCGTGGCGCACCTCTTATCAAAAACGAAGCGAAACCGTTCAGGCATGGTGGCGTTCGCTGAGCCAAGAGGGCCTATTTCGGGCTTTTCCTTGGAAAGCCACTGGAATCACCAGCACGGAGGTCTGCAAAGGGTTATAAACAATTTTCTACTGATACATCTCGGAACGTCTGCGGCAGGAACTGCCGTTTCTCGTAAAGCACGCCCTGGCAAAAGCGTATCGTTCCGCGATGATCGCCTGGTGGGAAGTGGCCTGCGCCGTGAAGAGCAGGTGGTTCACAATGGAGGATTTTAATCCTTCCAAAAATGCGACTGTAGTCTAGCCTGGTAGGACTCGAGGTTGCCAAGGCTTTCCGGCTCTGATTCGTGCGGAATTGGCCGCATAAATCTCGTAACCCGGGTTCAAACGCCCTTGTCTGGCGACAATGTGTTGCCAGCCTTCGGCTGACAATCCCGGCGGTCGCAAATTTTTCTTTTTGAAAAATTTGGGACACCATCGGCTGAAAGCCGATGCGTGTCGCACTTATTTTTTTTACAACCTCTAGCCTATTTCCTGCAAGCCAGGAAATACGCGCACGAAAAAGTGTCTCCCAATCCCACTGTCTCCGCAGGAGTTTCCACGAATTTTGCCTCATGCTCCTCAAGCTCGGAAAGGGTGGCGCACCTTCCATTCTCCGCGCAGAAGGACGCGCACCTGCGCGCGAATTGCAGCGCCGTCTCGTCCAGCCTCTCTCCCGGCAGCACTTCCTGTTCGTTTTGCGAGTGGAACAGCACCAAATTCGCCTTTTGCGAAAACTCCTCCAAATCCACGCCGAACGACGACAATTCCGTGTCGTTCAGGCCCACCATGTCAAAAAGCCGCAGCTCCTCCAAAAATGCATCCCGCACCTCTGGCTTTTGGAATTCTCCAAGCTCGCAGAAAATCTTCATGGACGGGTTTATCTCCTTCCACGCTCGCAATTCCTGCAGGAACTTGCCCATCCTTCCGACTGTGGGGAGAAGGTGGAAGCCACTCGCGAATGCATGGCTGATTGTCGGCAGCTCCTGCCTGATTTTCTCGCAGAACATGCTGTCTGGATGCAGGGGCTGCGGGTCATAGGACGCAATGAAGCGCGTGCGGGTTTCTGCATTTTCAAAGACAAAATGGTGCGCTTCGGACTTTTCATCATGCACGGTATCTGCAGCTGCAAATCCCTTCTCAGTCGCAACCATCACTTTTTTCGGGTGCAAAAAAAGCTTCAGAAGCCCTTCAGAGCCGTAGTTGGTGTGAAGAAAGCACTCCACGCCGAGCGCAGATGCTATCTGCGCGGCATTCCCTGCCTGCCCTCCCACAATCTTTCGCGCGCCCCTGAATTCCGACAGGAGGAAATTGCAGGTCTTGCTGTCAATCGATACCTCTCGTTGCATACCATAGGCAAAGCACTCGTCTATCTGCGATGCAAGCGACGGGGCAAAGTCGCCCAGCCTCTTAAGTTCATCTTCTTTCGGGAAGCAGTGGTGGTCGATGTTTGCGTTAAAGGCGAAAATTGCGCGCGAAGGAAGCTGCATGCCAGGTGTTTGTACATGCTTTTTAATATTGGTATTCACGAATTAGCCGCATGAAAGGATGCGGCTATGGTTCATCGGTAGAATTCTGGCTTCCCAAGTCAGAGAGCGGGGTTCGATTCCCCGTAGCCGCAAATTTTCCAGAGAAAATTTGGGGCGAAGTGGTCCGCAGACCACGACGCCGCATTTTTTCGCCGCAGCGAAAAAAGGTCGGCACATTTTGCGGAACATCGCAAAATGACCGCCGCATTTTTTCCTGTGGGGAAAAATTGGCGCATTTTCCGCGAGGAAAATAGCGCCGCATAATTTTTGTAAAGAGGTCGTTTGATGAAGCACATACACGTCGCAGCGCTCGAGCCTGACTCGGATTTCGCCAAGAAGATAGGCAAGAAGGGCAGCGAGAGCGATTTCACAATCTACAATTGCAAGGAAGGCGACAAGGTCATCTGTCTCTACCAGCCGAGCAAATATCCCGAAAAGATCCAGCCATTGCTCTACGCGCTTTCGCTTTCCGATGTTGCATATTTCCGCCCAACCGGGATTGACAAGTTCGCAGGCGAGATGCTGGTGGCATGCGCGGCATTTGGCAAGCCATTAATCGTGCTTTCGGACCGCGTGGGAAGAGGCGACATTGAGCCGCTCATCAAGTCCGCGGGCGTGCAGAAGTACGAATTCTTCGAAGGCGATGCAAACGCCCTGCGCGAGCATCTCTTCACCCTTTCCTCGTCCAAGAAAAGCGAGGGGAAGACCGAAGTGATAATCGACTCGTGCTTTGCAGTGAAAGGAATCGGCACGGTGGCGCTTGGCATTGCGCAGCAGGGAGTAGTGCGCGTGCACCAGAAGCTCTGCTTCCTGCCCTCAGGCATGGAGGCTGAAGTAAAATCCATCCAGGTCCAGGACGTGGATGTAAAAGAGGCAGAGGCATCCAGCCGCGTGGGGCTTTCACTGCGCGGGGTGGAGGCTGAAGACGTGAGCAAGGGCGATTTAGCTGTTGAGGAAAAATTCCCGTCAGCCAACAAAGTGGAGGCAAGCATCGCGCTCACAAAATTCTACAAAGGCGACATCACAGTGCCCCAGTTCTTCGTGCTCTCGGGCCTGAAGTATGTTGCATGCAAGGCGAAAAAGCTTCCGAGCGGAAATTTCGAGATAGAGCTCACTGCGCCCATGTGCCTGCGCCAGGGCGAAACGCTGTGCGTCTTCCTTCCCGAGGCAATGCCCCGCGCAATCGGGAGCGCGAAAGTGGAGAGAATAATCTCTTAACTGTCTTTTTCCTAAATCTTCTTCTGCATGTATGCGCCGATAAGCTCATAGCCGGATTTCCTGTAGTAGCCCCTCGCGCCAGGGCCCGAAAGCACTGATATATTTTCCGCGCCCGCCTCTTCGCGCGAAATCCTTTCCGCCTCTGCAAGAAGCTTTCCCCCAAGCCCCTTGTGCTGCTCCTTAACAGACGAGCGCTCGCCAATCCCTGCCTCTTGCCCATACACGTGGAGCTCGCGCACAACAGACGAAGCTGCAAGCTCCTCCCGGTGCGACTCGTGCGGAATCCTCAGGCGCAAAAAGCCTGCGATGAGGTCTTTTTCAACATCTTCAAATGAGAGGAAGATTTCTTTCCCACCTGATGCAGTGTAATCGATGCGTGAAAGGGAAAGCGAAAGTTTTCCCATTATTTTTCCTTTCCTCTCCTCGCTTCCAATCTCCCTGCAGCGGATGCATCTGCAGCGCTGCCCCCGCGCTTCCAGCAGCTTGTCGACGATTTGCCGCAAATTCGAGTTCTTCACGCCAGCTGCAACCAGGGGCGAGGGGATGTCTCGCTGTATCCTCGGCACGCGCACATAGGGCGGGATGAAGCGCGTGGCATCTGCAATAACTTGGGCTGCCTGCTCAGTTGTGTATGGCTCAAACTCCCCGCGCTTCCACATGGCATGCAAAGGCGTGCCCTGCATCACAAGCACAGGATATATTTTCACCATGTCTGGCTGGAAGCGTGAGTCGGAGAATAGCGTTTTGAAGTAGCCAACATCCTGTGCAGGCGTTGCAAACAAGCCAGGCATCATATGGTAGCAAACCTTGAAGCCGGAGTCGCGAAGCACCGCTGTGGAGCGCGCAACGTCCGAAACAGTGTGCCCGCGCAGCACGCGTCGGTACACTGCGTCCGAAAGTGTTTGCACGCCAAGCTCCACTTGCGTGCCTGCCATGGAAAGCATGGCGTCTGCCTCGCGCCTCATGCCAAAGTCAGGGCGCGTCTCGAATGTCACGCCAATCGCCTTGTGGGGCGCGCGCTCGTTTGCGTCAATGGCAGCGCGAAGCGTTTTGCTTTTCCTGCCATTGAGCGTGTCAAACGCCTCTTTCATGAAAGATTGCTGCCTCGAAACAGGCGAGCAGAGGAAAGTGCCTCCCATCACAATAAGGTGGCACTTGTCCGTGCCATGCCCCTGCGCGGTGTACTGCCTGATGCGCGCCTCAATCTGCTTTTGCGCAGAATACCCGCACTCAATCGCCCTCATGGTGGTGGGCTCGTAGCCGGTATAGGACTGCGGCGCATTTTCCCCTTTAGGGCAGTAGATGCATTTGCCTGGGCAAGGCGTGGGCGGAGGCATGAGCGCAATGGGCGACACGCCAGATAAGGTGCGAGTCGGGGATTTGAGAAGCAAGCGGCGGAGCGCAAGTTTTTCGCGTGGCACAAATGCAAGCATCTCCGAGTTCTTCAAGTAGCTTATTCCATGCGCAAGCGACATCCTGTTCTTCAGCCGCTCAATGCTCTGTGCAGGGTTCTTGAGAAGCGACTCTGCAGCCTCCTTTGCCGCGCGCTTGCGGTCCTTTCCGCTAAAGCTCCGCCTCTTCGGGGAAAACTTCGGAAGGCTGCCGCTTTCTTCCATCAGCCTTGCGGCTGAGCGCGCGTTGCTTGCTTTAGCCATACAACCATCTCAGGGCAAAAAGTTCGAAAGCAATCCCACAATGAAATAAAGCGGCGCCTCTGCAGAGGGGAAAAGGAGCACGCCCCTGTTCACTGCCTTGAAGTCGGAAAGCAAATCCGTGTTCACGCGAAGCGTGACTGGCACTTCTGCGCCTATCTTGTCGCTTGAGGACGAGCGCGCCCAAATCATCACGTCGTAATCCGCCTCGTCGTCCCCCACCACTTCGTAATTCAGGGTCTTGGTGGTCTGCGAGGGGATGTAGATGCTCCTGCGGAACTCCCATGTGCGCACGCCTGTAGAGCCCACGCTGAACACGTCGTTTGCCATTCCCTTGTTTGAAATCGTTATGGTGTACCTTGCGGGCTGTCCTGCGCCCGTGTTTATGCTTATGGGGGAAACCGTCATGTCCATCACATCATGGGTGACTGTCACTTTCGCAGTGAATTCCACGTCTGCTCCCAGCCCCTTGTCGCCAGCCTCGTCCCAAAGCTTGAGCGCAATCATGTAATCCCCGTCCTGCGCATCCTTTGGCACTGTGATGTCTGCCTGCAGCGGGGTTGCGTAAAGCTTTGAAGGCGTGGATGTCCATTTGTCCGGAAGCGAGCTTGCTGAAAGCTGGTCGTATGCGCCGCCAGTCCCGTACGGCCCGCCTGTCGCCACCTTGGGGTCCACTACAATGGAAAAAGTCTGCCCCGGCCCCACATTGCCTATGGTGATTGACGAGCCGTGCTCAGCCTGCGCGGACACAGGGGCAAGCACGCTTAGCGCAAACGCGCACGAAAGCAGCGCGGCAAACGCAAAAATGAAAGCAATAATCTTCATAACATCCACTCCAGCAGGATTCCCACGCCAAGGATTAAAACCATTGCTGGCGAAGTGCACACATGCGATCGTTGTTCCTGTTCCTTGCGCTTGCTGCCATCATCTGCATTGCAGCGGCTGCTGACCAGTCGAGCATGGGCGTTTTCATCTCCACGCACTTTGAGCCTGATGCGCCTGCGCAGGCATCTGCGCTCATGGCGGATGGCAACTATTACCTCGTGACAAGCGGAGGCAAGGAGATTTATGTGGTGGATGCAAGCAGCGGAAAGGCAGTCTCCAGCATGCCCCAGCTTGCCGGCATATTGGAGCAGGACGCGCGCGGCCGCGAAGGATATGAGGCGAGAATATCGTCCGCCGCCGCTTTCCCAACACAGGTGAAGGACGCAAAGAGGATAAACGAGGATGAATGCGTGCAGTACATTGGCGATGACTCAGACCCGGGCTGCTACGACAGGCAAAGCTGCCTGGTCTCGTGCTTCTCGGTGCCGCAGTGCGAAATCATAGTCCAGTCGGACGGCTTCCTTGAGGCCTCTATGGACTGGAATTCCAAGCGCAAGGAATTCGCATCCGGCCTTGACGCATTCTCAAACGGCATAGATGCAATCCGCTTCGACGCGTCCGCCATCGATGCAAGGCTGGCAATCCTTTCCAACCTGTCCCTTCTCGCGGAGAATATGAGCCAGAACGGGATTTTCCTGAACAAGGAGGAGGCTGGCTGCAGCGGGCTTACGGCAACGCGGCGCTGCTATGAATACTGCCCCAAGATAGATTACTCTCCCTCGAGCATTTCATCGCAGGCGCAGAACCTTGCCTCTCTCAAATCCGCGCTTGCAAAGATCGGGCAGCAGCAGTCCCGCGCAGAGGCCATGCTGAACCGCAGCCTGGAAAACGACGCATACGTTTCCTCACGTGGGCAGGACTACGACGATTTCAGGATGAAAATGAAAGGCGACATTCGCCTCCTGAAAGCAGAGGGCCTGGTGCTCGCCCCTTCTGTGCTCGACCCCCAAGTCGATGATATGATTGCGCAGCTTGAAAACATCTCAAGCAAGGCAAAAAACTATTCTGACGCCGGCTACTATAAGAAATCCCTTGCCCTGCGGCCGCAATTCGAATCGCTTGCAAACGAAACCTCCCAGAGGCTGAATTATGACGAGGCAGTATACACGTCCTATCTGCTCGGGGTAAGCGGCATTGAGGAAAACCTGAAAAACAGCGCCTGGCTGATAGGCAATGCATCGGTTTCATACTACCGCGCAAACCTCACTGCTCTCAAGGCGAATTACACCGCCCCGCTCACATTGTTTGAAATCGAGGAGGCAAGTTCGATTGCCAAAAGCCTGGGCGCCTCGCTTGAAGCGGAAATCGCATCAAAAGCAGTGCAGGCCGGCAATTCATCCTCTCCGCCGCCAAGCCCGTCCGCCCCCCAGCCATCCATTGTCATCCCTGACTTTGCCTGGGCAGGGGCATTGATGCTCGCAGCCGCGCTCATCTATGCCATGATGCTACGGTTTGCAAGGCGCGAGCCGCCAATCGTGCCTCTCCCGCCTCCCCCGACGCAGTGAAGGCGCGAGGTTTAAATATGCTTGCTCTAATAGATGACACATTCAGGCAGAATTTAAGGAGGGTTTATCATGAAAGGCATTCTTTCAGGCAACAGGCGAGGCGTTCACACAGCATACACCAATCAGTACGTCGTCGAAATAGACGGAGTTGCAGACAGGGCATCTGCAAACGGCGTGATTGGAAAGCGCGTGTGCTGGAAAACCACGACCGGCAAGGAAATAGTGGGCAAGATATCAAAGGCGCACGGGAACTCAGGCGCAGTGCTTGTCCGCTTCGACAAGGGCCTTCCAGGCCAGGCAATCGGCACTGAAGTCGACATCTCTTAGTTTTTCCCTTCTGTGTTTTTTCATTTTCCTGATTTTCATTTCCCTGTTTCAATTCCCTTCCTGTTCGTGATATGATGCAGCAAAAACCGTACCTCTTCCTGGAGCACACTGCCGACATACTCTTCGAGGCCTACGGGCAGACATACGAAGAGGCTTTCCAGAACTCTGCGCACGCCATGCTCTCGGTTTTCGGCACGGCGGGCGCGCACGAGCGCGCAACTTTTGCTGTCACCGCGCACAACATAGAGGAGCTCACCGTGCAGGCGCTTGCAGATCTTCTCGCGCACATGGACACTCACGAGATGGTTTTCTCGCGCGTGCAAGTCACTGCGTTTGACGCGGAAAAAAAGCACATCGAATTCACTGCATTCGGGGAAAAAAAGCAGCCGCGCGACACGGTAAAGGCAGTCACCTACCACGAGCTCATGGTGAAAAATGACAAGGACGGCTGGACAATAAGGATACTTCTGGATGTTTAGTGCAGTCACTCTTTCTTTTCCTTCTCAGGCTCGGCAGCAGGCGGCTGCGAGCCGGACTTTTTCTGCACCATGGGCAGCTTCACGTAGTATATCTCGTCCTCGTCCTTCAGGACGACTGGGTTTTTGGAAATCGCGTTCACATCAAGCAGGAACACGCCCTGCGTGAGCACCTTGATATTCTCGATGTCGTCATTGGTGAATGACGTGCGCGCGAAATACGAATCAGGCACTTTCCCTTCCTGCAGCGCCCCTGGCGTTTCCTGCGCCCTGTCCTTTGCCGTCTCAGGAACTGCAAAAGTAGATACTGCGCCCGCGCTTGCTGCAGGGCTTCCATTTCCAGCTGCAACTGCTGCGCCGCCGTTCCCTCCTGCGTCCGCCCGCCCGCCTAACGCGTTGATCCTATCTGCGCCATCCGCGTTGCCATTGCCTTCCGCCACCACTGCCTGCGCTATCTGGCGGTCAAAAATGAAAACCTTGGAGCCGCATGGGCAGCCAGCGTCAATTTCCTC
>Ga0247841_10010270_pt1 | contig 12797 bp, 7 predicted proteins | sample LaCruzMarch2015__2_FD_192410 | JGI IMG/M metagenome (GOLD analysis project Ga0247841, IMG submission 192410) | Freshwater microbial communities from meromictic Lake La Cruz, Castile-La Mancha, Spain - LaCruzMarch2015_18m | ecosystem: Environmental > Aquatic > Freshwater > Lake | place: Spain... | reverse complement strand
CAATGGCGGCATCTACCTTCTTGACAAGGTCAGCGCCCTCGAAACCGCGTATGCGACCGATGAAGGTGAGAAAATCTGTCACAGTCATCGTGTGATAACTTGGCGCATTCTCCGGAAGATACCCGATACAGCGCTTGGCAGCGACAGGGTCATTGAGAATATCATGTCCGCAAATGACGGCTGTCCCTGATGTTGGAGGGATGAAGCCCGTGATCATTCGCATGGTGGTAGACTTTCCCGCGCCATTCGGGCCGAGAAAGCCAAGAACTTCGCCCTTCTCTACTGTAAACGAAACGCCGTTCACAGCTTGAATCACGCCGAAGTTCTTCGTGAGGGTGTTGACAGTGAGCATCCTGTTCTCCTCGTTCGTGTGTTGGTTTGAGTAAATTAAAAACATTGTGACCGACTTGATCACAAAACATGTATTATTTTAGCAAAAAGCATACCAAGTGCGCATGAAAATATGGGATGGAATAATGGAAAACTGGAATGGTGGAATAGTGGAATGGTGGAATAGTGGGGTATAACGACTCTGGGAGGGCCACGCAGGCTTCCAATATTCGTATTTGACCTTGGTTTTCGCAAATGATAAGGTGAGAAGCGTTTTTTATGGAGACTCTTTAAAACGCATGGCGGACGCGACCCGCCTTCGTAAATCTACGGCGCGGCGGGCAGAGTGCGTCCCTTCAGTGTAAAGAAAGTCGCTCATGGAGTCTCTTGGAGGGCCACGCTTTGTCGTGGCCGTGATTGAAACAGTTTCGAGAGGAGTACGATGGGCAGAAAAATTGGATTACGGTTTTCACTTGGCGTGTTAGGATTTGCCGCTTTTCTTTACGCCGCCCAGGAGCTCAGTAAGGAGGAGCAGCGGCAGGAGGTCATCCGGCTCTGTACGAGCTGTCACGGCTGTGAGAGTTACTTTTCCGGCCGCTCTGAGAAGTCGTGGGAGCTGACCGTCTCGCGAATGAATGACTATGCGAAGAACAGTAATGAAGCCTACACGCCTGAACAGTCTGCTCGCCTCATCTCGTATTTGGCCACCTATTTTGGCGAAGATTCGACACTGGAAGCAAATAAACACTTTGATCCCGAGACCTATCCGCACAAAGGAAGCGAGCAGGCGTTGGCTGTCGTAACGTCATCTGTTCCTGTTCAAGTTGCCGCACAGGTGAGCCCATTACTCGTCCAAGGCGTGCTTTCGCAGCACGTGCAACACGATGTGTCACCTGAAATCCGTGAAAAGCTGGCGCATCCTCGTTGGAAACCGACCCGCATACTTAAGCGGGTTGCGGAGGGGGGCGGCTATTTGGCGATCTTCTGTTCTTGTGCCATGTTTATCACCGGCCATTTCCGCATGCGCCTGAAGCGTCGTTTTCGTCCGATCCATGTCAGCTTCGCTCTGGGTCTTTTCCTAGCCCTGGCCGCTCATGCGATCATCTATCTTTTCCAGTATGGCACGCCGTCCGTCCTCTGGTACTGGTTTGGTTTCATCTCTTTTGCCGTATTGGTGTTGGCCGAGGTTCAAGGACTGATCCGGAAACGTTTCGGACCCGTCTTCCTTAAAATCCATGTTTCAGCCGGCTATGTGGGCTTTGTCCTCGCCATCCTCCACTGGGTCTGGGCGTGGATGTAAGCGCGCCGCCCGGGGCGGGGCAGTGGCAGTCGGCATCCTCCTTCGCCAATAGGACTACGGAGGCCAGGGTAGCAGTTGGCAGTTGGGTTGGGTCCTTGCGTCTGATGTCCTGATCTCACGTGCTGCAAGTCCCACGGCCCAAGTCCCAAGTCCTCGTTCGACAAAGTTTTTCCTGAACCCGCTCTTTTACTTCAGCGCCGCGACGACAAGGTCGCCCACCTGGGTCCGTGGTATACCCCATCTGGTTGGCGAGCTGGCTCTTCATCCCCGTAGCGTATTTTTGGGTTTTGGCTTGACTCGCTATCTCTGTTTTGGCATTATTTTTCGCGTTAAACGCGTTCTTTTAGGCTGGTTTTACGGATGCGTGTCCATGCCACCCGGAAAGCGAATTTCTAAGCAACTGTTTTTTAACGTTAAGGAGAGATGAACATCATGTCCATGAAAACATATTCGATTGCATTGATTGGCGGAGACGGTACAGGCCCCGAAGTCGCGGCAGAGGGCGTAAAGGTTGTGCAGACTGCAGCAGCCAAATTCGGTTTCAAACTGGAGTTCACCTCTTATGATTTCGGTGCTGAGCGTTATCTCAGGACCGGGGAAACGCTTCCAGATTCGGCTGTCGAGGAGATGAAGAAGTACAACGCTATCTTCCTGGGGGCAATCGGACATCCGGACGTGAAGCCTGGTATCCTTGAACTTGGAATTCTGTTGAAGATGCGTTTCGCTCTCGATCAGTACATCAACCACCGTCCAGTGAAACTTTTCCCTGGCGTCGAGACACCCCTCAAAGGCAAGGGCCCGGAAGATATCGACTTTGTTGTCATCCGTGAGAACCGCGGCGGCGCGACGCGTGTCGGGACATCAGAGGAGATCGCTACGCAAGTGATGGTCTACGACCGTCGCACGGTTGATCGTTGTTTACGGTATTCCTTTGAACTGAAGCGCCGGCGTAATGCGGCAAACCCGAAGTATGCAGCGAAGCCGATCACACTGGTGCATAAGCGTAACGTGCTGACCCACTGCGGCGACCTCTGGTTCCGCGCCTTTGAAGAGATGGGCGCGGCGGAGTATCCGGAAATCAAGCGCGATTACAACCATGTGGATGCTGCCAATATGTGGTTCGTCAAGAATCCCGAATGGTTTGACGTGGTCGTCACTGAAAACCTGTTCGGCGACATCATTACCGACTTGGGCGCCATGATTCAGGGCGGTCTCGGCGTCGCAGCCGGCGGCAACATCAATCCGACGGGCATTTCGATGTTCGAGCCCATGGGCGGTTCCGCACCGAAGTACTCTGGGCTGAATGTCATCAACCCGATTGCTGCGATTGGCGCAGCGGGCATGATGCTTGACACGCTCGGCGAGCACGCCGCTGCCGCGGCCGTTGAAAAAGCGATCATGGAGACGACACCCAAGATGAAGAGTCAGGCCGCTGGTAAGATGGGCTTTGGCACGACCCAAGTCGGCGATCTGGTCGCGTCCACGGTCGCCTCTCTTTAATGGCGCTGGCGATACTTAAACACGTAAGTCCCCTCCTCATGGCGATGGAGGGGCTTTTTTTTTGTATTGATATCGCATCGTGTGATCATCTCTCTGTCGTCATGGAAGTTGATGCCGATGCCGATCCCGACCCCGACTCGGTACGGCTACCGCTGGTTGAGCATCCACTGATACAGACTACGCTCGTTTCGAACGAACGAAGGCGCTTTGGCCCTCTTCGTGATAGGAGCTGCGGACAAGGGGGGCGCTGGCGACAAAGGAGAAGCCGAGCTCATACGCCCTTTTGCCGATCTGATCGAACTCTTCGGGCGTCACATAACGCACCACAGGTTGATGCCGGGTTGAGGGTTGAAGATACTGGCCCGCATAAAAGATCTCGCAGCCCGCCTGCCGCGCGTCCCGCAGAACCCCCTCGATCTCCTCGAAGGTCTCTCCCAGTCCGAGCATGAGGCTCGTCTTGGTGATCAATCCCGAAGCGGAGGCCTGTTGGAGAACCGCAAGGGAACGCTGGTAGTTGGCCTCCGCCCTGACGAGCGGGTAAAGGCGGGGTACTGTCTCCAGATTGTGTCCGAAGACATCGGGTTTCGACCGGATGACGAGATCAAGGGCATCTGTCTGGCCTCCAAAGTCAGGCACCAGCACCTCGACCAGCACTTCAGGAAGCTCTTTGTGGAGCCGTTGGACGGTTTCTGCCCAGAGGCCCGCCCCGCCATCCGGCAGGTCATCGCGTGTGACCGAGGTGATCACCACCTCCTTGAGGCCTGTCTCCTTCGTGGCCTGTACCACACGGGAAGGCTCGGTCGGGTCAGGGGGGAGCACCGTCCGTTTATCCACATTGCAGAAGGTACAGCCGCGCGTGCAGCGGTCGCCTAGGATCAGAAAGGTTGCCCGTCCATTGGACCAGCAACGCCCCTTGTTGGGACAGAGCGCCTCTTCGCAGACCGTATGGAGGCTATGGGCGCGCAGACGCTCATGCGTCGCCTGAAAGAGTTCGGAGTGGTGTCCGAGACGCACACGGAGCCATGGGGGTTTACAGCCGCAATTTGCTTTGGTTTGCTCAGTCATGGGGTAGGGGTTCTTTACGGGGCAACAGTGTATGCGCCATCGTCTCGCAACTACTGGCGCGTATTAGCGTCCGGTACGCTGGGTTGTTCAGCTTCTTTCCCATAGATCCAGATTTCGGATTCTGCTAGGTCAATTTCATCATTCCATATCACCCCATACCCGTGGGTGTCTGCGTGTACCTCTCGAAACAGGGCATCATTTTGCAAGACACTGAATGGTTCGGTGCTTAACAGTGGTTTGCAGTCGTAAAGCTTGGCTACGCCATTATCAAACTGAACCCTGAGGGTTTTGTCCGCTTCTGCTCTGACAGAACGGATCTTCGGATATTTCATGTCCACACTCATTTTCATTATTCCAATCCTGGAAGATTCTTGTAATCTTGGGTTTTCCACATATCCGCTAGCTCGTCCTTATACCTGTCTGCCCAGTCAAGTACAAGACGCTGTGCTCTAGGTGGGAGGTCACCTTCAATCATTTCGAGTGTCTTTACATCATAAACACCATTGAACTCGCCATAAACAGCATGGAAATGGGGAACACCGTGCTCCTTAAAATACATTTTGATCAGAATCCCATAAAATCTGGCAATGACTGGCATAATCTTTTCCCTTCATTCATCATGCTGTTTAGTATGCCATAATTATAAGCACTTGTCACCTTCGGAACGTTAGCGATTAGTCTCGCTCGTCGCGAAGCGCTGAACGTCACTTCTCTGGCGCGGCGCGGGTAGCGACTTCGCCAGCAGAATTTTGTTGGAACTCTCCTTTTTCAAGTTGCACATCATGGGAAAGAATCCAATGCCCATAACCTTCCGCGTTTGGTGGCGCGACGGTCTCAGATTGGAGTTGCCCTTTGAAACTACCATCTGGCTGTTCCGACATTGTGAGAATCGTCTTGCCGTGCCTGTCGGTGCAAATGATTGCCTTCTTGCGCTCGTCGTACTTCAGCTGTGTCACCCGAGATTCGACCTTCACCAGTGCCAACGGTTCTCGATTGAATTCCTCAATTTGCTCGTTCAACCTCTCCATAACGCGGGCATGCGGATTTGTGACGCATCCACCGAGCAGAAGCGCAGCCAGTACTGTTGTGATCAATATTCTCATTCTAGTTCCAACGTTAAATAGAGGTTCGTTGTCTTTTACTGGGAAACGAGCCAAGATTGAGTTGATTATTGCTGTTTGGGTTTGCAAAAACAAGTGAAATGAGAGATGCTCTTGACAAATTTGATGGATGTCGTTCGCTTTTTATCGGAAATTCCGTGATTAGGCGAAGTTGTTCTAATCAGGGTTCGTTTGAGGGTCACAAGGTGAAATTGGGGTCGGTTTAGTTGTCTTTTCATGGGTTTTTCCGTGATTAGACGAAGTTGGCCTAATCTTTTACGAACGGGCATTTTTTCTGTAATTACTTTACAGTCAACAAGTTATGAGTTGTCTTTTTACGGCGGATTAAACGGCGCACAGGCGCATCTTGTTAGCAGAAGTAAAGCCAGAAGAGAAAGGATTAAACTTGACGTAACTAGACCAAAGATGCATCCAAATCCCTCTTGCGTTCGCAGAAGGGGTGTTCTAAAATATGCACATCTTTTTTGATTCAAGTCGTCTCACATTTTCTTCCACCTCTCTCTTTCAAAGGATTCCCATGAAAAATACCCCCGTTCTGTCTTTCACTCTCTTTGCTATTTCCATTCTCATCCTCAATGCAGCGTGCTGGTATTATTTTGTGCACAAGGATAATAACGCCTCTCAATGTGTCAATGAGCGTATCGCATCCACGAACGCTGTTGTTGTGCCGAATAATTCCCGTCAAGCACCTCCAGTTCCGCCGAACTCCGAAACACAACAACTCTATATTTCGCAAGTGACACCGAAGTCTCCCTCCTTTGGTGATCCACAAATCTCAGTCACTTTCAACAACCAGATTGATCTCAAGGATATTCAACTCCACGTGCGTTCAGAGCCGGTACTTCCGCTGACGATCACATCTCATGAATACAGCTGGGAAGGTGGCTTCCGTGTCTCGGCGCCCTTTAAGCCTGGAGAACAGGTGACGCTTATCTTTAGTCCGACACTGAAATCAACTCAAGGTGTCTCGCTCGGTAAAGAGATCAGGCGCACAGTCCTCATTCCTCATCGTGTGCCCAAGATTGCGTTTGATGCGCCTGGACGTTATCTGGCGCCACAAGGTAAGCTGACTGTCCCTATCAAGAGCGTCAACTGCACCTCACTCGTCAGCGTGGTCTCGCGCGTCCTTCCGCAAAACCTTGTCTTTCTTGCAAAGAATGATCTCTCCGCTTCTGATTACAGGGATGATGGGTATAGTGCGGATGAGATGACGCAAGGGGGACATATTCTGACAAATCGGATCGCCTTGCTCCCGAATAAAGAACAACGAACCTTTATTCATTTGTCCGAACAGATTCCGCATGGCCAGCGTGGTGTCTATCTTCTCTCCATTTCCAGTGACCATGGGAATCGTGAGAACAGGCTTGTCTGTGTGACGGATATCGGTGTGAGCGTGCGTGAGGAGCCCCAGGCCTGCACGGTGTGGAGCACCTCTCTCTCCACAGGAAAACCCTTTCCGAGTTGCGGTGTTAAACTGTATGGCCGTAACAATGCGTTGCTGGCGGAAGGCGTGACAGACAAGGATGGTTTTGCGCGCGTGAAATATTCTGAGCGGGATGGTGACCCCTTCTTGATGGTGATCTCAGCACCTGATCAACAGGACTTCACCTTTCTCGCATTGTACGATAAATATCAAGTCGAGCAGTTGACAACGACTTCGGAATCATACCTGAAACCCAATACCTGTGAAGCCTTTGTCTTCACGGATCGCGGCATTTATCGTCATGGTGAAACGGTCTTCGCACAAGCCATCCTGAGGTTGCAGGACAACACGCCGCCTGCGACCTTTCCCGTCTTATTGAAGGTCATGAAGCCGAATGGAAAATTGTTTAAAACAGTGCCGCTCCTGGCCGATGCGCGCGGCTGCGTCACCGCGGAGATGGTGATGCCGGATTATCTTCCCTCGGGCACCTATCGTCTGCAACTCACCCTGCCCGGAAACAGTGGAGCCCTGCTGGGACAAGGCCGCTTCGCGCTGGAATCCTTCGTGCCTCCGCAAATCCGAGTTAAACATCTCGACGTGCCGCAATCTGTGAAGGCTGGTGATCCGCTTATTGCTACGTTTGGTGCGGAGCATCTCTTTGGGAAACCAGCCGATGGATTAAAGTACGAAAGTTTACTCATCTTTAAAGAGGCTAACTTTCAATCTCCAGCGTGGGGGGATTACCTCTTCGGTGATGAGGAGAAACTTTTTTCCGTAACGCCCACGCCTGTGCAGAAGGGTCAGCTTGATGAAAAGGGACAGGCTTGTGTGACGAATCAAATTCCCGCTAACCTGCTGCCTCCCGCACGTTTGGATGCCATCCTGCAGTCCACCGTCATTGAAGCAGGGGGACGTGCCGTGACGGCCCGCGCAACAGTTCCTGTCCATCCCTATCCCTTCTATATTGGACTCAAGAAACCCGCATCAACCCTGTTCCGTTCAGGCAGCGAACAAACGCTTCACGTCGCAGCAGTCCTTCCTGATGGACAATGTAAACAGGAGCCTGTCACGCTCGCCGTGAAGATGGAACAGGTCTCGTGGATCAGTAATTACAGAAAGGATGACCGCGGCTATTACCAATGGGAGAGCCAGCGTCTCAAGAGTGTCATCTACACCAACACAGTCATTTGCACTGGCAAAGACACGCCCGTAACTTTTGCTGTTCCTGCGGATACAGGGGACTACCTGATCACGTTCACAGATCCGCTTTCACAGGCTTCGACCAGCTGGACCTTTTGGGCCAGTGAGTCTGATGCGCCGGGTGTTGCCTGGGATCGCTCATCGCCTGACCGCGTCAAACTTGTCTTTGATAAAGAGGAGTATCTCCCAGGCGAGACCATCCGCATGCAAATTCGTTCGCCCTTCCCTGGTGTTGCATGGGTGACGCTTCAGCAGACCCACGTCCTTGAGAATCAGGTTCTCGTGATGACCAATACGACGGCTGAGGTCACTTGGACCGCCCATCGCGCCTGGTCGCCGAATCTTGAGGTCGCGGTCAGCGTCATACGTCCGGCGACTGCGGAGAGTGTCTGGAGCGCTCATCGCGCCTCTGGTATTGAATCCCTGCGCATCGCACCGCTCGAACATAAACTCACAGCCCAGATCACGCCCGGCCAATCAATCGCTACGCCACAGACAACCTTGCCTGTCAAGGTGACTGTCTTGGATTCAAACGGCCAACCTGCGAAAAACGCGGCCATCACCTTGCTGGCTGTGGATGAAGGCATCTGCATGCTCACCGGGATGAAGACGCCTGCACCGTACGCCTTCTTCAAACGTATCCGGACAGCAGGGTTGTCATTCTACGATGTATTCACACAGCTCATGCCGATCACCGATGACCAGGCGCTCAATTCAGCCTCGCATGCTGGCGGTGGCGCTGATGATGGAGATGAGGCCTTCGCTATGAAGCGGGTCAATCCCATTGCGTCCCGCCGCTTTAAACCTGTTTCGCTCTGGAAGCAGAATATCGAAACGGATGAAAACGGCACTGCAACCGTCCAGCTCGCGCTACCCGAATTCACAGGGGAACTGCGACTTATGGCCATTGCCTGGAACAAGCAGGCAACAGGCTCGTCTGAAGCCTCTATCAAAGTGAAACGCAAATTGATTGTCCAACCCGATTTGCCACGCTTCCTAGCGCCGAACGATCAGGTGACGTTCCAAGTCACGCTCCACAACGAAAGCGGCGCGCCCACGCCTGTGCAGATCACGGCCACGACCACAGGACCGCTCTCCATCGCCACACCCACGCAACAGGTACAGCTGGCGACTGGCGAATCGCGTAGTGTCCTCTTGCAGGCTAAGGCCCTCGAACAGGTCGGTCTTTCAAAACTCGCAATCAAGGTCGAGGGGGCAGGGGAGTTGTATAGCGAAACCTTTGAGCTCGCCCTCCGGCCTGCTGTCGCCTGGGAAAACACGGGCGAGCATCTGGTGCTCAAGCCCAATGAGGAGAAGATCTTTAAACCCTCGGATGACTGCTTGACCAGTAGCTTCTCGCAGACGGTCTATGCCTCTCTTCAACCCACGATCAATCTCGTGGGTGCGCTCGAATACGTGGTGCACTATCCGTATGGATGCTTAGAGCAGACAACCTCCTCTGTCTTCCCCTTGATTCCGTTGAAGGAGTTGTCGAAGCAGGTTGCGTTTAATAACAGCACACTTGGCCAGGAGGCCCCGGAGCTTATCGAGGCCGCGGTCTCACGTATCCTCTCCATGCAGCGCTATGATGGTTTTGCCATGTGGCCGAGCGGTTATTATGTGGCCCACTATGAGTCTGTTTACGCCTCGCACTTTTTGGTTGAGGCCGCGAATGCGGGATATAGTGTACCCGCGGACGTGATTCCCTTCTGCACAGGTTTTCTTGCAGATGCGTTGCATCAGGATGATAGTAAGGTGGCTCCTTATGTCTGCCATGTGTTGGCGTTGGCCAAGAAACCTGATCATAATGCGATGTTGCGTCTGTTTGAGAAGGCCAACACGCTGAATGCGGAGGAACGCTTCCATCTGGCGCGGGCGTTGATCCGCTCGGGAGATGCAGCCAAAGGGCTCGGCGTGCTTCAAACCGTCAAGAGCGTCAAGGGTTTGCGCGAGGCGGCCTTTGGATTGATGGCGTGGTGTGAGTTGGATCCGACATCGTCCTTTGCCTTCACCTGTGCTTTGGAGATTGAGAAGAGGCGCACGAAGCAAGGTCATTGGGGCTCGACGCAAGATAACGCGCTTGCGCTCTTAGCCCTGGGGATGCAGGCTCAGCATATTGATCTCTCGAAGAATGCTGGCCAGGCGAGCCTGGTGTGGAATGGCGCTGAAAAACAGATTCCAGCCACGACCTCCACCAACTGGACCACACAAACCACCGCAACACTTAAGAACACTTCGGCAACGCCACTCTATCTCACACGGTTGACGCAAGCGGTTCCTTTAAATCCTCAGGTCGCTAATGTGGATGAAGGGATCTCTGTCCGTCGCAGCTTTGTGACCTCAGAGGGCATCGAGACAAACCTGACGACTGTTTCACGCGGGGATCTGCTCTGGATACAACTCACGATTGATCCCCTGCAAAGTGAGGTCAAGGATCTGGTTATTGAGAATCTTCTGCCAGCAGGTTTTGAAATTGAAGCAGGTGCAGATCAAAAGGCCTCTGTTGCAAAGGACACTTGGATATTGCATCGCGAGGTTCGTGATGATCGGATGCTTCTGTTTGCGAATCCCATTCGTGATCGCCAATTCTATACGTATGCGGTCCGCGCGGTCACAGCAGGCGACTTCATCATGCCTGCGATCTCCGCAAGTGCCATGTATGATCCAGGCATCTACAGTCGTCACGGTGCCACGCGAATCACGATTAAGTGAAAAGTGTAGGTAGTGATTTTTACGATGAAAAATACTTTTTCGCTAAGGTCGCTATTTGGGTGAAGGACGGCGTGCCTGCGCTAACGGCGAATACGCCGTCGGCACAGCTCGTCCTTCACCCAGTATTCGATTCAATGACACGCAGGTGCTTGCACGAGATAAGCCCTGGCTGTATTCAGCCACTTGCGGGGCTTTCCGTGCAAGCACCAAAATAGCGATCTTCGCGAAAAAGTATTTTACCCAAAAAACTAGCCTTTATTTAAATGAAACAGTTTTTCAAACGAATAAGAATCTTAACCCTTAGGCGACTATTGTGGAGTCTTGTTGCAGGGGTTGTAGGTGCGACGATTGTTTGGTTTGCCTGTCCGCCGCCGTTGGAAGCGGCGAAGCACTATCCCGGCGGGATGATCTTGAGGGATCGCTCAGGTGCTATCCTGCGCGTCGGGCTGGGTGTTGGTGATGTGGACTGCCGGCCCTCCTATCGCGCTTCACAGGAGGATTGGATCGTTAAAGCTACAATCGCGTCCGAGGATTGTCGCTTCTATTCCCATGGTGGCGTCAATCTCGGCTCGCTCCTCCGAGCCTGCTGGCAGAATGTCACCTCGCGCAAACGTATTTCCGGGGCCTCCACCATTACGATGCAGACGGTCCGGCTGATTAAGCCCCATCCGCGGACGTGGTTTTGGAAGGGGGTCGAAACGGTTCAGGCGCTACGGCTGGAGCGGGTCATGTCAAAAGAGGAAATCCTCTCCCAATATCTCAATCGCGCACCCTTTGCCTCAAACTTTGTCGGCATTGAATCGGCGTCGCAAGGCTGGTTTGGAAAATCGCCCAAGGATCTGAATCTAGCCGAGGCTTCGCTTCTTGCGGGTCTTCTGCAATCCCCGACCCGTTTTCGTCCAGACCGCTATTCCGATGCTGCCAAGAAGCGGCGCACGTATGTCCTCGAGCGCATGGAAAAACGCGGGATGATTACTGCCGCAATGCGAAAGAATGCCGAGTCCGTCCCGCTGGTGCTCTTCCGGTCCAAGCGTCCCTTTGACGCTCCCTTCTTTTGCGATTGGGTTCAGCAGAACGGAACGACGCAGAAGCAGGACATCTTTACCACATTGGATTCCCCGCTTCAAGAGAGCGCGGATGCTTTTCTGCAACGTACGGCAAAAGAGAACAGTTGCGATAGCGCGATGGTCGTGCTCGAGGTGGCTACAGGCGCTATTCGAGTGATGAGTTGTTCGGGCGACTATTTTTCAAAAGAGGGTGGACAGGTCAACACCGCCACCGCTCCACGTGCCGCAGGCTCGACCCTAAAACCCTTTGCCTACGCGCTGGCCATGGATGCAGGCAAGCTGACGCCAGGCCATATTCTCAAGGACATTTCGCGCCGCTTTGGAAATGATGTCCCCCTCAATTTTTCCGGAACGTTTATGGGTCTTGTCTCTGCACGCGATGCGTTGATTCTCTCCCTGAACTTGCCGGCGATTGAAGTAGAAGAGCTGGCTGGGCTTCCGCGCTTTTATAGTACCCTTCAGCAACTGGGCTTCACGACCTTAAATAAACCCGTTGAGCATTACGGCTTGGGTCTTGTGCTTGGCACAGGGTCGGTACGCCTCCTTGATCTTGCGAATGCTTACGCCTGCTTGGCGCGGGGAGGTGTCTGGAGGGAGTGCACCCCGCGTGCCATTCCTCCTGCCAAGCCGCAACAGCAACGTCTCTTTTCAGAGGGCGCGGCCTGGATGGTCAGTGACATGCTCAGTGGCGGCGAGAGGTCCAGGGATTCGATTGGCCATTTAGCAGATGCCAAGTTGCCTCAATTTGCCTGGAAGACCGGCACCTCCTCCGGTTTCCGTGATGCCTGGACCGTGGCGTGGAATCCGGAGTACGTTATTGCAGTCTGGTTTGGCAACAAGCTGGGACAGCGTGGACCTGATGCGCGCATCGGCGCGAAGATTGCGGCGCCAGTAGCCTGGGAGATGGCGCGGATTCTTTATCCCACGGGCGATGGACCGGTTTTCAAGCGTCCGGATAGTGTCTTCACCCGTGAGACCTGCGCCATCTCCGGACGCGTCGCAGGTCCGAACTGCGACCAACGGCTTCAGGGGCTGGCACTTAAGGAGTGTTCATCCACAGCGCTCTGTCCTGTGCATGT
>Ga0247841_10010269_pt1 | contig 12798 bp, 9 predicted proteins | sample LaCruzMarch2015__2_FD_192410 | JGI IMG/M metagenome (GOLD analysis project Ga0247841, IMG submission 192410) | Freshwater microbial communities from meromictic Lake La Cruz, Castile-La Mancha, Spain - LaCruzMarch2015_18m | ecosystem: Environmental > Aquatic > Freshwater > Lake | place: Spain... | reverse complement strand
GGCTGCCTGTGTTTTGTTGCCATGAATCGCAGTTGCGCTGATGCCGTCGTCGCATAGTTGTTGAGAGAGGCGGTTGGCGCCATGCTTTGTGCGCGTGAATACGAGAACCTGCTTCCAATTTTTCGATGCGATGAGAAAAGAGAGGAGCTCGCTTTTGCGTCTGTTATCCACCGGATAGATGGTTTGCGAGATGCCTGCGGCAGTCGTGTTGCGTCGAGCGGCTTCAATCAGTTTCGGAGATTTTAAAAAGCCGTCGGCCAGTCTTTTAATTTCATCGGAAAAGGTCGCGCAGAATAATAAATTTTGTCGGGTTTTGGGAAGATGGGAGATGATTTTGCGGATGTCGTTGATAAATCCCATGTCCAACATGCGGTCAGCTTCATCCAGAATGAGAATCTCAACTTTGGATAGATCGGCCGCTCTTTGCGAGACGAGATCTAAAAGACGTCCGGGCGTTGCAACGAGTATATCAACACCGCCGCGTAAGATTTTCATCTGGGAATTGATGTTGACTCCCCCGAAAACGATTGTAGATTTTAGGGGCAGGAATTTACCGTAGGTGCGTACGCTCTCTTCTACTTGTACGGCGAGTTCGCGGGTCGGTGTGAGAATCAGGGCGCGAACGGAGTATGGGGTGCGGTTTTTTGGTCTGGTGCTCAGGCAATGCAGCATTGGCAGGGTAAAGCCGGCTGTTTTGCCAGTGCCCGTTTGTGCGCTGACCAGCATGTCATGGCCCTCTAAGACAACGGGAATCGCCAACTGTTGGACCGACGTTGGCTCGCGATAATCTTGATCGGCAATCGCGCGGAGTAATTCCTCTGATAAGCCAAAGTCTTTGAATGACATAATACCTTTATTGTTAAAACGAAAATGATAAAAAAACGCTCCTATCGGCCTAGGAACCCTATGCTTCAGGAGACGATTACAATATAAACAATTAAGGGGAGCACTGGTTGAACTCCCCACTTATCACCGATTCTAAGGAAATGCCACATCGACTCAAAGAGTCTGTCATTAAGACAGAACTGCAATGAGGGACCGGGAAATCCCTTTTCAAGTGGTAAGACGTACTATAGGATGGTCACTTCGGTCGCTTCTGGGCCTTTGCGTCCAGGTCCTTCGACGAATTCGACTTTTTGTCCTTCGCGTAAAGACTGAGCATCACCTTTAACATTGTTAATATGGACAAAGAGATCTTTGCCATTGTTATCAGGTGTAATGAACCCAAAGCCTTTTTGTGCGTTGAAAAACTTGATTGTACCTTTTGATTTTGCCACGATATTTTCCTCTTTTGATTGGCATTATGCCATAAATTTTCAATCTCAATAGCCCTGGTTTTTGTTGATTTGAACTCAAACCAGAGGCTTCTTGGGACATGTTTTCTACAAATGTGCCACAATGACACACCGTATTGGAGCAGATATTCATAAATTTAATTAAAAACATCTGCCATAGCTAAGAAGTATAATGTCAATCCGTCGGCTATTATGCATTAAAAGCCGAGAAAATGTCAAAAGATCTGTTTTGGAAGCCATTCCCGCTCCCCAAACCCCCATAATCCGGGGGAATCTTTTTGAGAAATTCACACGATTTGATTGACTCATACAGTATATGTTTTCAGAACCCCCAGCCGTAAGAAAATGAAAGCGCGGGATACATAAAAATGTCTTTGTGCCATCCGTGTGAATTTTTATTTAAATCGACAATCGGCCAAATGATATTTGCCTGAAAATGCCGCTGACTGCCTGTGTCGGAAATATACTGCTTTCCAAAAATGATCTCCGGGGCTGCCGCCAATATCCGATCTCGTCTTCCAAAAAATTCGATTAGAGCAGGTCCTGCGCCTACGTAAAATTGTTTTTTGATGTCCGGGCTCAGATAATGCAGATAATTTACGCTCGCTTTCACAGCAGTTAATTCAACGATGGTCGAAATTTGCATGTTTGCGTCAAATCCATTCGATCCATTTTGAAATCGGTATCCACCGCCAAACTGGGGAATGGGAAGGGGGGCGGGACCAACCCCTAAATTTACATATCCATAGCGATTTGTCACGATGGGCGGTTCTTCCGTTGCAATAAGCGGCGCTGAAAGAGATAAAAACAATCCGATTGCGATTGTGAGAGCTTGTTTCATCGTTCTCCAAAATTTCCGGGGAAATGGTATGTGTTGAAAAGATTGGAATCTATTTTAAAGAATTATTATAGATTTGAATCTTATTTTAAATAATCCGTCTATTTGCGAAGCGGGTGTATACCGAGAATGATTCAAAAATCGGATTATGCCCAGGAAGTGCCTTGAATTTGAATCAGGCAAAGCCGGCGCCGAAACAGCCCAACTTCTTGAAGTTGGGCGATGCACGCGGATTCATATTCGATGGCTATCTGACGCAGGCAGAACCGATTTTTGAATCACGAGCGGTATATAACCCAGCTTTTGGCTTTTTTCCACTTTCCGGTGCTGAAGAGAGTGGGAAAAAAAGCTTTTCTTAGACTTTCTAGAAGGAAAATCGCCACTCCCGGCAAGAGTGCGAAGGACCAGTCGCGTAAAGTCAGCGGCTCGGTGCGGAATAGTTCGCAAAAGAATGGAACGTAAATAATTGAAAGATGGATCAGTGCAGCAAAACTAATCGACAAGATGAGGGGGATATTTTTAAAAACGCCTGTTTTTATTAAAGAGACTTCATCTGAGCGCATTTGCAATGCGATGAGCCATTCAAACACAACGATGCTGGTGAGGGTGATTGTTCTCGCTTTTTCAATCGACCCATGCAAATAGGCGTAATTGAATGTGAAAAAAATCCCTAACCCGAGAAGAGATGCCAAGACGGCGATTCGGAAGAGCATTCCAATGTATAGCAACCCTGATTTGGGGTCGCGTGGGGGATGGTTCATCTCGGTATGTGTTTTTGGCTCAAACCCCAGGGGGATCGCAATCAAAGAGCCGGAGGCCAGGTTAATCCATAAGATCTGGAGCGGAATAAGGGGGGCAAGTCCCATAAAAAGAACGGAGATAATGAGACCAAACAACTCTCCGCAGCAGGTCGTTAGTAAAAGCGCGCAAATATTGCGAAGCCGATTGAAAATCGCTCGCCCCTCTTCGATGGCGGCGACGATTGAATCAAATCGGTCATCGGAAAGAATCATGTCGGCGGATTCTTTGGCCACATCCGTCCCCGAAATGCCCATGGCAATGCCAATATTGGCCGCTTCCAGCGCCGGGGCGTCGTTCACCCCATCCCCGGTCATTGCCACAATATGACCCAAGGATTGAAGGGCTTTGACAATTCTCAGTTTTTGGATCGGCTCGACTCGTGCGAAGACAGAGACGTCCTTGAGCTTTTCTTTCAATTCTTCATCATTGATCGCTTGGAGCTCCGGTCCTGTGATCACCGTCGTAGAGGCAATATTGAGCTCTTTCGCGATGGCTGCGGCGGTTAGTGGATTATCGCCTGTGATCATGATGACGCGGATTCCTGCTTTCTTACATGAGGCAATCGATTCAATGACTTCTTTTCGCGGAGGATCGATCATTCCAAAGATTCCCGCAAAAATTAGCCGGTCTTGAATGTGTTCATGATTTAATGACCGAATACCGCTTTCCGCTTCGACGTAGGCGACGGCGATCAGACGCAAAGCTCGTTTGGTCATCTGTTCCATCGCTGCGTTCATGCTCTTTTTATGCGATTCATTAATGGGGATGGGACCATTGGCTGTTAAAATCGATGAGCACATCGAAAGGATTTTTTCAGGGGCTCCCTTGACGTAGATCCAATGTTTTTCCTTTGATGAATGCAGGGTGGCCATATAGAGATTTTCGCTCATAAAGGGAATTTCGCTGAGTCTGGGAAATTCAGAAGAGAGTTGAGCTTGATCCACTTTCGCCTGAGCCGCTATGCGGAGCAGCGCGCCCTCTGTGGGGTCGCCGATGACTTCAAAATCGTTATCTTTTGAAGAGATCATTGCGTCGTTGCATAAAGAGCCGATTTCCAAAATGCGTTTGAAAACAACGTCGTGTTTCAAATCGATTTGATGATCATTTGTTTGGATCATCTTTTCGAGCGAATACAGAGATGTCGTCGTCATTTGATTGCAAGTCAGCGTTCCTGTTTTATCGGAGCAGATGATTGTGGTTGTTCCCAGCGTTTCGACAGCATTTAACTTGCGGATGATGGCGCTTCTTTTTGCCATCAGATGCATGCCTGCGGCCAGAGTGATTGTGAAAGCGGCCGGAATTCCTTCGGGAAGAGCCGAGACGGCAGCAGCAACGCCGAGAAGAAATATGTCGATGAGGCTCAATCCTCTATAAAAACTAATTCCAACAAAGAAGAGGACGGCAAAAAAGATAATGACCAACATCCAATTTCCAATCGAAGTGATGTTTTTTTGGAGATGCGTTGGCTCAGGTTTAATTTCTTGAATGGATGAAGCGATTTTTCCCAGCTCGGAATGGATGCCGGTATTTGTGACAACGGCGGCTCCCTTTCCATAGACAACGACCGTTCCGCTATAAACCATGTTCTTTCTGTCAGCGATCGAAGAGGCCTCTCTGAGCGGCTCGATCTGCTTTTCAGCGGGCATCGATTCGCCGGTGAGCGTCGATTCGTTGATTCGAAGGTTATTTGTTTCGATTATTCTCGCATCGGCAGGAACGACATCTCCCATTTCAAGGAGGATTAAATCTCCGGGGACAAGATCTTCTGAAAAAATGATCTGCAATTTGCCGTCGCGCTTGACCTTCGATTTATGAGAGGCTAATTGCTTTAAAGCGCGTAGAGCTCTTTCGGCTTTCATTTCTTGAAAAAAACTGATCAGGATGATCAGAAGAAGGGTGATGATTAGAACCGACCCATCCAGATAATTTGAGACAAAAAATTTGATTGCAGCGGCAATCGCAAGAATGAATGCAAATGGCGTGCGGAGTTGCTGTAAAAGGAGAGCCCAAAGTGAACTGTCGCTAGAAATAGCAAGACGATTTGGGCCGAATTGCTTCAGTTTTGCTTGAGCTTCAAGGTTAGATAGACCATGTCTTGGTGCGTTTAAAGCGGAGAGGGTCTCGTCAATCGATAATAAATGCCAATTTTCATTCATTATTGTTTATATAACAGATCAGTCGTTAATTTTCACTATGTTTAACGACTGACGCTGAATATCTTGAGCCGGCTAATCCGTGCAGAGGGAGCTATTTCAGTCAAACCATGATAATAGTGAGAGATCGTCTTCTTTAGTCTGACCAGATAAGCGGTATGAACCAGCGGGGGGAGCTGAGGTTGTTTGATTAGCGAGTTGTTTTTGAATCTTTCTTGATTTGCCGTCATCGCTAAAATTTGCAGGAGTGGGTAAGTTTTCGGATGTGGCTAAATGATCATACTTGCGTTTTTTGGTTGGTTTTCCCTCAGGAACGAGAAATTCGTGTTGAGCGGTAAGCTCTTGTTCGGGAGAAGGGGCTTTTTCTTCAGCGGTTTTAGTAGGATCCCATAATATTTTAGTAAAAGCATCATAAACCGCTTTGTTGCAAAAAACAATTTCGTAAGAGCGAGATCCTTGCGGGCTTGGTAGTATTTTTTGTGTTTTATATGTTGGTTGAACTGGATTCATTGTAACTCCTTTTTTTAGTATTTTAAATAATTAATATTAATTATATAAAATCCTAGTAAAAAAAGCAACAATTTTAATTATGTTGTCGGAAGAAGAAAGGATGGTTTATGTGTCTAAATGTTAATCGGTTATTTCTTCTTGCTCCAAGAATCTTTGAGCGTGACGATTCGATTGAATACCAGTTTTTCTTTCGTTGAATCGATAGGATCGACAAAAAAGTAACCCTGCCGTTCAAACTGATATCGTTCACCCGGAAGGGCATTTTTCAAAGAGAGCTCTAAACGACAGTCTGTCAACACTTCCAGGGAATGCGGATTAATACGTGATAAGAAATCCACATCGGGAGTTAATTGCGCATCGAGCAATAGATGATTATAGAGACGCACTTCACAAGGGATTGCAGATGAGCAAACCCAATGGATTGTTCCTTTTACTTTACGGCCAATTGGAGCGCTACCGCTTCGCGTTTCGGGATCATATGTGCAATGCACGGCGATCACCTGCCCGGTCGCTGCGTCTTTGTCGATATGAGTGCAGGTGATGCAGTAACCATATCGCAATCGAACTTCACATCCCGGCGCGAGTCGGAAGAAATCTTTTGATGGGTTTTCTTGAAAGTCTTCTTTTTCGATGTATAATTCACGGCTAAACGCAATCGGACGCGAACCGGTTTTTGGAATGTCGTGCGGCCAATAGGAGGCGTCGAGCCACTCAACCTGATCATTGGGGTAGTTGTCGATGATTACTTTCAAGGGACGTAAAACGGCCATTACACGCGGCGCTTTAGTGTTGAGATCATCGCGCACGCAAAAGTCCAGTTGAGAAATTTCAACGGAACTGTTGGATTTAGCTACTCCCACCAAGTCGCAAAACTTTCTGATGGATTCGGGCGTGCATCCTCTTCGACGCAATCCGGCAATCGTCGGAAGGCGGGGATCGTCCCAACCGCTTACATATTTTTTTTCAACGAGCTGCAATAATTTGCGCTTGCTCATGACAGTATGTTGTAGATCCAGCCGGGCAAACTCATATTGATGGGGACGAGAAGGGAATGGGCCGGGGAGATTGTCGAGAACCCAATTATAAAGCTCGCGATTGTTTTCGAACTCTAGTGTGCAAATGGAATGCGTGATTCCTTCGATCGCATCCGAAATGGGGTGAGCGTAATCGTACATGGGATAGATGCACCAACGATCAGCCGTTCGATAATGATCCGAGTGACGAATCCGATAGAGGAGAGGATCGCGCATTTTCATGTTGGGAGAAGCCATATCGATGCGAGCGCGCAAGACATAGGCGCCATCCGGGAACTCGCCGGATTTCATGCGATGAAATAAATTCAAATTCTCTTCGATGGAGTTTTTCGCAAAAGGGCTGATCCGGCCGTGAGTGGTGACCGTTCCGCGATATTGACGTATTTCCTCTTCATTTAGGCCGCACACATATGCTTTGCCTGCTTTAATCAATTGGATGGCGAATTCAACCATTTTTTCGAAATAATCAGACGCATGAAAGAGCTTCCCTTTCCAATCAAAACCGAGCCAATGCACATCTTCCTGGATGGATTGCTCATATCGAACATCTTCTTTGGTCGGATCGGTATCATCAAAGCGTAGATGACATACACTATTGTATTCTTCAGCGATGCCGAAATTTAAACAAATCGATTTGGCATGGCCGATATGTAAAAATCCATTGGGTTCCGGGGGAAACCGAGTGATAACCTTTCCGTTATTTCGTCCTTCCCGCACATCCTCTTCGACAATGCGGCGAATAAAGTCTTTCCCGGTCAGTTCATCCGATGGATTTGTGTTTTCCACTTTTCACCGTTTTTTTATCGATAGTTTTATCGAAAGCATTTTTTGTTTCAATTTAAATCCCGGGACAATGTCATTTTTCGAAGGGGTTTGAGTGAAAACATATCTTTATAAAATTCTGCTTGTCAGGAAAACTGTTTTCCAGTTCAAAGGGTCACTCAGAAGAAAAATAACAGGATATTAAGATGGTCATGATAAAAAATAAAAGAGAACTGCCTCACTCTGATATTTCTGAAAGTATTATTGGCTGTTGTTTTGAAGTAATAAAAGAGCTCGGGTCTGGTTTTTTGGAAAATGTGTACAAAAATGCCCTTTTTCTAGCGATGAAACAAAAGGGGTTGAATGTCCTGGCCGAGCAGGTGTTCGAAGTTGTATTCAGAAAGCACAAGATCGGGAAATATATTGCCGACCTCATTGTTGAGGATTTGATTATAGTGGAACTCAAGAGTTGCAAGGTCTTGTTGCCGGAACATCAGGCTCATTTGATAAATTATTTATAAGCATCCGAGAGGCCAATTGGGTTGTTAGTGAATTTTGGGAATCAGAAATTGGAGTATAAACGGCTGCATCACCCTGACAAATTTATTGAGGCCAAGGAATTCGAAAATGAAACATTAAATTTTCTATCCTGACCATCCTAATATCCTGTTATTTTTTCTTCTGAGCACTCTAATTATGCCAGATTGTTGACAACTCACGCTCCAAGAAAAAATAACAGGATATTAGGATGGTCAGGATAGAAAATAAAAGAGAACTCTCTCACTCTGATATTTCTGAAAGTATAATTCGTTTAGGCTAATTTATTTCGGGCGGCGATTCGCGCATGCAGCCAGTGACAAACGGGGCGCGGTTCGATCCGTCCCGTCGCTGAATCAAAATGATAAAAACCAAAACGAACGGCCCACCCCTTGTACCACTCCAGATTGTCGATGAGGGTCCAGAAATGAAGCGATCGGATCGGGATTCCATGATCTAACGCTTTTTGAATCACTTGAAATATTTTGTCGAAGTAACTGATGCGCTCCTGGTCAGTGAGGTCCTGGTTGACGCCGGTATCAATTCCGATCTCAGTTAAATCGATGGGGATTCCTAATGTCTTCAGCTCGTCGAGCGCTGAGGCAAGTCCTTGGGGATACATGCGAAATTGATAAGAGGAAGTTTTTTCATTCAATACGCGAGTGACTGATTCTCCTTTCGTCCAAGAGAGTTTGATTAGCGGATCGGTATAGTATTGAAGACCGATAAAATCGAGAGGCGGTTTTTTTGGAAACTTGAATGAATAATTCGCGCGGAGAGGAACTTTCAGAGAAAACTTTCCTGTCTGAAGGAAGCGCATGAAAGCATTATGGTTGAGTTCCGTCAGGTAGTGGCAAAGAATTTTTTCGAGGGGCGTCCATAGAGGGTGGGTTTTGTGGTAATGACGAAACCGGATCGGGTCATGGCTGAGGCCAATTTCGAAATCAGGGTGGCGCGCTTTAAGTGCGTGATAGACTCGTGTATGAGCGGTCATCATATTTTCAATGACGCGGGCGGAACCCTCGAAATCCAGTTTGTGATTTGGCGGAAACGCGCCCATGACCCAGCCTTGGAAGGCGATTACCGTGGGTTCATTGATGGTGACGAGTTTGCGCACGCCTTCAGCATAAAGAGTCTCTGAAACAGCTTCGGCATAGCGAACAAACCCATCGATATCCTCGGCTCGTTCCCAACTAAAGTAGGTAGGGTCGCTAAAGTGATGAAGAGTCACCATTGGCTCGATCTTGTTTTTCTTGAGCTCGCGGCAAAAATCGCGGTAGTGCTGCAGGGCATCGGAATCGATGGGACGCCCGGGCCGGGGTTCAATTTTATCACGACTGATGGAAAATCGAAATTTTTTGCACCCCAGTTCATTGAGCCTTTTGATGACTCGCTCCGGATGATTCCACACATCGGGCACTTGTCCGTAATCGCCTAATGTCTTGCTGTTTTTTTCATAAAATTGTCCCCAATTTGTTTGGGGATGGGCTTGAGGGCCGTTATCTTGAAAGTCAGCCGTTGAAAATCCGATATCGACCGGAGCTGCGTGGACCGGGTCATTGCTCCAATGCGGGTGTTTTGCAAAATCGACGAGGGGTGAATCTTGCGGCTTGCGAGAAAAAAGACGCGTCAAAAGAAAAGAACAGGAAGAGACGGCAATTGCGGCGGGAAAGAGGAGGCAAAATTTGAAAAATTGATAGGTATAACATACCGCTTTTTTGATAAACGGGCTACGGTTGGGCAAAAGAGAGGCTTCTAATTGTTTGCAGATTTGTTTAGAAAAGCTTGTAATTGCTTGAAGGATCATGTTAATGTCTTTATTAAACGGATACTATATCATTACACAATCTTAACAATCAACCGGTTTAGGATATGTCAAGTTTAGATTCTATTTTTGGTGGGTGGGACCGCACGTTCCTTGATCTTTCTTCCAAAATGACAGAACCTTTATGCAAAACTTGGGAGCTTCTACGCTTTCGTTTGATGGGTCCGCTCGATCCTCAAAAATTTGATAACTGCTCATCGCGAATCAAAGAAATTGCCACACGCACAATCATTGGACTGGGCGCTGTGATTACGGGCTATTGCTGCTTTGTTTGGCCGCTTTTGCTGTTGGGCGGTGTTGCATCGCTTGCGATAGGAAGCAAAGTTCTGAGAAAAATTGGTTTTGCTCTACAAAAAGATGGGTTTACGCACGTTCGAGGCGCGGCGATGGAAAAAACGCTGCATTCGGATCTCAAAGTGATGAATTGGAATATTTGCGGAGTGGGCGGCGGATTGTCTATCGATCATGGAGGGGTTCTTCCGTGGCGATCTCGGTTGGATGGTATCGTCGATCAGATCAAGAAGGAAGATCCCGATGTGTTGATTCTTGAGGAAATTTATGATACGGCGCTTGCTGAAGCTCTCATCAATAAGCTGAAAACGGACTATGCGCATTTCTATATTCATTTGGGCGCAAACCTGATTGGAAGCGTTGGCGGGGTGATGGTTCTTTCAAAGTGCGCCACTCATCGCTTTTCGAATACCTCGTTCGTAAATAACGATTGGAGCCTTAATCGAGGTTTTGCTTCGTTGGAGATTAAAAAAAGCCCGCAAGATTCTTTGCCTTGCGCTCGGATTTTGGGAACACACTTAATTCATGGCGAAGATCTTAAAGATCGTCAGAGTCGGAAAGTTCAGGTTGATCAGATGAAAAACTACCTGGCGGTTCAGAGTGTTGTTTTGCCCACGATTTTGGCAGGAGATCTGAATATGGAACGAGATGGGGAGGAGGGCGAGCTTTTGGCTGCTATTCTTCATCCCGGATATCAAGGAAAGGAACCTACTTGTACCAATCGATTGGTTGTGCAATGGGATAATGAAGCGAAAAGCGTATGGGGAGAGACCATCGATTATATATCTCTTTTTAAACACACTCTTTCCGATGGAAATTCCATTCCTGTTGTCGATAAAAATATTCAAATGAAAAATGTTCATCTTATCAAAGCTTTTGATGAAACGTACAACACGAAAACAGCTCTTTCCGACCATCACGGAATCGTTGCCTCTGTGAGCGGATTTAAATTATAGGTTGTTTAAAGATGTGATTATTAATCTGTTTTTAATTGTTTTTTCTCAATATTTGTTTCTGATGTAATTTAATTACCTCTGTTTTATACTACTAACCAAAATAACATGGGTGTTAATTATGGCGGCAATTTTAAGGATTTTTTCACATAAGAGTTCTCCTGCACAACCTCAGGCCCCGATTGCTAGAGCGGATGCCCGATCGATGACTGATGCAAAGATTAAAAGAGCCGCGCTCGTCTCTTTTGCTGTTATGACTGCCGCGGGGGGCTGTGCATTGACCTGTGCCGGTTTGGCTTCTGCTGTTTCTGTTCCTGTCGCTTTACTATCCATTCCTCTATTTGCCGCATCCTTTGGTTTGATGGTTGCCGCCTCGCATACCCATGACTATTCGAATCCGGTGGAATTGAAAAAAATGAAAGAAACGGCTCTTACTCTTTCATTTTCTCAGCTTGTGAGAGAGCATGGATTAAAAAATATTCAACATTATCAGATCGTTACTCCCGAACGGTTACGGCAAAAATTTTTGGAAGAAAATTGTGGGAGATCTTTTACATACATCGTCCAAAAATATTCTCTTCACACGATTCGAACATATGACTTAATTCCTTTAGAACAGCTGAAAGCGCGTTTTAAAAATGAAATGCGCATGACGGGAATCTCTGAATTTTGTGACAAAGTCAATGTTCATTTATTTAATGACTTACGTAAATATGATATTATAACTCCGAAGCAAATGATATTCTTAAATGATATTTACAACCGATTTGCAACGAAAAGATACCATTTTAACTATGATGTTCATCAAATCGATCGAAAATTTTGGAATCGAACAGATCATCTGGTTGCGCAGCTGAATGATCGAGAAAGTGCTGCGAGACAAAAAGCGCGATATATGATCAACCGGCATCAAGCGAATCGTTGGTTAAAAGGAGAGCTCGATCAGATTTTTATTGAAAGGCAGAGAATCGATCATTCGCGCATCGGTCAGTATGAGCAAATGGGATATTTGCAAGAAATTGCGCATCTTGAGGGTGTATTTCGTGGAGATGAATCAGTAATGACTCACGAGCTTCATGAAATAATTAATGGGTAACGCCCATGGCTGCCAATATTTCGTTAAATTTCCATCCTTTTCAATCTGCTTTATCTTCTTCGAGCGATTTTCAGGATCGGAGTGGTTGGCAAAAGACAGCAATCACAGCGGCCAAGGTGATCGGCGGGATATTGCTTTTTGCCGGTGTCGCGGTTAGCGTCGGACTCTTGATGCAGTCAGGAGGAGCGCGGTTAATTAGTTTGGGAGACGGGGGGAAGATTGCTCATTTAGTGGGAACCGTCGTCAAAGCAGCCGGAGAAAAATTGTTTTTAGCCGGCAAGTATGCTTTTTTATCGGTTGCCGTTCCGACTTATACGATAACGTGGATCGTTCCTAAATGGGTTGCAACAAAGGGAATTCCTCAATCGGTTGCCAAGACTTATCAATATGTGATCATTCCGATCAGCCATGGAATTGTTCGAGCGGTTCATCTGGTTGAGCAGGCTGTTTTAAAGGTTGCCGAAGCTATTTACCGATTTGTGTTAGCGCCTTTGTGCCGCAACGCGGTAAAAGCCAGTGTGTGGGTTTGGCATACTGTAATCATCCCATTTGCAAACGGGATCGTTCAAACAGTCAACTTAATTCATCAAGCCGCTATCAAAACAGCTCAGGCAATCTATACATATGCGCTGAAGCCATTGGGACTCTCGATCGCCCATCTTTCGAAATGGATGTGGCGTGCTGTAATTATTCCATTCGCAAA
>Ga0247841_10010268_pt1 | contig 12799 bp, 13 predicted proteins | sample LaCruzMarch2015__2_FD_192410 | JGI IMG/M metagenome (GOLD analysis project Ga0247841, IMG submission 192410) | Freshwater microbial communities from meromictic Lake La Cruz, Castile-La Mancha, Spain - LaCruzMarch2015_18m | ecosystem: Environmental > Aquatic > Freshwater > Lake | place: Spain... | reverse complement strand
TGAGGAAAACTTCGAGGACCTGTCGCGCACCATCACCATGGAGTGCGGCAAGACCCTGGAGGAGGCGCACGGTGAAACGCGCCGCCTGGTAGAAAACGTCGAGGCCGCCTGCGGCATACCGCAGCTCATGCAGGGTTATAACTCCGAGGACATCGCGCGCGGGATAGACGAGGCCATGGTCAGGCAGCCCGTCGGGGTGTGCGCCGTCATCGCTCCCTTCAATTTCCCCGGCATGGTGCCCTTCTGGTTCCTGCCATACGCAGTTGCCTGCGGCAACACCTACATAGTCAAACCCTCTGAAAAGGTCCCCTGCACGATGCAGAAGATATTCCGCTTGATGGAGCAGGCCGGGTTCCCCCCGGGAGTATTAAACCTTGTCAACGGGGCCAAACACGCGGTGGACGGGATACTTGATCACCCGGCCGTGCGCGCGGTTAGCTTCGTCGGCTCGACCCCTGTGGCCCAGTACGTGTACAGCCGTGCCACGGCGGCCGGCAAGAGGGCAGGGTGCCAGGGTGGGGCCAAGAACCCCATCGTAATCATGCCCGATGCCGATATGGAGATGGCGGCGCGCATCACGGCGGACAGCGCGTTCGGCTGTGCCGGCCAGCGCTGCCTGGCGGGTTCACTTGTCCTCACCGTGGGCGAGGCAAAGGGCCCCTTTACGAAAGCTATTGTTGAGATTGCTAAAACCAGGGTTGTCGGCTACGGCCTGGATGAAAAGGCCCAGATGGGGCCGGTTATCACGCAGCAGAGCAGGGACCGCATCGAACACTTCATAGGGCAGGGCGAAAAGGAGGGAGCGCGCGTCCTTGCCGACGGCAGGGGCACTGTAATCAAGGGTTACGAGCGCGGCAATTTTGTGCGGCCCACGGTGCTGGACGGCCTGCCTCCCCGTGGCGAGGTAGCGGTCACAGAGATATTCGGCCCGGTACTGGGGTTGATGCACGTGGATGATATCGAAGGGGCCATTGATTTTGTCAACAGCGGCCGCTACGGCAACATGGCCTGCATCTTTACGGCCAGCGGCGCGGCGGCCAGGAAATTCCGCTACGAGGCCGAGGTGGGAAACATGGGCATCAACATCGGCATAGCGGCGCCCATGGCCTTTTTCCCCTTCAGCGGGTGGAAGGACAGCTTCTTCGGCGACCTGCACGGCCAGGGCCTGGACGCCGTGGAGTTTTTCACGCAGAAAAAAGTCGTGGCCGAGCGCTGGCCCAAGGAATGGACGCGCAAATTCTGACGTTTTGACCGGTCAAAGGAGAGAAGTAAGGTAGTGATTTACGACCAGGTGACCACTGCGCGACAGGCCCGCGCGGAAGCCATTGCCAGGTGCGGCGGCCTGGATGCCGCGCTGGTCAGCGATGGCTTTCCCCGGCGGCATGACCTGACCCTTTCCGAGGCGGTTGTGCTGGGGTTGCTCAGGCAGGGCGTAAGCACCTATTTCGCGGTCTTCGGACACGGCAGCACCGACGTTGGCGAGGTGCTGCGGGTCTACCAGCAGGCCGGCCTGGTCAAGGTATTGAATGTCCGCAACGAGATAGAGGCTTCGCACGCCGCCGCGGCCCTGCGCTGGGCCACCGGCAGGAAGGCGGCGGTCATAACATCCATTGGCCCGGGAGCGCTGCAGGCCATGGCCGCATCGCTTGTGCCCGCCTCCGACGGCATCGGAGTGTGGTACATCCTGGGGGACGAGACAACCGAGGACGAGGGCTTCAACATGCAGCAGGTGCCCAAGTACGAGCAGGGCCTCTTCCTGCGGCTCTGCTCCACCCTGGGGCACGCATATTCCCTGCATACGCCGCTGGCGGTGGCCACGGCGCTGCGGCGGGGCCATGCCACGGTGGACCACCCCTACCGCGCGGGGCCATTCTTTTTACTCCTTCCCATGAATACCCAGCCTGCCATGCTCAGGCAGTTCGTGCTCAATGAGCTTCCCCGTGACGTGCCTATAAAGATAGGGCCCGCAGCCGGGGATTACCCCGCTGCCGCCGCTATGCTGCTGGGGTCAACGCGCGTGGTGGTGCGGGTGGGCGGCGGCGCGCGCGGCGCTGAATCTGAGATCAACGAACTGCTGGAGCTTGCCGGCGCAGTGGCCGTGGTATCGCCCATGGCCGGCGGCGTGGTGCCTTACAGCAACCCGCGCAACATGATGGTGGGAGGATCCAAGGGCACTCTGTGCGGCAACTATGCCATGGAGAACGCCGACCTGCTGCTGGCCATCGGCAGCCGTTTTGTGTGCCAGTCTGACTGCTCGCGTACGGCCTATTTGCGTATAAAGCAGGTGATCAATATCAATGCAGAGTTAGAGGCCGCCGTCAATTACAACAGCGACGAGCATTTCGGCGACCCCATCGCACTGGCCGGGGACATACGCCTCACACTGCAAGAATTGTTAGAGGAGCTGCGCAAGCAATTCAAAAATTCCGGGGGCAAGACGGCGGGATGGCTGCAGGAATGCAGTGCCAAACGTGCCGAATGGGAGCAGTTCAAGCAGCAGCGCTACGATCATCCACAGCTTTACGACGACGTGTGGAAGAAGGAGGTGCTCACGCAGCCGGCTGTCATAAAGGCCGCCGCCAGCTGGGCCAATGGAAAGAAAGATATTATTAAATTTTTCGATGCCGGGGACGTCCAGGCCAACGGCTTCCAAATAGTGGAGGACGAGTCACCCGGCCTGACCTTTACGGAGACCGGGGCCAGCTACATGGGGTTCGCCGTCTCTGCCTTGCTGTCCACGGCCGCGTCCGGAAACAGGTTTTATGGCCTGGCCTTCACGGGGGACGGCTCATTCAGCATGAACCCCCAGGTGCTCATCGACGGCGTCCAGCACGGCGCCCGCGGTTGCATCCTGCTGCTGGACAACAGGAGGATGGCGGCCATCACGGGCCTGCAGCTGGCGCAGTACGGGCACGGGTTCGCCACCAGCGACTCGGTCGCCGTGGACTACGTTGCGTGGGCAAAGTCAGTCAAGGGCGTACTGGCGCTGGACGGGGGTGTTACGATCAAGGACCTGCGGGCGGCGCTGGACAGGGCGTATGCCCACGATGGGCTGTCCCTGGTGCATGTCCCCGTCTACTTCGGAGACAACGAGCTGGGCGGCATGGGAGTTTACGGGCGCTGGAACGTGGGCAACTGGTGTGAAAGCACGCAGGCGCTGCGGCACGACGTAGGTCTTTGAGGTGGTATTTTAGTTGTCATTGCGAGCGGAGCGAAGCAATCTAGCGCAGGTCATGCGACGCACAGGATTGCCGCGGCCGCTGCGGTGGCCTCGCAATGACGAATAGAAGAGTATGAAAGAGTACAGCGATGCGGACATACAACAACTGAATAAGGTTGCCAATAACCTGCGCAGGCAGAGCCTGACCATGATATACCGCCGCCAGGCCGGCCACCCGGGCGGCTGCCTTTCCGCGGCCGACATCGTGGCCGCGCTGTATTTTAATGTCCTGCGCATCGATCCGCAGAGGCCGTCATGGGAGGACAGGGACCGCTTCATCCTGAGCAAGGGGCATGCCTCCGCGCTGCTGTATTCCGCCCTGGCCGGCCGCGGTTATTTCCCCCAGTCCGACCTGGAGCACTGGGGTGAACTGGATTGCCACCTGCAGGGGCACCCCGACCGGCTCAAGACGCCCGGCGTGGACATGACCAGCGGCATACTGGGCCACGGCATCGCCATCGGGCTGGGGCTGTCGCTGGCGGCCCGCCAGCAGAAGCGGGACTACCATACCTATGTCCTGCTGGGCGACGGCGAGTGCCAGGGTGGGATCGTCTGGGAGGGCATCAACGCCAGCGCCAAGTTCAACCCGGGCAACCTGACTGCCATCGTGGACTACAATGACGTCCAGCTCGACGGGGCCGTCCATGAGATCATGCCCATGGAGCCGTTTGCCGACAAGTGGCGCGCCTTCCGCTGGGATGTGATAGCAATCGACGGCCATGATATGGGTGCAATATTGAACTCACTTGAAGAGGCCAAGAGCATGCGGCAGAGGCCGGTGGTCATCATAGCGCGCACGGTCAAGGGCAAGGGCGTATCCTTCATGGAGAACAGGGCGCAGTGGCACGGCATACCGCCCGACAAAGCGCAGTACGAGGCGGCCATGGCGGAGCTGTCCCGGGGGTATAAGTAGTCATGGCAAACCTGGCCATGAGGGAGGCCTACGGGCGCGCGCTGGCGGAATACGGCGCGGTCAATCCCAGGGTGGTGGCACTGGACGCCGACACGGCCTCCTCAACGCTGTCCGTTTTCTTTGAACAACGCTTCCCCGACCGTTTCTTCAATTTCGGCATCGCCGAGCCCTGTATGATCGACGCCGCGGTGGGTTTTGCCCTGGCGGGCATGGTCCCCTTCGCCAACGCCTTCGCCGCGCTGGCGGCGCTGCGCGCCCTCGAGCAGGTGCGCACCTGCGTCTGCTACGCCAGGACCAACGTCAAGATCGCCTCCAGCTACGCCGGCGTTTCAGATTTCAAGGACGGGCCCACCCATCACGCCATCACCGACATCGCCGTTATGAGGTCTTTGCCCGAGATGACGGTCATCGTCCCCGCCGACGGAAGCGAGGCGGCCGCATTCGTCCCGCTCATCGCGGAATTCGACGGCCCGGTATATTTCAGGCTCAACCGCGCCGCCACCCTGCCGGTCTCCCGGCCGGGCGAGGCGCTTTCAATCGGCAGGGGCATAGTGCGCAGGCAGGGTGGCGACGTGACCGTTGTGGCCTGCGGCTCGATGGCCGGGCGCAGCATGCAGGCGGCTGATTCACTGGCGTCGCAGGGTATACAGGCGCGCGTTGTCGAGATACACACCGTGAAGCCCATCGACCGGGACCTGCTGCTGCAGGCCGCGGCTGAGACGGGGTGCGTGGTTACGGCGGAGGAGCACACGGTAATTGGTGGCCTCGGCTCGGCGGTGGCCGAGGTGCTGGCTGCCGGCAGGCCGGTCCCGCTGGCCATGGTGGGGATACACGACACCTTCGCCCGCACGGGCCCGGACCCGGAGTCTATCATGGACGCCTTCGGCATGGGCGCCGCCGATATAGTAAATGCTGCGGTTTTCGCAATAAGTAATAAAAAGGCCTGAGGTGAGGGTAAGATGCGCATAGCTGTAATAAACGAGACCAGCGCGGCCGGCCGCAACGCCGACATCCTGGCAGCCCTGGACGGGCTGGGAAACGAAGTGATCAACACCGGCATGAAGAAGGCAGGCGAGGCTCCCGAGCTCTCCTACATACACACGGGGCTGATGGCTGCGGTGCTGCTCAATGCCAGGACCGTGGATTTCGTGGTGGGCGGGTGCGGCACCGGGCAGGGCTTTTTGAACTCCGTCATGCAGTACCCGGGCGTCACCTGCGGGCATATACTCACGCCGCTGGATGCCTGGCTGTTCGCGCAGATCAACGCCGGGAACTGCGTTTCGCTCATGCTCAACCAGGGGTACGGCTGGGCCGGTGAGGTCAACATCAGGTTCATTTTCGAGAAGCTCTTCTGCGGGGAGTCCGGCGCCGGGTACCCCGTGCACAGGCAAGGGCCGCAGAGGGAGTCGCGCGAGCTGCTGGGCAGGCTCAACCTGGTCACCCACCGCACCATGCCGGAGGTGCTGGCGGATCTGCCCGGCGAGGTCGTTTTACCCGTAATCAATTATCCCGGGTTCCTGGAGCTTTTGGAATCACGCGGTGATAAGGATACGGGCATATTGGCAGCTTTGAAGAAACGTAGGTAAAGTCGGCACTATTTCGTCATTGCGAGCGCTAGCGAAGCAATCTGTCCGGCGGGCACGGGGTGGATTGCCGCGGCCGCTGCGGCGGCCTCGCAATGACGGGTAAACGGACTTCGTCATTGCGAGCGTTAGCGAAGCAATCTGTCCGGTGGGCACTGGGTGGATTGCCGCGGCCGCTGCGGCGGCCTCGCAATGACGGGTAGACTTCGTCATTGCGAGCGTTAGCGAAGCAATCTGACCGGCGGGCATGGGGTGGATTGCCGCGGCCGCTGCGGCGGCCTCGCAATGACGGGTAGACGGACTTCGTCATTGCGAGCGTTAGCGAAGCAATCTGTCGCGCGGGCACTGGGTGGATTGCCGCGACCGCTGCTGCGGCCTCGCGATGACGGGTAAATAGGGGGTAAAATGAAAAATATCGGAGTTGCCATAGTGGGGTGCGGGAGGATATCCGGCTTGCACGAACTGGGGTACCGCGGCCTGGAGGGCGCCAGCATAGTGGCCGTCTGCGACATGAACAGGCCAGCGGCCGAGAAGCAGGCCGCGCAGTGGGGCGTGGACAAGGTGTACAGCGATTACGAACAGGTGCTTGACGACCCCGCCGTCAACCTGGTGGAGTTGCTCGTTCCCCACCACCTTCACGCCGGCATGACCGTGGATGCCTGCCGGGCTGGCAAGCACGTCAGCGTGCAGAAGCCCATGGCCACCTGCGTGTCCGAGGCCGACCGCATGATAGCAGCCGCCAATAAGGCGGGCGTCATGCTGCGCATCTACGAGACGTTTGTATTCTACCCGCCGGCGGTGCAGGCCAAAAAGATGCTGCTGGCCGGCGAGATAGGCGAGCCGCAGATGCTGCGCATGCACGTGAGCACAGGCATCACCCAGTGCGGCTGGGATGTCCCCATGGACGCCTGGATCTGGCGCTTCGACAAGAAGCAGTGCGGCGGGGGTCCCATGGTGTTCGACCACGGCTACCACCTGTTCTCGCTGGCGCACTACCTGATGGGACCTGTGGAGAAGGTTTACGCCTGGATCGACAGCACCGAGATAATGCCCGGGGTGCATCTGGACGCGCCCGCAACCATCATGTTCCAGTTCAAGGGGCCGCATCGCTACGGCGTCTTTGACATCGAGCACACTCCCAACACGCAGATGTCATCCGATTACTACGTCGACGACGACAGGATCGAGATAATCGGCGACAAGGGGATGATATTCATCAACCGCTACACTGCCAGGACAGTCGACCTTCCCGAGCTCATGATATACAAGGACGGGAAGACCACCCCCGTGCCGGTGGACCGCGTTGACTGGTCACACGGATTTATCGACTGCACCCGGCACATGGTCGAAGTGCTGCAGAACGGGGGCGAGCCGGTGCTGGACGGCCCCACGGGCAAAGCTGTGCTGCAGTTCGCACTGGCCTCCCTGGAATCGGCCAGGACGGGCAAAGAGGTCAGGCCGGACAAAGTGAAGAAGTGAGCACCGTGCTTAAATCATTGTGGGGGGCCGCGTGGCCGGGATAACTTTTAAGGTGGAGGACCGCGTGGCCGTGGTCACCATGGACGAGGGGGACAACAGGCTCAACCTGCAGTTCTGCGACGACATGCTGGCCGTTATCGGCAGGGTTGAGAGTGAGACGGATGCGCTCACGCTGGTGGTAAAATCGGGGCACGCCCACATCTGGTCTAACGGCTTTGACGTGGACTGGATAAAGGCGCGGCAGGAAGCGGGCGACCGGGAGTCCGTCACGCGCTTTCTGACCAGGGGCCTGGAGCTGCGCATGCGGCTCCTGACCTGCCCATTCATCACCATCGCCATGCTCAACGGGCACGTCTTTGGGGGCGCGGCGGTGCTCAGCTGCTGCTTCGATTTCCGCTTCATGAGGTCCGACAGGGGGTTTTTCTGCATACCGGCGGTGGACAGGGACTTTCCCATCCTGCCGGGCACAGGCGCCCTGCTGGAGAGCGTCCTGCCCGCCTACATGGTGCGGGAGCTTGTCCTCACGGGCAGGCGCTTCACCGGCCACCAGTGCGCGGAGCACCACATCGTGTCCCTGGCCTGCCACCACGAAGAACTCGAAGGGAACGTTATGAAATTTGCCGCCGCCTTGAACAAGGGGCGGCAGATAGTCGGCAGCATGAAGGGCGTGCTCAACCGCAGGGTGGTGGACCTCATCAAAGCTGACCTGGAGATAGTCAGGCAGGGTCATTTAATGGTATAGAGTGTGTACTGGGGGAAGGCCGCAGTGGAGAAAGTAATATTGGAGGGGTGCAATGGTTAAAACAATAGTTATGATACATGGGATGTGGGGTGGGTCATGGTATTGGGAAGGCTACAGGAAGATTTTTGAGGGCAAAGGCTATCGCTGTATTGTACCCACCCTGCGTTATCACGATATGGATCCGAAAGGAATTCCAAATCCCAAGTTGGGCACCACCAGTTTGTTGGATTATGCAGCAGACCTTGAGGAGGAGATCCGCAGGCTTGATTCAAAGCCTATTTTAATTGGACATTCGATGGGCGCACTACTGGCACAGATTTTGGGAAGCCGGGGCCTGGCCAGGGCGCTAGTCCTTTTGACACCCGCATCACCGGGCGGGATAAATGCATTGACGCCGTCAGTCATCAGGAGTTTCCAGAGTGTATTAATGGGATATGGCTTCTGGAAGAAGCCGCGGCGGCAGACTTTCAATGAGGCAGTCTATTCAATGTTGCAGCTATTGACTGCGGAGGAGCAGCGGAAGACTTACAGCCGGTTTGTCTACGAGTCCGGCCGGGCGGCCGCCGAGATTGGTTTCTGGTATTTGGACAAGAAGGGGGCCAGCAAAGTCGATGAGAAAAAGGTCAGTTGTCCTGTCCTCGTTATAGCAGGTTCGCAGGATAAAATCACCCCGGCTTCGGTGGTCAGGAAAGTCGCAAATAAATACCGGGCTGTCTCAACTTATAAAGAATTCCCGGACCATGCTCATTGGGTTGTCGGCGAACCGGGCTGGGAGGAAATAGCTGATTATGCCTACACCTGGCTAAAGCTACATGATCCGCAAAACTAACATTATGGCTGGTACCAAAAAGGGGTGAGTACCAGTACTCCACCATACTTAGCCGCTCCACTCTGTCCCGCTTGTCTTCCCTCATAATTTCCCCCCTGTCAGCACCCGGGGGGAATTATTCCATGTGTGCCTATTGCCAGGCGCATTTCAGGCACATCAGTCAGCTGAGTAATCGGGCTAAAAGATTGTGACACATAGTTGTCACCCTCCTGTTTTAGAGTATTATCACAGTCTTTCCCCAAAAAGGAGGTGCTCAATTTGAAATTGTCCCCAGGCGAGGTGTACGACATGATCGAGTGCGTCGGCGACGAGGATGACGAGGAGGACGGTGCCCCTGAAGGCAAAAAGCGGATAAAAGTTGCGGATGTTGCGGAGAGGTTTTTAGGCAGCGGCAAGAAGCTCGAGGTGCCGGTGTTGGCGCAGCATTATTACGAGAACCTGCTGGCGCTGGCGCTCAAGGCCCACCTGAAAAGCGAGAAGTGGAAGGTTGTGCGGGTGCTGGGTTTGAGCAAGGATTCCAAACCAGATTACGGCGAGATCAACAGCGGCCCGGGCAAGCGCATCAACGTGCTCACCCATGGCCGGCTGCTGCTGCGGCGCGGGGCCAGCCGGCTGTCGGTGCGCATCAAGTTCACCCGCCACGGCGAGCGCGCCTGGATAGCCGTCGAGGGTCCGGTCGCCATTAAAGCGGAGGTGAAGCAGTTCGCCGCCGCCATCGACAAGACGGTGAAAAAACTCCAGCTTTACAGGGCGCAAAAGCTCAAGTACACCGGAGACCTCCAGTTCCTGCAGCACGGGGCAAAGAACTGGGACGACCTGTCGCTGCTGCCCGAGCTCAAGGAGGAGGTGATGGCCAACACCGTGGATTTCCTCAAGCGGAGCAAAGAGCTGGCAAAATATGGCATACCTCGCAAGAGGGGCCTGATACTGGCCGGCAAGCCGGGCACGGGCAAGACGCTCATATCGAAGGTGCTCATGAGCAACAGTCCCGGCATCACCTGCCTGTCGGCCGACCCGGCGCTGCTGGTGCACGCCAGGTACATCAAGGAGCTGTATGCCATAGCCGGCGACCTCAGGCCCAGCATCGTATTCCTGGAGGACATCGACCTTATCGGGGAGTGCAGGGCCGGGCCGGGCGCCCGCGGTGACGCCCTCAACGAGCTGCTGGACATCCTGGACGGGGTCAAGGAGTGCAGCGAGGTGGTGACCATCGCCACCACCAATTACGCCGAGGCTTTGGACGATGCACTCAGCCAGCGGCCGTCGCGTTTCGACCGCATCATCACCATGCGCCCGCCCGGCCGGGAACTGCGCCGCGAGATCGTGCGCAACCTGTGCAGGAGGATACCGCTGGAGCCGGCCGTGCAGGAGCACGTCGTCTGCATGACGGAGGGCTACACGCCGGCGCAGCTTCAGGAGGTGGTCTTCGGGCTGGTCATACAGCACAAGAGCCTGTACGAGGTCAGGAAGGGCTACAGGTTTACCCGGGAAGAGGTGGACAGTGTCCTGCACCGGATCAATCGCAGGGACAACGGTCCCATCGGGTTCAAGAAAACTGATATCTACGCGGAGCGTGCGGAGGGTAAAGCCATTTACCCGCGCTGAACGCTTACATGACATAAAGTGATAAGGAGGACGACATGAAAGAACAGAGCAGGGTAGTCAACTGCAGGGGTTGCGGCGGCACGGGAGAGCAGGGGCATTACGGGGCTTTTTGCAAGCCCCACGACTGCGGGGTGTGTTCCGGCAGCGGCAGGAAGAGGATGGAGCCGGGGGAAAGCTGGTGCGGCAGGTGCGGTGGCACGGGTCAGGAGGACGCAGGGTCACCGGGCTTCGAGTGCCAGAAGCGCTGCCACGTCTGCGGCGGCGATGGCGTCGTGCAGATCTAAACCCGGGAGCAGTACGAAGCCAGCGATCTCGACAAGGAGCTATCCCTGCCGGACCTCATCCCAGGGACGGCCGCCCTTCTCCTGGTATTCAGCACGCGCAGCCTTAATTACGGGTAAAAGTGACGCATCCTCGCGGCTTTCAAGCCATTCCGTCACGGCCTCGGCAATTATTTCACTGGCCGTGAGCCGCCGGCGGACTGCCTCTACCTTCAAAGCTGTATACAATTGATCGTCATGAAATACCACGGTCATTCTTCTGGTCATTTATCCACTCCATACCGGTATACATACATAAAGCTATACGGGCATATATATTTTGGCAAACTGGTTGCTCTTTGCACAGTGAGCCAGACTGCCTGATGCACAGTTATCACAGCTCATCATTGTTTTCCGTAATATTTTGCGATCCGCCGCCTATCCTCGGTTTCCTTGTCCCCTTTAAAATATATTTCCACCAGCTCGATTTTGTCCTGTTTCTCGAAGTAGGCGTATATAACCCTTATCCCGGATTGAACGCCTTTGCCGGGCAAAGACCTGCAGGCAAATTTCCTGGCTTTAAATAACCTGGGATCGTCAATCGACAGGCCGGTGATCTGGAAGACACCCCGGTTATCAATCTTTAATTTGTGGTATAGGTAAAGTTGCTTGTCAATAAAAATTTCCAGGTCGGCCCGGATGGTCCGGAACCTTTTACCCAGCTTCCCCAGTTCTTCCTCGAATTCAGGAAGGCGGGAAATAGTCTTGAAAACGCCCATCAGGAATATTCCCTCACGGAATACAGGGGTGTCCTGTAAAAGACAGACTCGTATTCAATAATTTCACCGCTCCCGGTAGTCAGCCAGGGGACGTCATTGTGGGAATATTCGCTAATTTGATTGGCGTTCATGTCGGACAGCCTGTTCAACACAACGTCGATCAATTCAACCTCGTGTGCTTTTAACCCGGAAAGGACGGCCTTCCTCAAAGGCAGGTACTTAGTCTGAGGGTAATCGAAGTAACTGTCCCGGACTTTCACGATATCGTTGTCCGAGATCATATTCGCGACTACTTTTTTAAATTCTAAAGGCGTTGGTCCGTAATGATTTTTGACATAAGTGGCTCCGATCAACTGTTCCTCGTACTTTTCGTAAAAATCGAAGTCGATGAAATACAAAAGCTTGTAGATCACCGTTTCGCCGATATTGGGCTTGGAGCCGATTTTATTCAGAATATATATCAGGATTTCCTTAAACTTGTCCAGGTTCTTTTGAGGAACATTTATGCGCATACCGGGCCCGGTTTTCTTCCCCGGAGTATTGCTGTGCAGGATTACCTCGGGCTCATCCTGCAGGCAAATCAGCTGGTCGACGGAAATATTGAAAATCTCGGATAGCTTTATTAAATCATCGGAGGACAATTTCCTGTCACCTGCCTCGATCTGCGTAACAGTCGGGCGTGAGACCCCCATCATGTCGGCGAGCTTTTGCTGGCTAATGCCGACATTAGCTCTTAATGTCTTTATCCGCTGGTTAATTTCAGTCATGTTATTCCCCGTGTCTTTATTTCAAACACGCCTATTATATCGCGTGGTATGAATACCTGTCAATAAAATGTTACATATTCCAACAGTAAGACTGAATATGGTTAAAATGCGGCTGGTTTGTACGGCATGGACCGTAGTGACACATAGTTGTCACTGCCATGTAATAAAGTATTATGGCGATCTTTGATTAAAGCTAAAGGAGGACCAAAACCAATATATGAAAAAGGACACGAAAACCGGCGAAAAAGTCATCAATTACCTGGCAAGTTGCGGCAAGGAAGAGGTGGAAATGCTGGATCTGGTGAAGGCGGTGGTCCCCGGCTGCCACAAAGGCGAGGAGTTGGACAAGGCCTTCGGCAGCATACTGCCTGTGCTGACCAACCTGGAATCGGGCGGCCTGGTCAGGCTGTCCGCCGAAATGGTCCCCGAGACGGGCTTTGTACCGAAGGTGATACGCATCCTGCCCAGGATGAAGAATGCGGCGGACAGGTTGATGCAGGGTTGACCTGACCCCCTAAAACGATACCAAGTAAAATATCGTAAAAAGGGGGGCTAAATGCCAAAGAAATGGTACACACCGGAACAGATCATCAATAAACTCAGGGAGGCTGAGATCCTGCTC
>Ga0247841_10010266_pt1 | contig 12802 bp, 2 predicted proteins | sample LaCruzMarch2015__2_FD_192410 | JGI IMG/M metagenome (GOLD analysis project Ga0247841, IMG submission 192410) | Freshwater microbial communities from meromictic Lake La Cruz, Castile-La Mancha, Spain - LaCruzMarch2015_18m | ecosystem: Environmental > Aquatic > Freshwater > Lake | place: Spain... | reverse complement strand
GTATCGCATCGAGTTCCTCGACATCACCACCCAGACTGCCTCGCACTGCCTTGAGATCTGCAATGTCGACAGATACTTCGTTGTTCTAGGTTGTCACCTCGCAGGCGCGCGAACTGCCGCCATCCTGATCGAGAACGCACGGAATGGATGGATCGTGGATTGCACGGTTGAAGGGAGCGCTGCAGTCGCCGCGGTCGCAGGGAATACGGGCAACGTCGTGTTCTGCGGGAACACCTTCCGAGACAACGAACAAGACCTAGTTGGCAGCAGTACGCGGGTCGCGTGGGACGACGGTCAGCTCGGGAACTACTGGGATGCGTACCGCGGTCTCGACGAGACTGGGGATGGAATTGGCGATGATCCCTATGTCCTCGACGGCGACGCGGCCTCGGGGGCCGGCGCCGTCGACCGGTTCCCGCTTGTCGAACCGCTCGCTGATGCCGACATCCATGAAGAGGGCGTTCTGCTGCACGTTGCGTACGAAGTGGGCGACCAGTTCACGCTGATGTACTCCCAATCCTTGACACTCGAGAGCTCTATGCAGTTCCCTTTCCCGATCGTGTCCGTGACAGAAGGCAAATCGCAGATGCGAACGGTAACGCAGGCCCTCACCGTCCCAGGGAATGGGTTCTACACACTGGAGGAGAGCGTCATCGAGGATGAAGGCACGCTCACGACAGACGGTGTGCCGGAGCCGTACGAGAGCTCGGCGGGGCAGGGGACAGTTCGCAGGGTGCACCGCCTGGGCGTTGTGCCGGAGCCGGGGTACGGCATGGTCAGCTCCGATATGGCGGGGGTTAGTATGCCGGCTCAGTTCCCCGCACGGCGTGTCGAGGTGGGAGATAGCTGGAGTGCATTTTGGTCAGTGGCTGCCGAGGACCTGGGACTCGAACAGGGCGACCAGCAGTACCGCGCGGACTTCGCATTCGTCAGAATGGAGGAGATCGCGGGGCAGCCTTGCGCAGTGATCGATGCGCGCCTTCGGATGACGCAGGACGGGTTTGGTGTCGATCCAACGTTCGGCGCACGCGTGGACGTTGTGGCAAGCGGAACCATTGACACGCGGGCCTACTTCAGCCTCGCGAAGCATCGGATCATCTTGCAGACGGGGACGCTCCTCATAGAGACATCCACCTCGGTGTTCGGGATCGAAGTGCTCAGTCAGCGGCTGGAGGGCCAGGTTACGGCCAGCGAGGAAGGCGTGTCGACAAGCGACGGGGAGACTGTGGGGGCCGCTTCGCAGGTGGAGTCCGGGCGCAAGGTACTGGAACAGGGACTTGTGCTGTTGGGAAGCGGAGACGCTGTGGGCGCGGCGGGGCTACTCGAGAGGGCCGCAGGCGTCTTCGCGGATGCTGGGGAAGTGGAACTCGAGGCAAACGCGCTGTTCGCCCTCGCAACGGCGACCATGCAGCAGGAAAGGAACCGCGACGCAATCCTACCGCTGGAGAAGGCGGCCGGCCTCTTCCACGGACTACCATCTCCGCATGATGAAGCCGCGTGCTACAACACTCTCGGTCTGTGCTACCGCCGTCTGGGAGAACCCACTGCGGCGCTGGACTGTTATCACCGCGTCCTGGAGCTATCAGAAGGGGATCCGGGAACCCAGTCGACAGCGCTGCTGAATATGGGTGTGTGTCTGATGGGGATGGGGGACTACGAGGCTGCTATCGCTCGCCTCCATGAGGCGCGGTCCCTCAAGGTACAAGTGAGTGACCAGGATGGCGAGATTCGGGCACTCACTGATCTCGGGCCGTGCTACCGAAAGCTTGGCCAGTACGATCGCGCGCTCGCTATCTACCAGGAGGCCATTGCGCTCTGCGTTACTCCAGCTCAGCAAGCATACAAGGGCATGCTGCTGGCGAATGAGGGGTACTGCTATGTCGAGATGGGCCAGCTCGACATGGCCATTGCGTCATTCGACTTGGCACGCGAGACATGGCAGGCGATCGGCGACCCATGCGGCGAGGCATCCTCGTGGGTACCGACAGCGCATTGCCAGCGCCTGATGGGGAATCCCGCCGCGGCGTGGGCATCCCTCGAACGTGCCGCTGCGCTCTGCGGGACAAGCGACATGCGCGGGTCGGTCGACTACGAGCGCGGTTGGTGCCGACTCGAGTTGGGCGACCCGGCCGCAGCTCTCGACCTGTTCAAGAGCGCTCTAGAATGGGCGAACACGGGCGGGGACATGGAGGGTGTTCGCAACTGCAAGTGGGGAATCGCCAGAGCGTACGACAACCTCGGCCTGACCAATGAGGCCGTGACATGGTATGAGCTTGCGGTCACCGACATAGAGACGGTCCGAAGCAGAGTGGCAGGAGAGGAGGAGCGACTGACGTTCTCCGAGTCTGTCCAACGTATGTACGAGGAGTACCTCAGCCTGCTACTTGGGCTAGGAAGGGGGGCTGAAGCGCTTGGCGTCGCTGAGCGGTGCCGGGCGCGAACCTTCCTTGAGTTACTGGCAGCGGGGCCGACCGAGACGCTCAACAATATCGCTGAGGGAGGGATTCGTTCGGGCGTTGTGGACGCAGCAGTCATTGAGGCTGATCTTGAGGAGGTCGTCCCGAACTTGCCGCCGGATCTGGCGGTCCTCGAGTACTTCGTTGCCGAGGACGCGATTCTCGTCTGGGTGATCACGCAGGAAGGGATCCAGGAGCCTTTGCGTATCGAGACGAGCCCCGAGTCTCTTGCACGCCAGGTGATTGCTTTCCGTCAAGCGCTAGAGGCTGGACCAAGTCTTGGGAACACGGCCGATGAGGCTCTCCTTGCTCAGGCGCGGGATCTCTACGCGCTTCTCGTCCAGCCGATCGAAGACAAGCTCGCCGGCATGACCCACATGGTCATCATCCCGTCTGGCCCGCTCCACTACCTTCCGTTTGCTGCGCTCCTGCGTTCTCCTGGAACCGAGGGCTACGCCCTGTGGTCAGCACAATTCGAATCCGGCACGTACTTCGGCGACCGCTATGCCTTGAGCTACGCGCCCAGCCTTGTTGCCCTCAAGTACGCTCAGGAAGCTGCAGGAGAGGTGTCCCCGGAGCGATCGCTCCTCGCCCTCGCCGACCCGGACTCGGGAGACCCGGCGATCGCGCGTCTCCCTGATGCGCGGGCAGAGGTGGAAGCGGTGGCGGCTTTGTTCCTCGTGCATGCAGTGTACGTGGGTCGTGAGGCAACGGAGATGGTAGTACAGAGCCAGTCGGCCACGGCAAGCCAGCTTCTCTTGTCGACGCATGGCGTGTTCAACGCCGTGAACCCGATGTACTCATACCTCGTGCTCGCGCCAACAGAGGGGAGCGACGGGAAGCTCCACACGTACGAGGTGTTCGGCCTCGATCTTCATGCCGACCTCGTTGTGCTGAGCGCATGTGAGACGCTGTTGCCTCACCTCGAGGACATGGAGGCCCAGACGCGCGCGGTCCGGGGTGGCAAGGAGGGAGAGGACGAGAAGCTATCCCCCCAGCTTATGGAGGAGCTCACCTCAGGGGATGAGGTCGTCGGGCTGACGCGGGCGTTTCTTTATGCCGGGACGCCGTCAGTGCTGTCGAGCCTGTGGAGCGTGTACTCCGAAGCGACGAAGGACCTGATGGTGGCGTTCTACGGGTACCTAGATCAGGGGCTGGACAAGGCGGGGGCGTTGCGCCAAGCGCAGCGAGACGTGAGGAAGCTGTACCCACATCCCGCCTTTTGGGCCGCGTTCAACCTCGTCGGGGACTGGAAGTGAGGGCGACATGAACTGCATACAGGGGCCGAGACGTGCGGCGGCAGGAAGGGGGGGCGACCATGCGGCATTATGAACCGCTGTGCTGGCCACGTGATCTCATCGGTTTCTGTTGGGTGATCGCGAGCCTCCTGCTGTTTTGCCTGGCCGCGGCCCTTCCGGCTGGCGCCGCGCAGACACTTACGGTCCCCGACGACTTCCCCACCATTCAGGCAGCGATTGACGCGGCGGAACCTGGGGATACGGTCCATGTCCGCGCGGGTCATTACAGCGAAGCTCTGGTCATCGAGAAGCCGCTCCACCTCGAGGGTGCGGGACGGACGGAGACGGAGATCCAGGCTCCCGACGCCACACAGGACGTGATCACGGTCAGCATCGACTCGGGCGGGGTGATCATAGAGGCGATCACGATCAGAGGCGGGAGTCTTGGCCTCTTCGGCAGACTTGGAAAGGAGGCGACGCTCGAGGTCGTTTGTACAACGTCCAGTGAGAACCGTACAGGGATCGTGTCTGTCGGGATAGGACGCCTTTCTGTGAAGCTAAGCTCATTCATTAACAACAAGCTCGTGAACGCCTGGCTTGCCAATGCCATCGCCGAGATCGAAGACAGCGAGTTCCTCCTTGGTGGTATGGGGATAATGCTGGATGGGAGCGTAGCAGCGAGACTGTCGCGCAACGTCATTGCACTGACGCCACGGGCCGTCAACCCGTACAGCAAAGCCTGCGGGTACTCTGATGCCCCGGCCGCGTTTACGGGGACGGTGGCTGGTATAGGGAACTGCATCTACGGTCTCCATTCCGATCTCTGCCCACCGCCACCCTTTGGTCCGTGGCCCCAGGGCTTTGCTGACCTGTTCTGGACGGAGGCAATCCGTCAAGCCGTGGAAGCCTACGAGCGAGGGGTGAGTCTGTACGTAGGGGAGCAGTACTCTCAGGCGGCGAGAGCTTACGAAGAAGCGCTCCGCGTGCTTGACAGGGCGCCACTTCCCATCCTGGGCGCGTACATCAACACAAGCCTCTGCGCGGCCTACTCCGCCTTGAGCCGGTACGAGGAGGCGCTCGAAGCATCAGAGTCAGCGCGGTCTGTCTACGCTGCCTACGCTATGCAGGTGAGCGTCGCGGATGCCGACGGAAACCTCGGCAACGTCTACCTAGGCCTGGGCCTATACGAGGAGGCGCTGGAGGCGTACCGGGCGGCGCGCGAGGGCTTCGTCACACACGCGATGGTGGCGAAAGTTGCGACGGTCGACATGAACATTGCCGGAGTCTACTACAGCGTCGGCCGATACGAGGAGGCGCTTGCTGCGCTGCAGCCTGCCCGGGACGAGTTCGTTGCCCACGGCACGGAGGCGGAGGTCGCGAATGTCGACGGGAACCTCGGCAGAGTCTACAACGCCTTGGGCCTGTACGACGAGGCGCTTACCGCGTTGCAGATGGCGCGGGAGGCATACGCTGCTACTCGCACTATGGTGATGGAGGTCGCGGGCATCAACATGAACCTCGGAAACGTCTTCTGCAACCTTGGGATGTACGAGGAGGCGCTGGGGGCGTACCAGGCGGCACGCGAGGTCTTCGTCACACAAGCGATGGTGGTGGAAGCCGCGATGGTCGACGCGAACACTGCCGGAGTCTACTACAGCGTCGGCCTGTACGAGGTGGCACTCGAGGCGTATGCGCAGGCACTTGCGTGCCTGGATCGGTCCACACCCGTCAAAGGTATGGTCTACTCGCTTCCCGGGGAGCGATGGATGGTGCTCGCCAACCGAGGGTTGTGCTTTGAGGAACTCTCGCGCTGGGAGGAAGCGATCTCCTCCTACCGCGACTCGATCGCCGTGATCGAGTCCATGCGGAGCTTCCTGCGCACGGAAGAGGTGAAGCTGGCGTGGGGGGAGCGGACGCAGCACGTCTACGAGCGTCTGATCGACCTCTTGTACCGACAAGGGCAGGGCGCGTTGGGATTCTCTTACGCTGAGCGTTGTCGGGCGCGGACATTCCTCGACCTCCTGGCGGCGGGACCGGTGGCAACACTCAACAATGTGACTGGGATGGGAATCGGTTCGGAAGGGGTCGACCCGGCGGTGATCGAGGCGGACCTCGGTGAGATGATTACCTACCTGCCTTCCGACACGGCGGTCCTCGAGTACTTCGTGACGGACAGGGCGGTGTTCTTGTGGGTCGTCAGTCAGGGGGGTGTGCAGGAGCCCCTCCGGCGGGAGATCCGCCGCGAAGACCTTGCTGACCAGGTGATCGCGTTCCGTGAGGCGCTGGAGGCAGGGTCGAGTCTCGGGAACACGGCCGACGAAGCTCTTCTTACTCAGTCGCGCGATCTGTACGCGCTTCTCGTCCAGCCGATCGAGGACAAGCTCACCGCCATGGCCCATGTGGTCATCATCCCCTCCGGACCGCTTCACTACCTCCCGTTTGCAGCTCTCTTGCGCTCTCCGGGAACGGAGGGCTACGCCCTCTGGGCGGCGCAGTTCGAACCCGGCGCGTACTTCGGCGACCGCTACGCCTTGAGTTACGCGCCGAGCCTTGTTGCCCTCAAGTATGCCCAAGAGGTCGCGGGAGAGGTGTCCACGGAGCGATCGCTCCTTGCCCTCGCCGACCCAGACTCGGGAGACCCGGCGTTGACGCGTCTCCCGGAAGCGCGGGTAGAGGCCGAGGCCGTAGCGGCTCTGTTCCCCGTGCATGACGTCTACGTGGACCGGGACGCGACGGAGGCCATAGTGCAGAGCCAGTCCTCCACCGCAAGCCAGCTTCTCCTGTCAACGCACGGCTTGTTCAACGCCGTGAACCCGATGTACTCGTACCTCGTGCTCGCACCGACGGACGGAAGTGACGGGAGGCTCCACACGTACGAGGTGTTCGGCCTCGACCTTCACGCCGACCTCGTCGTCCTGAGTGCGTGTGAGACGCTGTTGCCTCACCTCGAGGACATGAAGGCCCAGACGCGGGCCGTTAGGAGCGACGAGGAAGAGGATGTGGAGCTGTCGCCAGAGTTGATGGAAGAGCTGACGTCGGGGGATGAGATCGTCGGGCTGACGCGTGCGTTCCTTTATGCCGGGACGCCGTCAGTGCTGTCGAGTCTGTGGAGCGTGTACTCCGAGGCGACGAAGGACCTGATGGTGGCATTCTACGGATATCTGAACCAGGGGATGGACAAGGCGGAGGCTCTGCAGGCTGCGCAGAGAGACGTGAGGCGGCTGTACCCTCACCCCGTCTTCTGGGCCGCGTTCAATCTCATCGGAGACTGGAAGTGAGGGCAGACATGAACTGCACACAGGAGCCGAGACATGCGGCAGCAGGAAGGGGGACGACCATGAGGCATTGCGAACCGCTGTGCTGGCCACGTGATCTCATCGGTCTTTGTTGGGTGGTCGCGAGTCTCGTGCTCTTCTCCTGGGGTGCGAGCGTTCCGGCGGAGGCCGCGCAGACGCTCACGGTCCCCGAGGACTTCTCCACCATCCAGGCGGCGATTGACGCAGCAGAACCCGGGGACACGGTGCATGTCCGCGCCGGTCACTACAAGGAAGCTCTCGTCATTCGAGAGCCGCTCAACCTAGAGGGTGAGGGACGGACGGAAACGGAGATCCAGGCTCCTAACCCGGATCAGGATGTCATCACGGTGGACATAGACGTGGGCACGATGCTCATCCAGGCACTCACTGTCAGGGGTGGAGCCACCGGGATCTACGCAAGCCTTGGCGGGGACGCAACCCTGGAGGTTCTGGACACGACCGCCATGGAGAACCAGATTGGTATTCGGTCTTCCGGGATGGGCCGCCTCTCCCTCAGGCGAAGCTTCTTCATCGACAACGAGGTCGCCAACGCCCATTTGGGCAATGCCGCGGCCGACGTAGAGGAGTGTGAGTTCCTCCGCGGCCGCATTGGAGTGCTGCTCACAGCGGAGGTGGACGCTCACCTATCCCGCAGTGTGATCGCCCTTGGGAGGCGGGGCATCAATCTGTACACCCAGGCCTGCGGGTACTCCGACGCCCCGGCCACGTTCGCCGGGAAGGTGGCTGGCACGGGAAACCGCGTGTACGGGGTCACGACCGATCTCTGTCCAGACTACCTCACTGGACCGTGGCCGGAGGGCTTCTTGGAGCCGGGGTGGACGGAAGCGGTTGGCGAAGCGGTGGAAGCGTACAACCGGGGCGTGGATCTGTACGACAAGCAAGACTACGTTCAGGCGGTGGGGGCGTACGAAGAAGCGCTCCGCACGCTGGAAACAGCGCCGCTTTCCCTGCTGGAGGCGTACGTCAACACCAACCTCGGTGCGGTCTACAGAAACCTTGGCCGGTACGAGGAGGCGCTCGAGATGCATCGGGCGGCGCGCGCGGTGTACGTCGCCCACGCGATGGACGTGGATGTCGCAAGGGTCGACTATAACCTCGGTGCGGTCTACTACGACCTTGGCCCGTACGAGGAGGCGCTCGAAGCGTACGGGGCGGCGCGCGCGGTGTTCGTCGCCCACGCAATGGACGTGAACGTCGCAAAGGTCGACAACAACCTCGGCCTGGTCTACGACGACCTTGGCCGGTACGAGGACGCGCTCGAGATGTACGGGGCGGCGCGCGCGGTGTACGTCGCCCAGAAGATGGCCGTGAACGTCGCAGGCGTCGACAGCAACCTCGGCATCGTCTACAGAAGCCTTGGCCGGTACGAGGAAGCGCTCGTAGCGTACGAGGCGGCACGCGCGGTGTTCGTCGCCCAGAATATGGACGTGGACGTCGCAATGGTCGACAAGAACCTCGGCAACGTCTACAACGACCTTGGCCGGTACGAGGAGGCGCTCGAGATGTACCGGGCGGCACGCGCGGTGTACGTCGCCCAGAAGATGGACGTGAACGTCGCAAAGGTCGACAGCAACCTCGGAGTCGTCTACAAGAACCTTGGCCGGTACGAGGAAGCGCTCGAGATGTACCGGGCGGCACGCGCGGTGTACGTCGCCCAGAAGATGGACGTGGACGTCGCAAAGGTCGACGTGAACCTCGGCGTGGTCTACAGAAGCCTTGGCCGGTACGAGGAGGCGCTCGCAGCCTATGCGCAGGTCCTCGCTTCCTTGGATCGGTTCCCGCCCCTGGAAGGCATGGCCTTTTCCCTTCCTGCGGAGCGATGGATGGCGCTCTTCAGTCGCGGGTTTTGCTTTGAGCAGCTTGAGCGCTGGGAGGAGGCGGTCTTCTCCTACCGGGACTCGATCGCCGTGATTGAGTCGATGCGCGGCTACATGCGCACGGAAGAGGTGAAGCTGGCGTGGGGGGAGCGGACGCAGGATGTCTACGAGCGTCTGATCGACCTCTTGTACCGACAGGGGCAAGGCGCGTTGGGATTCTCCTACGCTGAACGTTGTCGGGCGCGGACATTCCTCGACCTCTTGGCGGCGGGTCCGGTCGCAACGCTCGCGAATGTGACTGGGATGGGAATCGGTTCGGAAGGGGTCGACCCGGCGGTGATCGAGGCGGACCTGGACGAGATGATCGCCTCCCTGCCAGCTGGAACTGCGGCGCTCGAGTACTTCGTGACCGAGGACACTGTGCTCGTCTGGGTGATCACCCAAGCAGGCGTCAAGGAGCCGCTCCGGCTGGAGATCCGCCGCGAAGACCTTGCCAATCAGGTGATTGCCTTCCGTCAGGCGCTGGAGGCACCGCCGAGTCTCGGGAACACGGCCGACGAGGCTCTCCTTGCTCAGTCCCGGGATCTGTACGCGCTTCTCGTCCAGCCGGTTGAGGACAAGCTCGCCGCCATGACCCATGTGGTCATCATCCCGTCTGGGCCGCTGCACTACCTCCCGTTTGCTGCATTGCTGGACTCGCAAGGGACGGACGACTCCCTCTGGGCGACACAGTTCGCACCCGGCGCATACTTCGGCGATCGGTACGCGTTGAGCTACGCGCCGAGCCTTGTCGCACTCAAATACGCTCAAGAAGCTGCAGGTGAGGCGTCTGCAGATCGATCCCTCCTTGCCCTTGCCGACCCGGACTCGGGAGACCCCGCATTGACGCGTCTCCCGGAGGCGCGGGTGGAGGCGGAAGCCGTAGCGGCTCTCTTCTCGACGCACGAGGTCTACATGGACCGGGACGCGACGGAGGCTGTTGTGCAGAGCCAGTCCTCCACCGTAAGCCAGCTCCTCCTGTCAACGCACGGCTTGTTCAACGCCGTGAACCCGATGTACTCGTACCTCGTTCTTGCACCGACGGACGGGAGCGACGGCAAGCTCTTCACGTACGAGGTGTTCGGCCTTGACCTTCACGCCGATCTCGTCGTCCTGAGTGCGTGTGAGACGCTGCTGCCTCACCTCGAGGACATGAAGGCCCAGACGCGGGCCGTTAGGGGTGGCGGCGAAGAGGATGTTGTGCTGTCGCCGGAGCTGATGGAAGAGCTGACATCGGGGGATGAGATCGTCGGGCTGACGCGGGCGTTCCTCTATGCCGGGACGCCGTCGGTGCTGGCCAGTCTGTGGAGTGTCTACTCCGACGCCACGAAGGACCTCATGGTGGCGTTCTACGGGTACCTAGACCAGGGGCTGGACAAGGCGGAGGCATTGCGCCAAGCGCAGCGAGACGTGAGGCGGCTGTACCCGCATCCCGTCTTCTGGGCCGCGTTCAACCTGATCGGGGACTGGCGATGACGAGAATGGCAGGACGGTGGCGTCAGGTTGAGTTCACAGTAGCCGCCGTAGTAGCACTTGCCTTGGGCGGCACTTGCGTTGGCTCGGACAGAGGCGCGGCGCTCTCTTCTTCCCGATCCGGACATCCACTTGTGGCCTGCCCGGCTTGCGGGGACCGCGTCGCTCTGCGAGACTGACCGCTCACGCGAGGAAGCGCCCTGAGCTGCCCTCTGCAGCGCCCGCCTCCTGCTGGTCGGCGGCCGCTGAGCCGCCCCTCATTGCCAGCCGCCGAACAGGTCGAAAGCACTCCAGTAGACGGGGTACTCGTAGTTGACCTGGGGGGTCCTCACGGCCATCACCTCGAGTTCGGCGCGCCGGAGCGCCTGGGCCTTGTCCAGACCGCCGCGGAGCGCCTCGTAGAAGTGGACGATGAGTTCCGTCGTGGCTTGCGAAGGCACCCTCCATAAAGTCGAGAGCACGGACGTCGCCCCGGCCGCCAAGAAGGCTCGCGTCAGGCCCACGAGCTCGTCTCCCGTGACCAACTGCGCAAGCAACTCCCGCGGCAGGTCAGTCGGCGCCCCGGCTTGAGGAGGAGCTTCCGGACTGTCAGCGAGAGGGAAGGGCGGAAAGGGCAGTGAAGGCGCCTCCTCTTCCACTCTGCCCGCTCGCCTCGTCCGAACCGCTCGGACTTCCTGCTGCATGCCCTCGAGTCCGGGCAGTAGCGTCTCGCAGGCGCTGAGGACTACAAGGTCCGCCCGGTCGAGGGGAAGCTCGAACACCTCGTACGTGTACAGCCTTCCATCCGACTCGCCTGCTGGATCCAGAACCAAGTACGAGAACATCGGGCTCGTCGCGTCAAAGAAGCCGTGCGTCGAGAGAAGGAGACTGTCCGCTTCGCGCGACTGAGATTGCAGCACACGCTCGGTTGCGTCGCGGTCCACGTACACCTGTGAGCAGGTGAAGGCTCGAGCCGCCTCCCGCGCCTCGACCTGCGCTTCGGGCAGCCGCGGGCTGGCCGTGCTGGGATCCGCGACACCGAGGAAGCACCACGGTTCCTCGCGCTCCGGCAGCGGGGGTTGCGTGTAGTTCAGGCTTGCGAAACTGGGGGCGTAGCTCACCGCGTACCTCTCGACCAGCCTGGCCGAAGCGGACCGATCGTGACTGGTCCATAGGAGAGCCTGGAAAGGTATGTAGTACAGCGGCCCGGACGGGATAATGATGAGGTGAGGTGCCGTACGGTCGGCACGGGAGGCCGGAGGCGGGAGCAGATCCTCTACCGGGCGGACGAGCCGGTCGTAGAGCTCAGCAAGGTCACGGTCCGCCTCAGTTCTGAAGTCCTCCAACCTCTTCCGGCAGGCGATGACCTCGTCCACGATCTCCGCCTGAGCACCCAGTAGGGCTATCGGCGCCGCCACGGCTGACTTCCGGACAGCCCAGACGTACGTGCGTGTCGCCGTGGAGAAGTACTCCAGCACCACTGTATCGTCAGGAAGCGAAGCCCGGACCTTCTCGATGTCCGCCTCGATCTGAGCGGAATCCACGGTTCCGCTGCGGACACCAGCCTCTTCCACGTTCTCCAGCGTTTCCGCTGGGCCGCGGCCCAGCAGGTCAAGAAAGGCCCGCGCACGGCAGCGCTCCACGTAGGAGAAGGCGGCGGTTCCGTCGCCCAATCGATTGAGGAGGTCGATCAGGTGCTCGTAGACGGCGCGCGTCTGCCCCTGCCACGCGACCTTCAGTTGCTCGGACTCGAGCCATGCCCGCATCGACTCGATCACGGCGATCGCGCGTTCGTAGGCGAGCCTGGCGTCCGCCCAACCCAGTTCCCCTTGTGCCTCGAAGCACTTCCCCAGTGAGAACAGCAGCTGCCAGCGTACGTTGGGGCAGGAATAGGTCATGCCCGCCGAAGGATCGACTCGGTCGACAAGCGCGAGGGCACATTCGTACAAGGAGAGCGAGTCCTCCAAGAGGCCCAATCCCGCGTACAGCTCGCCGCAGTAGAGGTCGACACTCGCGAGGCTCTCCCACATCTCTTGTGCCTCGTAGATCGCGCGTGCCTCATCGAAGCTCGCCATCGCACGCCCGTAGTCCTGCACCCCGAGGTAGGCCCGCCCCGTGTACATGTACAGCTCCGCTAGATCGAGGACCTGGCTTCCCCTGAGGAACGACCCCTCATACCCCTCTGTCGTGAGTGCAGTTAGGGCCTGCTCGTACTGCCCCTCCTCAAGGAGCGTGGCGCCCAAGAGGACGAGGTAACGGGTCCTGCGGGTATGCTGGAGGGCCTCCTTGAGAGTGAGGCGCGCGTCCGGTCCCATCCCTAATTGCATATAGACGGTGGCGATTCGCTGGCTGAGATTCCCATACAGGTCACGGGACTCGTCCGCCGATGGGTCGAGGAACTTGCGCGCGAGCTCGTAGGAGGCCAGCGCTTCGTCGTATCGACCCAACCCTCGGTACGAGTCTCCGAGCGCCTGGTGAAGCTC
>Ga0247841_10010265_pt1 | contig 12803 bp, 6 predicted proteins | sample LaCruzMarch2015__2_FD_192410 | JGI IMG/M metagenome (GOLD analysis project Ga0247841, IMG submission 192410) | Freshwater microbial communities from meromictic Lake La Cruz, Castile-La Mancha, Spain - LaCruzMarch2015_18m | ecosystem: Environmental > Aquatic > Freshwater > Lake | place: Spain... | reverse complement strand
GTTGTACGGTGAGTGCTCCATCTCGTTGTTCACTGATGACCGGATTGCACACCGGGCACACACAAATCAGGGGAAATAAAGAAATAAAACCCGAAGGACAAACCGCAATGGAAGCATCGACATTCACTTTAGCTAAACTTTTTAAAGAAGGAGGTTATGTTACAGGGATGTTCGGGAAATGGGGACTTGGATTTCCTGGTTCAACATCCACGCCAAACAAAATGGGCTTCGACGAATTCTATGGTTATAATTGCCAAAAGTTAGCACATAGTTACTATCCCGATTATTTGTGGCACAACGACCAAAAAGTGATGTTCGTTGGAAATGAAAATACTGGACGAAAAATTTATTCGGCTGATTCAATTCAAATTCATGCCTTGCAATTTATCAGAGAAAACAAGCAAAAACCGTTCTTTGCTATGCTCACATATACCTTACCACATGCTGAACTGAGCGTTCCAACTGATTCCATCTTCAATCAGTTTTCAGGAAAATTTGAAGAGAAACCATTCGTTGATAATGGAATAAGTACTTATTTTTCATCGGAACAACCTAAGGCATCATTTGCAGCTATGGTCGAAAGACTTGATTTGTATGTGGGAGAAGTGATACAAGAGCTTAAAAAACTAGGCATTGACAAAAACACGATGATAATTTTCACGAGCGATAACGGTCCGCATCGTGAAGGTGGTGCTGATCCTGATTTCTTCAAAAGTTATGGCCCATTACGAGGTGTAAAACGGGATTTATATGAAGGTGGCATTCGTGTACCAATGATTGCGTATAGTCCGGGTTTAATCAAATCATGTAGCAAAACCAACCAAATCAGTGCATTTTGGGATGTGATGCCTACTTTTTCAGAATTGCTACATATTAAACTGCCTGTTAATTCAGATGGAATTTCTTTTTTACCCACTTTATTAAGCAAGAAAACTCAAAAGCAACATCCTTATTTATATTGGGAGTTTCATGAGCTAGGTGGAAGAGTTGCCGTAAGAATGGGCAATTGGAAAGGTGTAAAACTGAACTACGGCAAGAATCCCGATGGGTTAATGGAACTTTATGATCTATCAAACTACATTCATGAAGATAAGAATGTAGCTGCAAAACATCCGGAAATAGTTGCACAAATTGAATCTATCATTAAAAAGGAACATATAAAATCAGACCTTTTCAATTTTGGGAGGAATTAATTCTAAGTCAATAATATCAAATTCATTATCAAACAAATATAGTTATGTTGAATAAACAGAAATTGTTACTTGGAGTGTCCATTATAGGATCTTCTTTTGCAACATCAGCACAAAAATCTCTAACTAAAATCGCAACATTAGACAGAGATAAAAAAGTCAAACCGCGTAATATCATTTTCATTCTCACAGACGATCATCGTTTTGATTTTTTTGGTTTTACCGGAAGAGTTCCCTGGCTGAAAACACCGAATATGGACAAACTGGCTTCAGAAGGTGCATATTTCCCAAATGCATTTGTGACAACTTCGTTAAGTTCACCAAGTCGTGCATCAATACTTACCGGAATGTATTCGCATTGCCATACCATTGTTGATAATGTAGCTCCAGACCCCGGAAATCTTGTTTATTTCCCACAATACTTGCAACAGTCTGGTTATCAAACTGCATTTTTTGGCAAGTGGCACATGGGCTCAGAATCGGATGATCCACGTCCGGGCTTCAATCATTGGGAAAGTTTCAAAGGTCAGGGTGTTTATTATAATCCATTGCTAAATATCGATGGTCAAAAAGTGGCGTACAAAGATTCAACTTATATCACTGATTTACTGACAGAACACGCTTTGAATTTTTTAAAGGAACGTGATAAAACAAAACCATTTTTTGTCTATCTTTCACACAAAGCGGCTCATGCTCAATTTATGCCTGCCAAACGTCACAAAGGCTTGTATAAAGATAAACTGTACCATCTACCACCAACTTTTGAACAAACAAAAACCGGGGCTTATCGCGACTTAAAATGGCCGGATTGGGTGGCTCAACAACGGGTAAGTTGGCACGGTGTGGATTATATGTACAATACAAATACCGACATGAACTCCAATGTTCAAGACTATTGCGAAACATTACTGGGTGTTGATGAAAGTGTCGGTTCTGTTATGGATTATCTTAAAAGTGAAGGTTTAGATGAATCAACAATGGTGATTTATATGGGCGATAATGGCTTTAGTTGGGGTGAACATGGTTTGATTGATAAACGGCATTTCTATGAAGAATCCGTAAAAGTGCCATTTATTGTTCATTGTCCTGAAATTTTTAAAGGAGGTAAACCTATCACTAAAATGGTTCAAAATGTAGATGTTGCCCCAACCTTTTTGGATATGGCCGGTTTAAAAAAACCTGATTATATGCCCGGATATTCGATTGTTCCTTTATTGAAAGGTGATGAAACGAATTGGCGTGACCATATTTTTTATGAATACTTTTGGGAATTTGATTTTCCAATGACACCAACCATGTTTGGAGTTCGCTCCGATAAATACAAATTTATTAAGTATTATGGTATTTGGGACAGAGATGAATTTTATGATATTCAGAATGACCCAAGCGAAATGTATAATTTAATTGGCAAAAAAGAACTTCAACCTGAAATTAAAAAACATGTAGACATGTTGAATGATTGGCTTGAAAAAACGGACGGTTTAAAAATACCACTTAAGAAAAATAATGCCCCAAGAAATATGGATTATAAGCATAAGAATGAGTATTGATTTTAATGTAACATCAATAGATAGTTACATTAAAAAAAGGATTTGTTGACAAATAAATCATTTGACATTTTCTGATTTATTTTAACGGAAGGAAGAATGTCTAGTTTATCCCAGATTCAGCATTAGAAAAAAATCATTATTTTTATGGTCTAAATTCTAATGCTTATCAATAGAGAAAATGAACCTATGGAATTTGATATATCCTATACCAGCAAAGAGATTACTCCATGGGGCGGAATGGTTTTTTTGAAGCAAATGTTGCAAAAAATCGGCTACAGGGAGTTAATTGAGAATAATCCGGATTTGCCTGTTTCCGGATCAAATCGCGGATATAGGACTTCTACCATAATTGAGGGTTTTATTACCAGTATTTGGCGTGGCGCAAATCGTTTTTTGCATTCAGAGGTCACTCGTCACGATGCAGCATTAGGAAGAATTTTTGACTGGAATAATACTCCTGGACAAGACACATACAAACGTTTCTTCTCTAAATTCACCCAAACTACAAATCAAAAGGTAAGTGATTATTTTTATTCATGGATTTTCGACAATGTCAAGTTCGATAATTTTGTAATGGATATCGATTCCTCGGTAATGACTCGCTACGGTGAGCAAGAAGGCGCAAAAAAGGGCTATAATCCGATTAAGAAGGGCAGGGCAAGTCATCATCCGCTTATTGCATTTATAGCAGACGTAAAATTAGTGGCTAACATGTGGCTGCGAAGTGGAGATTGCTCCTCTGCAAATAATTTCCTTTCGTTTTTAGAAGATACCTTGTCAAAATTAAAAAACAAAACTATTTCATTAATCCGTTTAGATAGTGGTTTTTTTCAAGCGAACATATTGGACTATTTGGAGCAAAAAGTAATGGATTATGTTGTGGCAGTGAAGTTTACGCATCCCATTCAACGAGTTATTCAAGAAAGTTCAAATTGGATTGTTTTGGATACGGGAATTGAAATTTGTGAGCAAATGTATCAAAGTGAATCATGGGATAAACCACGTAGAATAGTGGTTGTAAGGCAAAGAATAAAAGACAGACCAAAGGCTCCAGGCAAACAACTGAGCCTATTTTCCGAAGAAGAAATTCACCGAAACAATCGTTATTCAGCTTATGTAACTAACCTGAAACTACCTGCCGCGGAAATTTGGCGACTTTATAGAGGTAGAGGAGATGCCGAAAACAGAATTAAAGAATTAAAATACGATTTCGGATTCGATAGTTTCAATTTAAAAGACTTTTTTGCCACTGAAGCTGCATTGACTTTCGCCATGATTGCATACAATTTAATGTCGCTTTTCAGAATGTTTGTTCTACAGCAGAGAACGCAAGAAACTTTATCTACGCTAAGATATAGAACTTTTGCTATTGGTGCATATTTTGAAAAAGTAAATTATAAACTCGTTCTCAAAATAGCTCTGAATAAAAAACGACGAGCATGGTTCTCTGGTTTGTGGAATTATTCAAGTAACTTCGATTTTCCATTCAAATTATCTAATGTGTAATCTGGGATAAGTTCTCCTTTTTTGTTTTTTTGTTTGTTTTTTTGTTTGTTGTGCAAGTGTTGTGCGAATGTATAAAATAAAAAAGCTACTCATTTAATTATCAAATGAGTAGCTTATATTATTGTGACCCCGTTGGGATTCTAACCCAAGACCTTCAGAACCGGAATCTGACGTTCTATACACTGAACTACGGAGCCTTTTTTGCGAGTGCAAAGTTAGCAAATTTATCCAATTCTGAAAACTTAAATTCGGGTTATAAAATAATCTTTTAATTCCGACGAATAGTGAACTAATTATGGGTTGAAATTGTATAATGATTAAGAAATGATTTTTTATTTATCTCAATAATAGCTTTGTACTAAAAATCTGACCTGAATTTTTGCCGGTAATCTGGAGGATATAAAATCCTGAATTAAGATTTCTTCGTTCAATTAAAACCCTTGTACCAACAAATGTTTCTTTGCGAACTTCCTTTCCATTCAAATCCAATATACTCAATTCGAAATCTCCCTGAACGGCGATATTGGGTAATTCTACTACAAAACGGTCTTTTGCCGGTTGTGGAAATACGATAGCTTTTAAGATTGACACTGGTTCAAAAATGCTGTTGGTTGGACAATTGACTGCAGTTACGGTTAGTTTTGTTCCATTTAAACCACTTTGCTCATAACATGTTGATTGTGTAATACCCGTAATATCTACTGTTTGAGGCGATCCGTTTTTGCTAAAAATAACATTTACATTATTAACCGTTGGTGCAAAAGTATATGAATACCAATTGTTTCCATTATCTGACATTGCAGTTCCTGGCCAGGATGTAAATAGATTGTTGTTTGTTCCTGTCCAAGCCCACAGATACACTCCCGTTGTGCCCCACTCTGTTGGTTTTTTGAATGAAACTGTAATTCCTGTTGGTGGTGAAATTGTTCCTACTGTAAATGTGGCAGTATATGTGGCATCGCTCAACAAATCGGCACTATCTACTATTTTATATGTAAATGAGGCAGTTGCACTTCCTGCCGTGTACGATAATTGAGCAATATCAGTAACTATTTGGTTTGTGGTTATTGGGTTTAATCCAAGTTTTATACCCCCTAATAAAGGAACACTAATAATTTTTATTCCTTTGAAAGTATTTGCTTTTGGACTCGTGAAACCAAAATCAGAAATAGCAAAGTTGTAAATTTCATTAGCATTTAGCGTTTTATTTATATTTTGACCAGTAGGATTATCGGTGACAACAGCTGAGATATTGATAAGATAATCGCTGCCACCATTGTTATCCCAACTTGTACCGTGATTGATAACAAAATTGATTTTTGTAACAGCTTGAGCTGGATTATTAAATGGACCTAATACTACTTGCCAACTTCCATTAATCAATGTAAAGGGAGTTTCTACAGCCCCACCAGTTGAAGCAACAGTACCTGTTGGTTGATATGCCGAATTTGCAGTTGTCCAACCATTTACTCCCCAATGTAATTTTGAAGTAGCGGTTGCGTTTTTACAAGTGATTGTTATTGTATTTGTACTCGTTGGTGCAATTGGGTCCCATGTTACATTTCCAGTTGTACCGCCGTTATTACTATCACCTGTTCCAACATACACATGCTGAATTGCAGAGCGATTTACATTTCCTTTACTGTCAATTGCCTCTACGTAATAATCAATCAGGGTATCTTTGAGTCCTTTAATTTCGGCATAGCATAAATCGGCTTTGGCTTGTGGCAGTATAAAAAAGTTTAGTTCTGGATCAACTGGATCTTCAGCCATTGGCCGGCGCGTCATGGCAATTTCATTCCATGCATCCACATCAATGCCACCAGTATATGTTTCATTATGAGTATTTGATTCTGCATTTACACCATCTTTATCTGTCCGATATTTCAATTTTACTGAAGCTAAACCGCTTACATCGTAAGCAAAAGTCCACACATCAAAATCGCTCGAAGTAGCTATCTTTTTATAACCAGTAGTTGGTCCAAAAGTAAAATCACCGGGATTATAAGGATAACGTTGTGGAATAAAAACAGATGGTGCAGTATTGTCGATATTTGGTTTTGAATTAATCACATTTTTTGCATAATCTATGGCAATATTACCGGTCATAGAAGCTTTCACTTCCATATCTTCGGCTTTACCGTAATACATGAAGCCTGAGTTTAAACCTCCAAAATAGAAATGCCAGGCTTTTTCGGCATTAGTAGCAGTAGTTCCTCCATCAGCAATTTTGTCTATCCGCAAATTCCCTCCTTCAATATCTTCGGCCATTGTAACATAATTCTCAGTGGCAGTAATAACGGCCCAATTTCGGGCATCTTCAGTCCAACCATCTGGATTGAAGCGGTAAGTGGATGTTGAATAAAGAGGCCATAACCAATTGATATATTGAGGGTGACCCCAATCGCTTCCGGCATTTACCCACGCACCATCTTCAACATGCACTACATCTGATATTGGAACAGGATGGTCATTTAGAAATTGTTGTATGGTAGTAGGTTCATAACCTGCCGAACTTGCAGTATGACTAAAACCATTTACAGATTCGTTATAATAGCTGTTTCCACCGCCCCATGCATTGTCGCCATCATGAGCCATGAGTATAATTGAAGGTTGATTAGAATTGCTGAAAGGCTCAATATTGGAAGATATATCACTAGTTCCATGCGTACCAAATCCATCTAAATAGCTAATATAATTACACATTGGAACTACATCAATTTTATAAGCTGTTCCGGTTGCAGGGTCAATATATTGAGCTTTGTGCGCCTGATAGCAATACGGTGCAGCCAGTAAACTCCCACGACCATCAATGGTTCCTGTAAACCAATTATTTCCTTTGGCAATAACCATATCAGCTTTGTTTGGAGCATCAATATTGCCTGTAATATTGTAAGGATGAGTGTAATCGGATAGTGTGCGTGCCAAATGACTATTGGGGATAACCGACCATTGAATACCACAATCCACTAGACTTTTAATAATCCGTTCGCTAAAAGCACATTCTGCCGGCCAATATCCTTTTGAAACAAAACCATAATATTTATTGGCAGCATATTGATGGGCTTTTATTTGTTTTACCAATGTTCTGTCGCTTACAAATGGCGATAAAGCATGGTCGTAGGTAAAACAAACCACATCTAATCGTGGAAAATTTCCAGAGGTTTTCCAATTGATAGCTTCTTTATAAGCATTCATCCAGCCTGAACCATATCCCCATTGGTTTTTTACACCCAACGATTGAATATTTTCCATTAGTCCAGCCGAAATACTTAATTGTGCGCCTGCATTTGGCAAATCTTTTATACTACTCACTGCATTTCGAGGAGATGTTTGATAAGCCTGAATACGATCGTCAAGTCCAAATATTCCTTGTAAATCGTTGGTTGGATGCGCTATTGGACTTCCTGTATACATATTTCCACCACCCATTTTAAGTCGGTGCGATTCTTCAACAAATTGTTTTGAATCTGGTTTATCTTTACTCTTTTCAGCCCAATATACTGGCTGATCCATGTGCCAAAGATAGGTTGTATGGACTTTTTGAGCAATTGTGAAAGTTGAAAACACAAATAGAAAACAAATTGTAATGATCTTTATAGTTTTCAAATTTGCTGCTGTTGTGATTTTTATAGAGTTCATAAGTGATTAGTATTTAAGTCAGTAAATTGATTTAAGATTTAATCAATTCTACATTTTTACAACCATTTTAGTTAGTTTTCTGCCATCTTTAGTCGAAATACTAACATAATAAATTCCCGGAACACATGCTGATAAATCGATTTCAGCTTTTTGTTGCAAAGTGGAAATATTCACTTTGATATGTTTACCCAATGTTGAAAACACTTCAATATTATTGGCATTATCAGGTATTGAAAAATGCACAATATCATGTGTTGGATTTGGATACAATTTCCAACTGTTATCCATTACATTTTCAACATCTGTGGTACATGTCACCACAGTTACTGCATACTTTTTTGGAGCTGTACCACTTGCAGTGCCCGATTCCCAACAAATATCAGCATTGGTTGACAAATCGACTGTTTGTTCTGTCCCCCGATTGCTAAAAACAATTCCAACGCTATTCGCAGTTCTGTTTGATATTGTATAAGTATAAAAACCATCCACATCCTTGGTTGCAATAGTAGTTCCGGGCCATGTACCTGCAAGTGTTGTTGAAGCATTTTCCCATATATAAATGGCTACTGTTGTCCAGCTTTCGGGGGCTTTAAATCTAACTTTAATTGCTCCGGGAGCTTCAGTAATGTATGTATTTGTCAAAACTTTCGATGACAATCCTGCTCCATCTATAGCAATTGCCTTCAAAACGGTATTATTGGCAGTGATAGAAATGGGAATCGAATACATTGTTGAACTTGCAGTTGGAGTTGTATTGTCTAAAGTATAATAAATGCTTGCACTATTGGTGGCAGATAATGTAACCGAAGTACCGCCTAAATAAGTTCCACCCGAAGGAGTCACGCTTAAAGTTGGTGCCGGAGCAGTAATGGTTTTTATCCATATTGTATAGTTTACGCCCCAGGTTACAGGGGTATAATCAGTTGGTGCTGTATATGTTCCACTTCCAATTTTCACTATCAACGTTCCATTTTTTCCGGTAACTGTTGCCACATATAAATTAGCTGCACTTTGATTAACAACAACAGTACTTTCACTATGTAGTCTTACTGCTCTTCGGGCTGCAATCATTTCGGCTATTTTTGTTTTGTTTGCATTCCAATGAACAAATGAAATACAAGGAACTCCGGGCGAACAAATCATAAAAGCATTGGCCTGTAACACATTTCCAATAAACTTGTTGGCATCTCTATAGGTGTCGTGATTATCAACAAATGTGGTTGCATAACGTTTCGTGTCGGGATGATGAATCAATCCGGCAGGCTGATTAGCACCATTATATTGCCAAACCAGCTTTGTCAAATCATTTGAAGATGCCCAGTTATTCAAAGCATATTTAAAGCTGAAATCGAATGTGGTTGATTTGTTTCCTGTTCCAGTTATCCATGCTTTGAGCAAATCGTAACTGCCATCAAAGTACTCACCAACTGAATAATAACCAGCTGCGGCATCATTATATTCGGCCACATAACTCGCACTATACCCTTTTGTCATGTCGTAACGCCAGCCGGCATAGCCCATTTCATTTTTCATGAAATCAAGATAAGCTTTAATCGTATTCCGAACATTTAAGTTGGTATGATCAATATCGCGCGAGCCATTAAAATCTTCACCCGTATCTGCAGCTCCTGTAGGCACTATTTGACCTGCTTGATTTTTAATTTCATCGGTTTTGCAAATTGTTTCTCCACCCCAAATATAGGTTACACCTTTGTAGGTTTCATTAGGAAAATCGCCCCAATTAAAATTACCACTTCTGTGGTTAACCACAATATCTGCAATACATTTGGTTCCATTTGCTTTCAGTGTGGAAATAAGTGTTTTTAAGTCGGCAGAATTTCCAAACTTGTTATTTTGATTAAAATACTCTACCGGTGTGTAACCCATTCCTACATTGTTATCATCGCCACTTGGTGGAAGCCAGACTAATGTAAAACTGTTGGAAATTTCGCTTGCTTTTGTTGTTAAAGTAGTCCAGTTACTTTCGGCATAAGAATCCCAGTTAAATGCTTGTAATATAACGTCCTCACATTGAGCCGGAGCTTGTGCTTTGATATTTAATGAAATAATAGTAAAAAAAGTGATAAAAAATAGAATTGATTTTTTCATGATTTTTTGATTGCTTTATTTGTAAGTTGACAAAGATAAACAGATAGCGTTTTGAGTAAGTGATAAACAACTAAATACCTGATAATTATTTTATGCAAACGTTTGTTTTTTTTATAAAAGTACAAAAAAAAGAGCAGACATTATCTTCAAATAAAGTCTGCTCCAAGTAAAAAAAAATCAAATATTATTTCTTTTCCAGCTGTTTTTGAATTTTTTTAATGGCTGATTCAATTGATTTTTCCGGTTCAATCACATTGTATTCACCCCAAAATTGAGGTTCGGAAAAGCCAGATGCTTCGTCGCTGATAACTACCGACGGCTTTAGACGTTCTTTGTAATCTATAGATTTCTTCTCGGTATATGGCTCCCAATCGGTCACAGCCATTTCTATAATTGAATGATAATTGCTATGGAAAAGCTTTTTCTTCCAATTGATTTTTAGACCTAATTCAATGCGACTGTAGGCATAATACCATTTCCCATCTTTCTCGGTATAGTCAATGCGGTATGAGGTTTCCACAGGATATACATCGGCATTAAATGGTTTTTTCTGAATAAACATTTGGCTGGATAAATCCTTGTTTTCAATATTCAGATTGAATATAGCACTTTTTAATGCCAAATTTTGTGCATCTATATATAACTTTCCGTAATACAAAGGCTCAGTTTTGCCCGCACGTTGCTTAAAGTCCAAGATATAAATAATTCGATTATCCATACGGGTGGAACGGTCGAACGAAAATTCGTAATTTGATATCATATCTTCTGTAAAAATCATCTCGGGATTTTTCATTACATCCAGATATAACGAATTAAATGGGCCACCCATCAATTTGAAAGCAACCGTGTCCAACTTACTGTAGTCGGCTTTTTTACGGGCTTTATAGAGTTTTGCAATGTCCGATTTTGACGAAGTGTAAGGTTGTTTATAAATTTCCACAACAGCTTCCGAGAGCGAAACATAAGTTCTGTTTTTCTTTATTGTTTCGCGATAAAATGCGGTCATTAACATCTGTTCGTTTGGGTAATTTTCGCCTTTTTTGTCAAGTACAGCACGTATCAACACCTCAGCATCTTTCGACACCACGTTAATTTCGGGTAATTCGATTGAGATGCGTTCCAATTCAATACGAAGCTTTTCGGGATTAATATCGGTAAGTGCAATAAGTTTATTTTTATAACCCATAAAACTTACCGTAATCTTAGGATCGGTCATATCTTTGGCAATTTTTAGTAAAAATACACCTTCGGAGTTCGTAACAGTAGAAATATTCGTTCCCACCACATTGATACTTGTAAAAGCCAATGTCACATTCGATTTTTTATCCACCACATAACCTTTGTATTCGGTATAATTTTCTTGATTACGAACACCGGTAGATGGCGAAATGGTGGCTGAAATTGCACTATTTGCAGTAAAAAATAATAACAAAGAAATGAAAATTGACAACATATTGCCTATGCGAAATCGACTAAGTGTTTTCATAATATACTTTGATTAAATGTTTCGAGCTGTAAAGATAAATAAAATTTTTAGTAGTTGTACTTTAGCAAGTTAAAGAACAAACTTCAATACAAAATATTGTTATTTAATGACATGGTTCTGGTGCAGATTTACATTCATCGGGATGTTAATAACATCAATGGTTTATCGGGATATAAAACATATTAAAGTTTACACATTCAGTTTTTTTGATTTAAGAGCGTTTTATTAATCTGTGTGGAAAGTAGAGTTCGAACTCGGGAAAATCAACTTAGCCTAGCACAATTCTTACGCTGAACTTGAATTATCAAAAATACGCTCGCTGTGTTTTACTCACAAAAAAAGATTGCATCAAATGGAGGCAATCTTTTTTTGTGAGCATGTGATTATGTATCACACTGAAATTTTTATTTTGAATTGATATAAGAATAAAGTGTTGGTATACAATATATTATTGCATCGTTTATTTTATTATTACGTTTGAGAAGAGAACTCTAATCTTTGAATTTTGCACTCAAAAACTCGCGGTTCAAGCGTGCAATATGCGAAATTGAAACTGCTTTCGGACATTCAGCTTCGCAAGCACCTGTATTGGTACAGTTACCAAAACCAAGTTCATCCATTTTAGCAACCATCGCTTTTGCACGAGCGGCTCCTTCTACTTTTCCTTGTGGTAAAAGTGCTAATTGACTAACTTTTGCTGCCACAAACAACATAGCAGAGCCGTTTTTACAAGCAGCTGCACAAGCTCCACAACCAATACATGACGCTGCATCCATAGCTTCGTCAGCATTTATTTTTGAGATTGGAATAGCATTACCATCAGGAACACCACCAGTGTTAACTGAGACATAACCTCCTGCCTGAATAATTTTATCGAAAGCACCACGATCGACCATCAAATCCTTGATAACAGGAAATGCAGCTGAGCGCCAAGGTTCAACAGTGATAGTTTGTCCATCGGTAAAGCGACGCATGTGAAGTTGGCAAGTCGTAGTTTCACCGTCGAGTCCATGTGGATGACCGTTAATGTACAAGCTACACATTCCACAAATTCCCTCGCGACAATCGTGATCGAAAGCAATTGGTTCTTTACGTTCTTTTACCAATTTTTCATTCAAAATATCCAACATTTCGAGGAATGAATTGTCCGTAGAAACTTTTTCTAATTTATAAGTTTCAAATTCGCCTTTCACTTTTGGACTGGCTTGACGCCAAATTTTTAGCGTTACATTTATATTTTTTTCCATAATAATATTAGTAAACGAGGAAACAAGGAAACGAGTAAACTATAGCTAGTTTTGGTTTTTAATACTTCCTTAA
>Ga0247841_10010264_pt1 | contig 12804 bp, 11 predicted proteins | sample LaCruzMarch2015__2_FD_192410 | JGI IMG/M metagenome (GOLD analysis project Ga0247841, IMG submission 192410) | Freshwater microbial communities from meromictic Lake La Cruz, Castile-La Mancha, Spain - LaCruzMarch2015_18m | ecosystem: Environmental > Aquatic > Freshwater > Lake | place: Spain... | reverse complement strand
ATATTGGCTGGTGGACCCGTTACTGTGACCCATCCCGAAATAACACGCTATTTCATGACAATACCAGAAGCATGCCAGCTTGTACTTGAAGCTTCAACTATGGGCAAGGGTGGAGAGATTTTTATTTTCGACATGGGCAAACCAATCAAGATCCTCGACCTGGCTAAAAACCTCATCCGCCTGAGCGGATATTTACCTGAGCGTGAAATAAAAATTGTTTACAGCGGTCTGAGACCAGGCGAAAAACTTTACGAGGAGCTGCTCAATGAAAGCGAATTTACTTTGCCTACCCATCACCCCAAGATCATGATCGCGCGGGTGCGAAATTATGCCTTCGAGGAGACGACAATGATGATTGGCGACCTCATGCAACAGTATACACTAGGAGACCAGTATTCAGTTGTTCGAATGTTGAAGAAGTTTATCCCGGAATACATCAGCAAAAACTCCGTGTATAGCACCTTCGATTGAGTGAGACAGGCAGATTAGATTATAACTGTAATCAGTTCATCTAAAAATCAACATATTTTAATGTATGAATTTTTTAGACTTTAATAGCTTTCAGGATTTTATCTTAGGGGATATCAATCTGAAACTATTATTTTGTTTCATACTTGCGTTTAGTATCTCCTTTTTCCTGATCCCTTCTATCGTTGAGATTGCAAAAGCTAAATCGCTTTTCGATGAGCCCAACAACCGTACCTCTCACATCAGTAAAATTCCAACATTGGGAGGACTGGCCATTTTTAACGGGGTGGCCATATCGCTGTTGATTTTTTTCAATTTTACCGAGTTTCCTAAATTTCAGTACACCATTGCAGGTCTTCTTATCATTTTTTTCACTGGATTCAAGGATGATATCATCGGCATTACACCATTTAAGAAACTTATAGCCCAGTTTATTGCGGTATCTATTACCATTATCTTTGGTCGTATTCTCATTACTAACCTGCATGGCTTTCTCGGCATCTGGGAGTTTAATTATCACATGGGTATTCTGGTTACGGTAATCACCCTTCTTGGTATAACCAATTGTTTCAACCTGCTCGATGGCATAGATGGTCTGTCATCAAGTCTCGGCATACTGGTATCACTCACCTTCGGCGCCTGGTTTTATCTGGTTGGTGAATACAATTGGGCCATCCTGTCATCCGCACTCATAGGGGCGTTATTGGCCTTCTTCTGCTATAATGTATATGGTAGGAAAAACAAGATTTTTATGGGCGACACTGGAGCCCTCTTGCTGGGGTTCATTTTGGCTGTGATGGCCATCAAGTTTAATGAACTAAATATAACCATTCAGGGCCAATTTAGGGTCCATGCAGCACCTTCAGTATCTATCGGCTTCATGATGATTCCCATTTTTGATACCTTACGTGTCTTTGTGACCCGGATTCTAAAGAACAAGTATCCCTTTTCACCCGATAAGACCCACATTCATCATTACCTTTTACAACTGGGACTTACCCACTTTCAATCAACACTTGTATTATTTCTCGTCAGCATCTTTTTCATACTCATCTCATGGTTTTTGCAAAAGCTTTCGGTTGCATGGCTGTTAATCGTATTGTTTGCAATTGCAACCATTCTTTCCTACATTCCCATTTTACTATGCGAAAATCGGGAAAGAAAAAACAGACCTCTCATGTAAACGCATTTAGGAAGTACATTTAAAAGCAACTCACATATGGTAAATAATAAAGTTTTTCTAATTACAGGTGGTACCGGTTCCTTTGGGAACGCTGTTTTAAAACGCTTCTTATTTTCTGATGATATTCAGGAAATCCGCATTTTCAGCCGCGATGAAAAAAAGCAGGATGATATGAGAAGTGCATATAAGAGCGATAAAATTAAATATTATATTGGCGATGTAAGGCACTTCGACAGCATCAACCAGGCTATGGTAGGTGTTGATTATGTGTTTCATGCTGCTGCTTTAAAACAGGTGCCATCCTGTGAGTTTTATCCAATGGAAGCTGTGCGTACAAATATTTTGGGCGCTGAAAATATGCTGGAAGCAGCTTACCGAAATAATGTAAAACGAGTGGTGGTTTTAAGTACAGATAAAGCGGTCTATCCTATCAATGCCATGGGTTTGTCAAAAGCAATGATGGAAAAACTGATGATCGCCAAATCCCGGTTACTTGTACCTGAAAAACAGATTTTTTGTGCTACAAGGTATGGTAACGTGATGGCCTCAAGAGGTTCCGTAATTCCATTGTTCGTCAACCAGATTAAGGAAGGAAAGTCATTAACCATTACCGATCCAAAGATGACCCGTTTTATGATGTCATTAACCGAATCGGTTAACCTGGTAGAATTTGCATTTGCTAATGCAAAGCCCGGGGATATATTTATTCAAAAAGCGCCTGCTACGACCATCGAAAATATTGTATTGGCTTTAAAAAGTATTTTCAACGCAACCAACGAAATAAAAATCATAGGTACACGTCATGGTGAAAAATTGTATGAAACACTATGCAACCGTGAGGAAATGGCAAAAGCGGAAGAAATGGAAAATTATTTCAGAATACCAGCAGATAACCGGACTCTGAACTATGCAATGTATTTTGCGAAAGGTGAAATAAAAACTTCAGCTTTTGAAGATTACCATTCACATAATACTCACCAGTTAGATTTGGAAGAAACAAAACAGCTGCTACTTTCCTTAGACTATATTCAGGATGAACTAAAAAGTAATAAAAATGATTAAAATAATGACAATTGTAGGAACCCGTCCAGAAATTATAAAATTAAGTCGGGTCATTTCTCAGCTTGAAAAACACACAAATCATATTTTAGTTCATACGGGGCAAAATTATGCTTATGAATTAAATGAATTGTTTTTTGAAGAATTGGAGATAAAGAAACCAGATATATTTTTGAATGCAGTTGGAAAAACTACTGCTGAAACAATAGGAAATATCATTGCAAAGTCGGATGAGGTTATTGAGAAAGAAAAACCTGACGCGGTTTTACTGTATGGAGACACCAATAGTTGTTTAGCGGTTATCTCTGCGAAAAGAAAAAAAGTACCTATATTTCATTTTGAAGCAGGCAATCGCTGTTTTGACCAGAGAGTACCAGAAGAGATTAACCGAAAAATAGTGGATCATCTGAGCGATATCAATATGCCATTAACCGAACATGCCCGTCGATATCTTTTAAATGAAGGTTTGAAACCGGAAACTGTTATAAAGACAGGTTCTCCGATGAAAGAGATTCTGACCTATAATATGCAAAAAATTGAAAATTCGGATATTCTAACAAGATTAAAATTAAAAGCGAGAGATTATTTTGTACTAAGTACCCACAGGGAAGAAAACGTAGATTCAGAAGAAAATTTTTCTGATCTCCTGAATTCATTAAATGAAATAGTGGTCAAATATGATAAAAGAATAATTGTTTCTACTCATCCCCGCACGATGAAACGATTAGAAGAATTAAAAGGGAAACATTTAGATCAAAGAATTGAGTTTATGAACCCCATGGGACTTTTTGATTATATTAAACTTCAGTTAAATGCATTTTGTGTGATCTCTGATAGCGGAACAATAACAGAAGAATCATCAATTTTGAATTTTCCGGCAATAACAATCAGACAAGCCCATGAACGTCCTGAAGGAATGGACGAAGGCACTTTGATCATGTCGGGGTTAAAAAGCGAATTAGTATTGGATGCGATTGAGGTGGTTACCCTTCAGCATGATTTTACCAATAGGCAGTTCAAGATTGTACACGATTATGATGTTGATAATTTCTCTTTAAAAGTTATTAGAATTATCTTTAGTTATATCGATTATATTAATCGTACAATTTGGCATAAAATGTAATTGGGGGTATTTCAAAAATGAAAATTGTCATATTAGATGCTAATTGTATGGCAGGTCATATGATTAGCAAGTACATGGGTTCTTTAAATAAATATCAAATTATAAATTTAATATGTGATTCATCACTTTATCATCATGAAAATTATGTTGATGTCTTTAATAAAGAATCATTGGTTGACATTTTATATAAATACCAGCCTGATATTACCATTAATTGCGTACGATTGTTAATCGACGAATCTGAATCGCAACCCTATAAAGCAATTTATTACAATAGTTTCATACCCCATTATCTTTCTAAAATCGGGAAGGAAATGAACATGAAAATAATACAATTGAGTACCGATTGTGTTTTTTCAGGCAAAAAAGGAAATTATTCGGAGAGTGATTATAAGGATGGTGAAAATTTGTATGCACGAACAAAAGCCTTGGGAGAGCTGATTAATGATAAAGACCTTACACTGCGAACTTCCTATATTGGACCCAATATCAACCACGCTGATGAAGAATTGTTTCATTGGTTTATGATGCAGAAAGGAATGATCAATGGTTATGGTAATGTTTTTTGGACCGGCTTAACCACACTGGAATTAGCTAAGTCTATAGAAAAGGCTATTGAGTTGAATATTACCGGACTATATCATTTGGTGCCAGATACAAAAATATCTAAGTATGATTTACTGACACTGATGAAGAAAATATGGAAAAGAAATGATATTATTATAAATAGAACTGAAAAGATCGTGAAGGATAAAAGTTTAATGGACAATCGAAATCTTATCACGGTAAATGATTATGAAACAATGTTTTATGAATTATATGATTGGATGAATCACCATAAAGAGCTATATAGCAGCTACGTATCTTAATATCTTTTATTTACTTAAATATATAATCCGACAATTTTGAGCAATGGGAAAATACCAGTTTATTATTGATAAAATAAGGGAAATCTATCATAAACCTGAAGGGAAAATTTATTTGCACGAGCCTAAATTTATTGGTCACGAAAAGGAATATCTTCTGGAGTGTATTGATTCTTCCTATGTATCAAGTGTAGGAAAGTTTGTTGATCGTTTTGAAGAAATGGTTGCAGAATTCACAGGAGCAAAAAAAACAGTAGTTTGTGTAAATGGAACCAATGCGCTACATATAGGCATGCTGTTATTGGGAGTTGAACGCGACGATGAGGTAATAACTCAGCCACTGACATTTATAGCCACGTGTAACGCAATAAGCTATATTGGGGCCCATCCTGTATTTGTTGACGTTGACATAGACACTTTAGGCATGTCGCCAGAATCATTGAGAAGATGGCTTGAAAAAAATGCGGAGTTTAAATCTCATTCTGTTCCTTTCAATAAAACCACGGGCCGGCGCATCAAAGCGTGTGTCCCTATGCATACTTTCGGGCATCCATGCAAAATAGATGAAATTATAGAAATATGTCAAGAATTCAATATTGAAGTAATTGAAGATGCTGCAGAAAGTATAGGCAGTTTTTATAAAGGAAAACATACCGGTACTTTTGGCAAAATAGGAGCGTTAAGTTTTAATGGAAATAAAACGATAACTACAGGAGGCGGAGGTATGCTTTTATTTCAGGATGAAGAGCTGGGTAAATATGCAAAGCATTTGACAACACAGGCAAGGGTTCCGCATCAATGGGAGTTTGCCCATGATCATATCGGCTACAATTATCGCATGCCAAACATCAATGCTGCAATCGGATGTGCCCAGATGGAGCAGCTACCTCATTTTTTGGCTGCTAAACGAAAAGTCGCAGAACAATATGAAGAATTTTTCTCAACCTCTGCTTCAATCTCAGCAAAGACCGTAACCTTTATTAAAGAACCCCGGCATGCGATATCAAACTATTGGCTGAATGCATTAATATTTGAAGATTTAAATGAACGGGATGAATTTTTAAAAGAGACGAATGAGAATGGAATATTGACACGCCCCACCTGGCAATTAATGAATAAATTGACCATGTTCAACCATTGTCAATCAGATGAATTGCCTAATTCGGAATGGTTAGAGGAAAGGGTTGTTCAAATTCCAAGTTCAGTAATTTAAATATCATTGAAGATGAAGTATAAATTTAATAAAGTCGGACAAAATGTAATAGTTTATGAGCCAATTACTATTATAAAACCAGAGATGATTTCACTTGCAAATAATATTATTATTAGTGAGTTTGTATACATAAATGGTGGGTTAGGAACTTATATTGGAAATCATATTCATATAGCTGCTCAGAGTTGTATAAGTGGAGGTGGCTATTTTGTAATAGAAGATTTTGCCGGGTTAAGTGCTGGTGTTAAAATTATCACGGGATCTGCGCTATTTAATGGTGAAGGGTTAACAAGTCCAACATTACCTGCAGACTTTCAATCGGTTAAAAGATCATTTGTGATCATTAAAAAACATTGCGTCCTGGCAACCAATGTTATAGTTCATCCAGGAGTTGTCATCGGGGAAGGGGCTATTGTTGCAAGTGGCAGTATAGTTACAAAAGATGTTGAACCTTGGTCAATATACATGGGCACTCCAGCTAAAAAAATTAAGGAAAGAGATTCGCGAAATATTCTAAAATTGGAAAAGGAGCTATATGATGTTCAAAAATTACAACCTTCTGATTTTAGTAATGAAATCAGTAAAATTTTGTCAATTTATTGATGGTTTTTAGTGTAATTTACATTATTTGAATGGAATCAATGCAAAGTAAAAAGCTTGAGGAAATACTTATTTCGCCAAGTACAACTATCCTATATTCTTTAAAGTTAATGGATAGAATAGATTGCAAATTATTATTAGTTTGTGACAACGACTTGTTTATTGGGCTTTTAAGTATTGGAGATATTCAACGCGCAATTATTAATAATGTTTCTATGGAATTACCTGTAAATGTAATTCTGAGAAAAAATCCGAGATATGTTAAAAAAGGAACCCCGATTGAAATTATCAGAGATGAAATGATAAAATTCCGGATGGAATTTATGCCAGTAATTACTGATAATCTTAAAGTGGATAAAGTTTTTTTTTGGGAAAATATTATTTTAGAAAAGAAATTGGCTCCTGCAATGCAATTTAATCTTCCCGTTGTAATAATGGCAGGTGGAATGGGAACACGATTAAAACCATTGACAAATGTATTACCAAAGCCATTGATCCCGATTGGAGAAAAAACAATGCTTGAGGATATTTTTGAACGGTTTGCCAATCATGGATGCGATAATTTTTACATATCGGTCAATTATAAAGCCGATTTGATTAAGTATTATATATACAACCAAAAATTACCCTATAGGCTGCACTTTTTTAAAGAAAAAAAGCCAATGGGAACAGCCGGAAGTTTATCATTATTGAAAAATGAAATAAATGGAACTTTTTTTGTATCCAATTGTGATATTTTAATTGAACAGGATTATTCAGAAATTCTAAATTATCATTATGCCAATAAAAATGAAATTACCATAGTCGCAGCACTAAAGCATTATCCTTTAGCCTATGGCATAATTGAAACGGGAGAAAATGGAAAATTATTAAAACTAGTTGAAAAACCTGAACTTACCTTTAAAATAAATAGTGGCATGTATATTCTCGAACCACATCTGCTTGATGAAATCCCCGGAAATCAGTTTTTCCACATTACCCAACTTATCGAGAAAATTATTAGTAGGAAAGGAAATGTAGGGGTTTTTCCGGTAAGTGAAAGGTCATGGAAAGATATAGGAAATTGGGAAGAGTATCAGAATTACATTAATGCTATTTTAAAATCAAATGATCATTAATCAGGTTACATCTTTTTTTTACAAAGGTTCGGAGAGAAGCTTATTAGCAAAGAGGCATATTATGTATTCTTTTTTCCTAAAAGGAATAAGTGTAGTAATAAGCTTAATGTTCGTTCCTTTACTGCTCAATTATCTTGATGTGGAAAGATATGGCATATGGTTAACCTTAACATCGATTGTAGGCTGGGTTTCATTTTTTGATGTGGGTCTGGGAAATGGATTGCGTAACAGACTTACTGAAGCTATTGCAAAAGGCGAATTCCAACTGGCAAAAGAATATGTTAGTACAACATATGCCTTAATTTCTTCAATTTTTGGTGGGGTTTTATTCCTTTTTTATTGTGTTAACCCTTTTTTAAAATGGAATGAAATATTAAACACAACACGTGTCCCTGAGAATGAACTTAGTGTTTTAGCATTAATTGTTTTTACTTTTTTTCTATTACAATTTATTTTTAACTTGATTGGCATTATTTTGATGGCCGATCAAAAACCTGCATTAAACAATGCTTTTAACCCTATTAGTAGTATCTGTTCAATTATTATTATTTATATACTTTCTTTTACAATGAAAGGGGCCTTTGTAATGATGGGCTTCGTGTTAAGTATAATTCCAGTCATAGTATTAGGGATTGCAACTTTTTACTTATTCAGGAGCAAATACCGGTATTTGAGGCCAAGCCTAAATCATGTTAAATGGAAACATTCACATTCACTCATGGGATTAGGTGTAAAATTCTTCATTCTTCAAATTGCTACATTGATCCTGTTTTCCACATCCAATATCATTATCACTCAAATTTTGGGAGCTGAACAGGTAACCATATATAATATAACTTTTAAATACTTCCAAGTGCCTGTTATGCTTTATGGAATCATTATGACACCCATCTGGTCAGCCGTAACGGATGCCTATACACGAAAAGATTTTCCTTGGCTCAAAAATACCTTAACAAAATTGAATCGATTTTCGTTTTTGGTTTTTGTAGGTATTATATTACTGCTGATTATGAGCCCTTACGCGTATTCTTTTTGGATTGGAAAAAAAATCATTATACCTTTTTCCGTCTCTGCCACAATGGCCCTTTATGCCATTATTAATATTTTTCTTTCTCCATACTCACAATATATTAATGGAATAGGGAAACTTTACCTTAGTACAAGATTAGTTGTTTTCATTTTTATCTTTTATATACCTTTGGCTATATTATTGGCAAAGAGTCCGTTGCAATTATCCGGGGTTATGTTGGCTACGTGTATAATTAATAGTATTGGCATTCCAGTTCAAATTTTTCAAACCAATAAACTAATTAACCAAAAAGCTCATGGTATCTGGAATAAATAGTAAACGATTAAAGGTTGTTTGGCTTTGTCATTTTGCAAATGAGGAAATGAAAAATTATTTTGGCACACCTCATGTAGCAGAAATGGCGCCATGGATCAATAATCTGATTCAAATTTTTCAAGATCGAACAGATATTGAGCTTTACGTTGTTGCGCCAAATTTATTTACAAACAGGGATTCCAGATTTGAAAAAAACGAAGTCAGTTATTTTTTTTATAAACGAATTCCACTTCCAACTAACAATAAATATGTAAGAGGAATTTATTCTTTATTAAAAATTGATGAAATAACTAACTATAACTGGGTAAAACGAAAAATTGTTAATGTCATTCAAAAAATAGACCCTGATATTATTCATCTGCATGGAGCCGAAAACCCATACTATTCAGCAGGAATTTTACCAGTACTTAAGCAATATCCTACGCTAATAACTATACAGGGCTTTATAAGAAGTGTATCAAAGATTAACTATAATATTAAGAAACGGATTGAGATAGAAGAGGCTATTTTGAAAGGAACAAAACATATCGGGGTTAGAACAGATGAAATGAGTGAAATGGCTCTTGAAATTAATCCCAGGGCAACTTTGCATATTCATAATTATCCTATTGCTATACCAACATTAGTAAAAACCAATATCGGAAAAGAAGAACCAATTGATTGCCTTTTTTTCGCCCGGGTAACCAAAGATAAAGGGATAGAAGATTTGCTTAAGGCAATTTCCATTGTGAAAAACACATATCCAAAAATATCGGTATCTGTAATAGGTGGTACAAGTAAAAGTTATTTTGCATATTTAAAAACATTATGTACAAGACTAAGCATCGAAGATAACGTGGATTTTTTAGGATTCCTACCTACACATGAGGATATTTGTAAATTTGTGTTGCACTCAAAAATGTGTGTATTACCAACTTATTATGATATTATTCCAGGTACTATAGTAGAAAGTATGTATATGAAATTACCTATAGTTGCATATGCTGTAGGTGGAATTCCTGAATTGAACAGAAAGGAAACCACAGTAATGCTTGTTGATAAACATGATATAAATCAACTGGCAGAGAAGATTATCCAAGTATTAACAGATACAGAGTTACGGAAAGAATTAGCAGACAAAGCATATATTCATGTTCATGAACGATTCGACAACAGTAAAGTAGCCAACGATATTATTAACGCGTATCAATCAATATTAGAAGAGAATTTCCTTTAATTGTTAGTCCATGATTTATATTGTTTTTATAGAGTTAACCGATTAATTAATGAAGAGTTCTACGAATTCAATCATAACCTTCTTTTTTCTAGTATATTTTGTAACTCGAACTCATGGTATTGCAGGTTATATTCAGTCTTTTTGGGTTTTACCCTTGTTAATTATATTTATATTCTCAATAGTAATTCTTTTTAAATTTTCGAAATCAGATTTAAGAATTATTGCAAAAGAATCTGTTTGGATTTTAATGTCATTTTTTATTTTACTTATTTATATTTTCTTTGGAGATGGCAATTTTAAGCTATTTGAAACATTTAAGTATCTGGTGTTTTCCGTTCCTTTTTATATCATCGGGTATTTTTGGGGTCTAAAAGGGCATGATAAAAACTTTAGAAATACAGTTGTCGGTTATTTTATTTTTATTTTATTATATCTGTTCACTAAATTTTTACAATTGGACAGTATAAACAGAATAAGCAAAGATACCCTGGGGAGGTTGTTTTATGTTCCTGGGAAATTTTCATACAATGACTTGATATTTTTCTGGCCCTTAATTTCTTTTGTCTTTATTTTGGCATTTATTCTTTTTTTAGAACATAATCGAAGTAGGCCAAAAAGATTTTTTTTATTTACAGTATCAATTATATATTTGATTGCGTTTTTTTTATCAGGGTTGGCATCCTCAATATTTTTAATCTTTTCAACACTGATTATATATTATTTTATTAAAATTGGGTCAAAAGGTCAAATCAAACTTTTACTTATTTTTCCTATAATTATCATGATCTCTTATTTAGGAATATACCTTATTGGCTCAGGAAAATTAGGAACTTTTGGAACCTTGACAAGTAAAACTAAGGGCATTATTTCGTTAATTAATTCAGGCAAATTATATGATGAGAACCTTTTTAATACAATAACAAGTGACAGGTGGACAGCCGGCCGATATTCCTTTCATCAATTTTTTGAAAAACCTTTATTTGGCCAAGGTGCTTATTTGGAAGGTGTAAAAGGCGATCTTGGAAACATCAAATCATATACTGGTGCGGCAGGTGGACACTCCTTCATTTTAGATTCATTAGCTTACTATGGTATTTGGGGGTTGACAATGGTAATGATACTGGTAAAATTTTCAAAGGATGCCTGGAAGTATTTTAGAGTTTCAAGTCAGCATGATAGAAAAGCAGCAATGGTATTTACCTCTTTGATAATTTCCTTATTGATTTCAAATATTCTAAATTCATCTTTTCTTGCCTCATACTTTGATAACTTTGTGTTTTTATGTTCTGGATTCTACCTTGGGAAATATATTATGATCAAACATGCAAAACTACTATAATCAATTAATAAATGAAGAAAGTTCTTTTTGTAGGTAATCGACTTCCAAATAATCAAACTGCTGGAGGTATTCTTTATGATAACATACTGAAAAAGTATGGAATAAAGAATTTTAGTTTAATGGCCGTATCTGAAAAAATAAATTTGTCTGATTTTCATCAGGATTACAAAAGCGTTCATGCTAAACAGTTTGCACTTAGAATACCACATATTAATATATTTTTTAAAATCATTTCAAAACTCCCATTAATAGAACCCATTTATATATTTTTAGTAAAAAAACTAATATTAAAAAAAATACTTAAATATGCGAATGCACAAAACTGTGATCTGATTTTTGCATCTCTTCGTGGAGATGTTTTACTTATATTAAAAGAGTTATTAAAAGAAACTAAATTACCATTGGTTGCCATGGTAGAAGATACCGTTGAACGAGAAGTGGATGATCATAAATTAGTTTATTATCAATTAAGGAAAAATTATTATAAACTTTTACCAAAAATCTCTAAATTAGCCGTAGCTGGAGAGACAATGCAGGATTACTTCAATGAAAAATTCGGTATTGAATCCGTAATCTTGAGACCATCATATTCAAAATTTTCGAATAAACCGTTAAAGCAGATTACTAATTTATTGAGGATATTTTTTTCTGGAAATATTTATGCCCCAAAAGAAATGAAGGCATTTTTGGAGGCATTACAATATTTTGCATCAAACAACTCTCATTTGAAAATTGAAATGTATATTGCATCACATCGACCTGTAATATGGAAGTCAAGCAGCCTAAAGGTTGTTAATTTAGGGTGGATTAATGAAAATAGACTTATTGAGTATATGGAAGAATGTCATATTTCTTATTTACCTTATAAATCTGAACGGGCATTTATGCATTCAATGAAATATGCTTTTCCTGCGAAAGCCGGATTTTATATTACCAATAACTTACCAATTTTCTTTCATGGACCATCATACTCCTCATTCAATACATTTATAAAGAAGTATCAAGTTGGAATTAGTTGTGCTTCAATGGAAAAAAGTGTTATAGCAGATTTCATTGAACGGTTTATAAATGACCAGAACTCCTATACATGTTACCAAAAGGAATGTTTTAAGGCATTCGAGATGGAATATACTATGGAAATATTCGAAGATAGAGTAAAAGATTTTTTTTTGATAGAATAAATTTTACTTGAAAATTTATCAGTAGTGTCCGGTTGTTGATTTTTTAAAAGCTTGTAACTATCAATAATTCAATATATAAACACGCGTTCTTTG
>Ga0247841_10010262_pt1 | contig 12810 bp, 7 predicted proteins | sample LaCruzMarch2015__2_FD_192410 | JGI IMG/M metagenome (GOLD analysis project Ga0247841, IMG submission 192410) | Freshwater microbial communities from meromictic Lake La Cruz, Castile-La Mancha, Spain - LaCruzMarch2015_18m | ecosystem: Environmental > Aquatic > Freshwater > Lake | place: Spain... | reverse complement strand
AGCAAGGACAACAAGGCGATTCCCTTGACCATCAACCGTGAAAACCAGGGCGAGATTGGCGCAAACTTGATTTTCCTGGTGGATCAGACCAAAATGGTGGTTAAAGTCGGCGATGTCATTAAGCTCAAAAATAATTCGTATAAAATTATTGACATTAAAAAAGATTCCGTTATTCTGGCAGACATAAATACCGGGATGGAAATGCCTGTACGACCATTTTCCGAGGCTGATAAACAGCTGTATCCGGAGGTTCGCGCCTTGAAGTCCGATAGTTCGCCGGATATAAAACCGTGAAGCTAAAAGCGGGCAATGCTACAATGAAATCGTCGGCCATCTTTTTTGTTGCTCTGGGGCTTCTGTTGACAGGCATGGCCTTGCCGGTCCGTGCCCAGGATGTAACCCCCGCACCCGCCGCGACGGAACAAACCGAAACCAGCACACAGACGACGTCAGTGGTCAGCACCGAGGCGCCCGTAACGGCGACCGTTGTACCAGAGAAACCGGCAGTTACGGCCGTCGCGCCTTCCGCGGAAATACCCAAGCCGGCGGACACGGCGACATCGGCTGCGCCGGCTACCGCCGTGTCGGAAGAATCGGATGAGGAAGAGATGGAATCGGCGACGACCGCAGTGACTGCTGTCGCGCCAGCCGGTTCTGCCGCGGAGACACCCAAGCCGGCGGACACGGCGGCATCGGCCGCACCGGTTGCACCAGCTGCACCGGCGGCGGGAAAAACGGAAGCAGTATCGCAAGCCGAAGCCCCCACGCCCGCCGTTGAAAAGCCCGTAACCGCAGAGACCAGCAGCCAGCCTGTCCCATCGAAGCGCTCTGGCGAAGAGGGGAAGTCAGACCAGCCCGCAGTTGCCACAGCGTCGCAGGCGGTGGTCAGCGCTGAGAAGCCGGCAACCACCGAATCAGTCACAGCAAAGCCTGACGACGCAAAACAGGCGGCCGCTGATAATACCGCGACTCCCACGGCCGTCGTCCCGGAAAAGTCGTCCGTGAACACTTCCGCAGATGAAAGCGCCAAGATGCCTGCCGCGTCCGTGCCGGAAAAACCGGCGGAAGAAAAGCCGGTCGCGGAAAAAGGATCGGATTTTGAATTGGATCGCAGTGCGGCAAATGCAGCGTCCGCCAAAGTCGAAGCCGGTTCACAACCACCAAAGACATCATTCTGGGGTCGCCTGTTTGGCCGTGACAAAGCTGCGCCGAGCGCGGCCGCAACGGATGGACGACAGACGACAGACGACAGCCTGCCCGCCGAAGCCTTGGCGAAGGCGGGACCACGGACCGAGGCCAGTGCGGAGGTCAAGCCTCCCGCGGCTACCGTCGACATGAAGGCGCCCAGCAAGATGCTTACCCCGGAAGAAGTCGTCGCGGCCCAGGAAGAAGTCCGTCGGCAGGCAAAGGAAGTGGAGGCGCTGAAGGCCTTGGATCTGGCCTACCAGGCGATGGGCCGGAATGACTTTGAAGCCGCCTTGAAGTATTTCAACCAGGCCATGAACGTGATGCCCATCCGTCCGCATACGGTGGAGACGCGGCAGAAGGCCATGCAAAGTCAGGCCGAATGCGAATACCGCATTGCCTTGAATTATTATAAGATCGGCAAATATAAGGAAACCAAGGAAGCCATCCGGCGCGCATTAGGATACAATCCCGCGCATCAAAAGGCCGCCCGCCTGAGCGAGCAGGTCAAGAAGGACGAAATCCAGGATGTCGCGCGCGCCGCCGTGCCCGTGCCGGTGCGTCATTCCACGGAGCATCTTGACCGCGTAAAGCAAATCAGCGCGTCCCTTGACCTCGGCCGGCAGTATTATGCCATCGGCGAATACGAGAAAGCCCGGCGCGAATTTAAAAATGTGCTGGTGATTGACGAGAAAAACGATGATGCCGCCGCCTGGTTGAAAAAAGTCTACGAAAAAATGTATAATCTGGAAACCGACCAGATGAACCGCCAGCAGGCCGACATGGTTTCACAGGTGCGCGATACATGGACGCCGCCGGTCAAGCGGGAGACAGCTGGTCCGGAGGCGAAACTCCAGGATACTACCATTACCGACAGAGGCAAGCGCCGCTTGTTGGAAAAATTGAATAGCATCGTGATCCCGCAGTTAGAGTTTCGGCAGGCAAATATTAATGATGTCATTAAATTCCTGGATCAGGCCAGCATTGCCTACGACAAGGATTCGCCGCCGGGTGAAAAAGGCGTGAACTTTATTATGCCTCAACGTGGCGCCGCCGCCGCGGGCACGGCGCCGGCCGCGGTCCAGCCCGCGGAAGGCGAATTGACCGGCGAGGGAGGGGCGACCGTCACGCAGGGCAATTTGCCCACCGTGACCCTGAGTTTGCGCAACGTCAGCCTGATGGATTCCATTAAATACATTACGGAAGTAACGGGGCTGAAATACCGGATCGAGGAAAATGTGGTGGTCATTACCCCGAGCGAAGCAGTCTATGGCGATTTGATTACAAAGACGTATAGAGTCCAACCCTCCATTGCAGAAACGATCATGGGCGCCGCCGGGAGCGCTGGCGGAGGCGGGGGCGGTGGCGACAGGATGGAGCTGGGCGGCAACGCGCCGACCGTGGAACGGGGCGATGTGAAAAAGTTCTTTGTGGATGCCGGCGTGCCTTTCCCGGAAGGCACCTCCATTGCCTATAGACCGAGTCTCAACTTGATGATTGTCAAGAACACGAGCGAAAATCTGGAAAACTTTGAACGCATCCTGACTTCCCTGAACGACGTGCCGAAGCAGGTGGAAATTGAGGCCCGTTTTGTGGAAGTCGCCCAAAATGACTTGGAAGAACTGGGCGTCGAATGGATATTGAACGACAACTGGGAACTGGCCGAAAATGCCGGCGCCGGCGCCGCGATTCCGATAGCGGGACGGGAACGTGTCCAGGTTAATCAGAATACCTTTTCCAAGGGTCTGCGTAACCTGGCCCAGGGCGCCAGCGGCGTTTCGGCGACCCCGGGCGGCAACATGGCCGGCATTCTCTCCATTTCGAGTATTCTGACCAATCCTGAAATGACCATGATCCTGCATGCCCTGGAGCAAAGGAGCGGCGCCAACCTGCTCTCGGCGCCCAAGGTCACCACTAAGAGCGGGGCCAATGCCGAAATCAAGGTGGTCAAGGAGTGGATTTATCCGACGGAGTTTGAGTTGACGCCGCCCCAGGTTTCGGGCAGTGGCAGCGGCAGCCAGGCCGTGATATCCAAGGCCTTTGTTACGCCCGCGTCGTTTCAAACCCGCGATACAGGCGTCATTTTGAACGTGACGCCGACGGTGGGTCCGGACGGATTTTCCATTGACCTGGTTATGCTCCCCCAGGTGGTCGAGTTGTCGGAATGGTACAATTACGGTTCCACGATAGTTGACCCGACCACGGGCCTGCCGGAACTTATGAATATGCCCCAGCCGATTTTCAAAAGCCGCAATATTACCACCAGTATTACCATCTGGGACGGTCAGACCGTGGTTATGGGCGGGATGATTACGGAACGGCAAACCACCACCCTGGATAAAATCCCATTTCTGGGCGATATTCCGCTGTTGGGCTATCTCTTCCAGAGCAAGACCAGTAGCAGCGAGAAATACAACCTGTTGATCTTTGTCACGGCCAACCTGGTGGATCCGGCCGGCAATAAGATCAACAAGGATCTCATTGCGCCTGGCGCGGGTACCGTCAGCACGCCGTCCGCCGCCGCCTCCGCCACCCCCTGAGCGGAATTTTCGATTGCCGATTTGCGATTTCCGATTTTTCTGAATAAAGCCGGTAATTCTCATTATAGCATTCTGTCGTCTATCGAAAATATCATCCCGAACGACTTGTCCGCCATAGCTCCTCTCGCCTTGGTGAAGCCTCCGGCGAAGATCGGGTGAGCGACGGCGGAAGCGAGGGATATCTTCCGTTTTTTTCTCTCTTGTAAATCGCAAATCGGCAATCGCAAATCGAAAATTCCTCATGGCCTCCTCTCTCTTACTTGTGGATGCGCTGGGCATTGCCTATCGCGCTTATTATGCCATTACGGGGCTAACCACGGCCGCCGGGCGACCCACCAATGCTGTGTATGGATTCATCAAAACGCTCATGCAGATGGAGCGGATCTGGCGCCCGTCGCATAAGCTGGTGGTTTTTGACGGCGGAACGCCTGCCGAGCGGCTGGAGCTTCTGGCCACATATAAGGCCCAGCGGCCTGCCATGCCGCCCGCGCTACGCGAGCAACTGCCGGTCATTGACGCCTGGCTGGATGCCGCGGCGATTGCCCATGTGCGCCTGGAGGGCAGGGAAGCGGATGATGTCGTGGCTTCAGTGGCGGTCCAGGCGGCGGCCGCGGGCTTGGACGTCCTGGTGGCATCCAGTGACAAGGATCTGCTGCAAGTGGTCACCCCGTCCATTGCGGTTGTAACACCCGGCAAGGTGGCGGAAAAAATTGGGCCGGCCGAAGTCCTTGCCAAAATGGGTGTCCGCCCGGACCAGATGGTGGACTGGCTGGCGCTGACGGGCGACAGTTGCGATAATATTCCCGGGGTGCCGGGCATTGGCGCCAAGACCGCGACGAAACTGCTTCAGCAATGGCAGTCCCTGGCCAACGCACTTGACCATGTGGATGCGATCGAACCGGAAAAGGCGCGGAGAACACTTCGGGAGCATCGCGAACTGATCGCGCGCAACTTGGCTTTGCTCCGCTTGCAGACGGATATCGATTGTGGAGCAGCGCTGGCTGACATGCAGGCGCGGCCGCCGGATGCGGGCGGCCTGTTGGCGTTCTATGAGAAAATGGAGTTTCATACGCTGGCCAAAGCCCTGCGCGAACCCACGCTGTTCTGAGAAGCAGGCTGGAGGCGGGCCGTAGACCGTGGACTAAAGCCTGTAAGTTAACCCACGAAAATCATTCTGAACCCTACGATTTCCTGTTGTGCGACATAACTTAAAACAGGCGTTCCCTAAGGTAGATTATGGTTTTAAGCACGATACGCGAAAAAAAACTTCCTACAGCCTACAGTCTAACAGCCTACAGCCGATCTTTCAAAATCCTGCTGGCCGTGCTGGGACTGGTCGCGCTGTTTACCGCGGGGTTGGCCATCCGGCGCGTGGTGCTTGCGGCCCAGTATGAGCAGTATGGGCGGCCCTTGCCGTTCGATCTGGAAAGCGCGCTGGAATTCCGGTACGTCCGCATGCTCTTCGATACCGGGCGCATCCCCAGCCTGGATCAAGCCGTCCAAGTGCCGGAAGGCGTCGTGGTGCGCGAGACCTATACCCTGGGCGCGGAATATGTCTATGCCCTGGCCGCGCGGCTGTTTCCCCGAACGATGCCGCTGGATGAGCGCGTGCGCTGGATTGCCGCCGCCTGGTTCTGCCTGGGCATTCCGTTGATAAGCCTCTGGCTATGGGCGTGGACACGGTCCGTCTGGGCGGCGGGGATTGCCGGCGCGTATTACGCCGTGTCGCTGGCGGCCGTCATGCGCTCCACCGGCCAAGGACTCCACCATGAAAACTTTGCGTTGCCGTTGCTCATCGCTCACTGGGCCCTGGGCGCGTGGGCGAATATGATCGGAAAAGCAAACATCGCCACGTCGGCGCAAAGCGCCAAGTGGCCCCTTGCCGCCCAAGGCGGCGACGGGGAACATCGAACGAAGAACGAAGAACGAAGAACAAAGAACGCCTTTTTCCTTGTTTCCCTGCTTTCCGCCTTAATGCTCGCGTGTGCCGTGTCGGCTTGGGACCTGATTCAGTATTACGTCATCTTGTGGGGGATTATGTCTTATGTACGGTTTGTGGCCGGAAAGTATTTTCGGGATTCCCGCGCTTGCCTGGCATGGTGGCTGACCCTGCTGGCGCTGGCCGGCGCCGGCGCGCTGAACCCCTACCTGCGTGCCCATGCGTTTGCAGGTTCGTACGCCATGTTGCTGGCCTATGGCGTGGCCCTGGGCATGGGCGTTGAGTGGGTTGGCCGATGCATGGGAATTTTCCGCCAGCTTGCCCGCCATAGCTTTAGCGACGGCGGGTGGCGGATCCGCCTGCGGCGGACAGTCTTGGTGGGAGGGGCGCTATGCGCCGCGACCGTCTTGATGGGATGGGTGCGACCGTCGCCGCGCGTAGCGCGCCTCCCACATGAAAAAGTTGCCCCGCTTCGGGGCCAAATGAATGAAATGCCGGAGCATAACGGGACAGGTCGCCGCCGTTTTTGGCAAACTCTCGTATGGGCCCTGATGGCCCTGTTGCCGCTTATCGTGGGTGTGCTCTGGATCCAAACCTACGGCGAGACTTACAGCCATTTCCTGGAACTGCTCTGGGCCAAGCTCCGGTTTCTTAACCATAAGCCCGCCGATCCCGCGTTGCTGAACTTTGACCAGCGCATCCTCTGGACGGCGCCCTTAAATTCTCCAACTTTCTTCTTGACAACCAATCTGTTTCCTGTAACACTGTTCTTGTCTTTATTAGCAGGCGCCATTGCCTTTTTTCATGCGCGCGCGCATCCGGATCCCGAAATCAATCAACTACTGAGTTACACGGTCATCTCACTTCTGGCCTTTGTATTTTTCATGCGGTTCCATGTGTTCCTGATCTTGGGATTTGCCGCCCTGCTGGGATGGTTAGGTTACTGGGTGTTCGTCAAGCGTAGTTTAACCCGCTGGCTGGTCCTGGTGCTGTTGCTGGCCGGGGTGGGTGTGGAAGCCGCGCATGTCTTTGATAATCCCACGCGTTGGGGCAGTGTGCCGGGCTATGTGAAAGAAAAGCTGTCCCTCTGCCGATGGCTGCGCTCGAATACGGATGGCGAGAGCGTGTTGGCCAATTTTGGATTGAGCTGTTTTTTACTGACCTATGCAAATTCCCCCATCGTTCTGCACCCGAAATTCGAATCGCCAGGCATCCGGGATCGGGTGCGGACTTACGGGGAAGCGCTATTCAAATCCAATGAGGAGGGTTTTCGCGCGTGGATGGAACCCTTCGGCGCCCCGTATTACGTGTATGCGCTGGGCGAGTTTGCCGATATTCAGCCGGAATCCCAAATGCGGTATTGCGTGAACGCGTTGAATCCGCCGCCGTCGGCCGCCGCGCGGTTGTTCGAGAAACGCCCCGAGCAAGGCCGCTATTTCCGTTTTTTGTGGGGGAATGAAAAGTACCGTGTATTCCGCGTCATCACGCGCGCGGATGAGTTTTCCGCGGGGCGCATGGCGGCGGAAGCTGCGCAGGCCTTGCGCCAGGGCCGGAGACCGGATGCGGAATACAAGGCCACGCAGGCCCTGATGTACGATCCGCATAATACGAATGCCATGCAGGTGCTCCTAAGGCTGCGGTAGTCCCTTAAACCATTTGGAACTGCGGTAAATAACAATAAAACATCAAAAACGGTTTTCCGATTATGACAGCCAACACGTCAGGCATGGCAACCGAAGCCCCCGCCGCCCCCTGGTTGCGGATTTGTGTCACGGGCGGCATAGCCTGCGGGAAAAGCCTGGTGGGCGCGTATTTGGAGGCACGGGGCGTTGCGGTCATTGAGGCGGATGCGGTGTGCCATGACCTCATGCGCGCGGGTACACCGCTGTTTTCGCAGATCGTGGCCGCCTTTGGGCGCGAGATTCTTGGCTCCGATGGTGGCATTGACCGCGCCGTGTTGGGGCGGCGCGTGTTCGGCGACGCGTCGGCGCTGCGCCGGCTGAATGCCCTCCTGCATCCGGCGGCGCAAGACGCCATCGAGGCATGGGTCCTCGCACGGCGGAAAGAGGCCCACCTGCAACCAGTTGCAGCGATCAGCGATCAGCGACCAGGCTACACCGAAGCGCTTCGCCCAGGTGAGTCAGAAGTCAGCGACCAGGCTACGCCGAAGCGCTTCGCCCAGGCGAGTCAGAAATCAGAAATCAGAAATCAGAAATCAGAAATCATAAATTCCGCTCAGGGATGGCGCGGAGGGGTGGTGGCCATTATTCCCTTGCTCTACGAGGTGGCCTGGGAAGCGGCTTGGGATCGGGTGATTTGTGTTGGCGCGCCGGTCGCTTTGCAACGTGAACGCCTGCGCTCCAAAGGATTTACGGAAGAGGAGGTACACGACCGAATGGCGGCCCAGTGGCCGGTGGAGGATAAAATGAAACGCGCGGATTATGTTATTTTTAATGCGGGCACGCGCGCGTGTGCGCAAAAGCAAACCGTCCAAGTCATGCAACAGATCGAAAAACATGTGGAGAACAGCGATGGAAGATAAACGGAACATGAATGAGAACAAATCACGGCGCGCGGGGCATCCCCTGCGTCATCCGCGGGGGCGAACAGCAATGTCTAAAATTTACGTGGAAAATGGCGCCGTACCTCCGATCCGGCATGGTCATGATAGTAATGCTCCGGGCAACGCGCCGGCTGCGAACACAGAGGTCAGAGATCATCCCGACTCTCAGAGAGGTCGGGAAGAGGTCAACGCCGGGTCGGCGCCCGTAGCCGGGTCGGCACCCGTAGCCGGATCGGCGCCTGTTGCTGCGCCGTTTGCGGACCAAGGCGGGCCTGCCCGCAATGGCTTCCGGCCCAGGCCGGATGCAGGCGGGCCGAACGGGAACGTATCGAACGGCAACGCGCCGAACAATACCGGCGCGGTCATGGCGTCCGCCCCGGTTGCATCCGCCGTGCGGGGCAAAGACCTGACCCTGCATCTCTCGGAGCTCCAGCGTAAATCCGTACCAGAACTCAACGAACTGGCGGCCCGCTACAAATTGGTGGATCTGGGTGCCCTGCGCAAGCATGAGTTGATCTTCGAAATCCTCAAGGCCAATGCCTGGCAACATGGCACGATTTTCGGCAAGGGGGTCATTGAGATCCTGCCGGACGGGTTTGGCTTCCTGCGCTCGCCGAATTACAACTACTTGCCCTGTCCGGAAGACATTTACGTGTCGCCGTCGCAGATCCGGCGCTTTGCCCTGCGGACCGGCGATACGGTGGAAGGTGAAATCCGCTCGCCCAAGGACAAAGAGCGCTTTTTTGCGCTGTTGCGCGTGGACAAGGTGAACGATAGCGATCCTGAGAAGAGCGGGCGCAAGATCCCCTTTGAAAATCTGACGCCGCTCTTCCCCGACCGGCGGTTCACCCTGGAGCGGGAACAGGAAGAGGTGTCCATGCGTGTCATGGATATCTTTACGCCCATCGGCATGGGCCAGCGCGGCGTGATCGTGGCGCCGCCGCGTACCGGCAAAACGGTGCTTCTGCAAAAAATCGCCAACAGCATTTCCAAGAATCATCCCGATGTCTACCTGGTTGTCATGCTGATTGACGAGCGGCCCGAGGAAGTGACCGACATGGAGCGGCATACGAGCGCCAACGTGTTGAGTTCCACCTTCGATGAGCCGCCCGAGCGGCACATCCAGGTGGCGGAGATGGTCATCGAGATGGCCAAGCGCATGGTGGAATGCGGGCGGGATGTCGTCATCCTGCTGGATAGCATCACACGCCTGGCGCGGGCCTACAACACAATGGAACCGCATAGCGGCAAGATCCTGTCCGGCGGCGTGGATTCCAATGCCTTGCATAAGCCCAAACGGTTCTTCGGCGCTGCCCGCAACATTGAGGAAGGCGGAAGCCTGACCATCATTGCCACCGCCCTGGTGGACACCGGCAGCCGCATGGACGAGGTTATTTTCGAAGAATTCAAGGGCACGGGTAATATGGAGTTGAGCTTGGACCGGCACCTCGTTGACAAGCGCATCTTCCCGGCCATCAATATCGAAAAGTCCGGGACGCGCAAAGAGGAATTGCTTCTGCACCCGGACGAGCTGAACAAGACCTGGATTCTGCGCCGGGCTTTGAACGGGGTCCAACCGGTCGAAGCCATGGAACTGGTGGTCAGCAAGCTTAAAAAGACCAAGAGCAATGCCGAATTCCTGATGACCATGAAGGAATGAGAAGAAATTTTCCGCCAGAGGCGGAAATGATTTGGTTGTTGAATTATTGAGCGATTTAGTGATTTAATACCCGCCTGTTTCGCAAACTAACTTAATCGCTCAATCACTTAATCGATAAATAATATCCGGGGGTGTGCGTGAAGGTAAAAGTTGAAAGTTCAGGGCCGTGCCGTAAAATACTGCATGTGGATGTGCCGACGGATCTGGTTGCGGCGGAATATAAAACCGTGATCGCCGCGTTCGTAAAAATGGCGCGTGTGCCGGGCTTCCGACCGGGCCGGGCGCCACAGACGCTGGTCGAGCGCCGGTATGCCAAGGAAATCGACGAGGACGTGCGGGATGCCCTGGTCGGGCGAACATATCCGGAAGCGCTAAAGCAGGCGCGGCTGGATCCCCTGGCCGTTTTGGATTTGAACGTTACGTTGAAACGCAATGAGCCGATGACCTACAAGGTCACGCTGGATGTGCCGCCCGAGTTCAAATTGCCGAAATACAAGGGAATCGGCCTCAAGGAAAACCCGATTGACGTGTCCGAGGCCACCGTCCAGCAAGCGCTTGATGCATGGCTTGATCGCCTGTCGCAATTTGAGGCTGCGGAGGGTCGGGCCATCCGCAAGGGCGATCTGGTGCAGGTTGATTATGAAGGTCGGTTCGATGGAAAACCATTGGCCGCGCTTGGCAAACATGTCACCGGCCTGGGGCAAGGCAAGGATTTCTGGGTCATGGCCGATGAAAACGCCTTCCTGCCCGGGTTTGATACGGGGCTCCTGGGCCTTTCGATTGGCGCTCAAAAAGAGATTACCGTTACCTTCCCGGCCGATTTCAAAGTCAAGGAATTGACCGGCAAGACGGCTGTCTACCAGGTGCAGGTCAAGGCGGTCCGCGAGAAGCGGCGCCCGGCGTTGGATGCGGAACTCCTGAAAAAGGCCGGAGCAGAATCCGAGGTTGCCTTGCGCGCCAAGCTGAAAGAATCGTTGCAGGACGAGGCCAAACACTCCGAAAAGGAACGGCTCAAGGAAGAAATTATCCGGTACTTGTTGAGCAAAACCTCACTGGATCTGCCCGAAACGCTGGTGCAGGAGGAAGCGCGCCATTTGTTTGCCTCCCTGGTTCGCCAGAACTTGACGCGGGGCGTTTCCCGGGAACAGGTGGAAGAAAAAAGAGCGGACCTATTGACGGCGGCGACAAGCACAGCCACTGAAAAAGTCAAGGTCGGATACATTCTGCACCGTATCGCGGAGGAAGAAAAAATTGCGGTGGAAGATGCGGAGGTTGACAAGGCCGTGGCGACGCTTGCTGAGCGCTATCGCATGCCAAGCGCCGAACTACGCAAGGAATTGGAAGAAAAGAAGGAGCTGGATTCCATCCGGCACCAGGTTCGCATGGACAAGACCCTCGAATTTCTGCTGGCCAATGCCAAGCTGAACGAAGAAGGCTTTTTCAGCCGGCTGGTCGGACGCTAACGGAATTTCCGATTTTCGATTGCCGATTAAAAATGGGGGATGATGATCATTTAGTTTTGGATTCTGTCTTTCTGCCCGCAATGCTGCGCACCCGCCCGCAATGCTGGCGCGTAGCGACTGCGGGCTGGGTAGTGTTGCAGGCGGGCTGACTACTGAGCGGTTATGGTGTTTCTATCAGTAATCGACAATCGGAAATCGCAAATCGAAAATTATTAATGGGGGTTTATTATGGGCAGTAAGAACCAGATGTTAGTGCCGATGGTGGTGGAACAAACCGGGCGTGGCGAACGCGCCTATGATATTTATTCGCGGCTGTTGAAGGACCGCATCATATTCCTGGGAAGCGCCATTAGCGACGAAGCCAGCAGTCTCATCGTGGCCCAGATGCTGTTCCTGCAAGCGGAAGACGCCAATAAGGAAATCAGCTTCTACATCAATTCACCCGGCGGCTCGGTAACGGCGGGCATGGCCATTTATGACACCATCCAGTTTCTAAAGTGCGATGTGGCCACCTATTGCGTGGGCCAGGCGGCCAGTATGGGATCCATCCTGCTGGCGGCCGGGACGCATGGCAAGCGCTTTTCCCTGCCGCATGCGCGGATCATGATGCATCAGCCCTGGGGGGGAGTGCAGGGAGCGGCCTCCGATATCAGCATCCAGGCCCAGGAAATTCTGCGGATACGCGATATTCTTAACGGTATCCTGGCCAAACATACCGGCAAATCAATCGAGGTAGTCGCCAAGGATACAGACCGGGATTTCTTCATGTCACCTGAGGAAGCCAAAAACTATGGCCTGGTGGATGAGGTGCTCGCCGGACGCGTGAAGAAATGAAGAATGCGGAATGAAATCAATTGCTTACCACGGATGACGCGGATAGCACGGATAGGAGGAGATATGGATGTTTGCTTCGATTTCATCCGTGAAATCAGTGTAATCCGTGGTAAATATTGCTGCCTGCTGTATTGAAAATTCGGAGACTTTTAATGGCCAAGCGCACGATGCCTACATGTTCTTTCTGCGGCCGCGGCCGGAACCAGGTCAATCAGTTGCTCGTGGGGCCGGGTTGCAACATCTGCGATGCCTGCGTCGAACTGAGCCGCAAGATTCTGGGCGAAGGTTCGTCGGCCCCAGGCGCCGCTGCGGCCACCGGTTCCGGTGTGGGCGTTGCCGCCGCTGCGCCGGCACTCAAGGTGCCCAAGCCGCATGAAATCAAGGCGTTCCTGGATGAGTATGTAATTGGCCAGGAATACGCCAAGAAGTCGCTCTCCGTGGCGGTGCATAACCATTACAAGCGCCTGAATCAGGGCGCCCATTTCCCCAAGAGCGATCCGCTCTCCGGCGTCGAAATTCAGAAAAGCAACATCCTGCTCATCGGGCCGACGGGCAGCGGCAAAACGCTCCTGGCGCGGACCCTGGCGCGCCTGCTCGATGTGCCCTTCAGCATTTCGGATGCCACC
>Ga0247841_10010261_pt1 | contig 12814 bp, 8 predicted proteins | sample LaCruzMarch2015__2_FD_192410 | JGI IMG/M metagenome (GOLD analysis project Ga0247841, IMG submission 192410) | Freshwater microbial communities from meromictic Lake La Cruz, Castile-La Mancha, Spain - LaCruzMarch2015_18m | ecosystem: Environmental > Aquatic > Freshwater > Lake | place: Spain... | reverse complement strand
AGATTGTTATTACTGTCATATTGTTTGGAATTCCCAATATTCGGTTGATAATTTATATATGTTTAAGTCTGAATCTTGCTACGAATGCATTGATTGTTTGGAATCATCGAAGCTTTTTTATTCGCAAGAGTGCGAGAGTTGCGTGGACAGTATTGGGCTTTTTGATTGTAGGAATTGCTTGAATTGCATTGGTTGCGTTGGGCAAATGAGCAAGTCTTATTGTATTTTTAATAAGCAAGTTACAAAGGACGAATATAAAGATTTCCTGTTAAAATATCCGTTAAAAGAAAAATCGAGCATAGATTACATTTTAAAGGAAAGGGATGCCTTGCGTACTAAAATTCCACAGCGCGTATTTTTTGGTTCGCATAATAATAACGTCTCTGGTAACCACATATACAACGCGCACAATATTCATAATTCTTTCGACATTAAAAGGGGAGAGAATTCAAAATTTTGTTTTACTGTTAGAGAAGCAATAGACTCTTATGATATATCTTTCACCGGTAATCTATCTGAGTGCTATCAATGTCTGACAATATTGGGAAGCGACAGGGTTATTGGTTCACAAACAATAGTGGATTCTCATGATGTTTTTTATTCCGAGGCCTGCTTTAACTGTAATGATATTTTTGGTTGCTACGGACTTCGTAAAAAATCTTATTGTATTTTTAATAAGCAGTACACAAAAGAGGAATATAATTCCTTAAAGGAGAAACTGATAGAGAAAATGGAGAAGGATGGAGAATGGGGGAAATTTTTACCATATTATTTAAGTCCTTTTGCATATAATGAGGCTATTTCAAACGAGTACATGCCCTTGAGCAAAGAAGAAGCCTTAAAGCAGGGATTTAGGTGGCAAGACAACATACCAAGTACTAGCGGGCAGGAAACGATGGCATTGGATAAACTTGTTTTAAATCCTGCGGACTATTCGGATGATTTATTGAAAGAAATTTTTAAATGTGAAAAGTGTGGTAAAAATTATCGGTTCATAAACAGGGAAATTGTATTTTATAAAAAAATGGAGCTTGCTTTACCAAGGCATTGTTCTAATTGCAGACACGAAAAAAGAATGAGTTTACGTAACCCACGTTATCTTTGGGATGCAAAGTGTTCTAACTGTGGTGATGGAATTAAAACATCATATAATCCGGAAGACCAGATAAAATTTAAGATTTATTGCGAGAAGTGCTATAAAAAAGAAGTATATTAAACATATGAATCAAGAGACTCTGGCCGGGCAGGCCAAACAATGTCAAAGTTGTAAACAGGAGTTCACTATTGAGCCGGAGGATTTTGATTTTTTTGAAAGAATGGAGGTTCCCGCCCCAAAAATTTGCCCGGAATGTCGTTTTAAAAAATTAGCTATTTGGAGGAACGAAATGTCTTTATACTCTGGGAAAAAATGTGATTTGTGCGGGAAAAACATAGTAACAATGTATAATCCTAAATTTCCATATAAAGTTTATTGTTACCATTGTTATTTTTCTGATTCCTGGAACGCCAAAGATTATGCGAAAGATTATGATTTTTCCAAGTCATTTTTAGAGCAATTCAAAGAACTATTAACCAAAGTTCCCAAAAAAAATACCTCCATTGATGCGGTTACCGGGCCGAACATAAATAGCGAATATGCGAACTATGCCGGCGGGATGAAAGACTGTTATATGGTTTTCAATGGTGGTGTAGGGGAAGAAATAATGTATTGCCGAGGAATACGCGAATCAAAAGAAACTGTTGATTCCTATTTTGGTGAACACGCTGAAAAATGCTATGAATGTATAAATATTTTAAAATCTAATGGATTAGTTTTCGCCAGAAATACTTACGATTCAATGGATTCTGCTTTTTTAATAAATTGTAGCGGTCTGAATAATTGTTTTGGATGCGTCAACCTAAAAAATAAATCTTATTATTTTTTGAACGAGCCGTTGTCAAAAGAAGAATATAAAACAAGAACAGGGGAGATAATGGGAAGTTACTCTAAAATGGAAGAGTTTAAGAAAAAATTTGCAGAATTCTCTATAGGCTTTCCTAGAAAAGAAAATAATAATATCAAAAATGTTAATTCTACGGGAGATTTTTTGTCAGAATGTAAAGATGTAGATAATAGTTTTGAGGTAATAGGAGCGGAAAATTGTAAAAATCTTTTTTCCTCAAGAGCTCTCCATAATTCAAACGGCTCCATTGGTTTTGGAACTAAAAGTGAATTATTTTTTAATTGCGTGGGGTCAGGCCAATCAAGCCACGTTATGTGTTCTTGTTCTGTGGCAGGTTCGCGAAATATATCATATTCTTTCGGTTTGGTAAACTGTCACGATTGCATGGGTTGCGACAGTCTGAAAAATTCTGAGTATTGTATTTTAAATAAACAGTATTCCGAAGAAGAGTACAAAAAACTAAAAGAGCACATTGTAGAAGAGCTGACAAAACAAGGGCTGTACGGTTCAATGATTCCAGCGGAACTTTCTCCTTATGCCTATAATGAGACCATTGCTCACGATAATATGCCCTTAAGTAAAGAAGAGGCATTGGCACAGGGTTTCCGTTGGGAAGATGATGTTCAAATAACAAAAGGCAAAGAGACTTTGAAGCCACAAGGAATACCTGACCACATCAAAGACGTAAACGATTCTATAACAAAGGAAATATTAATATGTATAGGTTGTGAAAGAAATTATAAAATTACAGAGCAAGAATTATTATTTTACAAAAAAATGAACCTTCCTATTCCAAGGAAATGTTTCTTTTGCCGTCATCAAGACAGAATCAAAAGAAGGGGTCCATATAAATTTTGGGATAGAAAATGTGAACACTGTGGAAAAGATATTAAAACTAATTATTCGCCAGAAAGGCCGGAAATTGTTTATTGCGAAGAATGCTATCAAAAAGAAGTTTATTAAACATATGAATCAAGAGACTCTGGCCGGGCAGGCCAAACAATGTCAAAGTTGTAAACAAGAGTTCGTAATTGAGCCGGAAGATTTTGATTTCTACGAAAAAATGAAAGTTCCGGCACCAACATGGTGTCCCGAATGCAGATTTCAACGTCGCCTTGTATGGCGTAATGAATGGAGACTGTTTAAGAATAAAGATGCGCGAACAGGTAAAGAAATTTTTACGAATTTTTCCCCGGGAGCTCCTGTCAAAATATACGAGCGTGATTATTGGTTGTCCGATAATTGGGACTCTCTTGATTATGGAAAAGAAATAGACTGGTCCAGGCCATTTCTTGCCCAGGTGAAAGAACTCCTTGCAGAGGTTCCCATATTTTCACGGGCTATTATAAACTCTGTAAACAGTGATTATTGTTTGAATGCTGGTTATCTTAAGAACAGTTTTATGGTATTTAATTCCGACTATGTGGAGGATTCGGCCTATATTTTTTCCACTACGCACGTCAATAAATCGTTTGATTGCGAATTAGCCAAACATCTTGAATTATGCTACGGATGTTTTAATGATAACACTTGCTACCGCACCGTTTATTCAGTGGATTGCGAAAACTGTCAGGATTTAATTTTATGCCGAAGCTGTGTGTCGTGTTCTAATTGCTTTGGATGCGCCAATTTAAAAAGTAAATCTTACTACATATTCAACGAGCCTTATTCAAAAGAAGAATATGCTAAAAAAATGGGGTCGTTTGAACTTGAAACTTACTCTGGTTTGAGAAGGGCCACAGATGAAGCGTATTTATTTTGGAAAAAATATCCTTTAAAGTTCGCACACGTAAAGCAAAATTTGAATGTAAGCGGAGAGTATATTTTTAATTCCAAAAATGTGAAGGACTCATACAGGGTTTTCGAGAACACTGAAGACTCTCGTTATTGCCAATTTATTCTTTTGGGACCTGAAAAAGGTTGTTACGACCACACCGGTTGGGGTATGGGAGCAGAACACATTTACGAATCATTACAGACCGGAGATGGAGCATATAATATAAGGTTTTCTGTGGGTTGCTATACACAAGTTAAAGATATTGAATATTCTTTGTTTTGTACTGGCGGGAAAAACCTTTTTGGATGCGTTTCAGCACATCATAAGCAGTTTTGTATTCTGAATAAACAGTATACTGAGAAAGAATTTAATGAGCTGGTTCCAAAAATTCGTGAGCACATGGAAAAGATGCCTTATGTTGATGGTGTGGGGCGCGAATATTACTATGGAGAGTTTTTCCCGCCGGAATTTGCCCCGTACAGTTATAGTGAAACAATAGCCCAAGAATATTTCCCTATTTCCAAGGATGAAGCCTCAAAGAGAGGTTTTACCTGGCGCGATGACGAAAAACGTACGTATCCTGTAACCATGAAATCAGAAAACATACCGGATTCTATTTTAGAAGTTGGAGATGGTATTATAAAAGAAGTTATAGAGTGCGTTCATAAGGGTGGTTGCACGCATGCTTGCAGTGGCGCTTTCAGAATTACAGCCGACGAGCTTTTGTTTCTCAAAAAGATGAAAATACCCTTGCCACGTCTTTGTCCGCATTGTCGTCATTATGAACGAATCGCATTTCGTAATTCTTTCCGTCTTTATCATAGAAAATGTATGAATTCCGGATGTGTTAATGAGTTTGAGTCTTCTTACGCCCCAGAGCGGCCGGAAATAATTTATTGCGAAAGTTGCTACCAGCAAGAAGTGGCATAAAAATAAACAATATCATGAGTAAAACACCAAAATTTGATAAAGCCATTGATAAAATTTTAGGAGACCTAGTCCCACACGAAGGAGTGTGTTTAGGGTGCAATCAAAAATTCCAAATAGAAGCGGGGGATATAGATTTCTATAAAATGCTTCGTGTGCCTCCGCCAACATTATGTCCAAAATGCCGGCAAATTCGCAGGCTGGGAATGTTGATGCGTGTGCCTAAATTTTTTAAGCGCCCTTGCACAGCCCCTGGTCATAGCGAAAGCGTTGTAACCGTTTTCCCACCATCGTCGCCTCATAAAATTTACGATTTACCTTTTTGGTATTCTGACTCTTGGGATCCAACATCTTATGGCCGTTCGTACGACGCTGACAGGAAATTTTTTGAACAATTCAAAGAGTTTTTCTTTGACGTTCCGCACATAGCGCTTGAAAGACCGGTGTCTACAGTAAACTCTGAATATTCGTTGGGCGGAATGTGGGGGAAAAATAATTATTATACTGCCGGAGCTTTTTCAAGCGAAGATTGTTCTTTTGGTGAAGAAGTAAGATTTTCTAAATATTGTGTTGACTGTGCAGATGTTTGGTATTCGGAATTCTGTTATGCGTGTGTGTGTGACGACCACTGTAATAAATGTGTCTATGTTATTGATTCAAATCAGTGTTTAGATTCAGCATTTTTATATGATTGTAAAAATTGCACAAATTGCTTTCTTTCGTCAAACTTAAGGAATAAATCCTATGTTTTTGAAAATAAGCAGTTAAGCAGAGAAGAATATCAATCCAAAATTTCCCAAATAAATCTTGGTGACCGGAACGTTCTACAGGATATGACACATCGCTTTGAGAATGTTTTAAAAAACGCCTTGCATCGTTCGGTTTGGTTAACTAATGCGGTTAATTGTGTGGGTGACAGGCTTGTAAATTGTAAAAATTGTTTTCAATCTTTTGATGGGAATAATGGAGAAAATTTTCGTTTTGTTCAAAGTTTTTCCGGCGCCAAAGATTCAATGGACATAGTTTATTCTGCCGACAATGCCGAGCGAGTTTATGAGGCGGTAATGGGCACCGGGGGTAGCGACGTTTTTTTCAGTCTTTATGTCAGGACCGGCATGTATGTGGAATACTCTTGTGAATGTCAAAATTGCCAAAATTGTTTTGGGTGTGTAGGTTTAAGGAATAAAAAATTCCACATTTTTAATAAACCTTATTCAGAAGACGAATATTGGAAATTAGTTGATGATATTAAGTCTAAAATGCTTAATGACGGTGAGTATGGCGAACTATTCCCGCTTTCGCTTGGCCTTTATCCGTATCAGGCTAGCAAAGTTCAAAAGTTCTACGCCATTAGTCAGAAACAGGCACAAGAAAAGCAGATTCCTTGGTATGAAGAGCCGGAATCGCAAGTACCTGAAGGCATGCATTTGCTTAATCTTCAAGAAGTTCCCGATGACATAAAAAATGTAGAAGATTCTATTTTAGCCAGTGCAATCCGTTGCGAAGTAACCGGTAAGCCGTTTAAAATTGTTGATCACGAGCTTAAATTTTATAGGCATATGAATTTGCCCATTCCAACAAAGCACCCATGGCAACGTATTATGGAAAGATACACGTTGGGTCATCCTTTTGATCTTTTCCCGTTTGTTTGCCCTAATTGTGGCGAGAAATCCCTTTCCATATATAACGAGGCAAAGCAGAAAGAGCTTAAAATTTTTTGCGAAAAGTGTTACCTTAAAGAAGTAATTTAAAACATGGAATCACAAAATAAAACACATTCGACAAGCTCAGTGCAGGCTTGTCAAAATTGCAAGCAGGAGTTCATAATTGAGCCCGATGATTTTATTTTTTATGAGAAAATGAAAGTCCCCGCGCCAACGTTTTGCCATGAGTGTAGGGCCATTCGGCGCATGACTTGGAGAAATGAGCGCACCCTTTATCACAGAAAGTGTGATGCTACGGGAAAAGACATTGTTACAATGTTTGCCCCCGAGCAACCCGTTGTTGTTTATGAAAGAGATTATTGGTGGTCAGATAAATGGGACCAAAACGCCACAGGTAGAGATTATGACTTTTCAAAGCCATTTTTTCAGCAGTATAAGGAGTTGTTTGAAAAAGCTCCGCTTCCTAATCTTGCTAATTCTAATACTGTAAATTCTGAATACGGCAATCACAACGCTGATTTAAAAAATTGTTATCTTGTGTATGCGTCTTTTAAATCAGAAGATTTGACATATTGTTCGGGGGCCTTTAATTCAAAAGGTTCTTTAGATTTACACACGACTAGTAATCTTACGCAATGCTATGACGATACTTATTGCAGTGGGTTAAATCGTGTTTGTTTCTCATATGACAGCGAAGAAAGCGTCAGCTCTGCTTTTTTGCATGCGTGCAAAAACGTAATAGATTGTTTGGGTTGTATAAATTTACGCAATAAATCTAATTGTATTCTTAACAAGCAATATACAAAAGATGAATATTTAAAAGAAAGGGCCAAGTATGACCTTGGAAGTTATAAAGGACTTTGTGAGTTTAAGAAAAAATTTGCTGAATTTATAAAGCCACATCCAAGACGCCATGGATTTATTCATAAATCCATAAATATTGTTGGAGATCAGGTGTTAAATTCCAAGAATGTTTATATGGGATTTGATATTTATGGTGACGCTGAGGATTGCAAATATGTTATTCATGTGCAAGGACTTCGCGATACGCACGATGCCTATGGCGCCGGTGGTAGTTTTGATAATTCTTACGAGGTTGTAGATACCGGGATTGAGGCAACGCGTAATATTTTTGCTGTATTCACCCATACCTGTCAGGATACGAACTATACTTATGCGTGCAAAAATTCCAAAGATCTATTTGGGTGCGTTGGACTTAGAAATAAACGTTATTGCATTTTAAATAAGCAATACACTAAGGAATCCTTCGACGAGCTCAGGACAAAAATTATAGCACATATGAATGATATGCCGTATACAGACAAAAAAGGGAGAGTTTACAAATATGGAGAATTTTTCCCAGCTGAGCTTTCCCCGTTCGCCTATAATGAAACCATAGCTCAGGAATATTATACAAAAACCAAACCGGAAATTTTGGAGCAAGGTTTCAACTGGCGAGAGCCGGACACAAAGCAATATAAAATTACACTTCAGCCACAAGATTTGCCCGACCACATAAAAGATGTTAAAGACGACATTTTAAATCAGGTAATAACTTGCGAGCATGCCGGAAAATGCAACCACCAGTGTATGGGCGCGTTTAAAATTATTGCTTCCGAACTTCAATTTTATCGGGCAATGAATCTTGCTTTGCCAAGATTATGCTCTAACTGTAGGCACTACAACAGGTTGAGTCAGCGCAACCCGTTTAAGCTGTGGGATCGCCAGTGCGCAAAATGTGGGAAAGATATTAAAACCTCGTACGCGCCAGAAAGGCCGGAAATTATTTATTGCGAGACTTGCTATAACAATGAAGTTGCTTAGGTTAACCGTGGTTAACTTGAAATAAAATATGAATCAAGAAACACGCCAGTGCCAGAACTGCAAACAAGACTTTACCATAGAGCCCGATGATTTTGATTTCTATGAAAAAATAAAAGTACCGGCGCCAACCTGGTGCCCTCAATGTAGAATGATAAGAAGAATGGTGTGGAGGAATGAACGTAAGTTGTTTCGGAGAAAAGATTCGCGATCAGATAAGGATTTATTTTCTTTGTATCCTGAAGAATCAGGGTGGCCGGTGTATCAAGACAGTGATTGGTGGGATTCAAACTTATGGGATCCGCTTGCCTATGGGCAAGATTTCGATCCACAAAAACCGTTTTTCTTGCAACTATTTGAGCTATGTAAAAAAGTCCCTAAGCCTCGTGCCGATGCAGTAAATATGGTGAATAGTGAGTATTCTGCAAATGCTGCTGACATGAAAAACTGTTATCTTGTTTTTAATTCTGCTTATGATGAAGATTGTGGGTATGGTGTTGGATTCACGTCCAGTAAAAATTGTTACGACTGTTCATATGCTGACAATTCAGAGTATTGCTATGGATCATTCTGGATAGCAAGTTGTAATCGTGCTTATTTTTGTTCGCAATGCGTTCAATGTCTTGAAGTTTGGTTTTGTAAGGATTGTTTAGGATGTACTAATTGTTTTGGCTGTATGAATCTTCGTAACAAGAAGTATTGTATTTTCAATCAGCAATATTCCAAAGAAGAATACCAGCAAAAAATCGAAGATTTAAAGCTATGTTCGTGGAAAGGAATTATGGGAGCGCAAAACTCTTCTCATGAATTTTGGAAAAATAATCCTAATAAATATCATCAAGGTATAAAGAACTTGGATTGCACAGGATCTTATGTAGCAAATTCTAAAAATGTTAAAAAAAGTTATATTATACGTGGAGCCCAAGACGTTGCTTACGTCCAATATGGTCAGTATCCTCCGCTTAACGATTGCATGGATGTTACTGTCACCGGTGAAACAGAACTTGTTTACGAGAGCTTAACTTCAGGATGGGGAGGCTCAAGAATAAAATTTTGCGTTGAATCTTGGAACGGTGGTAAGGATTTAGAATACTGTTTGTTTTGTGTAAGCAGTAGTTCAGACCTGTTTGGATGCGTAGGGGTTTCCAAACAACAATATTGTATTTTGAACAAGCAATACACAAAGGAAGAATATTTTGCTTTGCGTGACAAGATAATAAAACATATGAATGATATGCCTTATGTAGATAAACAAGGTAGAGTTTATAAATATGGGGAATTTTATCCGCTAGAATTCGCACCTTTTGCATATCAACAAACAATTTTGCCGGAACACTTTAATTTTACAAGAGCCGAGGTGGAGGCGCTTGGTGTAAAGTGGCAAGAGCCGAACCCAACAGAGTATCAAACCACAATGTCGGCCACAAGTATTCCAGACGGTATTGAAGACGTAAAGGATGATATACTTAAAGAAATCATAAGGTGCGAAGAATGTGGTAAGGCTTACCGCATAATACAGCCAGAGTTGCAATTTTTAAGAAAAATCAAGGTTCCTATTCCACGAAAGTGTGTTGATTGCAGGCACTACGAACGTTTAGCGCAACGCTTGCCAATTAAGCTTTATCGTAGAAAATGTATGAAGCCCGGCTGTACCAATGAATTTGAAACATCTTTTGCTCCAGACCGTCCGGAGATAGTTTACTGTGAGCAGTGCTACCAGGCCGAAGTAGCATAATAAATTAATTAATATTAATTAATAAATTAAATATATGATCTTTATTTACGTACCGTGTCAAACCCTTGAAACAGCCAAAACTATTGCAAAAGTTTTGGTTGAGAAAAAAATGGCGGGCAAGGTGGACATTATGATCACCAACTCAATTTTTCGCGAAAATGACTCGCCTGGCGAGGGAGGGGTTAAAGAGGTTGCGGGGGCAACAATGATTATTATGACAATAGACAGGCACATTCAAGCCATTGAAGACGTTGTAAGGGAGCATTATCAAGATGGAGTTCCTTGCATGGCCACCATTGCGCTGTTTCGCCTGAACAGGGATTTTAAGGATTGGTTGATTAACTCCACAAGTTAGTGTAAAATAAAATAATTATGGTAGATAATAATAGAATTCGCAGGTTCAAATTGGCGCCTCCGCCTCCGGAGTTGCCAGTTTATGGTTCGGTCAAACCCGAGGATTGTTCTTTTATTGGAAAAACCAATTATGAAGCAGCTCTGCAAGAGCAAAAATTTATTTTTGGAATAAAAAGAGTAGACAGACGAAGGCACTTATACATTGTTGGAAAGTCCGGAGTAGGTAAGTCAAAACTTTTGGAACTTTTTGTACGGCAAGACATTGGTTATGGCCATGGACTTTGCTTTATTGATCCTCACGGAGATGTTATTGATGCAATTTTGGATTTTATTCCGGAAGAAAGAATAAAAGATGTTGTGCTCATTGACCCTTCCGATTCAAAATATCCAATTTCTTTTAACCCGTTAGCCAACATTGACCCAAGCTTCAAGCACCAACTAACTCAGGGTTTAATTGAAGTTTTGGAAAGGCAGTTTGGCGCCAACTGGACGCCAAGGCTTGAACACGTTTTTCGTTTTACTTGTTTGGCTCTTTTGGATTATCCGCACGGCACCATGAGAGGTATGATTTCCATGCTGACAGACAGGAATTATCGTCAGCTTGTTGTTGAATACATTCAAGACGACATGGTAAAACGCTTTTGGGCTATTGAGTTTGCCGACTGGTCTGAAAAGTACGACACAGAAGCTATTATTCCTTTGGTAAACAAACTGGCACAGTTTTTGTCAGACCCTGCCTTGCGTGGTATTTTTGGGCAGGAAGAAAACAAGGTTGATTTGGCAAAACTGATGAACGAAGGAAAACTTATTTTAATTAACTTATCAAAAGGTAAATTGGGAGAAGAAAACGCCAGCTTTTTTGGGTCAATGTTTATTACCAAAATTAAACAGGCGGGAATGGAGCGCGCATCTTTACCGGAGGCCGAAAGAAAAGATTTTTATTTATATGTTGACGAGTTCCACAACTTAATGACCGAAACCTTTGAGAACATTTTGTCTGAAGCTCGTAAATATGGCATTTGTCTTACTGTGGCTCACCAGTACATGGGTCAGCTTATTCCAAAAGTTCAGCAGGCAGTTTTGGGAAACACCGGAACCATTATTGTGTTCCGCGTTGGTGGTGAAGACGCAGTTAGATTAGAGCCGGAAATGGCGCCAATTTTCGGCGTTAAAGACATGGTAAACTTAGGGGTGCAGAATTTTTATATTAAAGAAACAATTGATGGCGAAGCTTACGACCCATTTTCTGCTGCAACTCTTAAAGTTATGCCACCGCCTCACAAATCTTTCAAGAAGGAAATTATTGAGATGTCTCGCACAAAATATGCTGTTCCTGCTGAGGCCGCGCAAAAACTTATGCAACAGGAAGAGTCCAAGATTATGAGAAGCTCTCACGAAAAATCTATAATTCAGGGAAAAGGGAAGGGCCCCGCCTCCGCTGAAGCTACGGCGGGCGAAGCCAGCACCGCAAAGGAAGAAAAGCCAGAAGAACCATTAATTTAAATTTTATGAAAAGTTTGAAATCTTTTGACGCGCAAAAAATCCAAGACAAAAGTTTTAAAAAAATGACAGCTTCGCAAAAAATCAAGCTCGTTGGCAGTTTTTTTAGGTTTGGGCAAAAATTAAACAAACTCAATGGAAATAGAAGGCTTGCTAACTAGAATTGCTGGCATATGCGATAAGCTCAAAATTCCTTACGTTATTACGGGAGGAATGGCTGTTTCTGTCTGGGGAAGGCCAAGATTTACAGCTGACATTGATATTGTAGTGGAGTTGGTGCTTAAAAATACCGTTTTGCTAGCTAAAGAATTATTAAAAATTGATAAGGACGTTTATGTTTCAGAAGAGGCGATGCGTGAAGCACTGATAAGGAAAGGAGAATTTAATTTCGTTGACCCAAACAGTCAATTAAAAGTTGATTTTTGGATTGTAGACAGCGATTTCCACAAGCAAGAAATCAAAAGAGCGATAACTAAAAGAATTGACGGAAAAAAAGTTAATTTTGTTTCTCCCGAAGATTTGATTTTGAGCAAACTTCTGTGGTTTAAGGAATCCCAATCAACGAGGCAATTGGAAGACATAAAATCAGTTTTAGCTATTACGAATGTTGATTTGAAATATGTTAAAACTTGGGCGGAAAAACACGGTACAACGGAAATTTTAAACAATTTGTTAAACCGGAAGAACCATTAATTTAAGATAACTAAATTTACAAAATATGGAATCACAGACCAAGCAGTGTCAGAACTGTAAGCAAGAGTTTGTAATTGAACCGGAAGATTTTGATTTTTATGAAAAAATGAAGGTGCCGGCACCAACCTGGTGCTGGAAATGTCGCTTTCCTAGGCGTTTAGCGTGGAGAAATGAGAGGTCTTTATATAAGAGAACGTGCAGTTTGTGTAACAAATCAATAATTTCTATGTTTAAGCCGGAAGCTCTATTTCCGGTTTATTGTCATGAATGTTGGTGGTCAGATAAATGGGACTCATTAAAATATGGCAGAGAATACGATTTCTCAAAGAACTTTTTTGAACAGTTTGCTTTATTACAACGAGATGTCCCGCGTCCAGCGCTATACGCGTCCCAGAACGTA
>Ga0247841_10010260_pt1 | contig 12814 bp, 12 predicted proteins | sample LaCruzMarch2015__2_FD_192410 | JGI IMG/M metagenome (GOLD analysis project Ga0247841, IMG submission 192410) | Freshwater microbial communities from meromictic Lake La Cruz, Castile-La Mancha, Spain - LaCruzMarch2015_18m | ecosystem: Environmental > Aquatic > Freshwater > Lake | place: Spain... | reverse complement strand
CGCGGCTTACGCCGTGGACAAATCCGTGCGGTCGCCGCTGCTGAAGGTGGACTACCGCTTTATACTGCTGGGCGCCCTGCTGCCCGACCTCATAGACAAGCCGCTGGGCCGCGTGATCTTCGCCCAGGAACTGGCCAACGGCCGCATCTTTGCGCACACCCTGCTCTTCCTGTTGCTGGTCACCCTGGTCGGGATCGTCGTTTACAGACTTAAAGGGCAGCAGTGGGGGCTTTGCCTTGCCTTCGGCGTGCTCACGCACTTCTTATTGGACAGCATGTGGCTGGACCCGGTCACGCTTTTCTGGCCTTTGCTGTCGCCGCAGTTCCCGAAGTCCCCGGCCGAGTTCCAGGTGGTGTTCTTCAGCTGGCTGAGCAACATGCTGACCACGCTGCAGTCTCTTATGGCCGAGATAGCCGGCGCAGGCATCCTGCTGTTCATCGCGGCCAGGGCCATCCTGCAGAAAAAAGTCGGCGCCTTCTTCCGCTACGGTACCCTTCAATAGTCTCAAATCCTTACTTGCACCTATGTGTATTGACACATAAGAAAAGACCTGATAGTCTTATTATGCAATATATAGGCTGGTGAGGAGATCCACTATGAATCCGGTTGCAACCGGGAAAGAGGCAGGCGCTAAAGGCAGTATGGGTATGACCATGATGAAGGTCGCCGTGGTGGTCCCCGCCTACAACGAAGAGGCCCTGATCAGGGATACCCTGGGTAACATCCCCGATTTTGTTCAGAGGGCCTATATCGTCGATGACGGCAGCACCGATGCCACCGGGCAGATAGTACAGGACTGGGCTGACCCCCGCGTCTGTTATATCCGCCACCACCGCAATGGCGGTGTGGGCTCGGCCATCGTGACTGGCTACCGCAGGTGCCTGGAGGACGGCATGGATATCGCCATAGTCATGGCCGGTGATAACCAGATGGACCCCTGCCATGCCCTCAGGCTCATACAGCCCATTTTGGACAGCAAAGCCGATTATGCCAAGGGTGACCGCCTGTCGGTAAAAGGCTACCAGGCCGGCATGAGCAAATGGCGACATTTCGGCAACTGGCTGCTCACCCTGCTTACCCGCATCGCCGCGGGCAACTGGCATATCATCGACCCCCAGAACGGCTACACCGCCATTACCAGCAAGGCCCTGCGCAAAATCAATTTCGGGCGCATCTACCCTGGCTACGGCTACTGCAACGACATGCTGGTCAAGCTCAGCGTGCTCGGCTTCAAGATTGTGGATGTGCCCATGCCCGCCCGCTACGGCCACGAGAAGTCCAAGATAAAGTACAGCCGCTATATACCCAGGGTATCGTGGCTGCTCTTTGTGGACTTCCTGTGGCGGATGAAAGTGACAATCCTTGGAAAGTAATTGATGTTACTTCCGGATAAATTCCTGATGGATATATGAGAATCTTCATAACGGTTACAGAAGAGCCGGTATTTATTAATCCGTTCTTAAAAAAAGTAATTCAGGCCAGGCACTCAGAAATTTGCGGTATCGCCATAGTCAGCGGATCTATCCTGAATCCGAAAAAGGGAAAGAGTAGAATCAAATACCTGTTAACAATTGCGTTAATCACGGATCCGATTCAATTCATAAAGAAAGCAGCCATCGTAATCACGTTCAACCTGTTTCAGCTGATAAAAAGAACCGGGATAACTAATCCGCTTTCGATTGCCAAAGTTGCCTGTGAATTCAATATCCTCGTAACCCACATCGCAAATCCCAATTCGGCAGAATTTATCGAGTTTCTTAGACAGAATGAACCGGACGTAATCATCAATCAAGCCCAAGCAATTCTTAAAAGTGATTTCATCTCGGTCCCCAAGATAGGTTGCTTAAACCGTCATGGGGCACTGCTCCCCAAATACAGAGGACGACTTGCTCCATTTTGGGCTTATGTAAATAATGAAAAAGAAACCGGGGTAAGCATCCACTTCATAGATGAAAAAATTGATAACGGCCCAATATTAGTGCAAAAAAAGGTAAAAATAGGGCGGTTTGATACCCTGGATACGTTATTAGAGAAAGTATTTTCGATTACTCCGCAGGCCATGTTGGAAGCACTTGAACTTATTGAGTCCGGTCAATATAAAGACAGGCTTATCACTAATGATAGCAAGTATGCCTGTTATTATTCGTCACCTGGTATTTCGGATGGGTTCAAGTATAGGTCAATCATGTTAAGAAGGATGTGGCATGGCGAGTGAAATTCTTATGTCGGTGGATATGGACGAATGGTATCAGTGCAGGTGGGCTACCGGTTCCGACTTTGCTATTTGGCCCGACATCAGGCAATTTTTCAAAGAGTACTATGGAACCGATAAACCCATTGGTGAAATTATTCCCTTGACGGAGAGAATCCTGGATCTGTTCGCCAATAACAACATCAAAGCCACCTTTTTCTTTACAGGTGAGATAGCAGGCTACTATCCCAATTTAGTTAGGACGGTAAGGGAAAGCGGGCATGAAATCGGCTCCCACAATTATGTGCACAAGGACTATGATAATAACAACAGTGACGAATTTCGCGATAATCTCAGGAGATCTAAGGAATTGCTTGAGGATTTAAGCGGCTCTGGAGTAATAGGTTACCGGGCTCCCAATTCAACCATCGCAAATTACATGATTGATGATTTATTGAAGCTGGGCTTTAAATATGATTCCTCGGTTACTCCAACAAGGTCATTTATGGGTAAATTTGGGCGATTTACCAGCGCTCCCATCAACCCTTACATGGTAGCCGAGAATAATTTTGCGGAGGCCGGTAAATCAGGACTGTGGGAATTCCCCTGGCCGGTATTTCCAATGCTGAAGCTGCCATCCGGTTCTGGTATCATGTCACGGATAGCCGGATATCAGTATACGATAATGTCATTAAACAATGCATTACGAACTGGCGACAGCGTATACTATTTTCATCCATATGAAATTGGCTCTTATCCTAAGGGAATAGATCTTAATCTGCGGACAAAATTATTTTTAAGAAATCTTGGTGATAGCTATTTCAAGATGTTGGAAGGGATGATTAAAACGTACATAGGAAGATTTGAATGTGGTAAGATTTTGTTTGAAAAGCATTCGGCCAAGGCGGGCATGTGACAAAATGATTGATGTTATTATCCCTGCCATATATGATGTCAAGGTGGTTCTTACGGCGGGTGAAAGTTACCTAATTTGATATGCGAGGATTAAAATTGGATTTCACGCTGGATAAGTATAGCAAACTCTGCACTGCCCTGCTCGCTTCCGGTTATAGCATCTATACCGTGGCTCAATACCTTAGCAGATCCGAACAGACTGGTAAAACTGCAGTTCTTCGCCATGATGTGGACAGGAAACCGGGCAATGCCGTCAAGATGGCAATGCGGGAAAAGAAACTGGGCATCACTTCAAGCTACTATTTTCGTATGAATAGCGCGGGCTTTAGATATGATATTATCAAGGCCATCGCCAATATGGGCCATGAGATTGGTTACCACTATGAAGTATTGGATAAGGCCAGGGGTGACTACAGGAAAGCTATCCAGATATTTGAGCGCGAACTGGCAGAGTTAAGAAAGATAGCTGATGTAAAGACCATTTGCATGCACGGAAATCCACTGACGAAGTGGGATAACCGAGACCTGTGGTCCAAGTATGATATTAAAACCTTCGGACTGATGGGCGAAGCTTATTTATCTTTCAGTGATATAACCTACCTCTCAGATACGGGGCGAACCTGGAATCCCAAACACAAGATCAAGGACTGGCTTCCCTCAGAACGAGGCCATGAAGGCCAAAACGATATAGTCAAATCCATTGGCTGTACCGATGAACTGATTGGGTTGATTATAAATGGCCAACCGGAAACTATCTATTTAGTAGTACACCCACACAGGTGGGCTAAAAGTTGGATATGGTGGTCACTAAATTTCATGCAAGATTTGATGATCAACCAGCTAAAGAGTATTCTCGTATTTGGAAAAGATAGGGTGAGGAATTCCTGATGCCAAGGGTAGAACTAAACGGCACAGTCTCAGTTGATGAAGGGCGCTCCTATATTGAGCATCAATTACAGGGCGCCACACGCCACCAGCCTCAATGGAAAGAGGTAGTAGCTTAATGGGTTTTACTGATTGGTTCATTCGGTGGATGGATAGGCAGCTTGGCACAGCGAAACTTGAGGAAAGAACACTTGGATCTCTGCTGCGAGCGATTGTAGGTCGCTTTCTTCAGTATTTTGCAATGTATATTCCGATGACACCTGCTTGCAGGGTTTGGTTACAGAGGATGCGCGGTGTCAAAATAGGTAAAAACGTTTTTTTAGGGGCTGAGGTTCTAATAGATCCTGCTTTTCCAAATTTAGTAACCTTAGAGGATTATGTTAGCATAGCAGGTAGAAATATTCTTATGGCTCATTCAGACCCAACGTTTCCGATTCGCGAGCAGGGGTTGTTAGAAGCGGAATTTAAGCCGATCAAGGTGGAACAAGGGGCATGGGTAACGATGGGTGCTATTATTCTGCCAGGAGTTACTGTCGGGCGAAATTCAGTTGTAGCCGCAGGAGCAGTTGTGACTAAGGATGTGCCACCATATACTATGGTAGCTGGGATCCCTGCTAGGGTTATTAAAGAGTTGAAGGAAGTGAATGTAAATAATGCGCGATATTAAGATAAGCAAAAGAGTAAGACTAAAACATGGATGATATCTTTTGTGACATATCGTCTGCCCTAGCTACTTTAAGACATTGCACGTGGACAGTATTATTAGTTACCGTAGAGATACACATTTGGCGAGTAAGGATGAAATGAGAATTGCTTTTTTCGTACATACTTCAGGCCAGGCATACCTATGGAGGCGTGTAGGGATATCGCTTGAAAATAAAGGGCACAAGACCCTTTTCGTAGCTAGGGGAACTGACTCTATATGTTCAGTCCTGGATAACTACAGTATCAGGTATTTAACCTATGGCAAGTCTAGTAAAACAAGATACGGAAAGGTTCTACAGCTGCCAATTCAGCTTATCTGGGCACTCGGTCCGGTGAGGCATTTTAGACCTGACATACTGGTTGGTACTGCTACAATGGAAGCATGGAGCAGCACCCTACTTAGAAAGCCACTCATCCTTTTTGATGACAGTGAACCACTCCCCTTCTTTCAACGCCTTTCATGGAGTTATGCCGCCAGCGTTATTCTTACTCCGGCTTGTTTTAGTAAGGACCTGGGGGAAAAGCAAGTCAGATTCAATGGCTATAAGGAACTAGCCTATCTCCATCCCAATTATTTCAAACCTGATCCTACTATATGTCAAGAACTTGGAATAGCCCCAAAAGAAACTTATATTATTCTGCGTTTCGGATCATTTGAAGCTGTGCACGATGTTGACCGAAAAGGCTTCTCGGCGGCTGTCAAATACCAACTTGTGGAGAAATTAAGTAAATATGCTAGAGTGTTTATTTCCCCAGAAGGAAATTTACCAGCAGACCTGAATCAATACAAGCTTACCATCCCCTATCATCGGATTCATCATGCTTACTACTATGCTCACCTTTTGGTCACTGATACTCAAACCTCATCGACCGAAGCTGCGATTTTAGGAACGCCGGTAGTTAGATGCAATAACTTTGTTGGGCCAAATGACATGAGCAACTTCATCGAGCTTGAGCATAAGTATGGTCTGATTTACTCCTTCCAGGAATCGGCTAAGGCCATTGAAAAAGCCCTCGAAATGGTACAAACGCCAGGTTTAAAGGAGCAGTGGATAAATAAGCGCCAAAGGCTGCTCGCGGATAAGATTGATGTTACCCAGTTTATGGTTGATTTTATTGAGAACTATCCTGAAAGTTTAAAAAAATACAGGAAGACAGGCACCTAATCGTGAAAATAATATCTGTAATCGGTGTACGCCCCCAGTTCATTAAATTAGCCCCGCTTTCACGGGAACTGCGAAAATCACACCACGAGATAATAGTCCATACCGGGCAGCACTACGATTATGATATGGACAAGATATTTTTCAATGATCTGGAAATACCACAACCGGACTATCATATGGGAGTAGGCTCAGGTACGCATGGATTCCAAACAGGGGAAATGCTCAGAAGGATTGAAGATGTTTTGATACAGGAGAAACCAGATTTAGTCCTGGTCTATGGTGATACCAATTCCACGCTTGCCGGTGCCTTGTCTGCCGCCAAACTACAAATCAAAATTGGCCATATCGAGGCTGGCTTGAGGAGCTTTGATAAATCGATGCCCGAGGAAATCAACCGGGTATTAACCGATAACTGTGCCGACCTTTTGTTTTGCCCTACGCCCACTGCAGTTGGCAATCTGAATAAAGAGGGAATAACCAGTGGGGTTCATCTGACTGGTGACGTAATGGTAGATACACTATTACATAGCAGAGAAATCGCGGAGCAATCAGGGATATTGGACAGACTCAATCTGGAGAGCAAGAATTATTTAGTAGTTACTATACATCGGGCAAGCAATACAGATGATAAGTACAACCTTGAAAATATTGTGGACGCACTTTGTGAGCTTGATGAAACAGTGATATTTCCACTTCATCCCAGGACAAAGCAGTATTTAAGTCAATACGGCCTGTATGATAGGTTAAAAGAGAAAGTCAGGCTAACAGAGCCACTAGGTTATCCAGACTTTTTAAACCTCTTGGGACACGCAAAGAAATTATTAACAGACTCCGGCGGTATCCAGAAGGAGGCATATATTTTGAAGGTGCCGTGCATAACCCTGCGCGAGAATACCGAGTGGATTGAGACCGTGGAAGAGGGGTGGAATGTAGTGGCAGGTGTGGATAAAGAAACAATTGTTAAATTAGTGGAGGAATTCGAGCCTTGTAGAGAACAAGGAAACATATTTGGGAGAGACGCCTGCAAAAATATCGCAGATATACTAAATAAGGTGTTATAGGCAGGTAAATAGTGCAAAGGAAAGCGGCAAATTAATGACAGATTGTCTGGCATGTACAACGAATAGAAAGTGAAATTACTGTGATGCTACCTGAGTCGGAAAAACTGAAGCCAAATGAAGAAGTTTGGGCCTTGTTCACCAGAAAAGAGGAGTATGCTCCGAAACATTTGGATGGACATAAAAGGTTTGAGTATGCCCAAAGTAATTACAAAAACAATTTAGAGCCCGAAGCTTCCAAATTCTTGATAGAAAACGGCTTCCGTGCAAGATATCCTGATAATAAGAAATTTGCTATCTGCCTGACGCATGATGTCGATGACATATATCCACCTATTCACCACATGCTGTTATCAACGCTTCTTTCCCTTAAAGCACTAGACTTTAACCAATTAAGTCAGCAGGTATTCTGGAAATTCAGTGACAAATGGCAGTCGCCATATTTAAACTTCAGGCAAATCATGGAAATAGAAAGAAAATTCGGGGCAAAATCAACATTTTATTTCCTTGCTACTGAGCGTGATCCTGTTAGGTTTAGATATAACATCGAGGACATAGCAGATGAGCTGAAGTATATTGTAAGCAATGGCTGGGATGTGGGTCTGCACGTTGGATATTATTCCTTTGATAACCACCAGGATATTATCAAAGAAAAAATGAGACTGGAGAAAGCGATTGGCAAAGAAATCATCGGGTGTCGAAATCATTATCTGCGGTTTAAAGTGCCGGACACCTGGGAAATACTGGCAAAAGCCGGGTTCAAATATGATGCTACCTTTGGCTACACCGACAGTGTCGGCTTTAGAAACGGAATGTGCCATCCTTTCAGGCCATTCAACATAAACAGTAATAGCGAAATCAATATAGTGGAAATACCATTGGCTATTATGGAGGGAACATTCTTTGGTCACATGAAGACTGATCCAACAAGAGCCCTGGCTACAGTAAGGACAATGATTGATCAAGTAGCGAAGTATAACGGTGTATTAACGATATTATGGCATAATGTCATTTTTGGTTTTCCTTATAGGCAGATATGGGCTGATTTGTACGAGGAAATACTACGCTATTGTTACGATAAGAATGCATGGTTGACTTCTGCCAGCGAGGTTTACCAATGGTATTGCTACAACGGATACGACTCGTCTAATGACAGTAGGATATAACATGAAACAAGATGAGATCATAATCAGAGAATATAGGGAGGGGGATGAGGTACAAATTAACCAACTCCACAATGAAGAATATGGCATAGGCAGGGGATCTGAAGCCTGGCGATGGGAGTTCATGAGTGGTCCTTATGGCAAGGCCATATTCATGGTTGCCGAACACAAAAGCGAGATTATAGGGACCCAGGCGCTTATGCCCATAACTCTGTGCTACGGTGGGAAGCAAATATGCAGTGCCAAATCGGAGGGTACTTTGCTAAAGGCCGAATACAGAGGACTGGGTATCTTTAAAAGACTTTACGAGGTGTGTTTTGAACTGGCAGACAAGAGGGGAATAGCTCTAATTTGGGGCTTTACATATGCGGAAGGGCCTTTCAGAAACTGTGGATTTGAAATTCCAGGCAAGCTGAATCACTTAATTATATCCTTGAAACCATTTCCAGCCAATATGCTATCCGGGACCCGTATGGCTGCGCAGATGAAGAAACGTATTGGGTCTCAAGTTGCACAGGAATTCCTTTTCCATATTTTCACTTTAATTGGTTTTATATGGGGCAAGATAAGACAGCCTAAAATCAATCCCAGACCCAGATTTAAGGTTATAGCAATAGATAAAGTAGATAATAGACTTGACGTTTTCTGGGAGGCATTCCGACAGAATACGAATTATTATACCATCGATAGAACGAGTAAATACCTCGATTGGCGAATTATCAGAAATCCAAATATGACCTATCAATTATTAGCTATAATAGAGAATAGCAAAATTCAGGGATACATGGTTCTGGGTATAAATAAATACGGGAATGTGGGGTCCATAACCGATTTGTGTGTACTCAACGAATATTTTGAAGAAGTAGCAGGAGGCCTGATAAGCCACGCTGTAGACTATTTTCGCGCACAGGGCGTTTCCCACATTGATGCGTGGTGTGCCGGTAATAACCTGCAGACGAAAAAATATTCGGCTTGTTTGAGAAAAGTTGGCTTCCTGCGTGTTCATATGGGAAGCTGTGTTGTTATCAAACTATTGAGTGAGAAAGGATGTCACCCCGCTGACCCATACTGCTTAGACCAATGGTTTATTACTGAAATTTTCAGTGAAGGCGCGGGATAAGGGTCGCCCAGTATGTTTGCTAGCTATAATGTTAATTGTGCCTCTGTTTAATAAGGTTTATTACTAAAAGTGGGACAGATAAAATAAAATGCGCATCTGTTTAGTATCAAACTGTAACAATCGACATATCGAGAGATTAGCCGGATATTTAATTAGTCGAGGTCACGATGTTCATTTAATCGCGTGGAATATCAAAGCTACTTTTCCGTCTAAAGTACACATACATAAGCTTAATAGCAGTAAAATACCCATATACCGCGAGATAAGCTGGATATTACAGACAAGGCGCTTGGTCAAACAAATCCGCCCAGATTTATTAAACGGGCAGTATATCACAACCTACGGTTTCATTGCGGCTTGCACAGGATTTCACCCCCTGGTTATTACCGCTTTAGGATCTGATATTCTGATTGATCCATGGCAAAACCTATTTTGGAGGTTTACGGTTCGATTTGCAATCAGAAAAGCAGATCGGGTTATCCTTCTTTTCTCTCCTGATACGGCGGTTAAACAAATCTCGAAGTTGGGAACAAGCAATAGTAAACTTCGATATTCATTTTTCGGTGTCGATACTGATTTATTCTATAGAAGTAACAAGAACCTGAGCTTGGCCAATAAGATTGGGATAAATACTAGTAAGTATACTGTAATAAACACTCGAAATTACGGGCCGGTTTACGACATCAACACATTTATACGTGCTATTCCATTGGTGCTTAAGGAAGTGCCTGAGACTCAATTCATAATATTATGCTGGCTAAAATATGATGGAGCACTTGATATGTTGGTTAGGCAGTTGGCGATTAGCAAAAATGTATTATTCATAGAAAGAATTGAACACTCAGATATGCCATTGCTGCTATCGTTAATGGATGTTTACGTATCCACATCTCTATCTGATGGTGCTTCGAATAGCCTGTTTGAGGCTATGGCCTGCGAGGTCGCCCCTGTTGTTACGGATATTCCAGCGAATAGGCCGTGGATTATTGACTCCGAAAATGGGTTTTTGTTTAAGCCAGGAGACTATACTACTCTTGCAAAAAAAATAATACACCTTCTAAAAAGTAGCGGAATCAGAGAATCTTTCGGGACCAGAGGCCGCGAAATAGTCAGGCAAAAAGCAGAGCAAGGGATTGGGATGGCAAAAATTGAAGCCATATACCATGAGCTTGTAGTAGAGTATTCAGTGTCTAAGCCATAGTGATGTCTACCAATCAGAAAAGATACGACCATCAGGTTAACTGTTAGGTGCGCTACAAAATGGATATCGGGTGGTATAAGAATGAGAGCAGGTATATATGAAAACTACTGTACTAATTATTTGCGGATCGGAGTTTAAATATAACGTCGCTGGCGCGTCGCGTGCATGGCATATCGCCACGGAGTTAAATAATTTAGATATAGTGACCCTTGTGGTCACTAAAAAAGCGCAACGTGATAGTATTACGGGAAAGAATATAATAGCTGTTAACCCCCTTTTTAACGTCGGATTATTTGGAAATCTGTTATTTTTAATCCAAATATCATCGGCTGTGATTCGGATCCTATTTAGCACGAAGATAGGTAAGGTGATAGTTAGGGGGCCGTGGCTATCACCGCTTTTTATTCTGTTCAAGTTCTTACATAAGGATATAATCTATGATTTCCATGGCTACGGACATAAGGAGAAGATAGTTCAGGGTAGCAAAATGTTTGCCAAAATCGTAGCCCCTTTTGATTGGCTGGCACTCAAACTATCAGACCATGTGTTGGTTATTAGAGAAGAACTTCGCCAGGATTTACCGTCGGAATTTCAAAAAAAAGCATTGCTCTTACCTAATGGTGTGGACTTAGAGGAGTTTACAGCCATAGATAACAGAACCATATTGGCCCGATATGTGCTGCCGGAAGGGAAACTATTAGTTGGTTTTATAGGGAATTGGGAAGCTTGGGTGGCAATTGAAGATATGCTGGAAAGTGCCCAATATTTTGACGATAATATAAAGATAGTAATTATTGGAGAAGGGCGGAAGTTCAAAGAATATAAACTTGCATATCCGTCCATATTATTTACTGGCAGGATACCACACATAGATACCATAGCACTTTTAAAAACCATGGCTGTATGCATTTGTCCATATTCTACCGTACTTATTGCCAAGAATAAGTCTTACCGGAAAGTATTGGAATACCTCGCAGCCGGAAAACCTATTGTTTCCAGCAATGCTAAGAGCAGAGAGAGCTTCTTAAAAGAAGGTGAGAATACACTAATCTATGATGCGGGGCACCCTGAGGATCTGGCGGCCAAGGTTAAGACTATCTTAAATGATGCGAAGTTGTATCATAAGATGAGCTGCACTAATCTTGATCTGGCCAAACAATTTTCCTGGAAAGAAGTAATAAACCGTTCTGGACTTGTTGAACTATTGCATTGAAATGTATGGACTGAATCTGCTGTACAGAGACCCAGTTGAGAAAAGCTACGTGAAAATTGTCAAATAATTATTGTAGCTGGTTAATTTGATATTAGATAGTTATAGTAAAAGACTGGACTTTATCGTAGCGATAATAGGATGTATCGCCGGTGCTGCTGTGGCAACTATAGCTGGCATAACCGGCGCATCCAGCACGCTGGAAATTGGAGTGGCCGTTTTGGTTGCCAGTGCAATTTACCTGATATTTAGAAATAAAATGACCCTTTCACCGACCCCAGATCTACCGGCGAGTAAATCCCTTGGCCTTAGCCTCCATATTGTCTTTTTCCTGACTTTTGCCGCCAGCATGTGTTTAATGCATTTTTCCATATTAAGGCCCCAAATATATTTCCTTTTGACTTCCATTTCAGTTGCCGTTGTGGCCGCAGGGATATTAACTGCTGCCAATAAGAACTGTCCTGGTCTGCTTCTGCTTGAAATTATACTGATAGCCTTTAGTTTAAGATATGGCTTAATGTACGAATCCCACGGGTTTTATGGGGTAGATCCGTGGTGGCATGCTATCTTAATAGAGGAATGGCTTAACATCGGCCATAGTACTTTTTACACCCCATCTGGTTATGCCAGCTACGCCGTGTTTCCGATGATGCACCTTGATGTTATGGCCACTAGACTAGTAACACAGTTGGATCCCAGGGATAGCCTATTCTGTTCCATCGGTCTATTTTACATATCGAGCATATCGTTTATTTTCTTATTTGGCCGGAGTTTAATAAATAAGGAAGTTGGTTTACTGGGCGCCTTATTTCTCAGTATTAATGTTAGTCACATAAATACGGGCGTTTGGATAATCCCCACATCTTTCGGTTGCGCTATATGTGCTTTTGTACTCTGGTTGATTTATTCAAGAAAATATAACATGGCTTATGCATCCATTTTAATAGTTGTTTCTGTGGTTCTGGTACTATCACATACTGCTGCCGCATTTATCACTGGAACGATTTTAGCTTCGCTGATTATTGGTAAAACTTTGTCGTCGAAAATGCTCAGCTACGATATAGAAAAATTTAACCTGAGCTATAGTCTGGTTATTTTTTTCTGGGTTGTTATGCTGGCGTGGTGGATATACACGATGTATTACCCTTCAAGGTCATTTTTTGAAGCTACATTTGGTTGGTTTGCTGACGCGCTGAAGAT
>Ga0247841_10010259_pt1 | contig 12815 bp, 16 predicted proteins | sample LaCruzMarch2015__2_FD_192410 | JGI IMG/M metagenome (GOLD analysis project Ga0247841, IMG submission 192410) | Freshwater microbial communities from meromictic Lake La Cruz, Castile-La Mancha, Spain - LaCruzMarch2015_18m | ecosystem: Environmental > Aquatic > Freshwater > Lake | place: Spain... | reverse complement strand
TGTATCCGGTGTACCCCTGCAAAGACCAGTTCCAGTACAGCAGTGAATCGCTGTGGTACGCCTTAATCCCGACAAAAATCTCTTCATCGCCGTTCATCCCGAAGCCTTTCAGGATCACATAGCCGTCCGTGGTAAATCCCGACGTGGTATTCTGCAAGACCTCCCATGCCTCTTCGCCGATACCTTCGATGTCGAACGTGATCTCATCATCAACAGCCCACGCCGTAGTTCCGTCCGCGATTGTAAACGCTACGATTCCGTTATCGTACGCAACGCCGCTTGTCGCTATGGCCTGAGCTCCAGAGACGCTCCCAGTGACCGAGAAGGTTGCCGACGGGCCGGCACCGGTACAAACCAGCGTCCACGTTTCGTTCGGAGCGTCATCGACCACAACCGGAGTTCCGATCTCGCCGTCTCCGGTATTGCCCGCATCATACGCCAAATTTTCGATGGTGTGCGGAATAGTCGCCGCATTCACCAACAATTCGAGAAGTTCCAGATAATTTGCCGCCGTCCCTGTAGTGTACATATCGTCTCCTTAAACCAGAACACCCCGAAGAGCACTTCTATTCCTGTTCAGCACATTCAAAACCGCCCGCTCACCCGCCGGAGTGGTCATGTAGTCGTTCACCATAGCAGGATCGACCACGTTTACAATCCGGATGCTCTGCTGTTGCTTTCCGCCGCCGCCCAGAATGTCCGAAGACTGAGCGTTCGGAACAACGCGCCCGTTGGACGGCGGGATGAACATTTCCGGCCCTCTTTCGCCGACAAGCGTAGGCTGTCCGGCCCGCATAACACCGCCGAACTGAGCGGCTGGTGTGGGTGCCGCCGCCGCAGGTGCCAGTCCGAATCCCAGCATGTTCATTCCGCCTGACACGGCTTTGAACAGCAGAATCTTAGTAATCATCAGCGAAATTTCCGACGCAATGGACGCGGCCAGCGACCGGAAGTCTGCCTTTCCGCTCATCATCATTGAATGGATCGATCCTGCCAAACCGTTCATCGCTCCCTGCATAATCCCGGACATATTCGCGGCGGTATTTGTCACGTCATCGCCGAATGCTGTAAACCCATCAGAAACGCCGGTGAACACGCCCTTTGCCTCGGATGTCATGTCAAGGTTTTCGCGCACCGCATTGGTTCTGGCCTTCCACCAAGAGATTTCCTGCTTGGCAATTTCTGGCTCAGCTTTCGCCGCCTCCCAATCTTTTTTGGCGGTTTCTCCGCGCTGTACCGCCTCAGACTTGTAGGCGTTATACCTCGCGCCAACGTCGAACCCTTTACCGCCCGACACAGTAGTAACGAAGCTCTGAACCTCGTTCTTTGCCGTCTCTCCAATACGATCCGCAGAAGCCTTGATCTTTTTACCGGCCTCTTTGAGTTCAACGGTAAGCGTCTCGGTTGCGGTGCTCTGGCTGTGCATCGAAATGACCGCGGCTTCCATTTCGCGCCGCATGTTCTCGTTCGTGCCCTTGTCGATATAACCCGTCAGCAACCCCTTCGCGGTAGCATCCTGACCTCCAAACTGATTCTTGGTTGTCATACCAAACCGCTTGATGATCTCCAACGCCTGACTCTCGTCCAGTGCGGACGCGCGGCGGGTTGCCTCGGTCTTCCTGACCTTTCCGGAAAACGGCAAATCCGTCTGCAACAGGGCGTTGTAGATGGCCGTTCCGATAACGTGCCCGATGGCCTCCCAGATTGCGAAGGATGCCGTCATGGTTTCCAAGAAAATCTGCCCCAGAATCACTCCGCCGGACTTCAAGGCCGCTATTACAACAACCCCGATTCCGTTTCTCTCAGAAGCCGCAACCGCTTCCTTAAACACGTCGCGCATGACCATAGCCGACGCATACAGATTGACCCGCGCCTCGTCGATCCACTTTGCGAACTGCTTTCCGGCCTCCGACAGATCGATGCTGTTCATTGCGTCGATTATGTCCTTCACAACCAGTTTCGCAGATTCGAGAACATCATCCCCAAAACGAGCAAAGAAGTCTGTTGTCGCGCCTTTCAGCGTCGAAATCAAACCCTCCATCGTAGTGGACATTCGGACGATACCGCCCTCGAACTTGTCCATGAAAATTTCCAGCAACGCTTCCTGCGCCTCGCGGAACCCAGTCACGTTTTTCGTGATGTCCTTCTGTTCCGCCGTGCTGTATTTGAACTTCGTATTGTTTCCGTTCCGTTCGGCCTGCACACCCAGCTTACGAAGCGATTCGCTTTCGAGAGCGATAACGGCCTTCGCCACATCGGAAATGTCCTTATTCATGCCGGCGGCGGCTTCTGCTACCGCCTGAACAGCGGCCTGCCCCTTGATGTTTACCGACTCCAGCAGTGCCCGCGTGTCGATAATCTGTTCCGGAGTGAACGGAGTTGAAACCGAGAATTTAATCGACTCTTCAAATGCGGTCTTCGCGGCCTTCACCGATCCGGTAACTGTTCGCAACCGCTCTCTGAACATTTCGTATTTCGCCGCCGCGCCGATTGCCGCCGTCCCGAACGCAATGACCGAGGCCTTGGCCGTGACCAGCAGTCCGATCATCAGTTTGAGCGGAGCGGTAATCACAGCAATCGATACCTTTATCGCGTTGAATGCCGTGCGTCCGGCCTTCGCAATATCATTCAGTGCCGCCTTCGCTTCGGACAGTTCTTTCCGGAAGCTGGAAACCTCTTTTTTGGCATCATTCGCGCCTGCACCGATGTCTTTGAGACTGCCCTTAACGACGCGCGCGCCGGACTCGGACACCTCAATGATGATTTTCTCTCTGACGGTTTCTTCGCTCATTTAATTAACGATACCTTTCTCGCCGCCGCTTTTCCAGCATCAACCGCAGTTTCTACAAACCCAGCCGGAGCCTGTTTTGAACTGCCAGAATTCAGGCTTTCGATGTACGGAAGGCTGTTCGTGATGAACATTTTGTCTCCGCCCCTGATGCTCGCGGAAACCGCTACACCTTCGCGGATTGAAATACTGCCGCCGCCGTCAATCTCATCGCGTATTTTGGCAACCGGTTCGTTCTTAGAGGCAATCCAGTTCGACCGAGCGCGGCCTGTATCGACCGGTGTAGCCGGAACGATCTTCTGAATGATCGCAAGACCGGTCACGCTGACTTTTTCAGCCGCCCGCTTCTCGATCCGCTCGGCCATTCTGTTGAAGAAGGCCGGTAGGCTTTCAAGTCCTTTGCTCATCGGCTACATGCTCCAGAAACACCACATCCATTCTGCGGATAAAGTAGTGGAGCTCCTCTGTCTGATCGTCGCCGAACCCGTTTTCCCTCGCGTAGAACGCAACGCACTCGTACGGTATGCCGCCAACACCCATTCCAAGGTGCCGGCTGTGCGTCAGATCGAAAAATGCGGAGTACGCCCAAACCAGCGAGTCCTCTATTTTCGGCCTGTTCGCCCACCTCTCAGGTAACGGTTTCCCCTGACTCTCAAACAGCGGTGCCGCCTTGCGGAAAGCTTTGCCCTCGCGCAGTTCCCACCGTAAGGCGGCTATGAGTTTCCCGATGCGATCTCAAGCTCCGCTTTGCGGAACAGTTCGATGCTGACGGCCTTAGACCGGATGTCATGGAACAGCTCAGGCAGGTCGGTAAGCAGTTTGACGACGTTGGCCTTGGAGCACTTCATGTCCTTGCCCGTCTCGTCCTGCACACCCTTCCACCCGATGATAACGGACTCAGCATAGACCTCGGCCAGCATCTTCGCGCTTTCTTCTTCGCTGATCTGCTCGCTGTCAATCGCGTGTTTCCGCTTCCTGTATTCCCTCTGGGTCACGTTTTTGTACTTCCGGTTAGACCCGCCGGCGCGGAGGATCGTAATCGAAAACGGCCCGTAATCGATGGTGACACCCTTTTCCGCTTCCAGAGCGGAATCAGTCCCGAACATTGCATAAGGTGAACTCATATTCACTACTCCCTTTTATCCGCCCGACATTGAGCGAAATTACACTTCGACGGCAACCGTAGGAACGCCGCCGGTGGTATATCCGGTCTCGCCCGTGTACGTCCCGTCGATGGTGGCACAGCCATAATACTTATCGCCGCCCACCTGCTGAAAATACCACTTGGTCGAAACGTACTTGAGCACGAACATTCCGTCGCGACGTACGTAAACAGCCGTTGTTTCGCCAGCCGTGCCGGATGCGAGAACGTACTCTCCCGCCACGTTCATCAGTAGCGGGTCGCCCTCTGCCGTTACCGTCAGGCCGAGCGCGGCCAGCGGCAATTTGAACACCAGCATGTCCGTACCGATGGACGTGTGCTTCGTAGCCTGCCAAGTCATAGCCTGCTGAACATCGGAGTTGTTTCCGCCGGCATTCGATTTTGCCGTCTGGAATTTCACTCGCGGGAACGTTACGCAATAGCCGTTCGTTCCATCGCTCAGCACAAACGAAAGACTGAACTCACCGCCAGAAATGAACTTCGTGTACAGCTCCGAATTGCTGAAAAATGCCGTCAGGTTTCCGGTCACTTCGCGCTGTCCCATGCCGATGCCCTTCGCATCCAGATCGGGGAAGCTGGTGGTCGCTGTGCTGAAACCGCGCTGTGTCCGCAGGTTGTTATTGAGTGTGAAGCTCATGTCGCTGAAAACCACTTCGTTCTCAAACCCGACAAACACGATAGCGCGAACGTTTGATACGCTCATCACCGGATTGGTGTTCGGAACCGCGTAAGTCGCTCCCGAAATGATCGCCGCCGCGAGGCTTTCGCTCTTACCCTGAATCGCAACGGTTCCGCCGATGATCTGGTCTGCCGTGATATTCAGTGCCAAGCTGTTCACTCGGCTACCGGCGTAACGGAAATAGTAGTCGTCCGTGCCGTTCGACAGCTTCTTCTCAATCGTTGCGGACTTCTTCGTCGATCCGGCCTTGAGAATCTGGGTTGCCGCATCAAAGTCACCGCGCATAGCCAGCTCAAGAATAAGGTCGAATTCCGCGCCGAACGACAGTTCAAAGTTGAAATCTCCGGTTGCGCCGCCGCCGCTCTGCACGAGGTCTTTGACCGAAGCGTCCGGATCGATTTCGTTGCTCTTGATCGACTCTACGTTCGCACCAAGACCCTCACCAGTAAACCGCAGACGCTTAAACGCCGGTGTGGAAGGGGTTGTTCCCCAATCCGTCTCTTCGATGATAGCCAACAGTGAATCCGAAGCATCTACAAACAATCCTGCACTCATATTTCTCTCCTTTTCCTTTAAGTCTGACTGTCAAACCTGAACGGTATTACTACGTTGGCTTGCCACCAAGCACTTTTAGGATCGCCACCTACACCGGCCACGCTTCCCCTACCTGTCTCAATGTACGTCCCGAAGTTTTTCTGTTCAAGAACATTCAGAACCGCATCACACAGGGTAGTCATGTCCGAAGTACCGTTTCCCTTCGTGACAAAAACCTGAACAAAGATGTTTCCGACCGTACGGCGCAGGGTTCCGCCAACGTCCGCATTGGCTGTAACCGACTCGATCACCGTGATCCGAACCCACTTCGTGATGCTACCGGTATCCGGATTGAAAATGATGTTCGGCCAAGCCACCGGAGACGTTGAACCCCAGCCGGTCTTAAACTTGTCCAGAATCGTATCTTGCAGATATTTCGCCTTGTTGCTCATCTTTTTACAATCCCGTCAAACAAAATGGTTATCGCCGCCGGCGCGAGCTTCGTAATCGAAACGAACGTCCACTTCAATCCTGCCGCATCGACAATGTAGTCACCGATGACCGGATCATGCGCCAGCGAATAAGCCGCCAGAAGCACCCGTGATAGCTCGTCCGTGGTGGTGGTGTTGGGAAGTGTCGAACGATCCAAACTGTCCGATACGGGCAACAGGACGGCTTTTACCGTACTCGTGGACTCTGTTGGGGTAACTTCCCACGGTTTGGCCGGATTTGACGACGTTCTGGTGATCGAATGAAGCACCACGTCCTGCCCGTGCTTGCCGAGAAGGTTCTTCACCTTGAGCTGTTTCGCCGCGTAGTTCATGCCCGTCCAATTACACGAACCGGATTCAGCAGATATCCGCTTTTCATCATCACCTCATCGGCCTGAGAGAACGCCTTGTATCCGCCGAGCACGTTGGCGTACGTTACCGACTCGACAATCGGCCCGACCTGTTCGCTCTTGCTCGACACCTTGCCCTCAGTCACCTCGTCGCCGGTCTTCCACAGATCGCCGGTGAGTGCCGACTGCGCGTAAAGATAACACGCCGTTTTGATTCGTGAAGGCAGTACGGTGTCACCGTATCGCGGGAACTCCGTTTCCTGATCCTCGGCCTTCCGGAACCCCCTGAAACTGTACCGCGTATCGATGTAGTCGGTCGCCTTGATGATTGCGATTTCGAGAGCATCGTCTTCCTGAGCGAATGATACCCCTCGATCCGCGAAATAGTCCCTCATATCATCGACTTCGACGTAGGCATTTGCGCCCTCGACAAGTCCGTCACTGTCCTGAACATTGAATGCCATACTACTCTCCTATTGAGGCTTTCACTTCGGCCTTCCTGAGTGCTTCGATGGTGTCGATCAACTCATCCTGCAAATCCTTCACAACATACTCTTCCGCCAGCATCATATCACGAGGGGCGGTGAAGGTCTGCCCCCTCTGGAGTCGAAGCCAGCCCGACGCTGAGACGCGCTCTACGGGCTTGACGCTTAAGCAGGAGACCAGCGCGGTCGAACTGACCAGCATTACGCAAACGAGTGATTTCCTTTTCCAACTCTTCAACCTCGTCTTCACAGCGTTCGTATTCATCAAGCACCATCCTTCTGTTCTTGATCTTCATGTACTGAATGGCGGCATCTAGAAGCGTTTTTATCAGTAGAATTACGTCCTTCATGTCGTCTCCACTTGGCTATGATCCATCGGATAAAATCTATCGTCAGATCGTCCCACTTCCAAGGAGTGAGCCGTACGACCTTCTCAGCCGCCCAGAACAGCAACAGGGCAAAAAAATCCCATCGCGCGATGACAAATTGCACCACAAACGATGGGATTCCTGTTCTCACGGTTCATCAATCCTTTTTACGGAACTGCTGACCGTAGGCGATGAAGTTGCTCACCAGCTCGCCGGTCTGACAGATCAGGATGATACCCTGTTCGACCACCTTCTCGGTGTCATCGTTTTCGAGATCAAACTGTTCCTCGAATACCTGTTTGAGCTCTTCGGTTTCTTCCGCACTCAAATCCTTGACTTCTGCGAGCAGGGCTTTCGGTTCTTTAGCAACCGTAACGAGCCCGATGATGTCATCGACAAACGCCGGAGCGTCCGACAACGTAAATTTTCCGTCCGCGAGAGCGGCCTCGATCTGTTTACCGAATCCTGCGGCAACAGCGATGGCTTTCTTGATCCGTTCGATTCCGATGATTGCTACTTCCGCCATGTCGATCTCCTTTTTCTGTTCCTTAATTTTCCGACAACTTCCGCACGAAGAACATCGGGTCTTGCACCAAAACAATACCCAAAACCACCAAGAACACAATTACAATTCCCGCCATCCCGTACAGCAGAGACTTCTTAATCAGCGTTCCCATCGACTTCGTGTTGTACACCATGACGAGTATGTCATCTTCACCGACCTTGTACAGGTTACACGCGCGCGCGAACGCATGAAGGTGCGGACGCTCCGTTTCGCTGTGAAACTTGCACTCATGCGACTTTTCCCACTCCCTTATGCCCGACGCGATGATGGAACTAAGCTGTGTTTCAGACAGTTCATACGACTTCTCCGACATGATAAAACCTTTCGATCAAAACGTTTCTCCAGACACCCGCAACCATACTCCGGTTGTCGATCCGGAAACCGCCGTAGGACTGAACCAGTACAAAAACCGATTCGTATCCGAGCTCATGGACATGTTTCCAGATAGTCCGGATGCAGTCGATCCGGTGGGGGCGTACAGTCCTGCGACCTGCGCCCAGTTCCAGAATACCGGAGGGTTCGCTATGGTTGCCTGACCGTCGTACGCATTGATCGTATCGGTAATGTTCGTTCCGCTTCCGGCATCGAACGTGTATGAAAAGCTCTTCGCCGTGTTCGCGGTCGCGTCGAACGTGATCGACTCGATCCGCCCAGAATAGAAATTCGCCGGAGTACCGCTCGCCACATCTGCAAATAGGTAAACCGCCGCTCCGCTCTGATCGAGTGAGGCTTTGGCTGATCCGGACGAAACAAGGTTTGTTCCTCCGGACGAAAATACCACATTGGTGCCCGTTTTCTGAACCCTGATCGTCTGATAACCCGCGCTCCAGTCAGCCGCGTTTACATACGCACTCGAATCGCTTCCGGTGTACCGAGTTTTCAGGTACAGCTTATTATCCGTTCCGATGTAAAAGCAGAACGGCCCGATCCACTGATTAACGCTCCACGCTCTGTTTCCGATGATCGTCTGCCACGCACTTCGCTTTACGAAGTCGCCCGTCATTGTGATGACGAAATCCCCGTTATAAATCCAAGACCCACCCGTTCCCGTAACCATAACTCTGTCGGACGTTCCGTTCACCGTTGCGAAAACCGGATCGGATACCGGAAGGTCTTCGAGTGTCAAATCATCGGTCGAATCCGTGTCCATGTTCGGATACGCGGTCTTTGTAAAAACGTTGGTCGTCGCCGGCTTCTCGTTCAAAGCGTTCTGCTGTGCAGTGCTGACCGGCTTATCCGCATCAGACGTATTATTTACGCTTCCCAAACCTACCTGATCCGCCGTCACCGAATGAGGGTTTCCCGTGTTATTTACGTGATCTGTCACATTGCTCTCTACGCCGGCAACTGCTACAGCGAGATCGTTCGTTCCGGCCTTCGAGTCAGTAACGTCCTTGACCGCCTTGCTGTCCGGCAAAACGCCTTCTGTTCCGGACAGAGCAGACTCAACAGCGTTCGTGAGAATTCCATCCGGAAGCTCCGATCCGCCGCCGCCGGATGGTGCAGAAACTTTCCCGAAAGCACATGCCGAACTCAAAACTAGAATCAAAAACAGTCTAAATTTCATAATCACCTCAGTTTCCGGAAACCATCACCTGAATGACCGCGCCCCTCAACGCACCGGCTATTGCTCCCCTTACCTGAAGCGGGCCGTATGTCTCGGATGCCGCCCTCGTGCTGTCAGCCATCGTTTTCCCGAGAATAGCAACCAACTGCTCGTGCGACAACACCAGACGAACGTCCATTATCGCGTTCCGTCTCGGTCGCGCGTCCAGCGATCCGGCAATGAGCATCTGCTCTCCCGCCGGAATCTCGTACTCAAACGGAGCAACCCAGTACGCCGCATTCGTTACTACCGACACCACTTCGATCTGTTTGCGAACATCGTTCGTTACAACCTCGTCCGGCTTCATTCCGTAGTAGAGATTCGTACGAATGTCGGTCACGTCAACCCAGTCATAAGTAACATTTGTCACAACTCTCGACGGGATGTACTCAAGCGACTTAAATTCTATCCGGTCTGCATTGACCACAACACCCAGAGAAAGCTCTACCGTTTCCTGAGCCTCGGTCAGCATGAATCCGGCCAGCAGTGAGATCAAAATCAGTTTCTTCATACGATCCTTTCTACGGGGCAACAAATCCCAGCCCGTTCGTTGTACATGCTATCCTCCACCCGTTGGTAAAAACAATCGTCGAGACGTTCGTGATCGTGTGGCCGTCCAGATTAAGAAACTCCGCATTGATCTTTACCGATCCCGCACTTGCGGGTGCCCTCGTTCCGTACGCCCTGAAAAACCCAGTCGATGATCCAAGACCGGACACATCAACAACCGCATTGTAATATCCGCCGCCTAAGTCCGTAATGGTTGCCGCGATTGGAGCGAACGCGACCATCAGATTTGTCGTCACTCCGATAGTAGGATTGCCGATGATATTCTGAGCGTAGATCGACATGGACACGTTGGTATTGATCTGAGTGAATTCGATCAGCTCGACAACCGTAAGGCCGGACTCCAGCGTGATAATGTCATCGTCAAAGCGCGTCCCGATGGTTGCTGTGTCGGCTGTCTGGGTGAAGTTTATACCCCTCCACGCGCCGGAACCGACCACTGTATAATTTCCCAGATCAAGACGGTCTCCGACAATCGTTTTCGACGGATCGGCTGAGTAATCCGCTATCTCTGCATCAGCATAGTTTTTCGCGCTTTGGATTCCAGCATCCGAAACTCTCTTCGGAACAACGTCGTTCGGGTTGGACGGTTGTCCGGAAACACGAAGCCCAGAAACCGTTTTTACCGTAGCCGCCTCTTCGACGTTTCCGTATCCGGTTATGACTACGTTCGAGATATAAACCCCAGCGGTCTGTCCGGCCATCGTAGTGCCGCCAGTGATACGCAGAACACCATTCGTTCCGGTGTATGGAACAGAAACAACGTTTGTCCCGACCATCAGCGTTGGATCGGAGCTCGTTCCATTTCCGGCAGACCATGACGCATATTCGTAACTTGCAATTCCGTTCGACTGAACTGGGCTCTGTAGATACTCACCATAGGTCAAAAAGATTATCCCGTTCGTGAGCAGGTCGCCGGTTGTCGTCCATCCAGTCCACACTGAGTTGTTCGAGATCGTTACCGAATCATTCAAACGCACCACATCCGTGTACGTCAGTCCGATGTCACCCCAGACGTTTATCTCTCTGTCGAGAGTCATCGCTGTGAACGGCTCTGTTCCGTTCGCCAGACCGTCAACCTTGGATGATACAGCGGCAACCGTTCCGGTGTCTGCCTTGGTGTTCTCAACCGAAATTGCCCGCTCTCTTTCGATTGCTAGGTCGTTTGTGGACGCCAGTCCTGTGAGATCAACGCTTCCGCCGGACGGTGAAGACACCTTTCCGAAAGCCAGTCCGGAAATCAAAACGAGAACTACTGACAGCTTCGTTTTCATCAGTCATCAGACACATTGTATTTGATCGACTCTGCCGGCCATACGCTCACGGCATTATCGCCGCTTCCTACGTACTGCTGACCTTTCAGGTACGCAAACTCGCCGCCGTTCGTGCTGGAAGTCTGCCCGCGCTGATACCAACTCGCACCGTCGGCTTCCTGAGTGATCCGTACGCCATCCGTTCCGCGAGACTTGGCACTGACGGCCAACAGTAGGGCCGTTCCGTTTGTAGCTGATCCGAGCTTGTGCGTAGGCACGTTGGTTGACGTGGTGCCTCCAGTCAGCACGAAATACTGCTGTTTATTCGCCTTGATAAGCCGCCCCTGAGCAACGGCATTGGTTGCCACCCAGTCAGGAACGTTAATGCCGTCCAAACCCCGCTGAGGGGCAAGGACGACAGGTACACCAGCCTCCGCATTTACGGCGTAATCAACGCCCTGCGAAGTTAAAAAAAAACCCAGTGCGAAAATTGCAATCAGCGGAGCAACCGCTTTCAGTCCGCGCATGTGCTTATGCAGATCGGATAGGCGGACTTCTGAGTCAGGCTGAGCCTTCATTTCCTTGAGCATTGCATTCAGCACGGCTCTTTCCTCGTCCAGCTTCTTTTCGATTGCGCCGATTTTCTTATTCTGCACGGCGATTCGTTCGGAGATCGTAGCGGGCTTTTTGTTTCCGAGCTGTACTTCCGGAACTGTCAGCGACGGAACGGTGATTGCGCTTTCCTGAACCGTTGCGCCGTTCTGTCCGGCCTTCTTAGAATTCTGATTCTTTGCCATTTTCCTACTCCTTGGGTTCGATTGAAATCATAAAGCCCCCGCCCGAAGGCGGGAGCCCTGCTCCAACTTAGCCGTTGGACTGGATGAAGGCGAGCGGGATGCGCTTGCGTTCAAAGGTGCGGTTCCAGTTAGCTGCGAGTTTGATCTCGGCATTGGTCGGACTTGCACCAACCATGCTTGCACCGAGCCACTCGAAACCGTACGGATGCACAGCCTGCTCGACACGGGAGAAGATGGTTTCCTGACCACCACCGTCGCCGGCAGTCGGGTCACGAAGCACTTCAAGCGGAACCTTGGCCGATCCCATACCCATACCGAGAGCACCGGCTCCAAACAGAACCGTTGTATAGCGGTAGGCAGGAACAGCAACGCCGCCGGAATTGATGTTGTAGGCGGTAGGAGTCAGGCCATCGTCAACGATGACGCGCTTGTCACCGTACATTGCGATCTGGAAGCCAGTCGCGCTGTCCGGAACAAAGTCAATCAGGTCGTTCTTGAGCATCCGAGCATAAACCATCGAATGAACGCCCATGCCGGTGATCTGACCCATGTGGTCGCCCAGAGTAGCCAGCGCATCGATACATTCTTCCTTGGCGAACACGTTCGCGCCAACATCGATTGCGGCCTGAGTGGTAGGAGCGCACAGGTCGATCAGCATGTCGCCGTTATCATGAGCAACGTTATCTGCCAGAAGACCCAGCAGGGATGCGAAAGAAAGGTTCTGAGTCGCGGTCTGCCAATACTTCGACATACCGGCGCGAATCGCACCGACCGGATCGTTACCGTTCAGCGCGGCAACCAAATCCATCGAGCTCCAAGACTGGTTACGGGAGTGCCGCACCAACGTCTGTTTGGAACCGGTCAGGTTCTTCGGCGTGGACTTGCTGTCCGGATCGTCCGAGCTGATGTTCGGCTCGTCATTGGTCAGCGGATTGTAATGGCGCGGATTAAAAGTCCGTCCACCATTCGGATTCGACAGAAACGCGGTGATGTCACCAGCGGCAACGGCGATTCCGGAAGCGATAAGCGCGTTCAGTTCGAGCGCGGCGTTCAACATCGTCGGCATGAAAATGTCATCGACGATTTCCAAGTTTGCAAATCTTACTACGGCCATGAGTTTCTCCTTGTTATTTTTGACTCTCTACTCTGCGGAGGCCACATGACCGATCC
>Ga0247841_10010256_pt1 | contig 12817 bp, 11 predicted proteins | sample LaCruzMarch2015__2_FD_192410 | JGI IMG/M metagenome (GOLD analysis project Ga0247841, IMG submission 192410) | Freshwater microbial communities from meromictic Lake La Cruz, Castile-La Mancha, Spain - LaCruzMarch2015_18m | ecosystem: Environmental > Aquatic > Freshwater > Lake | place: Spain... | reverse complement strand
TATGAATTCTTTCAATGATTATTTTTATGATTTCAATGGTTCCTAATCCAGTTAAATCAATGCAAATAATATATGGGAATTTCATAGTATTATAACTTTGTCCCCAATAATCATATTTTACATAATCTTCTAGTCTAATAAAATAGGCTTGAATAAATCCTTGATGACTATGGATGACTACTTTTATTTCATTCAAATATTCTTCAAATAATTGAACTATATTTGAATTATTTTTTATAAATTTACGAGAATCAAAATCAAATCTTAAATGTCCTTCTTTTTTCCAACTGTAATAGAATTGATTGTATTTACAATTTTTACAAGTTTTACAATAGTAATCATTATTGCCTTTAAATAAACATTGTTTCATAGAAGGAGTTGGAAATGTTTTTTGGCCTAATTTCATTCTTATGTATTTTTCCAAGTCACTATTCTTTAGAATTGCCAATTCCTCCGATATTGCGCTGTTAATGCTTTGTAGAGATGAGAATGAGATCATTTTATATATAACTTATGTAAAATTAATAATTTATTTCAATTTTTTTGCACCTTTTATCATTTAATATTGGACATTTTAAATACATCCTTGATAATTTTGCTTGAATATTATGTTTTTTCTAAGAATTAGCACCCCCATGTAATCAGAGTTGTAGTTCCTAAAACTACAGCGTAGTCAACTGTTCCTCTAAAGGCTCCAATACTGTAAGGATACTCATAGTTCAAGACATAATGATAAATATTAGTCATTTTTCCTTCCCACATAACTTCAGAAGTTAACCCATGACATTCATCTAATTGATCATTGGTAATTATATTACCATTTTTGTCATATGGACCATAAATACCAAATCCATCTAAGGCATAGCCAAGTAATGGAGAAGGATAAACATTTTGTTCGGTTTCACTAAGAAGACATTTCCAACTATAACCGTGTAAATGATATTGTTCAGCATAAGGATGTCCAAAGCATTCGTCCATGGGCAAAATAGAAATTGGATTATACAAATTGCCGTTAGGATCAAAAGCAACCTCTCCATGCCAAACGGTTCCAGTAAGCGTAACTCCAATAATTAGGTAATCGATTGGTTGTGGTATCTTATTATATTTTGGATTTTTAGGAATTATCAGGTCAAGAGTATATGGAGCGATTGGAATTTCAGCTGCACTACTATATAGTTCTCCTGTTTTTGGATTAATTCCTCCTGGGGCAAGAGCTGCATACCACTGATACGCTCTAGTTCCTTTTTGCACTGGAAAGATTCCCATGGGTGTGCTTGGTATACCATTACCCCTACAATAGCGAAAATTATTATCTTCTGTAATAGAAAAAATACTTCCTCTTGGGTCATAATAGCTTGCAGACACGTTTCCATTAACATAAGGTATATTTGATATATCAATCGTATTCGTTTCTTGATCAAGCCAAGGTCTATCACTTGTTTTTAGCCTTGTTGTCTCTATAAAAAAAGATCCCAAGAAGATCCCATTTTTTTGAGGAATAAACGGATCAAGATTTGGACGAGAATTTTTAAATATAATTTGATTTTTATTCTCTGTGCTAGTGGTTGATACACTTGTATTTGTAGTTGTTTCATAATTTGTTGTATCGCAATTGCAATTTGTATCATTAGAAGATCCAGGGAATTCTTCAAATGCTGATTTAAATGCGTTTTTTGTTGCTAAATCACTAGCAATAGTATTTGAAAGAAGTATCGTATCATTTACATCATTACCAGTTGCTGTTGCGGTTGATGTTGCAGTTGATGTTGCAGTTGAAAAAGGAAAAATCTTTTCCTTAACGAATGCTTCTACTCTCGCCAAACTTGTCGACCTAAAAGCCATTTTATAATATAATATTATAAAATATTTTACACTAGGAATATTTTAAAACTTATAAAACTATATTCAGCGTTTTCAATATAAATAGAAGTTGTTTTATCATTATATTATTATTATTTATTATAATGTTAAATGCTGGTGAAAATATATCCTTTATTTTAAAAGATAATGATGCAACTAGGAATAATGAAAATAATGAAAATGAAATATTTTCATTGATGAAAGAATTGGATAAAAATACAAATATGCTATTGAATAATGAATTAAATATTTATTATAACGAAACATACACTGTTCAACAGTTATTAAAAATATGTGAATATTATGGTTTTTTAAAATATGTCAAAATGGCAAAATATAAGAAAAATGATATTATTGATGCCATTTTACTCTATGAAATGGACGAAAATAATAATGAAATTGTTTCCAAACGACAGCAGTTATGGGCAATGATGGAAGAATTAGCAAATGATAAATTTATGAAGAAATATATTCTCTGGAATTAAAACGATTCTATATACTTTCTCATTATAAAAATATTAAATATATATTTATTTTAGATAATAATGGTTGTATCAAAAATAAATAGTTCAGTAAGCTACAAAGAGTTAAAAAACGTGGATCCAGCAGATATGAAAAAAGAAAGTAATCTATATCAAATTGTTATTTTAGATGATGTAAATGTTATTATTGCAATCGGTTCGGCTAAAAATACATTTGCTGATAAAAATATAACTTATTTTCCTATTTATTTAGTAAAACAAAATAATACAGTTACCCAAATTGGGGTTTATGAAATATCAACCACGAATTTGATGGATTATATGGATGAAGACGGAACCTTGGATATTGAACGTTTGGATGATCCGTTGCTTTATACATTTGTAAAAAAAGATAATATTCAGAATATACGTATGGTTCCTGAAGACGAAGATGAAGAGGAAGAGGAAGAAAATAGTGAAAAAGAAAAAAAAGTCGAAAATCAAGAAAAAGAAGAAAAAATAGAAATTATAATCCCTGAATCCAGAAGGGAAATATTTACCGCCAAACCTTTGGCAAATCTTCCATCCAAATTAAAAATCGAATCTTTCAAAGAAGCAACCGATATAAAAGAAAAATATCACGAAAAAGATCAAGATTTATGGATTCAAAAGTTTATGAAAAATAAAAACTTTTCTCTACTCGATAATGAAGGTGATGGTGATTGTTTATTTGCTACCATAAGAGATGCATTTGAATATATTGGACAAGAAACAACGGTTAGCAAACTACGTAATAAACTATCGTCACAAGTGGATGAAACTGTATTTAAAAATTATAAAGAACAATTTGACATGTATAGTCAAGCGATACAAAATACAACAACTGAATCAATCAAATTAAAAAATGCTTACGACAATTTGAAATTACAAATAAGAGAAACGATTGATCGTGAACAACAAAAACGTATTACATATGAAGCTAAAAAAATAAAAGATGCTTATGATCGATTAAAAAAAGAAAATGAAATATCAAAACAGTTACTTTCGGAATTCAAAATTATGAAAAATATTCAAACGTTGGATCAATTTAAAAAAATCATTAAGACCTGTGAATTTTGGGCAGATGACTGGGCAATTAATACAATCGAACGAGTATTAAATATCAAATTCATTATTTTGTCGAGCGAGAGGTATCGAGAAAAAGATTATGATGCAGTTTTATTGTGCACAAATATGGTTGATCCGATTATTCAAAGTAGAGGAGAATTTGAACCAGATTTTTATATTATTGTGGATCATAGTGGTGATCATTATAAGTTGGTTACTTATAAGTCTCATAAAATTTTTACTTTTAGAGAACTACCTTATGATATCAAACGAATGATTGTAGATAAATGTATGGAAAAAAATTCTGGTATTTTTGCACTGATTTCTGATTTTGAACAATTTAAAAATAACGTTCCTGGTGCTGCATTGAAAGATTTATCTATGCATAAATTTGAAGAACTAGGGGAAGCAAAAATATTGCATTTATATGATGATAATATTGTTTTATCGTTTTACAATAAGTCAGCTGATAAACCATTACCTGGAAAAGGAACGGGTGAACAAATTCCAAAAGAATTTAGTGTAGAATATTCGGAATTAGCGAGTATCCCTCAATGGCGTAAAAAATTATCTGATTTTTGGATACAACCATTTACGCTAGATAATCACCAATGGGCATCGGTGGAACATTATTATCAAGCATCCAAATTTAAAAAGCAAAACCCCGAGTTTTATTTGTCTTTTTCATTGGATTCAGGAACTGAATTATCTAAAAATGCGGAAATGGCAAAAGCAGCTGGCGGTAAAACTGGTAAATACAAAGACGAATTATTACGCCCTAAAACAGTAAGTATAGACCCCGATTTTTTCGAAAAAAATTCTGAAAAAGAAATGAATATTGCTCAAGAGGCGAAATTTTCACAAAATGAAGACTTGAAAAATATGCTTCTTGCTACAAAAAATGCAAAATTGGTGCATCACCTTCGAGGAAAAGAATCTACTACATCTGACAGTCTGATGATTTTACGAGATAAACTTTCTAAACTGTAAACTATAAAAAAAAGTATAATAAAATAAAAAATTGATCATTTTTAAATTACTTAACCAAGTATTATTATGAAAAATGTTACTTATGAAATTAGATAATCTTGTCGAAGGAATTGTTGTCAAGCGTCCATCAAAATTAATAAAAACGCCTTATGTTGCGGATATTTTAATTGTGGATACCAATGAAGAAGTATTGGGTCATAGCGCATCTCTTGGATGTTGTGGATTAGCTGATAAAACAGCGCATATTTTAATGGCTCCTCGCGCGCCTAGTAAAACAACGAAAAAAAATGAAAATAAGTTAAAATGTTCACATACTGTTTATTTAGCTATACAAAATGAAGTAATTGTAGGAATCTTTCCAAAATTAGCTGAACAACTTGTAGAAAACTGTTTGAAACATAATTATTTACAAAAATTATTAAATGTAAAATCATACAAACGTGAAACTTCCGTATATGTTAAAGATTTTGTTGATTCGCGTTTTGACTTTTCAGGATTCGATGAAAACAATATTCCGTTTTTAATGGAAGTAAAAAATGTTCCTCTCGCAGATTATGAAGACATTTCATGCAAAGAAAGAAAAAAAATGGATTATTCAGATCGAGAATTTAATTCAAAAGTCGCTTATTTTCCAGATGGATATCGAAAAAAAGGGACCACTGTAGTTAGTCCGCGTGCATTAAAGCATATTAACGAATTAACATATATTAAAACTACAACTAACACTCGTTGTATTATGTGTTACGTAATACAACGAAACGATGTAAATAGATTTCAAATATCCATACTAGATCCTGAATATAGAGAAGCTGTTAAAAATGCCATAGAAAAAGGTGTTGAAATTATTACATTAGTAGTTGAATGGAATAGAAACGGAGAAGCACATTTTATAACAGATAGTTTACCTATTACATCATTTAATTAGATTCTTTAAAAAGAAAGAAGAAAAAAGAAGAAAGAAGAAAAAAGAAGAAAGAAGAAATATAAAAATATAAAAATATAAAAATAATATAATTTATAAAAAATATTATAAAAATATCGCTTTATATAAGTACATGAATCTATCGAGACAAAGTGAATTACTTATGTCTTTTTTTATTGAAAATAAATGCATTTCGCATATTCAACAAACAAAAAAAACAAACAATCTATTTATTAATTTATTTTATGAATTCAAAGACGCAGAAGAATACATTGAAATGAGAAAGAAAAGGGAAGGTCGAGAATTTTATAATTTAATTATTAAAGAAATACAAACTACATCTGAAATAGTTATGCCAACCACTTTTCCGTCAGACGGATTTCCAGCGAAAATAAGAGAACATATTAATGATCAAATGATGAATCAATTATGTTACTCGATTTCTTTAATCGATCGAAATATTAAAATTTATTTTTTAGTAGAAGGTAATATTTCAGAAAAAGATATTAAAATATATAATGGTTATGTTGATCGTATGTTAATGTGGTTAGTTATAATGAATGAATATGCTTCTAAACAATGCGCAAAGGTTTTAACTATTTATTTATATTTTACTTCTTTAAAAAAAACAGTGCCTAGTTCAAGTTTACTTGTTTTGGGTGAATATCATGTAAATACTGCATTCACAATGACATGTCCTAAAATTTCAGAAATTGTTGTTTTTAGAAAGGAAGAATGGTTTAAAGTATTTTTACATGAAACATTCCATAATTTTGGTTTGGATTTTTCAGATATGAACAATAGTTTTTGTGATACTAAAATGTTGTCTATTTTTCCTGTAAAATCAGAGGTTAATTTATTTGAATCGTATACCGAATTTTGGGCAAAAATAATGAATATTCTATTTTGTAGTTATTTAAATTTAAAAAATAAACAAGATATTGACGAGTTTTTAAAAAATACAGAGTTTTTTTTAAGTTTTGAGCGTATGTATAGTTTTTTTCAAATGGTCAAAGTGTTAGATTTTATGAATTTAAATTATGAACAGTTATATAAAAAAGGATCAAAATATGATGCGATAAGAGATACTTTATATAAAGAAAATACAAATGTTTTGGCTTATTATATTATTACAGCTATTTTAATGAATGATTACCAGGTTTTTTTGGAATGGTGTAATTCAAATAATACTTCTTTATTGCAATTTAAAAAGACAACTTCCAACCAAGAAAAATTATGTGAATTTATTGTAAAAAAATACAAAACAACTGGATTTTTAAAAGAAATCCAATGTATCGAAAAACTATTTCGAACTCTAAAAAGTAACAAAAATAAAAACCTATCTACAAAAAATATGAATTTTATATTAAAAAATTTAAGGATGACGATTTGTGAGTTGAATTAATTATAAAATTGAATTATAAAAACCAAATAAAAGTTTATATAATTATGGGAATAAGATATTTAAATAAATATTTGAAAGATAATTGTTCAAATGCATCCATTCAATGCATTTCATTAGCAAAATTATCTGGTAAAAAAATAGTTGTAGATACCAGTATATATATGTATAAATTCGAAAGTGAAAATATGTTATTAGAAAATATGTATGTATTATTATCTCTTTTACGTCACTATAATATTATCGCCATTTTTATTTTTGATGGAAAAGCACCTATTGAAAAAAAAATGATTTTAGAACAAAGATCACATGATCGTAAAAATGCAGAACTCGAATATAAACAGTTAGAAGAAAAACTAATGAATGTAGAAGAAGAAGAAAAAAAAGAGATTATTGATTCAATGGATCAATTAAAAAAGAAAATTGTCTACATAACGAAAGAAAAGATAGAAAATGTTAAAAAAATAATTACTTATTTTGGTTCTAGTTATTACGATGCACCGGGCGAATCTGATGAATTATGTGCTTTACTAATGCATCATAAAATTGTATGGGCATGTTTAAGTGAAGATATGGATATGTTTGTTTATGGATGTGAAAGAGTATTGCGCTATTTTAGTTTAATCCATCATAATGTTGTTTTGTATACTATGAAAAATATTTTACAAGATCTACAAATGACGCAAAAAGAATTTCGAGAAGTTTGTGTTCTTTCTGGAACAGATTATCAAGCATCGAATACTTCTTTATTTGAAATCATCAAGTATTTTAAAAAATACCAACACGATAAAAAGAAAATTCAAATGTCTTTTTATGATTCTATGAAAGAAAGTATGGAATTAGATATTGAAACCTTGGAAAAAATTAATAACATATTTGATATGAAATTAAAGGTGAAAGAAATGCCCGATATTCATAAAATAAAAATAGTAAATACACAAATCCAATATCATGGATTGTCAGAGTTATTGAAAAATGATGGGTTTATTTTTGTTTATTAAAAGTAGAGAAGTAAAGAAAACAAAGAAAAATATAAATAAAAATAGAAGCACAATGAATTTAAAAACTTTTTTATACATCAAATATATGATTGATTTATATAAAAACCAATATGATGAAAAAATATTAAAAGAAAATATTTATGCTGTTTTTTTGTTCGATATTTTAAAAACACAAAAGATAAGTTCAGATTTTGCAATGACTTACATCTTAAATAAAAACTTCCAACTAACAAAAGAAGAAGAAGCTATAACAGTTGATGATATTTTATATTATCAGCCTCATTTAAAAGAGAGTAATTTGTTACATCTTGTTAGAAGAAATGATAGCTTTGAAGACTTTCAAAGTTTTTCAGAAAAAAATTGATTTGTTTTTTATCCACTAGAAAATAAATATCAAAGAAATACTAATACAATGAATGTATCAGTTTTATTAATCGCTATCTTTATCCAGATCACATGTGTATGTGGGTTTTTACCAGTTTTTATAAAAATAAAAAAAAGATTATCTTTATCATTATGCGTCCAAACTTGTTTTGCAGACGATGATGATTATTATGATGATGAAATTCAAAGAAAAATAAATGTTACAAATGTAAATAACTATATTCCTACTAGTGTAGATCCGTTATATACATTACTATGGTATGATTGCAATGAATGTGAAGAATTATTAGAAAAATTAAAAAATGTAGACAAAAAAATAATTTATATCAATGGAAGTTACTATTTTTATGATTTAAATAGTCCAGAAAAAGGAAAGCCTTTATTATATAAAGAAGATGAGTTTGTATCAGATGAAATCTTCGAAATTTACGAAGAGCTGTTTCGTTTTGAGTAAAAATAAAAAATAAGTTTTTGAATCTAAATTATATTAATAAATAAAATATTATTTGTATATTTTATTTATTTTTTCTTGTGTTCTTATTATTTCTTTTTTTTACTATTTCTTTTTATTTTTATTATTATTTGTTTTTTTTCTATTTCTTTTTCTTTTAAACTACAACAACTTCAGGGACAACAGCCTTTACTGCCTTAGCAAAGTGTGGACTCATATACTTTTGAAGATTGAAATAAGTTAATTCGTCAGTCTTCTTTAACTTTAATAAGGAAGAAAGTTTTGTGTCAGGGTTGATTTTACGACCATTCTCCTTATCTTGAAGATTGTGACTACGAATGTAAGTGTTGATTTCACGGGTTACATCAGTTCTAGCCATTTCAGTTCCAGAAGGTTTCTCTAAAAAGTTGGCAAGTTCGTCACTAATTCTAGTTGGCTTTACAAAACCACTTGGAGCACGGTTTCCTGTCTTTCTCTTTCTCTTTGAGTTAGCCTTTTGTGCAACTTTTAATTCACGAGTCCACTTCTTTTCAAGAAGTCTGTATTCGTTCTTTAAACTAGAAATAACAACGGTTAATTGATTTAATTTTGCTAAAAATTCAGTAGATTGAGCAGCAATGGTGGCATCAATATCTACAACTTCAGGAGCAGCTGGTTCACTCACAACAACAGAAGGTTCTACAGTGGTAACTGCAGCAACTTCTACTACAGGGACTTCAGATTTTGTCTTCTTTGCAGTTACTTTTTTAGTAACAACAGGGGTTTGAGCAACTTGTTCGGAAACAACTTCGACAGAGGATTTTGGTTTGCTTGTTCTAGGCATTATATTCTATTAAAAGAATATCTTTTTAAATGATTTAACGCATAATATATATTATTTGTGATGAAGATAGATCTATGATAATTTGAATTAGTTAAAATAGACAAAACTTTGATATAACCAAGGAAGTGCCTCGGCAGCTTCAACATTTACTAAAGTAATTGCACCTAAAACATAATATGCTCCTAAAGCTTTATTATCTCGACTTATTGCAGAATTAACTAATTTTTCTAAAATGGTCAATACGATTTTTTGTATTTCAATAATTTCATTATAATTTTGAAGAACATGAAAAGAAGGAATACGATGAAATGGATCACCTGAAGGAGGACAAATTAATCGTTGAATTTCATTCGACAGTTGTGCTCGATAAGACCATATTTCTAATAATTCTCGAACAAGTCGAATTAGTTGATTTCGGTTCAAAGATAAAAACCAAGATGGACTAGAATAATTTCCTAAACCATCTATTTCTTGAAATAAAGTTAATGCTCTTAATTCAATGCTTTTTTCTTGTGAAACTTCAGTTCCAATATTATTTTTGATTTCAATACAAATAGGTTTTTTTAATATTTTACTTAACCTGAATAAAGTTTTATAATCATTCATCACGTTACTTGGAATGGGTAGACGATTATAAGGATTTTTAATAATATTATTATCAGATCCTTTATGAATAAGATTGTATAAAGAAATTAAATCAAAACCATAGATAAATCCATCTTCATCTTTGTAACTAAAAAACTGCTCTAATTCAATGTCTTTCATCTCATCCATTGTAAAAAAATCACATGTATTTGTGCAAATATTTCGTTTCAAAAAAGCAGGCCCGTGATATTTATTATATTTTCTTTGTAAATTTCCTCGAACAATTTTTTGGATTTTCAAAGCAAAAAAAGATAGATATAAATGTGCATAAATTCGATTGATCAATTCGTTCTTATTCCCAGTTATTTTTAATTTGTAACTTTTTGCAAAAAATTTGAGTTGATTCAGATTATAATTACATTTATCTAACAAATAATATTCTGAAAAAAACGGGACCGAAATATTTTCCTCATTTAATTTTTGAAGTTTTTTATTTTTATAAAAAGACCTTTCTTTTTCATGATTTTTCATAACAATATCCATGTAATTTTCATCTAGAGAATGATGTTTTGTTTTAAATGCATTTTTCGATAAAGTCATTTCTATATTATACTATATAGAAATATATTCTTTTTGAATTATTTTACGATATTATTAATTTTATAAATTGTTACGAAGGTCGTAAGAAAATAATTTATTATTTTAAAAAAAAATTGATTTAAAGATAACACATATAAATAGAGTATACAAGTAAGAATGGCAGATACAATCATCGACGGCACTCAATTCAATTGCAATGAAATTAAATACACTTCTCTAAAGGCAAATGAGAAAGGTGGAAAGAGTTTGAATATTTTAAATAAATTTACAAATACTGGATTACGTTTATCAACTCCTCTTATGTTAACATGGGGGGCAAGTGATTATGTTGATCAAGATGGAAACGGTAATGGTAAATTTGAAATGTCTTTACAATTTCCTCAGCAAGAATATTCAAATCCAGATTGCGATGCATTTTTAGAAAATATGAAAAATTTAGAAAATAAAATAAAAGCAGATGCACTTATTTATTCCAAAGATTGGTTTGGAAAAGTTCATAAAAATCCCGATATTATCGAAGAGTTATTTACTCCTATGTTAAAATATCCTAAAATCAAAGGAACAAGTGAATCTGACTTAACAAAAAAACCGATCTTGCGTGCAAAGCTACCTCAATGGCAAAACGCTTGGAAGTCGGAGATTTATGATGAAGAAGGTATTATATTATTTCCAAACAAGGAAAATGTTACGATCACTCCTTTGGATTATTTGAAGAAAGGTGCGATGGTTGCTTGTGTTATACAATGCGGTGGTATTTGGTTTACCAATGGTAAATTTACGATTACTTGGAAATTATTACAAGCAGTCGTTCAAAAACCAAAGGGAAACATTTCAGGACAATGTTTAATTAAATTAAAACCACAAGAAAAGGAACAACTTAAAAAAGCTGCTCCTGTTGAAGATAATGATATTGAAGATTCTATTAATGCTCAAGTAGAAGATTCTGATGAAGAAGATGAACAACCAGAACCACAAATAATTGTAGCACCAGTTCCTGTAGTAGTAGTAGAAGAACCAGTGAAAGAAGTAGCTCAATATATTGAAGAAGTAAAACCAAAAAAGAAAATTATTCGTAAGAAAGGACTAGATAACGAATTAAATGCAAACTAAATAAATATATAAATTATGAAAAATAAAAAGAATAATATAAAAAATAATGATATATAAATAATGTTATAAACCATAAATCATGTAATTTTAATTTAATAAAATTTTTTATTTTTTTTCATAAAATAAAAAATTATGAAATACTTATATTTACAATAATGTCACTTTTTTCGTGGATATTGTAAATGTCTTTTTCTATTTTTGATATACCTTCTTTAAAAAAGATATAAGTTTGTTCTCTTTTAAGATATAATTTATGAAATGGAATTTTATATTCTTTATCATCTAACAAAAAAGGGATAAAATCACATTTTTCAAGAAAAATGTTAGATAGTTTGATAGATAAGCGAACCATTAAATTATTGTTTTCATCAATCGAAATATTTTCAGGTAGCTCTGGAAGACAAAAAACTATAATATCCTTGGTATTATCATTTTTGTTATCGAAATATACTTCATTATGCCATAATGGAACATAATACACTTCATTATCAATAGATAACTTATAAACTTTATTTTCAAAAAGATCTTGTAAAGAAGGTTTTAAAATATAAACTTTATCTTTATTGTATTTTTCAATGATTATATTTCTAACACTAGAAATGATATCAGAAGAAATATATAATAAATCTTGATATTTACATAAAAAATAATATATTTCTAGTGCAGTTTCTTTATCAAGTTTTTCAAACAATGAAATTTCGAGTTTTTCACAACCTAGTAAAATATTTTTAATTATCTTCGTTATTACTGCTTTGTAATCTCCTTTTATTATTGTATTTATGAAAGATGTTAGTATAGAAATATAATCAAATGGATCATCTTTCTCTTCGTTAGAACTAACAAATTCTGAATCTGAAGAAACCACGTTTATTAAATAAGAATAAGCTTCATTTATTTCTTGAAAATTTTCTTTACATCCATTTTTATCAGGATGATATTTTAAAGCCAATTTATGATATTGTTTTTTAAGAATCGTTTTTGTTAGATCATTTGCATTTATTTCTAATATTTTACATGCTTTTTCCGTATTCATGGATAATGCTTACTAAATAAAATAAATAACTCTCTAAGTGATAAATTGGACGATAATTATTGTTGTAATATTGTAAAAATTGATACGT
>Ga0247841_10010251_pt1 | contig 12823 bp, 9 predicted proteins | sample LaCruzMarch2015__2_FD_192410 | JGI IMG/M metagenome (GOLD analysis project Ga0247841, IMG submission 192410) | Freshwater microbial communities from meromictic Lake La Cruz, Castile-La Mancha, Spain - LaCruzMarch2015_18m | ecosystem: Environmental > Aquatic > Freshwater > Lake | place: Spain... | reverse complement strand
GGGGATTATCGGACGTCAGCATGACATAATCGGCCAGGCGCGCGGCCACGGCGCCCATGAGCGGCCGCTTTTTGCGGTCACGGTTTCCCCCGCATCCGAAAACCACGATGAGCTTCCCTGCCGTAATCTCGCGCAACGAGGACAGCACATTCTGTAAGGCATCCTCCGTATGCGCATAATCCACAAACACCTGAAACCCACCCTCAGTGGAAATTTCCTCCAACCGGCCGGGAACGGCCATCATCTGGGACACCACCTGGGCCGCGCGCGCCAGCGGCACGCCGGCGACCCCCGCCGTGGCCAGGGCGGAGAGCGCATTACTGACATTGAAACGCCCCAGGAGTTTGAGCCTGACTTGGGCGTCTCCCCAAGGACTACGCACGTCGAAGACACTGCCGGCGGAAGTGAGCTGCAAATTGACGGCATGCACGGCGGCCTCCTGACCGACGGCATAGGTGATCAGTTCCGCCTCGAGCGGTCCAAGCTTAGCGAGTTCCTGGCCATAGGGATCATCCAGGTTGACAATCGCCACCGGTTTTTTGCGGCGCCGGCTCAGGCTCCGGAACAACAGCGCCTTGGCCTGAAAATAATTTTCCTTCGTTTCGTGGTAATCGAGATGGTCATGCGTCAGATTGGTAAATACGGCAACATCGAAATCAATGCCCCAGACGCGTTTCTGGACCAACGCGTGCGACGAGACCTCCATGACGGCGCTCCGGCAACCGACATGCACCATCTGGGCCAGCATATCCTGCAGGTCGACGGATTCAGGAGTTGTGCGGCCGGCGGGAATCACACGATCGCCGATTTCATAGGTTACCGTGCCGATCAGGCCCGTGCGGCGACCGGTATCGGCAAAAATATCCCGCACCATGAAGGCCGTGGTAGTTTTGCCGTTGGTGCCCGTGATGCCGACCACCTGCAGGCTGGCCGAGGGGTTATTATAAAACGCGGCGGCAAGCTCCGCCATGGCCTGCCGCGGATCGCTCACACGGATGACGATCGCGGGACCGTGGCTGACCGGGGCAACCTGGTCGGAGACCACGGCCGCAGCCCCCCGTACCACCGCATCCTTGATAAACTGGTTCCCATCCTGGTTTTGGCCCTGCAGGGCGAAGAACATAAATCCCGGCTTGATTTTGCGGGAATCATACGCCAGGCCCTTGATGTCCGGATCCCCTGACCCGCCAACCGCAATCGGTTTGATTACTGTAAGCAGTGTGCTGAGTTTCATGATGGTCAAATTCCAAGGTTCGCGCCCGGTCCGGTACGACCGGCCACGGCGGCATCGCCCGGAGGCGCAATATCCAGGTACCGCACGGATTGTTCGGCAATTTCCTTGAACACCGGCCCGGCCACGTAGCCGCCCGTGCGCACATCGTTGCTGGGTTCATCCAGGACCACGATGATCGCGATCTGTGGATCCTCGGCCGGAATAAATCCCATGAAGGACGACATGTTCAGTGTATCGGAATATCCACCCGGGATGGCCTTCTGGGCGGTACCGGTTTTGCCGCCCACGTTATACCCTTCGACCCGGGCGCGGCTACCCGTGCCCCCCTCTTCGGTAACGCGGACCAGCAGGCTTTTCATGAGCCGGGCCGTATCCGGACGGATGGGCTGACTGACAGCCACCGGCGTCTGCTGATACAGCACACGGCCATCCACATCGGTAACCTGCTGGACAATCTGTGGTTTCATACGCACCCCGTCGTTGGCAATGGCACAGAGCACACCCAGCATTTGCAAGGCGGTAACAGCCACTTCATGGCCAATTGCAATCCGGGTCGGCGAAAGGGCGGTCCATTTCGAGACGGGATACAACAATCCGGCCTCCTCACCCGGCAATTCGATGCCGGTGCATTCGCCAATGCCAAATTGTTTCAAGTAGGCATACAGGCGCGCATTACCCAGGAGCACGGCTATTTTGGCCGCGCCGATATTGCTGGATTTTTTGATAATATCGGCCACGGACAGATTGCCATAGGGATGAAAATCGTGCAAGGGGCGCCGCTGGTAAAACCAGGTGCCGTTTTCACAATCGAATATTTGAGCGGGTGTCACCAGTTTTTCATTCAGGGCGGCCGCCACGACCGTCACCTTGAACGTGGACCCCGGCTCATAATTGTTGGCAATACAGCGATTGCGCATGGCGTCCGGCGCCGTCGAGCGAAACGCACGCGGGTCAAAGGAAGGGATATTGGCCATCGCCAGGATTTCGCCCGTGCGCACACGCTCGACAATCGCCCAGGCCGCCTTGGCCCGCTGTTCGCGCACGGCGTTTTCCAACGCGCGCTCGACGATATACTGCACATACTGATCGATCGTCAGCGTGACATTGGCGCCGGGGCGCGACTTGATTTCCAGCAGACGGCGGTCATACAATTCATGGCGACGGCCATCCCGCTCACCGACCAGCAACCCCGGCACGCCCCGCAGATAACAGTCCCAGCGCTGTTCAATCCCGGCACAACCGTTACGCTCCGGCTCCAGGTTGACGTAGCCGAGCACATGACACAGGCCGGCGCCGCGCGGATACGACCGCACCATGGTATCCCTCAGGAAAACGCCGGGCAGTTTGGCGCGCACCAGGGCATCGGCCTGATCGTCATCGAGCACATGGCCGAATCCCGCCACGTAGACAAATTGACGCGCCGGCCGGTTAATCCGGTCCATGAGCACGCGTGGTTCCACGTTCAGAATGCGGCCGATGGTTTCAGTCACGGCCTGGGCGTTATGATTGCTGGCAATGTTGGCGGGACTGGCGCACAGCTCTTTTTTAACCAGATCCAGGGTTAACACGTTGCCGTTGCGATCCAGTATTTTCCCACGGTCCACCGCCAGTCTTTCCCGGAACTGACGCATGGTGTCGACACGGGCGCCGCGATCTACGCCGGGACCCAGGTGAAAATGCAGATAGACCAGGCGGGTGCTGACGCCGATCAACGCCAGCATCATAAGTATAGCCAAACCGATCAGGCGGTTCTTATATCTCCGTTCAATCATTCACAACAAACCTTGGTAGCTGTGAAAGCTGGGCCATCTGCCGGCTGTAGGGGGGCAAGCTTTCTTGAGCCAGCTCCGGCTCCTGCAGACGGACCAGACGGTTTTCCTCCGGCCAAATCATGGCAACGCGGTTTTGGGAGAGCGCCTTTTCGATACTGGACGGCGACTTCAGGGTTTCCCACTTCCATAATTCGAAATCGTACCGTTTCTGGATCTCCGTGCGCTGTTGTTCTAAAAATTTTATCCGGCTCCCCAGGGCCTGGCCGCGCGCATCGAGCCAGACATACGTGAGCATCAGGACCACGACGCCCATCAGGATCGCCACCCAGGGCAGAGCGATCACAAATCCTTCGGTTTTCTTACGCCGGTTACGCTTGGCCATAATTCAGTCTATCCTTTCAATTACGCGCAATTTGGCTGATCGCGATCTCGGATTCTGCAAAATTTCATCTGGGGAGGCCGTCAGCGGCTTTCGCGTAATCCACCGCATGAGCGGCCGGGTTCCTTCCCAGCGTTCGCCCCCGGCCGGCAGTGACACCCACCGGCCAATGTGCTCCTTACCTATCCGTTTGACACAGCCATCTTCCAGGCTGTGATAGCTCAGGACCGCCAGACGGCCACCCGGCTTCAGCAAGACGATCGCCGCCGCCAGTCCCTCGGTCAGCGATTCCAATTCCCGGTTGACGGCCATCCGCAACGCCTGGAACGTGCGCGTGGCCGGATGAATCCGCCCATGCCGCGCTCCCAGCACGCGAACCACCAGGTCTGCGAGACGCCCAGTGGTCTGGATCGCCCCCTGCTGGCGTCCCCGCACAATCGCCCGCGCAATACGACGCGAGGACGGTTCATCGCCCAGGGAGCGAATTATCTCGGCCAAGGCCTCCTCGCCCAGTGAATTGACCAAATGGGCGGCCGTTGTCGGCTGGCGCGCGTCCATGCGCATATCCAGAGGCCCGTCCTGCATAAAGCTGAAACCCCGCTCGGCCTGGTCCACCTGAAAAGACGACATACCCAAATCAAGGAGCACACCGTCCACCGCCTGAAAACCATGCCGTTCTGCCAGTGACCTCAAATCGGCAAAGTTGCCTTGCTCAAACCGACATTGCGACGACCACGCCGCCAGAGCTTCCTGCGCCACCGTGATGGCGTTTGCATCGCGATCCAACGCCAGCAGCAAGCCCTGAGGGCCTAACCGTTCCAAAATCGCGCGAGCATGCCCCCCTCCCCCCACGGTGCCATCCACGTATATGCCATCCGGCTTAATCGCCAGCAGGTTCAGGATTTCCCGCACCATGACCGGCGTATGCATGAACGCCCTTTCTCCAGGCACCGGCCGAGTCGTCGGCACCGGCCGAGTTGTCGGCACCAGCCGAGTCGTTCTCAACGCATCACAGCCATCGCCGGCACCGCGAGGCGCATTTTGGCTTTCATAATCTCCACGTCGTAACAGGACGAACAAAACCCGTGCGAGTACACGCTATTCGGTTCGTTGACATGGAACGTGTATTGCCAGCCCCGATCGGTTTTGACGCGACCGCAAATGCAACATTTTGTTACGACTTCGTTCCCATTCATGACGCGGCAACCTCCTTTGACAGGGAGACATCGAAGCCAAGGCATAGCTACATGAGCAACGAAAACAATTTGCTGTTTGAAATCAGCGAGGCCATCCGGCTAGCCCGCGAAGGCTCTGTTTCCAGCTGGGCCTGCGGTTCCAGATGGAGCCGACGCGTATCGCCCAAGGGCAGGATCTGCATGGTATCCCCGCACAACGCCGGACAGGCGTTTACCACCAGGGCGTGGTTGCCAAAACGCAATGAGCGCGCGGCCAAGCCGGTTACCGGCAACTGAAACCACTTCTCCTTGCGGCCGCTTCGCAGGGACCCATTCACTTCCAAAAAACACGTCATACTCATGATCGTCCTCTCCGTTCGTTGCGCGGTCCGGACGCATACGCCTCCAGCCGCCGTTATTATTTTTTTAGAAATCCAAATACCGCACGGCTTCGTCCATGGTCGTCGCATCAATGGATTCAGTGGCCTGCTTCCACAATTCCGGACTCCACAATTCGAACCGGTCGAAGGCGCCCACGAGTTTCACCTGGTCCGCGATATGGGCAATGGCAAGCAATTCGTCCTTGATGCGGATGCGGCCCTGGGAATCCCACGCCACCAAGTCGGAACTGGAGGCCAGGATGCGCGCAAAGAGCCGCGCCTTTTTATCGCCGATGCCGATTTTACGGAATTTATCCAAGCGCTTCGCCATTTCACGGGCCGGATAAACGTACAGGCATTTTTCGTTGTTAAGTCCGGGCAGGACATAAAGGCTTTTTGGGGCACCCACTTCCGCGCGCCAAACGGAGGGTATGGTGAGGCGTTTTTTAGGGTCCAGCGCATGCAGGAAATTGCTGGTAAACCCCCCACTGCCCAGCACCGGTTCCGGTCGTTCTATATCATGTTGCTCCACCTTATCCCCCTTGTTTGACACTATTTGACACTTTAACCCACCAGTTGTCAACAATTATTTTAAATTATTTTTTAGCGGAAATTCAGGCCGGCCAAAGCCGAGATGTCTCGACTTTGCTCGACATGACACGCAGAAACGGTCATTCCGAGCTTAAGCGAGGAATCTCATTGGCGGTTGGTCACCTTCGGTTATCAACAACAGGCTGATAACCGCCTGTTAATAACATGTTAAAAGACCACGACGGTCCGGATTGACAATGGCAAGGAGGAATAATATGCTTTGATCAACAACTATCGCATCGGAAAGCGTTCTTTCGGGAAGCGCTTCCGAACGACCGAAGGGAGTGTTAATTGCCCAGCCTTTTTCAATTGCCTCGTCAGTTCTGGCGCATCAGTTGGCAACATGGCATTCATAAGGCCGTCCTGATGACGTTCCGTAAATTTGCCCGCTTGGGCGGATTCCCAAAAGCAGGCTTGGGACTCATGGAAAAATTCCCGCCGACGCAATCTTCCAACGCGGCGGCATATCTGCCCCTGTTGAAGCTCCGGCCGTTGGTTTCGATCGTCATGCCGGTCTATAATTCGGCCTGGCTGAAGGAAGCCGTGGCAAGTGTTTTGGCACAGAGCTATGACCGCTTCGAACTGATCCTGGTGGATGACCAGTCCAGCCAGCCGCGCACGCTCGCCGCGCTTTCAGAGGCCGGAAACGATCCGCGCGTGAAGCTGATCCGCAACGCGCGCAACCTGGGCATCAGCGGAGCCACCAACGCCGGCATTGAAGAGAGCCGCGGCGATTATATCGCCTTCATGGACCACGACGACCTGTTGCATCCGGACGCGCTGGCCCACTTTGCGCGGACCGTGAACGACGGCCATGACGAGGATGTGTTTTTTACCGACGAGGTTGTGATCAACAGCCAGAATACCATCGTCGGGCAGATGCGCAAATGCCCGATCTCGCTCGACCTGCTGCTCTCGTGCAACGCCGTTCTGCATTTCGTCATCATGAAGCGATCGGCGCTCCGGCAGATCGGCCCGCTGAATTCAGACTATGACGGCGCGCAGGATCACGATCTCATGCTGAGGGCCCTGGAACACGGGCTCCGGTTTTATCACCTGCCGCTCCTGCTCTACGCCTGGCGCGCCCACCATGCGGCCACTTCCAACGACATCCGCTCGTTCGACCGTCATTCCACCACCCCGGAATGGCCAAAGTCCTACCTTAACGGGAAAAAAGCCATCCAGGCATATCTCGACCGCCACGCGATCCGGGCCACCGTGACCGACGACGCGTTTTGCTGGTACCGGGTCAAGTACGCCCTGCCCGATACGCGCGACGAAGTTGCGATCATCATCCCGTTCAAGGATCAAGCAACCTACTTGCGGCGCCTGCTGGAAAGTTTTAAAAAAACAACATTCGCCAACACCGTCGTTTATCTGGTGGACAACCGGTCGGACCAGGCGGAAACCAAGGCTTACGTAGCCTCACTGCGCCCGAGCCCGACCGGTCGGCTGCGCCTGCTGACGTTTGACGAACCGTTCAATTACGCCCGCTTGCATAACTGGGCAGTCGCTCAAATCCCCAACGAGTTCCTGGTGTTTATGAATAACGACGTGGAGATCCGGCGGGGTGACTGGCTGGAAGCAATGCTGGAGCATATTTACCGCGAGCAGGTTGGCGCGGTGGGCTGCCGGCTCAGGTACCCGAACGGCGAGCTTCAGCATGGCGGCATGGTGTTCCGGCCCGACGTGTATTATTGCGCCATGAATCTCCATCACGATGAAGGCTATTACACCAGGGTCCAGCGGGATGTAAGCGGCGTAACTGCCGCCTGTATGCTGATCCGCAAATCGGTGTTTCAGGCCGTGGGCGGTTTTGATGAAGTCCGGTTCCCGATCGCATTCAATGATGCCGACCTTTGCTTGAAAATTATTCGTTCCGGCTATAAAATCATCTACACGCCCTTCGCCGAGCTGGTCCACCATCAATCGGCCTCCCGCGCGGAGCAGGAAGAGAGCTACGAAAAATGGGCGCTGTTCAGCCGTCACGTGGGCCCGTCGCCGCTGATTGACCGGCATTACCGGCTGTCGTAAAGACGAAGTTACAGGGGCACTGTCCACTTTGCGATGCCAAGTTTAGTACCTTGAACATTGGGAACAGCAATAAATAACAAGAAAACATAACACAAGAGGGGATTCACCACGGAGTTACACGGAGGCACGGAGAAAGACTCCGTCTCCTTCCTTCTCCACATAGAGTGTTGCGCGCATTTGGTCCCGATGCGCACAAGCGCGATCAGGGCCAAATGCGCGCAACGATTGGTCGGAAGAGAACACGTGAGGAGAAATCCTATCTCCGCGCCTCCGTGGTGAAGCTTGTTTTGCTTGGGTTGCGGGTTTCCCGCATTAGAAAGAGACTTGGAATGCGTAATTTGCATAAATAGGCAGGGCTCAATACAACACCATGAAAATTATTTTCAAAGATTCCTTTGCCACCATCGAAAACGGCGGTTATCCCGACGGGTGGGCCTGCGAGGCGAATTGCGAACTGCCATTTAAACAGGGCTGCGTGCAGGACGGGCAATTCCACATTGCCCCCGTAAGCTTGACAACCCGGCATATCCCGCTGACCCCGGAACTGGCTGAATTTGAAATGGAATTGAAGCTGGCTGGCAATTCATTTTTTTCGGGCAGCGGAATTGATGTGTATTTTCATTATGACCGTGAAACTTGCCAGGGATTTCTGTTGCGTTACCAATGGGGGATCACGGGCCACAAGACCCATTACAGCCAGCAAGACGTCCCGGAATACACCTGCGCGCTTTATCATTATAACGGCAAGCCGGACTGGCATGACCGGAAGCTGTTTTATGACAGCTATAAATTGCTGGGGCGTAAAAGCACACCCGGTTTTGTGCGCGATCTGGCGAAGGTCCAGAATATTACCGTCCGCGTGCGCGCCAACAAGGCGGTTATGCTTCATAATAAAGTTTTAGTGGGTGCTTTCACGCTTCCCCAAGGCAAAGGCATCCCGCAACAAGGCGTAATCGCATTGAGCCGCTCAGATATGAATGGGGCCCTGAGCATTGCCGGGATACGGATCGGCGTGAATAAGATGCCGGCGGCGGAAATGTGCCGTCCGGAGACGAAGACGGAGTTCCCGGCGGGAATAAACGGCATCATATCCCCCCATTATTTTCGTGTCGCCATCCTCAGGCGCGGCCAGCTGAATATTCTGCGCATGAAGCTGACAGGGGGCCCATCCAAAAAGCCCATTTATCCGGACATCGACCGGCAGCGGTTCGGGGAAAAAATGACCAATCCGTATATTCGCCTCGAGGACGGAGCGGGCCATGCGATCGACAAGTTCCTGATATGCCGGGCCGATGTTGGCTTGAACACATTCTATTGGAACAGGAAATGCTCGGTCTTAAATCCGTCCGACAAGGTTTGTCCCGTGCAAAGGGAAGTGATCTGCGCGGAAATTCCGGAAGACGCCCGCATTTTCATCGGTTATGAAAACTATTTGGCGGAGGATTCGATCGGCAATGCCGGGGGCCCGTCGGAAGCATTGATCGACGCCGAAGGGCGGGTCTTATGGTGCGGGCCGGCCTTTCCGCCGGGAGCGGTCTTGACGGAAGTGCTATCCCCTGCCGACAAGGCCATCTGCGCGCGAATCCCCCGGGATATTCCTTTCTATGATGACGCCCTGGCCTTTGCAAAACGCAATCACTTTTTTATCGAAAACGAACCCGTGCGCTTTCAGCTGGCCGTTTCCAGCCGCGACCACAGCCTGGACCAGGCGGCCCTTTCCGGCGTTGTATCGTTGGAGAACGTTTTCGGCGAAACCATGGGCAAGCAATGGACGGTTCCATTTAAAAACGCGGCGCCCATCCCGGGAATCGCGGGGGCAACACGCTACACCAGCAACTACTTCAATCTGCCGCGATTAAAGGTCGGGGTTTACCATATCCGGGTAAAGTTCAACGGGATCGGAGGGAAGCCGCAAGAAAGGCGCGCCTTCGAGATCATGCCGGAAGATCCCCGGGCGCCATCCGCGCCCTTGGCATCCGGTTTGCCGGAACTGTATCCCAATATCCTTTCCGGGATCCACAACGAGCATTTCGATCCCTGGAGCCCGGCCGTGGTTGACACGGCGCATTACAACAGCGGAGGCAACAACTATTTCAAGGTGGCCCGGACATGGAGGGCGCCGGACCTGCTGCACGCGTACGGCCGGAAGTTCAATTGCTGGCTGAAACCATGGGCCAACATTTTTGAGGAAAAAGGCATCGCGCCGAACCGCGATTTGATTGCCAAAAGCGATGCCTGCATCGCCCCCTTTACACGCACGGACCTGTGGAAACCCGAGGGTTATGCACAGGCATACACTTTCATGACTTTGCGAAAATTCCTGAAAAGCCCGGGCTTCAGGCCGGTCAACGGCGGCAGCCTATGTTACAAGGCGCTGGCAGCCGCTCAAACGCCGGGCTTATCCGATGCACAGTTCCTGGAATTATTCGAACATCATTGGAAGCAATGGCTGCTGTTCTTCAGCGCGAAAGCCGCCGCCGATAACCGCAAAGTATATGATGAGGTCAAGGCGATCAATCCGGATTGCCGGCTGTTTAGCCATGGCGGCAATCAATGGCCGCCTTACGGATCGGGTTATAAACTGGGCTATTTTTCGTTATTAACGGGCGCGGACCTGCGCACCGCCGCCCCGGATGAGTTGCCCGGTCCAAACTCCTTTGAGGACTATCCCTATTCGTCGGGGTATCCCATCGCGCATGGCATTTGTCATCTCATGGCGGCCAGGCTGGAGGCTCCCAACCGAAAGCTGCTTCCGGAAATATTCGGGATAAATGGCGAAACGCTGGATGTGCGCGTGCTGTTTGCCAATCCGCCCTACGGCCGGTCCGACCCGCCCAGCGGCTTCCTGGCCAAACAGTTTTACGAGTACTCTTTCGCCGTGGTTCATTTTGACAAGGATGGCTTCCATTTCTGGGATGACCAGGGCTATCACGCCAAAACCTGGGACCGGGAAAACTATCAGGAAATGCTTGATGCGTATGCGTTCATATCCAGAGTTAAACCGGCAAAACCGTTGCGCGCCCCGGCTTACGCCTACAGCCGGGATGCCTGCCTGAACACGCCGGACTATTATGAGAAGAGATCGGATCATCACCATTCCTGCGGATGCGCAGTAAATGCGGCGGAGGAATCGGTCGCATTTGCCTATGAACAGGCCCGCGCCGCCGGCATTCAGGCCGGCTTCATGGTCCGGCTTGAGGATTGCGGCAAACTTGATGTTAACGATGTTGGTCTGCTGGTCATTCCCCCGTTGCATGGGGTTGATCAGAAAACCATCAAGGCCATTCGCGAGCTTCACCGGAAGGGCGTGGCGCTGTTAGGTTTTGAAGACGTGTCCGGCCTCGAGGACCTGTTCGGGGTGAAAAAGGCGTTGGAAGTCAAAGCATCGAAAATATTCCCGGCGCATGACAAATGGGCTGACCTGGCGGGACTCTGTGAAAAAACCGAACATCCGCTTTGCGTGATTCGCCATGCGGCGACAAGCGCCGAGCCCATATTGCTTGACGCCGGCGGCGCACCGGTGCTGGTCACGAACAATACGGAATATGGCAAAACGGCCATGTTCACCTTGCCGCCGACTTTCGTGAAGCGCTCCCGATATTTGCGCGGCTATGGCCAAAAAAGCAACAGCGTCCTTGTCAACCGGGCAATTGCGCTTGTCCAGAAGGAATTGGCGGATAACGCCGTCGAGACTTCGGAAGGCACGCTGATCGCCTTCAGGGATACTGAGGGCGACGCCCATATTATCGTGTCCGAGGATCGTTGCCCGCTCCCCGGAAAACCTATTCGCCCATTATTAAAAATAAAACTCCCCGGGATCAAGCAACAAGACATCAGCGCCGACAAGGAATTCGAAATCGTCAAATTAACTTCGGATTCGGTGGCCATGCGGTTATTCTTGCAACCCTATGCGACCGCCAGAATAAAAATCAGAAAATCGACCATGCCGGAAGGACGCTGACATGCGGCATTTTCGTAAGTCGGGGAGTTAGTACCTTAAACACTGGGAACCGCTATAAACAACAAGAAAATGTTTCCACCCGAAGCGGACCCGCCAAGGCGGGAAAACAAGAGGGGATTCACCACCGAGACACGGAGGCACAGAGAGGCTTCTCCTCACGTGTTCTCTTTCGACCAATCGTTGCGTGAATTTGGCGTCCGGCAGTCGCCGGACGCCAAATTCACGCAACACTCTGTGTGGAGATGGAAGGAAATCAAGGAAACGGATCACGCTCCGTGCCTCCGTATCTCTGTGGTGAGGTTTGTTTTGTTTGGGTTGCGGCCAAAGCCCGCCTTAGCAAGATAAAGCCGGAATGGTATCGAGACGATCAGTCTTATTCCTATAACAATTGCTGAAATATTTTCAACACCTTGAATGGTGCAGGGCGTCTCCAGAGAGCGGCTTCACAAGGGAGGCATGTTTAATGCACACAACTTCCGGTAAAAAATTAACCGCCGAGCTGATTCAGGAACTGGGTCGGAAAGCGGCGGCGGCCCCGCGCCAGCGCACAAACCATAATTTCCACGAAAGCCCGGACGACTCCGTTCAGCGGCTGGTCGTGGTCATGAAAAAGGAAACCTATATCCGGCCGCACCGGCACGCTGAAGAAAACAAGTGGGAGTTCGCCGTCGCGGTCCAGGGCCGCATGCAGGTCATCCTGCTGGATGACGATGGTTCCCTGCGCGAACGGATTGAGCTGGCGCCCGGCGGCCAGACCATCGGCCTGGAAATCCCGGCCGAAACCTGGCATACCTGGCTGGCGCTGGACGAGGATGCCGCGTTTTTCGAGTGCAAACGCGGCCCGTACCACCCCATGAAAACCAATATGTTTGCGCCCTGGTCGCCGCCCGAGGGCGATCCGCGGGTCGCGGAGTATAGTCAGTGGCTGGCGCGCGCCAAGGTTGGGGAACGGTTTGCAGGGTCCAAAGATGTTTAAAGTTTTTCCGCAGCGATGCGTTCCGCCTTGGGTACGGAGACCGAATGTGTGATCTTAGCCCGGCAGCGGTGTTCTCGCCGAACGGCGCATACATGAGTATAGCGCCGTCGGCGACGCCTGGCCGCCGGGCCAATCTAACGCATTCTGTTCCGCTTTCTCTCGCGGACTCGCCCAGCCCAAGGCGAAACGCGGTCACATCCGCCAAAGGTTAAATGAGAAGGCTGATCTCCCCAGCAGCGAGCTGTGATACAATAATCACGCTCAATATAATAACGGCCTTGATGGGCCATAACGCATAAGGAGACCAGCCATGAAAAAAGG